>Ga0116141_10002246_pt1 | contig 16609 bp, 9 predicted proteins | sample AD_UKC097_MetaG_FD_89744 | JGI IMG/M metagenome (GOLD analysis project Ga0116141, IMG submission 89744) | Active sludge microbial communities of municipal wastewater-treating anaerobic digesters from USA - AD_UKC097_MetaG | ecosystem: Engineered > Bioreactor > Anaerobic > Digestate | place: USA...
CCCATGTTCGAGTGCACGAACGTGATCGGCGCGAGCAGCACCGCGGCAAAGGCCGCCACCCCGGCCGAGATGGCCCAGATCAGCATGTTGATCCGCGGCACGGGAATGCCGACATAGTTGGCTGCGAGCTGATTCTGCGACGTCGCCTGCATCGCGATGCCCACCCGCGTGTTCTTGAAGAACAGATACAGGCCCGCGCACAGCAGCGCCGTCAGCACGATGATCGCGATGTGGTCCGAGAGGATCGCGAGCTCGCCGATCCGGATCACGCCGTCCGAATACGGCGCCTTGAGCGCGTACGTGTCCGCCCCCCATCCGGGCACCATCGTTGCCACCCCGCGGATGACGAACCCGGCGGCGAGGGTGACCATCACGGCCGCGAACGCAGGCTGCCCGATGATGGGCCGGAGCAGCAGGCGGTTGAACAGCGCACCCACGACGGCGAGCACGGCGATCGCGAAGATCACGGCGAGCCAGAACGGGAACTGCCAGAGACCCGCAAACGTGAACGCGACGAATGCGCCGAGCATCATCACGTCGCCCTGGGCGAAATTGACGACCTCGGTCGCCTTGTAGATCAGGACGAAGCCGAGGGCGATCAGCGCATAGATGCATCCGATCGCGACCCCTGCAATCGTCAGTTGCAGGATCTCCATGTCTCCGCGCTTTCTTCTTGAAGTGGAGCGCAGTCTAGCGACCGGAAAATCGTGCGTCAAAGAAGATCACCCCGGATTACCTGCGTCGCGGGTTTCCCCTAGGAACGAGGATCCACGCGGCATTCGGGGCGATGGGCCGTTGCCGGCGGACGTGAAAAAGGCCCGCGTACGGGCCTTGTCCGGATGCCTTCGGCACGGGAGCGGCGGCGGGCGCCCTACTTCTGCACGCCCATGCCCATCGAGCGCGTGATCAGCTCCTTCATGATCTCGTTGGTGCCGCCGTAGATGCGCTGCACGCGCGCGTCGGCGAACGCACGCGCGATCGGGTATTCCCACATGTACCCATATCCCCCATGCAGCTGCAGGCACTCGTCGATCACCTTGCACTGCAGGTCGCTGCACCAGTACTTGGCCATGGAGGCGGTCGCGGTGTCGAGCTTGCCCTGCAGCAGGAGTTCCATGCACTTGTCGACGAAGACGCGCGCCACCTGCGTCTCGGTCTGCATCTCGGCGAGCGTGAAGCGCGTGTTCTGGTAGTTGGCCACGGTGGTGCCGAAGACCTTGCGCTCTTTCGTGTACGCCACCGTCCAGTCGATGGCCGCCTGGGCCGACTCGACCGCCGAGATGGCAATCTGGAGACGCTCCCAGGGCAGCTCCTGCATCAGGTAGATGAAGCCCTGGTTCTCGGCACCCAGCACGTTCTCGAGGGGAATCTTCACGTTGTCGAAGAAGAGCTCGGACGTGTCCTGTGCCTTCATGCCGACCTTCTTCAGGCGCTTGCCCTTCTCGAATCCCGGCATGCCGCGCTCGACGAGCAGCAGGCTCGTTCCCTTGGCGCCCGCCGCGGGATTGGTCTTGGCCACCACGATGACGACGTCGGCATGCCATCCGTTGGTGATGAAGGTCTTGGACCCGTTGAGCACGTAGTGGTCGCCCTGACGGATCGCACTCGTCTTGACGCCCTGCAGGTCCGATCCGGCGGCCGGCTCGCTCATCGCGATCGCGCCGACCATCTCGCCACTGGCCATCTTGGGCAGGTACTTCTTCTTCTGGGCGTCGGAGCCGTAGCGCAGGATGTACGGCGCCACGATCTCGGAGTGCAGACCGAAGCCCACACCCGTCGCGTTCACGCGCGCGATCTCCTCCATCATGATCATGGAGTACAACTTGTCGGCCGCCGCGCCGCCGTACTCCTCGGGCATCGACGTGCACAGGAAGCCGTTGGCACCCGCCTTGGTCCAGACTTCGCGATCGACATAGCCCTGCTCTTCCCATTGCGCATGGAACGGGGCGATCTCGTTCTCGACGAACCGCCGGAACGATTCGCGGAAGATGGCATGATCCTCATTGAACAGCGTGCGCTCGATCATCGTGTTTCCTCCTGGGACGGATATCTGGCGAAACCATCAAGAATATAGCGACAACACGCGCTCAGGCACGTTCCCCACCGCGGGCAAGGCGAATTGCCTCGATCAGCGGCGCCGCCAGGGCCAGGGTGTCGAACGGCTTCTGCAGCAATGTGGTGCGCCCCGGCAAAGCGCGACCGATCGGCGCGAGGTCGGCCTCGCCGGTGACCACGATCGCCGGCGCCTCCGTGGCCAGGACTCGCCGCAGCTCGACGATGCACTCCACGCCATTGCGCGCGCCCGGCAACCGGTAGTCGGTCACGATCGCGTCGACATCGAGCTCGGCGCTCTCGTTGTCGCGCAGCACCTCCTCCAGAGTGGCGCCCGACGAATAGAGCACACCCCAGTCGTCGAACAGCTCCTGGAACGCGCGCCGCGCGTCGCGATCGTCCTCGATCACCAGCACGTGCGCGCCCCGCATCAGCGCCAGGTCCGATTCGGCCAGGCGGACTTCGCCCTGATGCAGCGGTGCGGGCTCGCCTACCCACAGGCCGGGCATCGTCACCGTGAACCGGGAACCCCGCCCCGGTGCCGACCGCAACGCGATCGCGTGCCCCGGGACCCGGTCGAGTGCGCGCCGGACCAGGAACAGCCCCAGCCCCAGGCCCCGCTGCCGGTTCCGCTCCTCGTTGGCAAGCTGCATGTAGGGCTGCCAGATGAGCTCCTGATGCTCGCGGGCGATTCCGATCCCCGTGTCGACGACATGCACGTGGCAGGTTCCGCCGCGCAACGTGGCAGACACCACCACACCACGACGACGCGTCGCGTCCGGCGGCGTGAACTTCAGAGCATTCGCGACCAGGTTCATCAGCACGCGCCAGAGCGCCGTCGCATCCGACGTCACGATCAGCCGACGCTTTGGCATACGGACACGCAGCTCGAGGCCGCGCGTGCGCGCCTCGTCGAGGAACGCCAGCTTCAGCCGCTCCAGGACCACCCCGAGATCGACTGCTTCGATCCGGATGGGCTCCGTCCCACTGTCGTAGCGCGCCGCCGTCAGCAGATGGTCGAGCGTTGCCCCGAGCATCTGGATCGACGACGTGATGTGCTCGGCCTGCCGGCGCACCTGGGCATAGTCCTGCTTGTCGAGCTTGTTCTTGAGCACGTCCACGAACGTCAGCGACGCCATGATGGGCTGCCGCAGATCGTGGCTGACCGCAGCGAGCAGCCGCGTCTTCTCCCGGTCGGCCTCTTCCGCAGCACGCGCCCGACGATCGAGTTCGATCTGCGCCGCCTCTGCACGGCGACGCTGGAGGAAGAGGTCGCGCTCTCTGGCTTGGAGCGAAATGCTCAACGAAACACCAGCGATGTTCGTGAATGCCATGTAAAGAAGCGTCCTGACAGACTCATTCCCCCCGACCACCATCGGAGATCCCCAGAGCCAGGCAGCAAGGCTGGCCAAACAACCGATTGCTGCTGCCGCACCGACGGGGAGTCGAAGAAAGGCGTAGTGCAAGAACAATCCGAATATGAGTGCGGGCGTTGCCCCCGATTGCGTTCCCGGCCCTCCGTTCGAGCCGATAGTCAGAAGAAACGCCGCCCCACCGAGTGCGAAAACACTCGCCGAACCGGCAAGAACGGGAAAGTTCTTCGTAGCCCAATCCTGACGCGCATAAAACACCCACGCAAACGACAGGAGCACAACGACCAACACCCCTCGCACAACCAACGCAATAGGGTCGCTCTCCTCAGAGAGGAGAGCGACCCAAAAAAACGCGCCGTAGACCGTACCTGACGCAACGGCCGCACATAACGCAGGCCTCAAGGCACCTCGCCTGTAATCAGCAATAAACTCGGACTCAAAATCCGATGCAGAATCCTCGGCAATGTCCAATGTTTCCTTACAGTCGATCGCCAGCATAGGTAACCCCTTACGCGCACGACTACGTATAGAGCACGACCCACCAAGAGGCCATTACAGAGCAACAGGTCGCCAGACTTGCAACTTGCCCTCTACATGAGATATCGAGGTCTACTGCGGTCGAATCATGTAGAGTTGAATCTTGGCAGTCGCCCTCCAATTGGACGACCCCCCGAACCGATTGCATAGTTCCAGAATTTGTGCTAACCAACACCACAATTCGCATCCGGCACGGGTAGCTAAGCGTTGAAAGAGAGAAGTGAAATGCCACCGGAAGCCCCGCACCGAACGCCGGCCAGAATCAGCCTAGGCCCGAAGAAGGTGCACCTTCCGTTCTCAGTACGGATAGTGCGAACGGATGCCCAGCTAAGCAAGGCGGTGACCATACGGGCTGAAGCCTACTCTCGGCACATCCCCCGTCTAGGTGAAGCACTGAAGAACGCCGAGGCGGCAGATCGTGCGTCCGACACAATCATCTTCCTTGCCGAGTCGCATGAAACCGGGGAACCGCTCGGAACAATACGAATCCATACTAACTTCAGTTCCCCGATCCCGATCGAAGAATCGATCGAGTTGCCTACGCATTTTCGAGGTCGGGCAATAGCAGGCGTATCCCGCCTCGCCGTAAAATCCGGCCCAAAGGGTCGACTGGTAAAGCTCGCACTCTTCAAGGCTCTTCATCGCTACTGTCTTGCAAAGCAAATTGAGTGGCTCGTGATTGGCGCTCGGCCACCACTAGACAAGGGCTATCTAGACCTCGGGTTTGTTGATGTATTCCCAGACTTTCGGCCAAGGCCACTTGCGTCGGCAGGCGGAGTTGCCCACCGCATTCTTTGTTTTGAAGTATTTACGGCAGAGCGCCGCTGGTTCGAACTATCTCACCCGCTTTATGTCTTTATGGGAAAGAGATACCACCCAGACATTGAGATCTTTGCCTCCGTCAGCAACATGTGGTCGCATCCGCGCGCACCACAACCTGTTCCGCTATCCAGCCCGCCTAGACTAGAGATTCCGCTGGTCTAGAGAGCCTGGCACGACGGCCTCTGCCCTCACTCTCGACCCCTCACAGCCACGGAAACCACGCTGAGCCATCAGTACGAACACCACTAGTCCGAGATTTCTGTCCGCTAGTCGGTGCACTGGGGGCGCGATCCGCGATCGCACCTAAGTTGGAGACTCCTATTAGTCCCAACTAGACCACCCCACAGGCTGGAACTCGTGCAGCAAGAGCGGTCAGCACAATTTGTTTCGGACATGCCAACAAGCGACTACCGGTCCAGCAGGATCGTGGAGGCGCTCATGGTCGTCCTCGCACTTGCAATTGCGGTGGGCTTGTCCGCGTGGGTTGGTCAGCAGCGCCTTTCGTCCAGCTCGGGAAACAAGGTCCCCTTCAAGGTCTTCCAGGCCACGGAGCGGCGACTACCCCCAAGCGAGGCACTAAAGCAACTAGCATCCGAGAAAGAGCGAACTAGCTTTTATACGAATCGATCAACCAATGATTTTTGGATCTCGATAGACATCGCACAGGCGAGCTTGACGACCGAGCGCGCCTTCGTTCTCGAACTCGCATCAAAGCACGCAACGAGCACGGAATGCTGGCCGCTCTCAAGGACTGGATTTAGCGACACATTCACGCCGACCAACGAAGGCAACCCGCTCGCCGCGCGAAGGTCAAAAGCGGGCTACGCGATTGAATTCGCAACGGCAGATCTTGCCGCTACAGGATTGCTTTGCCGCGCAACGTTCTCTGGGCCTGCACGCCCGACCATGATGACTTGGTCTGTTTCGAACTATCAAGACGCAGAGGAGAATTTCAATCGCGCAGGCGGAATATTGTTTGGCGCGCTTCTCGCCCTGACCGCCTTCAGCGCTCTAACGTCGGCATTGAACCGAGAGCCAACATTTGCAATCTATGCCATTTGGCTGCTGGCCCACTTGAGAATTGCCGCCGTTAGCGGCGGATGGGATTTAGGGTGGGTAGACTTCGATGTGAGTGCGGAGATCGGCGCAACAATCCGACAACTGACCCTCCCGATATTCGCCCTAGCCACATCGGCCCTTTTCGCCAGCCTCTTCAAGAATGAGATCTCTCAGCTTGGGCTTCGAAAGTGGCTAATAATTCCGCACTCAGTGGCCGGCCTACTGATGGTCGCCGCGATCGTCTTGCCGAACGAGACCTTTATCCCAGTCATGTGGATACTCTCGGCCTTTGGCGCATTAACCGTTCTTGCGCAGATTGCTGTAATTTTCGCGAAAGCCCCGTCCCGGGTGCTTGGCTGGTACAGCCTTTCCTGGTGCTTCGCACTGACAGGAATCATGGGTGAGGTAATCGGCACTGCCACTGGCATGCTCTGGATTACGAAAATACTAAACCCTGTATCCGGCAGCATCGTTTCAAGCCTAATTGTCGGCATCTCTCTCGCCGAGCGCCTGAGAAGTGAAAAATCTGGCCGCTTGGCAGCACAGAAGAATGCACTCGAGTTTCTCCAAAGATTCAAAGATAACTACAACGGCGTGAGCCTAGCCCTATTTACTATGCGGCTTGACGGGCGTCTTCGAGAGTACAACCCCGCCTTCGCAGACCTATTTGGAATCAAGCCACCCCTTAATTCCCCTCCTTCTGTCTCCTGGGGAGACATTTTTCCCGATATCTCCATTGAAGACTTTAAGAACCTATTCAATGCCACGGGGAAGACAGACTCCGAACTGAAAGTCAGCATCGTGCACGGCGGCCTTCGCTGGATAAGAATCCGGGCTGCGTTAAAGGATTCCGTAATCGAGGGCTCAGTCGAAGACATCACCCAACGCAAAGAAGCCGATTTCCAGCTTCGCTTCCTCGCGCATCACGATCCGCTGACCTCCCTGCTCAATCGGCGCGGATTCGATACCCGGTTCGAACGGGCGATGTCGCAGGTGGCGCAGGGGGAATCAGCGCTGCTTGCTTACGTCGATCTGGACCGATTCAAACTCGTGAACGACCTCTTCGGCCATGTGGCGGGCGACAACGTGCTGCGCCAGGTGGCGGACCGGCTGAAGGCGCGAGTCCAGGAGCCGCATTCGATCGCCCGCGTGGGTGGCGACGAGTTCCTGATCCTCTTCGTCGGTATGCAGCCGCTCGAAGCCAAGGCCCTGTGCGAAGAGATCCTCGACGACATCCGGACCTCTCCGTACCAGTTCCAGGACAAGGCATTCAGCGTCGATGCGAGTCTGGGATTGACCCCGCTCGAGCGAAACATGTCGGAACGCGATGCGATCTCGACGTGTGACCGTGCGTGTTCCGAGGCGAAGCGCCTGGGCGGCGCCCACGTCGTGCTGCTCAACGACAAGTCCGAACAGGTGAAGCAGCACCTGGACGAGATCCGCCTGATCGCGGAGATCCGGAATTCCCTTCCGGAGGATCGCCTGTTCACCGTCTTCCAGCCGATCGTTTCGCTGCGTGAGCCGGCCAGTTCACTGTGCTACGAGGTGCTCCTGCGGATGCGGGACGACGACGGCAAGACGATTCCGCCTGGGCGCTTCATTGCTGCGGCGGAGCGCAACGGCCTGATGACCCGCATCGACCGGTTCGTGCTCACGAACACACTGGAGTGGCTGGACCGGCACCCCGAGCACCGCGAACACCTTTCGTTCACGACGCTGAACATCAGCGGCGCCTCGCTGAACGACGAGCGATTCATCGAAGACGTCCGGGCGATCGTGCGCGAACACCCTCAGTCGGCGCCGAAGCTGTGCTTCGAGATCACCGAGAGCGTCGCGCTGTACGACCTGAACGGCACGCGGCGGTTCGTGGACATGATCAAGGCGTTCGGGGCGATGATCGCGCTCGACGACTTCGGCGCGGGGTACACCTCGTTCAGCTACCTGAAGGAACTCCGCGGCGACATCGTCAAGATCGACGGCGGCTTCATCCGCGACATCAACTCGAACCCGGCGAACTACGCGATCACGCGCGCGATCATCGACGTTTCGCACGAGCTGGGCATGGGCTGCATTGCGGAGTGGGCCGAAACCCCCGACATCCTCGCCTCGCTGATGACCCTGAAGGCGGACTATGCCCAGGGCTTCGTGCTGGCAAAGCCGCTGGATCGGGAGGTCCTGCTGACGACGACCAACTGCGGCGGCCTGATGAAGGACGCCGAGGTGCGCCGCCTCCTGGGGCTGGACCCGCAGATCGTGACGCCCGCAAGGCGCGAACCCGAGCAGCTCCTGCTGTCCTGCTGAACACCGCGGCCGGCCCGTTCGCGGACGCCTCTGGAAGCGCGTCCGCTTCCTTTATCATTCCCTGCGCCCTTCGAGCGCGCCCGCCGTCCCCGGCGGCGTCCGCCTTCGGGGATCCATGGCGTCCCTGATCGTGCAGCGGGAGTGACGTCGGAATGAACCGACCAGATGATCAGTCTTCGGAAGCAGCCTTCCGGGTCGGTGTGATCGGCACCGACCGGGTGGCTGCGAACTTCGCGCGCGCGTGTGCCGAAGCCGGTGTCGCCTGCACCGACATCACCTTTGCTGTCGGCGCTGGGTCCGGAACGGACGACGCCTCGCGCCTGGCGCTGGACAGGCTCCAGGTCGTCGTGCACCCCGGCGCGAATACGCCGGTCGACATGGCACGCGTCCTGCGTTGGATCGAGTCGGCAATAGCCCCTTCTGCCGTCTTCGTTGCAGAGACATCCAATGCGTCCCTGTCGACACTCGCGCGTGCCGCCAATCGCCCCGACCGTGTCGTGGGCGCCTCGTTCTCACAGTGCGACGACCACTTCCGGTTCGTCGAGATCGTTCGCGGCGCACGTACGTCCGACGCGGCGATCTCGTGCACGCTCAACTTCATGACTCGCATAGGGATGACCTCGATCGTGGTGAATGATTCCAATGGGCTGTTCGTGAGCCGCGTGCTCAACGCGTTCGTGAACGAAGGTATGGCGCTGGTCGGTGACGGCGTGCCGGCGCTGCAGGTCGAGAAAGCGGCCCTCGACGCCGGCCTGGCGCGTGGCCCGCTCTCGACGATCGACGCACTTTCGCTGTCTGCAGCCGATGACGCGCTGCATCGCGAGCTCGACGCGCTCGCACATGGCCACGACCACGGGCATGGGGACGATCACGGGCACGATCACGGGCACGGGCACGGGCATGGGCATGGACACGACCACGGTCACGGTCACGGCCATGCTCACGGACACGAGCAGGGGCACGCAAATTCCGATGTCCATCGAAACGACCATGACCATGGTCATGGTCATGCGCACGAAAATCTGCCAGGGCCAGACCAGCCGCAAGACCATGCACATGAGCACGGGCATGAATGCGGGCACGGCAGCGCGTGCGGACACGACCACGGCCACGGGCACGGGCACGATCATGGCCACGACCACGATCATGGCCACGACCACGCCCATGCCGGGCCCCACGGGCATACCTCCGCCCAACCGGTGCGCGTGCAGGCGGCAGCGAAACGTCACACGCACAAGGTCAAGTCCAAGCGCATGCCCGAGTCGGCCGTCTACGTGCTGGAGAAGATGGCGCACGGTTTCCGGCGGATGGGGCGTGCGGCCGGCGCGGGGTTCTATGACTATGCCGAGGGCGAAACGCCCCAGCTCTGGTCCGGACTGAAGACGTTCGAGCGCGGCGCACGGCAGATCACCGCGGACGACGTCCGCGACCGGCTCCTCTACGCGATTGCGCTCGAGGCCGTCCGCTGTCTTCAGGAAGGGGTCGTTGCCTCCGGTGCGGACGCGGACATTGCCTCGGTCGCCGGCGCCGGCTTTCCCGCTTCGAACGGCGGTGCGATCGGGTTCGTCAATGCGGTCGGCGTTGGGCCGTTCGCCGATCGCGCCCAGGCGCTGTCGCAGCGGTTCGGACCGCGGTTCGATCCGCCGGCACTGCTGATCGATCACGCCCAGCGCGGCATCCCCCTGTGAACTTCGCCCGGACGAGGTGAGGCGGTCGAGACGCGCCCCGTCGCCTCCGACCGACGCGTCCGGCCGGCGCGCACGCCGAGCGACCACGACCCATCGAACATTCAGAACACAGACTGGAGACACGCGCATGCCCCGAGAGCAGAAACGACTTCACGAATGGCGCGAGCCCGTGGCAACGCGGCCGGCCGCGACGATCCTTCTGCTGAGGGACGGCCCGGACGGACTCGAAGTGCTGATGACGCGCCGTTCGGTGACCGCGAGCTTTGCGCCGGGCGTGTTCGTCTTCCCGGGGGGCGCCCTGGACGCGGCCGACGCCTCGGAACGGGCGCGCAGACTCTCGCGCGTTCGGCCAGACCAGCCGGACGACGTGCGCCCGCATTCCGTGGCGGCGATTCGCGAGGCGTTCGAGGAGCTGGGCATCCTGCTCGCCTATCGGCCGGACGGATCGATGGCCGACGCAACCGACGTCGCGCGCGTCGACCGCAGCCGCGATGCGGATTTCTTCGAGCAGCTGGAGGCGGGGGGCTACACGATGGCGCTCGATCGGGTCTGGTGGCTGTGCCACTGGATCACGGACCGCGACCTGCCCAAGCGATTCGACGTGCGCTTCTTCGTCGCGCCCGTGCCGCCAGGGCAGGAGCCGGTGGCCGACGAGGGCGAGCAGTTCGAACCCGTTTGGATCTCGCCGAAGCAGGCGCTGGAGCGGCACGAGCGCGGCGACTTCGACATGATCTTCCCGACGGTGCGCACGCTGCGGCGGCTGGCGCAGATGCCCGATGTCGACGCCGTCCTTGGGAGCTGCTCGTCCGACCGTCCGCTGTGGGTGTCGAGCCCGCGGGGCGGCCACCTCAAGGGCGAGATCGCGCGCTTCTCCGAGCATGAGCCGGCATTCGGCGAGCTCGAGCTGGTCTCGCCGGACGGCCGGATCGGTCATGCGCTCGACTGGCAGCACGAGAAGGCCGTCCCCCTGCTCAAGAACGTGCAGCGGCTGACGGCGCCAAACCCGGGGCGGATGACCGGGCCGGGCACCAACACCTACATCATCGGAGAGCCGGGCGCCTACGCGGTGATCGACCCGGGCCCCGACGATCCCGTCCACATCGAGCGCATCGCGGCCCTCGTCGGGCGCGACCTGAAGTACATCCTCTGCACGCATGCGCACCCGGACCATTCCCCCGGTGCCGCACCGCTGAAGGCGATAACCGGTGCTCCGATCCTGGGGGCACCCTCGGGGCCGAACTTCCGCAGCGAATGGCAGTTCACGCCGGACCGCACACTGTCGGACGGCGAACGCATCGCGGTCGGCGACACGACGATGAAGGCGATCCACACACCGGGTCATGCGTCGAACCACCTGTGCTTCCTGCTCGAGGAGGACGGCCTGCTGCTGTCGGGCGACCACATCAACAACGGCTCGACGGTGGTGATCGATCCGCCCGACGGCGACATGAAGGCCTACCTCGAGGCGCTCGAACGGCTGCTGACCGAGGACTTCGACTACATCCTGCCGGCGCACGGCTGGGTGCTGGGCTTCGCGCACGAGTCGATCCGCCAGCTCATCGCCCATCGCCTCAAGCGCGAAGCCAAGGTGCTCTCGGCCGTGCGTGCGCTCAAGCGCGGCACCATGCAGCAGCTGCTGCCCAGGGTGTACGACGACGTGGACCCGATCATGTACCCGGTGGCGCAGCGCTCTCTGCTGGCCCACCTGCTGAAGCTCGAAGCGGATCTCACGATTCGCCGAAGCGGCGAGGAGTGGGCCGCGGTCTGAGTCCGTGCCGCAGGGGCACTCGCACGATCAAGGGAGGCATCACGACATGGCCACGCGCGCCTACGACTGGATCGCACACTACGCACGCACGACACCGCAGCAGCTCGCCGTCGTCGACCTGCACGAGCACCGCCCCCTGACCTATCGGGCGTTCGACGCGCGCTGCGATCGCCTGGCCGGATGGCTGCGCAGTGCCGGTGTCGGGCGCGGCGACCGGGCAGCGATCCTTGCGCAGAACTGCAGCGACGTGTTCGAGCTGCAGTTCGCCTGCGGCCGGCTGGGCGCGATCTTCGTGCCGCTGAACTGGCGGCTGACGGTGCCGGAGCTCAGCTTCATCCTGGGCGACGCGACGCCGCGCGTGCTCATCCATGACCCGGAGTTCGCCGAGAGCGCCCAGGCGCTTGCCCGCGTCGTCGAAGGCATGAGGCTGCTGACGCGCGGCGGCGCCGCCAGCGACTACGAGCGCGCCCTCGCCGGCGCCGAACCCTTGGCCGCGCACGAACCCGTCACGCTCGACGACGTGTCGACCATCATGTACACGTCGGGCACGACCGGGCATCCGAAGGGCGCGATGATCACGCACGGCATGACCTTCTGGAATGCCGTCAATCTGGGCATGCCGGGCGAAGTGGGCTTCAGCTCGGTGCTGCTGACCGTGCTGCCGCTGTTCCATACGGGCGGGCTGAACTGCTACGCCAACCCGGTGCTGCACGCCGGCGGCACCGTGCGGATCCCCCGGGCGTTCGAGCCGGGCGAGGCGCTGCGCATGATCGGTGACCCGGAGGTCGGCCTCACGCACTTCTTCGGGGTGCCTGCGCACTACCAGTTCATGCTGCAGCACCCGGACTTCGAGCGCACGGACTTCTCGCGCCTGCGCATTGCGGGGTCGGCGGTGCGCCGATGCCCGTGCCGCTGCTCGAGGCGTGGCAGGCGCGCGGCGTGCCGGTGGTGCAAGGCTACGGCATGACCGAGACCAGCCCGTCGGTGCTCGTGCTCGACCGGCGCGACGCGGTGCGCAAGGCCGGCTCCGCCGGTCGCCCGGTGCTGCACACCGAGACACGCGTCGTCGACGAGCACGGCAACGACGTGCCGCCCGGCACGATGGGCGAACTCTGGGTGCGGGGACCGAACGTGACGCCGGGCTACTGGCAGCGCCCGGACGCCAACCGCACCTCGTTCACCGACGGCTGGCTGCACACGGGGGATGCGGCGCGCGTGGACGAGGAAGGCTTCTACTACATCGTCGACCGTACGAAGGACATGTACATCTCGGGCGGCGAGAACGTCTATCCGGCCGAAGTCGAGAACGTGCTCTACCGGATTCCCGAACTCGCGGAAGCGGCGATCATCGGCGTGCCGGACGAGCGCTGGGGCGAGGTCGGCAAGGCGATCGTCGTGGTCAAGCCCGGGCGCACGCTGACCGCCCAGCAGGTGCTCGATCACTGCAGCGAGAACCTCGCGCGCTACAAGCTGCCGCGCTACATCGAGTTCGTCGAAGCCCTGCCGCGCAACGCCACCGGCAAGGTGCACAAGCCGACGCTGCGGCAGATGTTCGGCAAGACGCCCGGCGAATCGAACGGCTGATTCGCCCGACGGATCTCGCGCAGCCAAAGAAAACGGCCGGCGATCCGCCGGCCGTTTCCGTGATGCCGTCAGACGCCGATCAGCCGGCCTGACCCGCGGCCGCGTCGTCGGCTGCCGCCGCCTTCATCGACAGGCGCAGACGGCCCTTGTCGTCGGCTTCGATCGCCTTCACGCGCACGACCTGGCCTTCCTTCAGGTAGTCGGACACCTGGTTGACGCGCTCGTTCGCGATCTGCGACACGTGCAGCAGGCCGTCGCGGCCGGGCAGCACCTGCACGATGGCACCGAAGTCGAGGATCTTCAGCACGGTGCCTTCGTAGATCTTGCCGATCGTGACTTCGGCGGTCAGGCCCTCGATGATCGCCTGCGCCTTCTTCGCGGCGCCCGCGTCGATGGCCGCGATGGTGATCGAGCCGTCGTCCTGGATGTCGATCGTCGTGCCCGTCTGCTCGGTGATCTGGCGGATCGTCGCGCCGCCCTTGCCGATCACGTCGCGGATCCGCTCGGGGTTGATCTTCATCGTGTACATGCGCGGCGCGAAGTCGGACAGCTCCTGGCGGGCGCCGCCCATCGCCTTGCGCATCTCGCCGAGGATGTGCAGCCGGCCTTCGCGCGCCTGCGCGAGCGCGACCTGCATGATCTCCTTGGTGATGCCCTGGATCTTGATGTCCATCTGCAGGGCCGTGATGCCCTGATCGGTGCCGGCCACCTTGAAGTCCATGTCGCCGAGGTGGTCCTCGTCGCCGAGGATGTCGGTCAGCACCGCGAAGCGGTTGCCTTCCTTGATCAGGCCCATCGCGACACCGGCGACGTGCGCCTTCATCGGCACGCCGGCGTCCATCAGCGCGAGACAGCCGCCGCACACCGACGCCATCGACGAGGAGCCGTTGGATTCGGTGATCTCGGACACCACGCGCAGCGAGTAGGCGAAGTCTGCGGCGCTGGGCAGCAGCGGGCGGATCGCGCGCTTGGCGAGGTTGCCGTGACCGACTTCGCGCCGCTTGGGCGTACCCATGCGGCCCGTCTCGCCGGTCGCGTACGGAGGCATGTTGTAGTTGAACATGAAGCGCTCGCGGTACTCGCCCGTGATCGCGTCGATGATCTGTTCGTCACGCGAGGTGCCGAGCGTGGCGACCACAATCGCCTGCGTCTCGCCGCGCGTGAAGAGCGCGCTGCCGTGGGCGCGCGGCATCACGCTGGAGCGGATGGCGATCGGGCGCACGGTGCGCGTGTCGCGACCGTCGATGCGGGGCTCGCCGCTCAGCACCTGGCTGCGCACGATGCGCGACTGGATGTCGAACAGGATGTTGCCGACGTCGTTGGAATCCGGCGCCGGCTGCCCGGCGGCAGCGGCCTCTTCGGCCACCTTGGCGGCGACGCTCTTCTCGACCTCGCGGACCTTGGTGGTGCGCTCCTGCTTGTTGCGCGTGCGATAGGCCTCGCGCATCGGCGCCTCGGCCAGCTGCTGGATGCGCGCGATCAGGGCTTCGTTCTTGTCGGCCGGCTTCCAGTCCCATTCGGGACGACCGCCCAGCTCGACCAGCTCGTTGATGGCGTCGATCGCCACCTGCATCTGCTCGTGGCCGAAGACCACCGCACCCAGCATCACGTCCTCGGGCAGCTCCTGCGCCTCGGACTCGACCATCAGCACGGCCTGGTCGGTGCCGGCAACCACCAGATCCAGCTTGCTGGACGGCATCTGGGCGGCGTTCGGGTTCAGCACGTACTGCCCGTCGATGTACCCGACACGCGCCGCGCCGATCGGACCCGCGAACGGGACACCGGAGATGGCCAGCGCCGCCGATGCGGCCAGCATCGCGGGGATGTCGGAGTCGACTTCCGGATTGCTGGACATCACCTGGACGACGACCTGGATCTCGTTGTAGAAGCCGTCCGGGAACAGGGGACGCACGGGGCGGTCGATGAGCCGGCAGATCAGGATCTCGCGCTCGGTCGGACGACCTTCACGCTTGAAGAATCCGCCGGGGATGCGACCCGCCGCATAGAACTTCTCGACGTAGTCGACGGTCAGGGGGAAGAAGTCCTGACCGGGTTTCGGGTTCTTCGCCGCGACCACGGTGGCCAGCACCACGGTGTCGTCCATGTTGAGGACCACAGCCCCGGACGCCTGGCGGGCGACTTCGCCCGTTTCCATGGTCACCGTGTGCTGACCCCACTTGAAGGTCTTCTTTGCGATATCGAACACTGTTCGTTTTCCTTTCTGCATTGCCCGCGCGATCAGCCCGGCGGCGCGGTTCGCCGACAAACATCAAAAACGCGAAAAGCCCGCAAGCATTCGACTTGCGGGCTTTTCGAGTGAGCGTCGACCCCGTTGTCCAGCGCAATCAGCTGCGCAGACCCAGTTTCTCGATCAGGGCCCGATAGCTGGCCAGGTTCGTGGACTTCAGGTAATCGAGCAGCTTGCGACGACGGCTGACCATTTTCAGGAGGCCGCGACGCGAGTGGTGATCCTTGGTGTGGGTCTTGAAGTGCCCCGTCAGATCGTTGATCCGCGCGGTGAGCAGCGCCACCTGGACTTCCGGAGAACCGGTGTCGCCCTTTGCGCGCTGATAGTCGGCGACGATCTTCGCCTTGTCGATGTCTGCAACTGCCATGATGGATTTTCCCCAATGAATCTGGACTTGCGGTGCCACCGGGATGCGGCACCGTGCCGGAACTGCTGAACCGAAGAGTATAGCCGAATTTTCACCTGGCGGTACAGCCGGACGCGCGCCACTGCGGGACGCGCGCCACCGCGTGCGGGCGGTCACGCCACGCGTGCCCCACGGCAGGGCGGTTCAGGTGCGCGGCAGCGTGACGCCCTGCTGGCCCTGGTACTTGCCGCCGCGATCCTTGTACGAGGTCTCGCACACCTCGTCGGACTCGAGGAAGATCACCTGCGCGCACCCTTCGCCGGCGTAGATCTTGGCCGGCAGCGGTGTCGTGTTGGAGAACTCCAGCGTGACGTGTCCCTCCCACTCGGGTTCGAGCGGGGTCACGTTGACGATGATGCCGCAGCGCGCGTAGGTGGACTTGCCCAGGCACACGGTGAGCACGCTGCGCGGGATGCGGAAGTACTCGTAGCTGCGGGCCAGGGCGAACGAGTTGGGCGGGATGATGCAGACGTCGCCGACGAAGTCCACGAACGAATTCGGGTCGAAGGCCTTCGGGTCGACGATCGTGCTGTTGATGTTCGTGAAGATCTTGAACTCGTTGGCGCAGCGCAGGTCGTAACCGTAGCTGGAGGTGCCGTAGGAGACGATCTTCTGGCTTTCCTTGGCGCGCACCTGGCCCGGTTCGAACGGTTCGATCATGCCCTGGGCGGCCATGCGGCGGATCCAGCGGTCGGACTTGATGGTCATGTGCGGCGGGGCGCGGGGCGCGGAGTTCCTCGGAGTGGCGGCGATTCTACTCCCGCCCCGGGG
>Ga0116141_10002253_pt1 | contig 16592 bp, 13 predicted proteins | sample AD_UKC097_MetaG_FD_89744 | JGI IMG/M metagenome (GOLD analysis project Ga0116141, IMG submission 89744) | Active sludge microbial communities of municipal wastewater-treating anaerobic digesters from USA - AD_UKC097_MetaG | ecosystem: Engineered > Bioreactor > Anaerobic > Digestate | place: USA...
GGCCGGCCATTTTTCATAATCCGCCGTGGCATACCCCGTGGTTGTAATAATTGAAACCACCTGGAATGCGGCATAGCGCAGCGAGTGGCCCATCTGTCTGTATACGGAACCATAGGTATCGATACTTACGACGGCGATTAATATCAGCACGGCCGCGAGAAAAAAACGGCACTCGGAATTCCGCCAGAAAGCCAGCGGTTTCCCCCGGAGCGCCTGGTAGTGGAGAGAAAAATTGATTCCGGCCAGGAGCATGAAAAAAATGACGACGACATCCAGGTAGACACTGTCGAAAGAGGCGATCGATGCGTTTCTGGTTGAAAATCCGCCGGTCGGCATGGTCGTGAAGGTGTGACATAAGGCTTCATAAAGATCCATCCCCCCGATCATGAGAAAAAACACCTCCGCCAGGGAAATCACGGCATAAACTTTCCACAGGATCATGGCGGTATCCCGGATCCGGGGCTTGAGCTTGTCGGGAACCGGGCTCGGGACTTCCGCCTTATAAAGCTGCATCCCTCCGATCCCGATAAACGGAAGGATGGCCAGAGAAAGGACGATGATTCCCATTCCGCCCAGCCACTGGATAAAGCTCCTCCAGAAAAGGAATCCTTTTGAAACCGATTCGATATCGGTAAGAACGGATGCCCCGGTCGTTGTAAATCCGGAAACGGATTCGAAGAATGCGTCGGTAAAATTATTAAAAACCCCTCCCAGGGAAAACGGAAGCGCGCCGAACAGGCCGGCGGCCATCCATCCGAAGGCCACGATCGCCATTCCTTCCCGCTGGCTGATGAATTCCGTCTTTGACTTCCGGAAGCATAAAAAAAGCAAGCCGCCGGCGGCGATGGTTATCCCCATGGATTTTAAAAGAGGGATCACGCTATGATCCTTGTAGTAAAGACCGAAAAGGATGGGGAATCCCATGGTTAGCCCCAAAAAGAGGGTCAGAATTCCAACGACTTTAAAAAGGTATCGCCAGCGCATTTAAAAATATTCAAGTTTTACGGAAAGAATGTTTTCGATCTTTGGAATGGCCGTTCTCCTGGCAAAAATGATGACCCTGTCGCCGGGTTGAATGACGCTTTCTCCGGAAGGAATCATAACCTCTTCTTTCCGGATGATACTGGTTACAAGGGCTCCTTTCGGAAAAGAAATGTTTTTCAGGGGCCTGCCCACGATATCGGATGTTTCCAGGGCCGCGGCCTCCATGAATTCGGCTTGCTCTCCCTTGATTGCGATCGCCGAGAGCACTTTACCCCTGCGGATATGCTGCAGGAAGCTGTTGATCGCCGAGAGTCGGGGGCTTACCACCTGCTCGATGCCGATGGTCGACATCAGCGGCAGGTAGCCCAACTTGCTGATTTTTGTAATAGTTTTTCGTGCTCCCATGCGCTTGGCGAGGAGAGAGGCCAAAATATTGATTTCCTCCTCGTTCGTCAGGGTGACCACAACATCCATTTCCTGGACGTTTTCCTCGCTGAGCAGGCTCTGGTCGGAACCGTCCCCATGAAGCACGACCGTCTTTCCTAGTTTTTCGGCAAGCTCGGCACATCGATCCGGATTTTTTTCGATTATTTTCGTCAGGACCGATTTTTCTTCCAGAATGGTTGCCAGCCGGAAGCCGATTCGCCCCCCTCCCACAATCAACACCCGGTGCAATGGTCTGGATTCTTTGTTGAATGCGCGCATGGTGTCCGGAAGATTTTTTTCCTCGATAATGCAATACACGATATCGCCCGGCATCAGAACGTCATCTCCTCTGGGGATGATCAGTTCGTCCTCCCGGATGATCGCGGCAATGAGGGGGCTGTGTTTTTGCGTTTTTTCGGCGAGTTCCGACAGACGGACCCCTGTCAGGGAGTTCTCCTTCTCCAGATGGATTCCGATGAATTTTACGCGACTGTCCGTAAATTCCCCGATATCCATGGCGCCCGATACGTTCATCAGTCTTTCGATCGTTTTGATGACTTCTATCTCCGGGTTGATTACCGTGTCGATGTGAGGGGCGTACTTGCGGAATGTTTCATGATACTTGTCGTAGTCCGCGTTTCGAAGCCGCGCCATTTTTTTTGTTGCCGGAGAAACCATGTTCGCGACCAGACAGGCAACCAGATTGGTCTCGTCGCTGTCCGTCACGGCGAGAAGAATCTCCGCCTCTTTAATCCCCGCTTCCTCCAGAACAACCGGACTGCTTCCGGATCCGTTTAAAACCTGAACATCGATATTATCGGACACGCGTCGAAGCGCGACGGGGGATTTGTCAATTACCACCACCTCTTTGTTTTCCAGGGAAAGACGGCTTGCGATCTGGAAACCGACCTCTCCGGCACCGACAATTACAACTTTCAAGACATGTGCTCCTTTTTGATTTTGTGTGTATTTTCCAAATAGGCATTACTACAGACAATTTCAGGTGTCAAATGCAGAGAAGAAATTGAGAAAGGGCGTCAAAACCTTTTGGCCCGATCTCCGTTCGGGAGTGAGGCGATCCATTATCAAAATACAAAATGTATACGGATCGTTGAACGCATCGATCCGCCCGGATCGTATCCCCGATGGCGGATTTTGTAACCGCTGTCATGCACCCTTTTCAAAGGAAGCGGAAAAATACGGAGGTAAAATTTTGCGGACGTTGAAAGGATTCGACGTAAAAACGCTCCCGGCCATGCGGCCGGGCAAGGGCGGTCAAACTTTTATAAAACCACGGCCAGGACACAGAGACCCGCGACCACAAAAAGCGCGATCCGATCATTTCCGCCGGAGGAAAGGCTTGGATCCGTTCGGTTTTCGGAGTAACATCTGGCTTCCATGGCAACGGCGAGTTCATCGGCGTTTTGAAACGTTTTGCAAAGCAGCGGCAACGCCAGTTTTTTTAACCGATACACCGGGTTTTTCCTGTTTTCAATCCCCCTTGCCCGTTGTGCATCGGATGTTTCTTTCGCCTGATCGAGAATGGCCGGCATAAACCGGATGATTAAACCGATCATGGTTGCAATCCGCTTTCGGGGAATAAAAGGGAAGGGTTTCAGAAACCATCCCACGGCGGCCCGGATTTCAGATGGTTTGGTTGTCGCGACAAAGGATGCCCCCAGCAGCACCACCAGCAACAGGCGCCAGCAGATGAGCGTGCCGTGATAAAGTCCTTCCCGGGTAAAGATGACACCCTTCAGTTCAAAAGCCGGAGATCCGGGCATCGATATGGCCCGGGCGACAAAAACAAAAAGCAGGAGAACCAGGAAGTAGCGAAGTTCTTTTAAAACGGTCATGAAGCGAAGGCGGGCGTTGAGAATCAGCGCGAAAGAGACGGCGGTGAATACGGAAAGCCCAATAAGATCCGCGTTCAGGCTTGAAAGGCCGATCGCGATCAGAGAGAGAATTTTGACCCGGACGTCCAGTGAATGCAGCAGGGAATCGCCGGGGCGGTAACCGAATACGGTCAGTTCAGCCATGATCCGAGCTCCATTCCCATGCGCGAGGCATAGGGTTGCCGGACGCCGAATGATTCGGCTTCCCGCACGATTTGATCGGGGAGTCCGTCCCTGACGATCCTTCCGTCGGCCATGATGATCAGGCGATTCGCGTGGGCCAGAACCTTTTCCAGGTCGTGGGTGGTCACCAGGATGGTGCGGCCGGACCGGTGAAGGAACAGAATCTGTTTCAACACCTGCTTCACTCCCGGATAGTCGAGGTTGGAAAAAGGTTCGTCAAAAACCACGATTTTGGGGTTCATGGCAAGGATGCCCGCTATGGCCAGTCTTCGTTTTTCCCCGCCGGAGAGAAGGTGGGGCCTTCTGTCCGCCAGATCGGTCAGATTCCCGGCCTTCAGGGCCATGGCCACCCGCTCGTTTATTTCGCTCCTTTTCAGGCATAGATTTTCCGGTCCGAAGGCCACGTCATCATAAACGGTCTCGCCGATGATCTGACTGTCGGCGTCCTGAAACACCATCCCGACCATTTGCCTGGCCCGGATCGGATCATCGGACACGGAAACTCCGGCCACCTTGACATAACCGGAATCCGGCAGAAGAAGGCCGTTCAGGTGCCTCAAAAGAGTTGTTTTGCCGGAGCCGTTCCGGCCGGCGATCACCACAAACTCTCCTTCCTGAACCGTCAGGTTGATGTGGTCCAGGCCCCGGGTGCCGTCTGAAAATCGATGGCAAAGATCTTTTATCTCAATCAGATGCATTTTCAAGCACTCATTTTGGCGCCATGATGCGACGAAGCGCTTTCGCAACCGGCACCGCCGCGGCGAATTTAAGGATATCTCCCGGAATAAACGGATACAGTCCCACAGCCAGCGCTTTGCCAAAAGACATGCCGGTCAGTATTTTCAGCCAGGTCACGCCGCAGGCGTAAAGCATGATATCTCCGACCACCATTGCAATTACGTCAAACCATGCGCGATTCCTGGTTTTTTCGGCGATCATTCCGATCAGAAACACCGCGGGGAGGTATCCGATAAGGTATCCTCCGGTAGGCCCCAGTATCCTCCCGATTCCACCGGCGCCGCCGGCAAATACCGGAAGGCCGAGGGCGCCGGCCGTCAGATAGACGGCGACGCTCGCAAGCCCCCATCTGGCGCCCAGTAAGAGACCGGAGAGGAATACGAAAAAATTTTGCAGCACAATGGGAACAGGCCCGATCGGTATCGCAATATAGGCCCCGGCAGCGGTTAGCGCGGCAAGAAGAGATGCATATACCATCATTCGAATCGAGTTGGATTGATTCATTGGAATCCGCCGGTCGTATTGATTTACATCTGCTGGTGAAAGCAGTCGCCGTAAGTTACCTTTTTCCGTTCGCCGTTTTCCAGTTCCAGTATCAGCGCGCCGTTTTCGTCCACGTCGACGGCAAGTCCCTCGGACACATCGCGGGTCGTCACCACCCGGACCCGGCGATTAAGGGTCATCGCATATTTTTTCCATTCCGAAATTACGTTTTCAAATGTTTCCCGCTTCATTCTTTTTTCAAAGTCATCCAGAAACCCGGAGATCAGTTGTTTCCTGGAAACCTCTTTTTTCAGTATTTCTTTTAACGAAGTCGCGTTGGGTTCCTTTTCCGTCGGGTTATTGTTGACATTGAGCCCGATGCCGATGTTGATAAACCGGACCATCTCACCTTCGGCTTCCATTTCGGAAAGCATCCCCGAGATTTTTCGGCCGTCCACCAGTATGTCGTTGGGCCATTTGACCCGGGCGTCGATACCGAACAAACGATTCAATGTGCGGGCAAGCGTCAGCGACGCGGAAAAGTTGACCCGGGAGCTGATCGCCTGCGGTATCTGCGGCCGAAGAACCATGGTGAAGTATAGCCCGCCTTCCGATGAAAACCAGTTCCGGTTCAAACGTCCCCGACCTTTTGCCTGACGTCCGGCAATGACGACGGTGAAATCCGGGCATCCCTTTCTGGCAAGGTCCCTGGCAACATCCATGGTGGAGGTCACCTCGGTGAAATAATGAATTTTTGATTCCCTTCCGGGGAACTCCCAGGAATAAAGGGTGTCATGATCGCCGACGAGCCGGTAACCTTTCGGGGTTGAAACGATGTGGTAGCCGATTTCACGGAGCTTTCGGATATGCTTCCAGACGGAAACCCTTGATATGCCGAGTTCCGAACTCAGTGTTTCTCCGGAAACGATACCCGTTTCTTCTTCCAGGCGATTTAATATCCGACGCTTCATTTCTTGTTAACCTCGCAAAGCCCGAAGGTTAACCAAAAAGAAAAAATCTGTCAAGATGAATTTTATGTCGATTTGAACCGCAACAGCGAGCGCGTTCCCAGCGACTTGCCGCGGGGTCTCCAGTTCAATTGGAGTTTTCAGTCCCGCACAAGGATATTTCCATCCGCCTCCGGCCATCCGGCCCGGGCTTTCCCTTCGCCGGAATCCTTCGAACGGAGTCTCCATGTCTCCTTTCCGGTTTTTCTCCCGGCATGTACGGCCTTCAACATGCCGGGCCAAAAATGTAGATCCGGAATGGGATTCGGATTGACAGCAGCGTCCGGAAAACGATAATCTGCAAAAAATTCGGGAATGAATTTCCCTCGGAAACCTTACGGACCCGGCATACATTGATATTTATCGGTCAGGGGTTTTGGGGCCCGGTTTATGGGACCGGTTGAAGTGGAACAGGAAAATACAAAAAAAGGCTTCACGGCTTCGCCTCGCCCTTTTCATTCATATTGCGCGCGGTGCGGGTCGTCTCGCTTTACCTGGACAGGGAACAAATGGGAGCAGGGGACGCAGGATTGCGGGCAGGCGCGCCGGATTTTCTGATCGAAGTGAATCAATTGACCAAGACGTTCAACGGGGTTCCGGCCGTTGATCAGATATCCTTCCGCGTGGGACCGGGCGAGCTTTTCGGTTTTCTCGGACCGAACGGCGCGGGCAAAACCACCACCATCAACATGCTAACGGGTCTTGCCCGGCCGGATTCGGGAACCATCCGAATCGCGGGCCTGGAATGTGTCACAAATCCGAAAGCGGCTCAACACCTGATCGGGGTGATACCGGATGAGAGCAACCTGTATCCCGAGTTATCCGGTTTTGATAACCTGTGTTTCTGTGCTTCCCTCTACGGCATGAAAAAAGGACAGCGCCGGGCGCGCGCGAGGGAACTGCTGGACACATTCGGTTTGAAAGAGGCTGCGAATCGGAAATTCGCCGGTTACTCCAAGGGAATGAAACGCAAATTGACGATTGCCGCCGGGATTATTCATCATCCACGGATCCTGTTTCTCGACGAACCCACCTCCGGCATCGATGTGGCCAGCGCCCGCCGGATCCGGCAGCTCATCGCCGAACTCAACGACGCAGGGACAACGATCTTTCTTACCACCCATTACCTCGAAGAGGCGGAACGTCTGTGTAAGCGTATCGCTTTCATCGTGAAGGGTCGGATTGTTCGAACAGACACGATTGCCGATCTTTTGCAGCCGATACTGGAAAAGAAGGCGATGCTGATTTCCGTCTCGAACGCTTCCGGCGATCTTTGCGACAGGCTATCCTCCGCCTTCCCCCGTTTCGAGTTCCAGGCCGTTTCCAGCGGGCATATCCGGGTGGAATCGGCGGATGCGATCCATATCGGACCGCTCGTACGCTTCATCGAGAGTCAAGGCGCGGAGGTTACGGAGGCGCGCCGGCTGCAGCCTTCGCTGGAGGACGTTTTCGTGCGGGTCACCGGCATCGAACCGGATGTCATGAAAAAAGAAAAGGAAAAAGCCGGAGGGGATCTGTGAAACGGTGGATCGCTTTTTGGAACATCATGCTCAAGGATATGCGGTCTTATTATCTGAAGCCCCCAAACATCAGTTGGGGCCTGATTTTTCCGGCGGCCTGGACGGGTATGTTTTTCATCAAGACGGGAACCGGCCTGGAAAGCATTCCCGAGCTGCTCCCGGGCGTGATTGCGGTTTCCATTCTTTTCGGCACGACTTCCATGCTGGCGGTGACGGTGACGTTCGAGAAAAAAAACCGCTCGTTTGAGCGTTTGCTTCTTGCCCCCCTTCCGCTGGAACTTCTTATGCTGGCCAAGACAAGCGGGGCGATCCTGTTCGGGGCCGCCAACGCGTTTGTCCCGATCATCCTGGCCGTGTTTTTGACCGATCTTTCCGGGGTCGCATGGATGATTGTAATTCCCGCCGTTATAATGATCGCGATTGCATCGACTTTCCTGGGGCTTTCGATCGCGGTTTCCGTCAGTGAAGTCTTTGAGGCCCAGACATTTTCCAACTTTTTCCGTTTTCCGATGATTTTTCTCTGCGGGTTGTTTTTCCCGATATCTTCTCTTCCGATGTTCTTGCGCCCCTTGTCCTACCTGCTTCCCCTGACGTATGGCGCGGACATTCTTCATGGTGCCGTTCACGGAAAAAATATTATGCCGCTTGCTCTGGATTTTACGGTCATCACCGCTTTCTGCATCCTCCTGTTTTCCATCAGCCTGCGAAACATACACAGGAGGTGGATCATCTGAACGGCAACATCGAGAGGATCAAAATCCTGATAAAAAAAGTCCGTACGGTCGAAAATTCCCCGCGGTTGCCGTGGGGTTTTTCCATTGGGCGCTTAACCGTAAACAGGGTGATGAAAAACAAGAATCAGGCCGTCAGGCAAGGCGCGCGGCGAAGCGACAAGCGCAGCATATCAGGCATATGTGAGCATTGGAGAGAGCCGTGCAACGCTGAATGGCGGCCTCAGGCGCAGTTATCACCCTGTTAAAGGATATTCATTCGCATGCCGGAGGCTTTTCCCGAAACCGCCGTTTCTGTTTGTCTGCCGTTCGAGCGCTCCGACCGTCTTACGGAGGCGCCTTGCGGTTTCGGCATTGTCTTCGGGCAATACGTTTGTTAATTTCTTGAAAACCGTAACCGGGTTCCCATGCCGGGGAGGGGACCTTCACCCGATCCGTTTGCGCCCATGCCGGGCGCGCGCAAAGAACCGCCCCGGAATTTTACTCCGGTTCGCGCCTTAAAATCCGGTGAAATGAATGTCAAAAGGAGAATCGATGAAAGGAAGACTCAACGCACTGTTTCTGATCGGACTCATTGGAACCGTTGTGTTCGGATTTCATTTCGGCCTGCAATACGGACGCGCGTTATGGGGCGACCGCGATATCTGGTGGACACCCATGGCGATGGCGATCCCCCTTCAGGAAACGAGGCAGACGTTCAACCTGTTTGTAAGCGGTGAGTTGTTGCAGAATCATATCGAGAGAGGTTCCCTGTCCGCCACGGATTCGAAGGGACGTTCCTACCCGGTTGCGGCGGATGATATCAAGGTCCGTATCAACAATTGGTATAAAATAAAGGCATCGTTTCTGCACTTCGCGGTCTTTGCCGAAATTTTGCTCGGCGGGTCGATTGCCTGTCTTATTATGGGGACAATTGAATTATTCAAGAAAAGAAAGAATCCGAACCTCCCGCAACCGGAAATTTGAAGGAAATCATCCAGCGCCCGCAATTCAGGTTCCCGGCCGGTGGTTGGCAGCTTATTGAAAACGTTCGGGAAGTGAAGAATTTCCATGTCTGTGATACGTTTGATTGGTAAGTTGAGATAGGTGGGTACGATGGTTTTTTGTTTGGCGATGATTAATGACGACCGGCGGATTCACGGCATTCCCCCAAAAAGACGCGATGAAGAACCCGGATGATTTTCTACCTTTCATTCATGAAATAATCCGAGATCACCCCCATGAACGGGTTATATTTCACGGCATAGTGTCTTTGATTTTTCTTCTGGAGCTCCCCTGACAGCTCCCGGTCCTCTTCAAGGAGGGTGGGGGATACGGTTTCCCATTGGTCCCGGTTCATCCGGAGAATTTTGTTCACCTTCTCAAGATATATGGGCGAGACCTCGAAATCGGCATAGGCGTTTACGAACCAGGGCATGATGCGGCCGACTTTTTCGAGAAAAAGATTGTGCGTTTCCCCGAAATCGAGGGCCGATTCATCCGTGAAATTGAGCAGCGAATGGATTTTTTCTTCATTGACATATCCGCCGTCGATACTCATTTGATAGGACTCGGTTCCGGGAAAGGGGAAGAAAAACGTCCATCGAAAACGGCCGGGTTTTGCCCGGCTTAAAAACCGGATGGTATCCATCACGTCGTCCGGATCTTCAAAGGGCAGCCCGATCATGATGAACACGGAACTGTGCATTCCGTAGCGGTGGACATGGTTGATCGCTTCGATGATCTTTTCATTGCTCATGTGCCGGTTCATAATCCGGGAACGAATTTTCGGGCTTCCGCTTTCCACGCCGAATTTAACGATCCTGCAACCCGCCTGCGCCAGTTGGGACGCCCGGCTTTCATCGAAAAAACCCACATGACCGTTCACCACGAATGGCAGGTTCGAAACCTTCGGGTAGGCCCGGCAGAAGGCCTTCACATAGGCTTTGTCGAAGGTAAACAGGTCATCGTCAAAGATATACATGGAGATGTTCTTATAATTTTTCTGAAGAAATTCGATTTCATCGATCACCTGTTGTACTTTGAAGTGCCGGATGTAATTCAGTTCCGTAAAGCCGCACCGCAGATCGGTCCGGTACTTTTTGACCATCAGATGATTAAAGCAATAGGTGCATTGAAACGGGCAGCCCCGTGACCCCATCAGCCCCACCCAGCCGTTCTTGGCATCGATGATCTTCTGAAAATCCATGATCTCATATGCCTTGAACGGAAGTTTCTCCAAATCCGGCAGGGGACGAACCGGGTTGATTCGAACCGCTCCGTTTATCGTCAATCCCATGTTCCGGATGTCTTCAACGGCTTCCCCCTTTTCATATTTTTCCACAAACTCGAGAAATGCGTCCTCGGCTTCGCCCATGAACACATAATCAAACAAGCCGGTTTCCAGGACCTCCCGACCCGCGACTGTGGCATGAATCCCGCCGCACACAAGCGGGACGTCAAGAGCCTGACGGGCCCATCCGGCCAGTTTCGCCGCGTAGGGCCACTGGTTGGTCACAACGGAAAAACCGATCATGTCCGGGGCGGCCTTTCGCAACGACTCGATAAATTCGTCCTTTTCAGGCAAGGGCCCGAGGTCTTCGCACATCTGCCGGAACGCCACGTCATGTCCGGCTTTTTTCAGGATTGCGGCGATATGGGCCACTCCGTAATTAAAGCCGAGTTGGGATCCGGCGTTGGGATATATAAAAAGGATCTTCATTTTAAAAAATTTTTCCCTTTGGTTGCATCAATCATTGGGACCGGGCGTCGGCGATCCGGTTGACGATGTCATCCGTGTCGAACATGGGCGGATGGGTCAGGGTGTCGACGTGGATGATTTCGCTTTTTGCCGGGCCGCATGCGTTCCAGCGTCTGATAAAACGCGGATTATTGCTTCCGGCGAATACCGTATAGGTCGGAACCCCGAGCGATGCCGCAATGTGCTGGCAGGCCGAATCATAACCGATGAATTCGTCGCATTGGGAAATCAGGGAAGCGATTTCTCCGATTCCGGTCATTACGCCGACAACACCCCCGGACATGCGGATGTCCGTCAGGGAATCGAACGTCGTCCACGCGGTATCAAAACCGCGTCTTTTCAATGACTCGACCAGGAACCGGGACCGCGAAACTTCTTCGGCTCCGAATCCCTGGTCGAGAAGGATGACCGAATCGGGTGTCCGGAGCAGATTCAGGAGCAGTTTTTCCTCAAATTCGCTTGTCAGCCTTTTTCTGGCGTTTCCTCCGACACCGAAATTGATCGCGATGATCTGTTTGCACCCGGTCCGGCGAAGTTTTGCGGCAAAGCGTTCCGCCGTTTTTCGGTATGCTTCGGGCGGCCATACCCTGGGATAACAGAATCTCGATTTTCCGAGAATTTGATCCATCCAATGGTTGGTCAGTTCCGCAATGGACATCTTTTTCGGGTAGGAGTCCTTTCCCCGGCTGTTAAAAAACAGATAGCGATCATCCCGCACGACGGGAAGCACACCGAGCTGGGAGAGCCGTGAGTCCGGATCGAATACGACCCGTTTCCCGTCATTTTCTTTCCCGCACTCTTTTGCAATCGCCTCCAGCACCAAGAACCAGCTTTTGAACCGTTCCAGCAGGCTCCCGTGACGGGAGTAGTCGACCTCCCGGATTCGAACATGGGGATTGCCCCCGTAGATGTCTTTCAGTTTATCCCCGCCGATCACGATGATCTCGGCGTTCGGGAATTCGTGCATGAGACGCTGAATGAACACGCTGGTGATGGCGACATCCGCGCCGATGGTGACCCTTGAAAGGAGGATGATTTTTTCGGGAGGCCGAACCAGTTTTCCGGGTTCATTGTTGCATGAACGGATGGTTTCGATTCTTGTCAGGATATCGTCATAGGATTCCAGTCCGAACGCTTTCAGGTGACCGGCCAGTTTTTTCCCGGCGGGCAGTTCCATGCAGAATGCCACCACCCGGCTCATCACCTTGTTGTACGCCCGGGTCTGAAGTTCTTCAAAATCGTCGCAAAGACCTTCGATGATGATGCCGAACAGCGCCGATGACCCGGCGTTGTTCAACTCGTTATCATCAAAAAACGTGGCCATTTCACAAAGAATGCGAATATATTCTTCCTCATGATGGTCGTTATAAAAATACCGATCCAGAAAAGACAAGGCGATCTGCCGGGCGAGATGATTCAGTTCGTCTTTATCCGTGTTTTTTTGGAGCGCGGTCCACTTTTTTCTATAAAATGCGGGTTTCATGAATTTCTTGGATATTCCAGGAGCAGATTCTTTACATGCGTAAAAACCTTTTCCGGAGTAATGGCCCTCATGCATCGATGGTCGGTCGGGCAGATTTTTTTATGGCATGGGGAGCATTCCATTTCCTCCCGGATCACACGCGTCCGGTCCAGGTTTGCGGCCGTGTAAAGGGGATTCGTCGGGCCCATCAGAACCACCACCGGGACATCGAATGCCACGGCATAATGGCGCGGGCCGGTATCGTTGGTTACCAGTACATCGCATCTTTCGACCAGGGGCTTGAGATGGGCCAGATCGATCCGGTCCGGAGCCGTATTCACGATCGAGGCGCGGCTTTTGTTCACGATGTTTCCGGCAATGTCTTCTTCCCCGGGTCCGGCAAAAAGAAGAATCTTGCATTTCAGTTCTTTTTCCAGTCGTTCCGCCAGTCCGGCAAAATTCTCCGGAGGCCAGCACTTGGACGATCCGAAACTGGCGCCCGGATTCAAGCCGATGACTTGATCTTTCGGCGTAATTCCATACGATTCCAGACGCCTTTCCGCCGTCTGCCGCAGATGGTCCGATATAAACAAACGGGGTTTGGGATCATCCGGTATCTTCAGCCCGAGATATCGGCACAGTTCCAGGTAATAATCCAGCATGGGCACGGCCCGGATTCCCTCGGGGGTTCGAACGGGCTCCGGTCCGCCGGTAAGAAAAAGCTTTCTCAGGTTTCTCCGGTATCCGTAAATCCGTCCGGCTTGACCCAGTTTTGCCTCCAGCCATGACCGGACGGAATTGGGAAACAGGATCGCCATATCCGGCTGAACCTTCCGGATGCGATTTACGGTCTTCAGCCATTCAAAGAAGGTCTTGTCATTACACGCAATCACCTCGTCAAACCATGGGCCGTCTTCAATGATCCCGAACGCGTATTTTCGAATACAGGCGACGAGTTTCGATTCCGGAAAACCGTTTCGAAGGCAATCAAAGGCCGGGGTCGCCATGACAATATCCCCGACCCAGTTCGGGCAACGGATGAGAATCGTTTTCGCGGATTTCATTCCTTCCTTCATGAATATGTGCGACCTCTGAAAATGAACCATTCCGGACTGGGGAATTTTCCTCTTTTCTAACGAAAAGATGTATTTAACAAATAATCCCCCACAAAACAAACGCAAAATAAAGACCTTATTTTTCAAGCCGTTCGGAAAACCCGGGATTTCGAGGCATTGCCCATATATCTTGAGGGGGCGAACGAGATTCTTCGAATGAACCGAGACCAATGGGAAACAATAGCCCCCACACTCCTTGAAGAGGACCGGAAACTGTCAGGGGAGCTCCAAAAGAAAAATCAAAGACACTATGCCGTGAAATATAACCCGTTCATGGGGGTGATCTCGGACTATTTTGTAAATGACATTTAAGAAATCCTTCGGATTCCTCAGCACTGGGCAATAGAGTTGATGAGTTGGGACTACACCCTGAAAGGTTCGAAACGCGTTATTTCATGGGCGTTTTCATGTTTCCATGCAGGCGATGTGCAAATAAAAACAGCGGCGATTTGTAATAAATTCAATATACTTTCAAAAATATTGTCAAAACTTCCCTTGGAAATCCGAGGCTAACTAGTCGATTTTGTTAGGTCTGGACTTCCAGAAATGCGAATATTTTGTACTGATCTGGATCCTACGCGCAACCAGTTTTTCAGTTATTTCGATCTGGTAATATTGGTTGACAAAAAGGGCAATTTCGAATTATTGGTTGAAAAAATACGAAATAAATTAATTTTTTAATCTATAAAATAAAAATATCGCATGGATAAAAAATATCAAACGGACTTGGTTCGAAGACTTTCAGGGGCAACGGACAATCAGTTAAAATATTGGGTAAAAATTGGGCTTATTGCTCCGGTAAAAAGCGGAAAATTTCATTATTATTCTTTTCGAGACCTGATCAAGCTTCGATTGATTATTGCTCTAAAAAAAGGTGGTCTCAGTCTCCAAAAAATAAAAAAAGGAATCAGCAACTTATCAAAAATCTTGCCTGACAATGATCTTCACTTATCCAGACTGGTCATTTACACTGACGGAATCGAAATGATTGTCACTGAGAAGGGGAAATATTTCAGCGCAACGTCGATGCAGCGGTTTTTCAGCTTTGATACCGAAAAATTAGAAACGGATGTAATTCATTTGGCAAAAGAACTGAGAAGACATCCGGCAATCGCTAATGCTTCTTTGTGTTAATGGGGCTGGGCGGTAGTTTGCCACAAAGACGAACTTTTTCATTTTCTTTTCAGGTGTTGTTTTAAAAATTGCTAATAAGTTCAAGCATTCAAATTTCAGGCTATGGCAAAAACATCACATGAAATTCGAGACCCTATTCACGTTTTTATCCGTTTGGATTCCCAGGAACGAAAGGTATTAGATTCGAGGCCATTCCAGAGGCTTCGATATATTCACCAGTTAGCCCTGACATATCTCCTTTATCCCGGTGCCACACATCGTCGTTTTGAGCATTCTCTTGGCGTGATGGAGCTTGCATCAAGGGTGTTCGATATTGTAACGGACCCGGCGAAAGTATCTGATGCAGTCAAGGAGCTATTCCCACCTATTAATAGTGAGGATGAACGCAGGTATTGGCGGCGAGTTCTAAGAATGGCTGCATTATGTCACGATATAGGCCACTTGCCATTTTCTCATGCGGCCGAGGAGGAACTCTTTCCACCCGGTTGGGATCATGAAAGAATGACGATGGAACTGATTCAATCGGATGAAATGAAAGAAATATGGGAAAATGCAAGGCCTCCTTTATCTTCGGAAGACATTGTTAAGTTGGCCTTGGGCCCCAAAAAAGCAAAGGAGTTGCAGTTTGATGACTGGGAAACCATGCTTTCCGAAATTATCGTAGGCGATTCATTCGGCGTGGATCGCATGGATTATCTCCTCAGAGATTCTTATCATGCTGGGGTGGCTTATGGTAGATTTGACCACCACCGTCTAATTGACACCTTAAGAATTTTGCCTCCGCCACTTTATCCTTATGGGAACCAATTGGACAATTCAAAAGAGCCTTCGCTCGGGGTTGAAAAAGGTGGAATTCATTCTGCAGAAGCCCTTTTGTTGGCAAGATATTTTATGTTTACACAGGTGTATTGCCATCATGTCAGGCGGATATACGACATTCATCTAAAAGACTTTTTAATAGATTGGCTTGGTGAAACAAAATACCCAACTGATATAGATGCATTCTTGAAGCTGACCGACAATGAAATCACAAGCGATCTTCGCGATGCGTGTTTAGATGCGGAAAGGCCTGGCCATATTCATGCGGATCGAATCATTAATAGAAAGCACTTTAAGCTCTTATACACACGCAATCCGACTGACTTTAAAATAAACTCTGATGCGGCAAATTTGGTCAAAGAGGCGGCGGTAAAGGAATATGGTGAAGATAAGGTTCGACTTGATGGCTATAGTAAAAAGGGGGGGATAACGGATTTCCCAGTGTTGTCGGATGACGGTAAGACAGTTTTATCTGCGCTGCAAGAATCGCAGGTTCTGGCTAAAATACCTTCCGTGGTTGTTAACTACGTGTTTGTTGATCCAAACATTCGAGATGAAGCTTTGCGATGGTTTAATAAAGGAAAAGCGCAAATAATCACTCCACAAAAGGAGGAACAAAAATGAAACGCTCACAACAGCGGGTGGTGATTTTGCAGCTCATAATGGCTCTTAAGGAAAATAACAGTTGGTGCGGAGAAACGCATATTCAAAAAGCAGCTTACTGCTTGCAAGAACTGATGAAAGTCGATACCGATTTTGATTTCATTCTTTATAAGCATGGGCCATATTCTTTTGACCTTTGTGATGAGCTGGCGGCGATGCGTGCCGATGAACTTCTGGCGATTAAATTGAATACCTTTCCTTATGGACCGAGTTTGAGAGTTGCTAACCTTGGCAAAGAAATGGTTGAGAGATTTCCTAAAACGATTTGTCAATACAAAGATCGGGTTGATTTTATTGCAAGAAAAATTGGGGCGAAAGGCGTTGCGCAGCTTGAGCGCCTTGCGACAGCATTATATGTAACATCGAAATCAGAGCATGATACTGTTGATGAGAGAGCAAAAAGGATTCATGATCTTAAACCACATGTTTCGTTTGATAATGCCCAGATCGCGGTTGAAGAGATTGATGCAATGAAGAGAGAATCAGCGAATATTGTGTAGCTAAATATCAATTTGTTAAAACAATTAAAAGGGTGGCTCAGATTTGGCCACCTTTTTTTTCGGGCGGGTTGGATTTTCCCGGAAAAAGTGGACACGGTCAAGCGCAAAGGTTTATTTTTTGTTTTTCATATTCAGCCGGTGAAAGATACCCCAGTGTGGAGTGTTTTCTCTGCCGGTTGTAGAACACCTCGA
>Ga0116141_10002255_pt1 | contig 16590 bp, 12 predicted proteins | sample AD_UKC097_MetaG_FD_89744 | JGI IMG/M metagenome (GOLD analysis project Ga0116141, IMG submission 89744) | Active sludge microbial communities of municipal wastewater-treating anaerobic digesters from USA - AD_UKC097_MetaG | ecosystem: Engineered > Bioreactor > Anaerobic > Digestate | place: USA...
GCTGGCGGCGCCGATCAAGGGGCTGGGGCTGTCGTTCGGCACCTCGGTGGCCGGCGTGGCGGCATCCAGCGTGCTGGGCCTGCTGTCGGCGCTGAGCCGGCGCGAGCGCGTGGGCGCCGGCCGGCTGCTGGACCGCCACATCGCCGGCGACCTGCGGGTGTTTTCGCGCGCGCACCAGCGCCAGGCCGGCCAGGCGGCGCTGCACACCCAGGCCACGGCCCTGCTGGACAGCCTGGAGCGCCGCCACCAGCAACTGGCCGAACAGCTGAGCGCCAGCCAGGCCGCGTTTCACCGCGAGGCGCAACAGGCCTACACCGGCCTGGCCGAGTCCGTGGGCCGGTCGCTCCAGGACAGCCTGGCCGCCAGCGCGCGCATCGCGGGCGAAAGCCTCCGCCCGGTGGTCGACGCCGCGATGCGCGAGATCGCCGCCGAATCCGCCCGGCGCCACGAGCGCGTGATCGAGGCCACCCGGACCCAGCTCGACGGCCAGAGCGCCGCCTTCGGCGCCACCGTAGCCGCGGTGTCCGACACCTGGACCGCCGCCGACCGGCAGCGCCTGCAGGCCTGGAGCCGCTCGCTCGAAACCCTGGCCGACACGCTGCGCGGCCAGTGGCAGGAGGCCGGCGCGCGGACCCTGGCGCAGCAGCAGGCCGTCTGCGACACGCTGGAGCGCACCGCCGCCGCCGTGAGCGAACAAACCGCCCGTCACGCCAGCCAGACCGTGGCCGACATGGCCCGCCTGCTCGAGCAATCCGGCCAGCTGGCGCGCGAACGCGTCGCCGCTGACACCCGCGCCGCGCAGCAGCAGGGCGAGCGCCTGGAGCAGCTCGCCACCCTGCTGCGCACCGAACTCGGCGCGCTGCGCGACGACGAGGCCGCGCGCGGCCAGGCCGCGGTGGCGCGCCTGGGCGAGCTGCAATCGGCCCTGGCGACCCAGCTGGCCACGCTGGGCGCCGCGCTGGAGGCGCCGATGACGCGCCTGATCCACACCGCCGCCGAAGTGCCGCAGGCGGCCGCCGGCGTGATCACCCAGCTGCGCGCCGAGCTGGGCCAGATCACCGAACGCGACACGCTGGCGCTGCAGGAGCGCGCCGCGGTGATGGCGCAAATCCACACGCTGCTGCAGACCATCGAGCGCTCGGCGATGGAGCAGCGGGCGGCGGTCGAGTCGCTGGCCGGCGCCGCGTCCGCGGTGATGGACCAGGCCAGCCGCCAGTTTGCCGACACGCTGGGCGCGCAGGCCGGCCGCTCCGAAGCGGTGGCCTCGCAGGTGGCCGGCAGCGCCATCGAGCTGGCCAGCCTGGGCGAAGCCTTCCACCACGGCGTGACGCTGTTCAGCGCGAGCAACGAGCGGCTGATGGCCGGCCTGCAGCGCATCGAGGCCACGCTGGAGCGCGCCATCGCCCGCAGCGACGAACAACTGGCCTACTACGTGGAGCAGGCGCGCGAGGTGATCGACCTCAGCATCAGCTCGCAACAGGGCGTGCTCGAAGACCTGCGCCGCCTGCACGGCCGGCCGGCCGCCGCGGCGCGCCAGGCGGTGGACGAGGTGGCCGGATGACCGAGCTCAACGACACCGGCGACGGCCTGGAGCAGACCGCGCCGGTCTGGGCCGTCTTCGGCGACCTGATGTCGGGCCTGCTGGGCGCGTTCGTGCTGGTGCTGGTCGGCGTGCTGATCGTGCAGATGGACCTGGTGGCCAACCTCGAGTCGGAGATGGCCCGGCGCCGCCAGGAAGAACAACGCCGCATCGCGCTGGAAAAAGCGCTGGCGATTCCGCTGGCCTCGGGCCGCGTCACGCTGGCCGACGGGCGCATCGGCATCAGCGGCAGCGTGCTGTTCGCGGTCAACTCCGACCAGCTGCGCCCCGACGGCCGCCAGCTGCTGAAAAGCCTGGTGCCGCCGCTGCAGATGTACCTGGGCGAGCGCGACGAGATGCTGATGGTCAGCGGCTTCACCGACGACAAGCCGATTGCCGACAGCAACCGCCGCTTCGAGGACAACCTGGAGCTGTCGGCCCAGCGCGCGCTGACCGTGACCCGCGCCCTGATTGAGGAAGGCATGCCCTCGCCGCGCGTGTTCGCAGCCGCCTTCGGCGCCGAGCAGCCGGTGGCCGCCAACACCAGCGAGCAAGGGCGCGCCAGGAACCGGCGCGTGGAAATGGCGCCGGTGGCGCGCACCGCGCCGGTGAAACCCGCATCGTGAGTGACGCGACGGTTCACGACGAAGCGGCGCCCGCCGGCCAGGGCCTGGTCCCGGCGACCCGGCTCCAGGCCTTGCGAAGCGCCCGGCCGCAGCCCGACCCGGTGCAGCTGCACGCCCTGGAATCGCTGGCGCGCCGACTGCCCGGTGCGGCCGAGCCGGTGCGGCGCGTGCTCGAAGGCCGGCTCGACGCCGCGCTGACGGCGCTGGAGTCGCGCGGGCACGCCACCCCGCCATCGCAGGCGCCAGCGCAGGACGCCCCGCGGTCCCAGGCCCCCTCGCCATTGGCGGCCCTGGCGCAGCACCTTCGGCAGGCACGGCAACAGGCGCAGGCCGGGCAGCCGGACCACGCCCTGGCGCCCGGCCCGGCGGACGACCCGGCATCCGCCGGCGAACTGGCCAGCGTGCGGCGCTTCCGGCAGACGTGGCAACGCATCGCGGCCGAAGACCGGGTCAGCCAGGCCGTCGGGCGCGCGCCCGCCAACGCCGGGCCGTTGAACTCGCACCGGCTGGTGCTGCATTCGCTCGAACTGCTGCGCAGCCTCTCGCCGCACTACCTGAACCGGTTCGTGTCGCAGGTCGAAACCCTGCAATGGCTGGAGCAGGCCAGCCGCCAGCTCACGCCGGTCAAGCCCAAGCCGGCGCGGCGCAGCCGGGTGAAGCAGGCGTAGCCGCCCCCAAGTCACTGCAACTTTCATAGCGCCTCGTGGCCATCCGGCGCTAGAAAGGCGGCGATTCGATCCTGATTTCGGGCCTTCGAGGGCCTTGCGGGGGCATTTCAGGCGCCCGTCACCGGGCGTCGGCCAGAAGGCTCTCGTAGGGAATGTTCAGCGCGTGTTGGCCTCGACGAGCGTCACCAGCACGTCCCGCTCGTCCGCCTCCGGGGTTTGTTCCTCGGCCTGGAAGATGGACTCCAGCCGGCGGAACACTGCCTTCAGGTCGTCGTCGTTTCGAATCGGCTTAATAGTCATTCACGTTCTCCACGTCGATGCGGTCGTATTGGGCATGGGTGCCGAAAGCCTGCACGTTGGCGGTTTGGGCACGCTGGCGCGCAAATTGCATCCAACAGTTCGTCAACATCACGGCGGAAATCGGCGCAGGAAGTTGACGCAACTCATGCAAGGCAGGACTCGACAGGTCCGGAGTCAAGGGCACATGGAGGAAGACCACACATTCGAACAGGCCGTGCGGCGCCACGACGCGCAGGTCGTTGAACTCGGCCTGCCGCTGTGGGTGGGGTCGGAGCCCACGTTTACCGACCGCGAGGCCCAGACGCCGGCCTGGCTGCACGCCGCCCTGGGCGACGACAAGGAACTTCGCGCCCGCGCCCTGACCGTCACCCTGAGCGGGCTGATGCCGGGCGCTCTGGTGTTGCGCAGCGTCGGGCGGCTGTATCCCGGTGAAAAGCAACCGCGCTGGAACCTGGGCCTGCTGCGGCGGCGCGATGGCGAGCCGCTGTGGGATGGCCCGCCGGACCCGCTGCTGGCCGCCGAACCGAGCCCCGATGGGCCACCGGACATCGCCGCCTTCGCCAGCGCCTTGGTGGAAGCCTTCGCCAGCCAGCAATGGGCATCCGAATGCGTGGAAGCCGCCAAGGAAGAAGGAGAAGAAGACGCAGAAAAGGAAGCCGCAGACGACGGGCCGGCCTGGACGGTCTCGGTCACCGCAGACCCAAAAACCGAACCGCTGCAATTCGTCCTGCGCACCTTCGACGACAAGGCCGACCCAGATGCCGCCCGCGCCCCCTACGCCGCCATCGACCTGCCCGAGATCGCCCGCGTCGACACGCTGCTCGCCATCCTCCCCTGCATCGCACACGCCGCACGCGCCTGCAGCCTGCCCGAACTGGTGATCGCCGGCGCCAGCCCGCCGGTGGACGCCACGCTGGAGCTCACCACCGTCACGCCCGACCCGGCCGTCATCGAAATCAACTCCGCCCCGAGCCGCACCTGCGCCGAGTTCCTCTGGCGCAGCCAGCAGGTCTATGCCGCCGCCGCGGCGCACGGGCTGTCGCCCTACCGCCTGTATTTCAACGGCCAGGTGGCCGATTCGGGCGGCGCCGGCCAGATCACGTTTGGCGGCCCGACGCCCGAGGCCAGCCCGTTCGTCGCCAACCTGCAACTGCTGCCCCGGCTGGTGCGCTTTTTCAACCGCCACCCGGCCCTGAGCTACCGCTTCGCGCACGACTTTGTCGGCGGCAGCGGCCAGTCCGTCCGGGCGGACGAGCGCGGCACCGGTGCCTTCGACGACTTGGTGCTGGCCCTGGCGCTGCTGGAGCGCGGAACGGTCACGGAGCCTGAACTGCTGTGGAAAAGCCTGGCCTCGTTCCTGTGCGACGCGGTGGGCAACAGCCACCGCGCCGAGATCAACATCGAAAAGCTCTGGAACCCCTACCTGCCCGGCCGTGGACGCCTGGGCCTGGTCGAATTTCGCGGCCTGCGCATGCAGCACACGCCGCAGCGCGCCACGGCCATTGCCTGCCTGCTGCGCGCCGTCATCGCCCTGCTGGCCACGCGCCCCTACGCGCTGCCGCTGATCGATTGGGGGCGGGAGCTGCACGACCGGTTTGCCTTGCCGTTCTACCTGCAGGCCGATCTGGACACCGTGCTGGCGGAGCTGGACGCGGCCGGCCTCGGCCTGGAGGCGCCCATCCAGGCCGTGCTGCGCCACGACGCGTTCCGCTTTCTGGGCCAGGTGGACTTGCCCTTTGGCACGCTGGAGCTGTGGCGCGGCCTGGAGTTCTGGCCACTCGTGGGCGACGCCGCCAGCCCCGAGCAAAGCGGCAGCTCCCGCTTTGTGGACGCCAGCACCACGCGCATCGAAATCCGGTGGCGGCCGCCGCCAACCGGCGCAGAGGGCACGCCGGATGCCGGCCACTGGCAGGACTGGGTCATCACCGTGGACGGCGCCACCCTGCCGCTGCGCCCCGAACGCGACAGCCGGGGCGATCTCAAGGTCTTTGGCGTGCGCTATGCCAGCTTTGCCCCCCGCTCCGGCTTGCATCCCGTGCTGGGCAGCCAGGCCCCGCTGACGCTGACCCTGGGCCATGCCGAGCACGGCGTGCAGTACGACGTCACGCTGCATGAGTGGCGGCCGGATGGGGAGGCCTATTCCGGGCTGCCTGCGGATCTGATTGAAGCGGGGGAGCGGCGGTCTGGGCGGATTACGGTGGTGGAGCGGGAGCGGCCTATGCAGGATCCCCCTGACGAATCAGATATCGAGGCCAGCCCTGCAAGCCGGGGGCTTTCGGCCTACAGCCTGGATCGGCGGTACTGGTGACCGGCTTTTTCGGGCTGAGGGCGCTTATCACCGGGTTTTCGAACGTGTTCGCCGAATGATGGCTGCCCCGCCACTCGCATGTGCAAAGCCAAGGGGATAATTCTGGAACTCCGCAGCGTGCGTTCGGCGTGCACCGCTGACCTACCGGGTAAACTCTGTGTGGAAGGGTTTTACCGTGAAGTCTCGCTATGGTCAGTTCAATCCAAGACGCAAGCTACTAACGCCTGCTGAGGCGCAAGCCCGCGCGGACGAACTTGGAAAATTGGCCAACCTTGCTCGTTATGGCGGAAACCCCGAACACAAGAAGAACCCCGGCGACTTTGGGCTCACACCGCCATCCGATCCCAGACAAGGCAAATCTCTGTGCGACGTCGCCAAGGTTTTTCGACGCGACGAAGCAGAAAAGCTGCTGCGGGAAGGGTTTCGCAGCGGCTTGGTGAGCGACCGGATGGTTGGCGAGTGGCCAAAGAACGTCTGGTCGGTCACTGACAGCGGCCACGCTATCGAGGCACAGCTTGAGAACCCCGAGTTGGGGATCTATCACGGATACCCCATGCCTGAGACCGACCCGATGTCTCAGGAAGTGCTCCGTCGTTGGAAGCGCCTCAATGGCTGAACTCCGCATCAACGCGAAGTGGATGGCAGCGACTTCGGGGGAACCTGAAGTCACAGCCACTGCAGCCCTGGTCGACATGTACATCGACAACATCAGCTTGACCCGGAACCAGGACATCTGGGCCGAGACTGTACGTGACGACGTCTTCGTGTCGGCCTATCCCTTGGCGATGTGGTTTGCGACCTCGTGGTGGCGCCTAAACCACGAGCCGCTGCCGACTCAACAGCCTGGCCATGACTGGCGCATGGTCCATGAACTCGGCGCGGCCAATCATGGCTTCGTATGGCCGCGCGTCATCTTTGTCCCGGACGGTGAAGCGATCCACTTGTGGGCCGGCGCTTCGACGACGATTGACCAGTCTGTGCTTTACCTGCAAGCGCTGGAGGCGCCAAGGCCGATTCCATTGACCAGTTTTCAGCAGAGCGTCCAACGCTTCATGCAGAACGTGCTGGCCCGTCTGGATGCCAAGCGACTCGCCAGGACCAATCTGGCGCAGCTTTGGGCCATCCTGCAAGAAGATCTTGCAGACCCCGAAGCGGTACGCCGCAGAAAGCTGGAGGCCCAACTGGGCTTCGATCCCGAGGAATGCCCTGAACACGCGCTGACCGCAGCCCTGCAATGGGAGAGTGAGGTCGGCCAAACCGCGCTATCAGAGTTGGCCCCCGCGATTTCAGCGTCTGGGGGCAGCCCTGAATTGACAGTCCTAGAGCAACTCGCCAGTGCCAGTGGCATCCTTGGCACTCCGACCGTATCGCCTGAAAGCATTGATCACCAAGACCAAGGAGCCCCTTGGGAGCGAGCGGTTCATGCCGCACGGGCCCTTCGCCGGGTGATGGGCAATCCCAGCGACCCAATCTCTGCTCGGAATCTGCAAGATCTGCTGGGTCTGAGCCATGCAGCCACTGCCAACTGGTCTGTGCCCGATGGGCGGTCACCTGTTGCTGTTGCGATACCGGAAAAAGATCATCAGTTGAAGTTCGTTCCACGGAGACGCAATTTGATTGGCCAGCGATTCGAATTGGTGCGCTTTCTGGGTGAGTACCTGCGCCCTTCTACTGACAGGAACCACTGGCTTGCGTCGACCGACTTGGGAACGTCTCGTCAGAAGTACCAGCGAGCCTTTGCTGCCGAGTTTTTGTGCCCAGTTGATGCACTAACAAGCTTCCTGAATGGCGACTTCTCGTCGTATGGTATCGAGGACGCCGCCAACAAGTTCGAGGTCAGCGAGCAGACGGTGACCAGCCTATTGCTGAATAACGGCTATATCCATCATCACTGGTCAGGAAGCTTGCCTTATCAAATGGCGGCCTGATCGACAACAATTGTGTTTCAAGCGTGGCACCGACACACGTAGTACGCATCCAGCGGCGACTATCTCGTCAGAGAACCGGGTCTGATAACCGTTCTTGGGCCAGCTGGATTTCCCCTTTGGCACGCTGGAGCTGTGGCGCGGCCTGGAGTTCTGGCCGCTGGTGGGCGATGCCGCCAGCCCCGAGCAAAGCGGCAGCTCCCGCTTCGTCGACGCCAGCACCACGCGCATCGAAATCCGCTGGCGGCCACCGTCAACCGGCACCGTGGGCGCGCTGGATGCCGCCCACTGGCAGGACTGGGCCATCACCGCGGACGGCGTCACCCTGCCGCTGCGCCCCGAACGCGACAGCCAGGGCGATCTCAAGGTCTTCGGCGTGCGCTATGCCAGTTTTGCCCCCCGCTCCGGCTTGCATCCCGTGCTGGGAAGCCAGGCCCCGCTGACGCTGACCCTGGGCCATGCCGACCACGGCGTTCTGTACGACATCACGCTGCACGAATGGCGGCCCGATGGGGAAGCCTATCCCGGCCTGCCTGCGGATCTGCTGGAAGCGGGTGAACGGCGGGCTGGGCGCATGACCGTGGTGGCGCGGGAACGGCCCGAGAAGGCTCCCCCGGGCGATTCTTGCAGCGAGGCCAGCCCCGGTAGCCCGGGGCTGACGGCCTACAGCCTGGATCGGCGGTACCGTTGACCGACGTTGAGAACTGAGGACCCAAATCACAGGGGTTTCGACATGCGTTCGGCACACGCTGATCAATCTCAATTTGATAGCGGCCAGTGGCCATAAGACAAGGGAAAATGGCCACTTTGCTCCCAAACAGCGCACTCAAAGCGCCTTCCAGGCTTTGCGCGAGGCCATACCTACTCGCGACCTTGTACGACCGCTCAAAGGGAAAACAGCTCTTGGTCTACAAAGGCTCGTGTACTGCGAAGTGCTGGGAGAAGTTTCTCATCAGCGTAGGGGCATCCTGTCGAAGCCACGGGGACCTGTCCTTGCTTGTCCGCTTCGCAAGGAGCATGGCCTTGACCATTTCGAAGGTGATGGAGCATCGGCTGATATCCCATAGGCCAAGCCTGAATGGCCGGAAAAGACTGCCGCATAGCTCTGAGAATTCCCATGCCTGACCAATCGAGGTCACCCCAAAAATACGTAGGCCGCTCCATCGACTCTGCACGTAACCAAGTTTCAAACATGCCACGGAGTTCGGGTGTCGATGTCCATTTCTGTGAGTAGTAGATCGAAACACCCGAAGTACTTCGAAGTCGCTGCGCGCTGCCCTTGAAACCAGAGGCATAGGCCACCGCAACACCCTCCAGGTGGGGCGACCCCGAACGAACTGCTTGTTCGAAGCTCATCTGGTTCTCGATGAAAAGCACTTCGCGCAAACCACCCTCTGGTAGTTGAACCAATAGCTGAATAGGGCTAGCTGGAAATGGGCACTCAAGCTCGCCAAGCAACGCTGCGACCAAGCGCTGCCGGTCGTCGAGTACTTTTGACATCCCCCAAAACAGTCTTGCTGAGACTTCGCGCAGTAGAAGTGGCTGGCCTTTTAGCAGCTGCAATTCATTGAGGCGCAGGACCACGTCGGCCATGCTGCGCCCTGATAGCTCAATGCAATAGTTGCCGACCGATTCTTTGACAGAAAGAGGCGCATCCAAGTGTTCACTTACAGCTTCCTTCCAGCGCTCCGCTGCAGACTTCACCCGTTCGGGTCTTCCAACCGCGACTCGTACCTCAGAGGGAGAAAGAACGCTCACCCTTACTTCCTTGGCGTAGCCTGATGCGGAACGGGTAGCTGCCTGCGGTGTCACGCGAATCCATCCGCGGGCATGAAGTTCACATGCCTCAGCCCATAGAGCCTCCTTGTCAGACTCAAAGCGGGCATCAACCAGCTCGGGCCAGGTCTTGATGTTGAGCGGCACTGACTGCGCTTTGCTCGCGCCGCGCAGTTCTGCTGCGTTCATTCGGTCGACCAGCCGCTCCAAGAAGCTCATAAGTTCTCTCGATAGCGTCATACCTGGTCCAGCGCTCCCTCTCCGAGGCCATCAGCGGACCCAATGGGCTCGGCGACATCTTGTGGCTCGGCTTCGTCAAAAAGCTGTTTTGCCCTCTCGCGGGCCACGACACGCTGGCGCTCCCAGAGCTCACGCATTTTGTCGTTTTTGAACACGCGCTCGTCGAGGTCGGACATGAAATCGAGTTCGCCATTCGGAACCGGGGACAGGCGGGTGAAGCTGTACTCCCGGCTGAACTCGTCCTTGAGCGCACCGGCTTTCATGGTGGGCATGGCGCTGATGACTTGCAGGTCCAGGTTGTCTCGCAGGAAGCCCAGGACTGCTCGAGCGCGGGCCTCGTCCATCTTGGCAAACGACTCATCGTTCGCCAAGAGCTTCAAGCTCGGGCCCTTCTCAAACAGCTTGAGTCGATTCGTCACCACCGCGGCACGAACAATGTACGCGGGGGTTTCTAGCTGACCACCGGAACCAGTTCCCCATTCCGAAAGACGAATTCTTCCGCCACTTTCCGACTCGTTGAAGATGTCGTAGCGCCGGTAGTTGCGGTAGTCTGCAATGCGCAGCAGCTCCCGCGTTGCGCGCTCCTGGTCGTCGTCGAGCAGGAGCTTCACCAGACGGTCGCGGATTTCCAGGTGCTTCGTGGACAGCACGTTGTCCCCAAACAGGTCCAGGGCGTCCGCGGATTCAGTCATTCGGTAGACCGCGTTGAAAAAGTCTAGGTACTCTTCGAACTCCGGCTCCCACTTCGACCAGTCAATGCTGAAGCGGTCCGAGCCAAACTTCAGGCTCTTTAGCTCATTGTTCATCTGGCGCAGAGTCCGGATGCCGTCATCAACCTTGGTCTTGATCTCAGCGCAGAAGTTTTTGGTGAAGACGTCATTGAACGACGCCACCGCGCTTGCCAGTTCGGTCTTGTTGTTGTACAGCCCGATGCTTCGCAGGGCCGTCAGGCGCTCCTGCACAGCCCTCAGCAGCGCCACCACCTTCGGGTAGTCGGGGTCAAATACGGCACCCATCTGCTGGTGCGGCAATGCTTCCACGAACCTCTCGTCTGTGCGGGAGGTCGTGTGGTAGTCCCCTAGCGCCTCGCGTGACTGCCCCAGCAGCAAGGCCGGTTTGCGTGAGAGCTCATCGAGCTCAGCACGTGCCCCTTCCAAAGACACCCCGGGCAGCGCCAGGCGGTTGTCGACGGCCTGGGAAAGCACGGCATAGGACACCGCATCATTGGCCTCGGAGAGCGCCTTGGCTCGCCTGATTTGCGTTTCCAGGTAGTCAAGCCGGGCCATCTTGTTGGATTCGATGGCGGCCACTTCCTTTCCCGCTGCGCCCACTTTGGCATTTAGACCAAAAATGGCCTCGTTGTCCGTTTTGGTTTCGCCTTTGAGCTGGTCGAGTTCATCGTTTATTTTTTTGACCTGTCCTTCGAGGTCTGCCGTTTCGCTCAAGTCCAGCGACTGAAGTGCACGCTGAGCTGTCTGGATACTCAATGCCAGTTCGGCCAGTGCGCCCACTTCGAAACGGGGCTCTTTGAGCCCGGTCAGGCAGGCCTGCAATCCGACCAAGCCGTTCTTCAGCTCAGCCACTCGCGCCACTTCTCGCTCAGCCTCTTCTAGCTGAACCGTAACGATGCCAAGCTGCCGCTCTCGGGCCTTTTGCCCAAACACCAAGTCTTTCACCTCGGCTAAGTACATGGTGCGACTACCCGCACCTTTTCCGTCCTTGGTGACGCCCCGGCGTGTGGTCCGCAGTGTTTCCGTATCGGGAACCTTGACAACCGGTCCATACTGCTCAACGAGGAACGCGCGCGCAATGGGGTTGGCTGTGCGCAGCTCATGCACGACGGAGTCACCTGGCAGCACGGTGCGTTCGGCTTCGCGAAGGCACATGGAGCCTTGGACGATGCTGACTCGCCAGTTGTTGGCGCGCACCAAGTTCATGATGTCCCGCTCCCAGTCGGGGTCAACGATGATGTTGAAACGGGCGCCGCCCAGGTAGCCCTCAATGGCCGCTTGCCAGCTTTCGGACACCGGCTCAACCAGGTCGCATAAAACCAGCGCATTGGCCTCAGGGTGCGCCTCCCGAATGCGGGAGATGGCAAGCTCGACGTTGGGCGGGTAGCTAACGCCCCCTTTGGCCAGTTTGGCCTTCTTAGCCCCAAGGTCTCGCACCAAGTTGTCTGCGGCTTCGACCCTTTGGTCGACGCGCACCATCTCCTGGGTTACTGCGGTTTGCAGGCTCGCGCCGGTGCCCACCATGGCCGCGTACAGCCGGTCCAGACCGGTATTGCTTTGCTCGTTGAAGACACTGGAGAGTGCCAGCATCTGCTCGGCGTCGGGTTCCTTTGTCTGAGCCGCTGAGAACACCTGGGTCTGGTGCTGGCTCAACTTCTCGAGTCTGGTAGCTGCACGCGCCTGCGCCACTTCCTGCAAAGCGGCATCGACGCCGGGCATTCCATCCTGGTACGGTCGAGACGACGCCTTCTCAGCCCTCTCGTCCAACAATGTGGCTGCAATCAAGGATTGGCTCAGACCCACCAAGACGCGCTGGGCTTCCCCGGTTGCGGCATCGAGCTGTCGCTCAAGTTCGGCCTTCTGCTGGGCCGCTGGAATCCCCAGGAGTTGTGCTTTCAGCTGTGTCCTGCGCTCGTCCAATCCCTTCGCGCGCAGGTCTCTGCGCTTGATTCGACCCTTGAGCACTTCGATGTCTTCCTCCGCCTTGGCAGCCTCCTTATTGCAGGCATCGATTCGTTCTTCATCCAGCTTGCGCTGCAGGCGCGCCATCAATAGGAATAGGCCCTGCTGAACATGGTCTTCATGGGCTTTGGCGGTTTCTGCCAACACGCCTGCGAGAGCGTCAAGTTTGCTCACGCTCTCTTCGAGCCGCCGGCCTTCTTCTCTGAGGTTTGCCACCTGTCGCATAAGCCCACTGATGCGCTCGACATCCTGCTGCAGTTGCTTCCCGTCGAAATCCAAAATTTCATCGCGAACCAGTTCATGTACCGAGCCAATTGGGCGGTAGGCAATAGACTGCACCCAAGCACGGGCCGCCTGACTGGCCTCGTCCCAGGTCACACCGTTCTTGCCGCGAAAACGGCCATAGAGCGCACTCAGGTAGTCACGCTTCCTTTCGTGAAATTCGTGGATTCGGGAATGGGCGTTCTTGAGCTTGCGAACAATTTGCTCAGTCGGGATGCAGGCCCCGCCCTCCGGGTCCAGCATGAAGTCGGCATAGGACAAGGCAGCGCTGTCCACGATGAACGGGACAAACGTTTCCAGCTTGGATTGGCGTTTTTCACCATTGCCGTCGACCCGGGCGGCCACGGCAATCACCGCCGTGAAGGGGTTGAGTTCCGTTTCGCCCTGGTCCGGGCGAAACACCGCAGCCACGTAGCCCTGCGCACCATCGGGCCGAGAGAACTTGCTGTACTCCGCGCCCACCACGTAGGACTCAACGGAGCGCTTGGACTTGCCGCGGCGCTGGCCCTGCGTGACCTCGTCCTGTCCTGGGTTGTAGTTCAGGATGCCGCTGTACGCGGCCGTCATGACAGTCTGAAGCCCGTCCAGCAGGGTGGACTTTCCCGAGCCGGTCTCCCCGGTCAACAAGGTCATGTCTCCCATGTCGTAATCGCCCGAGGGGATTTGCCCCCAGTTCACGAGAATCAGTCGGTCCAGTTTCATTCTTCGCTCAGCTCGGTTTCAGCTTCTTGTTCGATGACGCCCTCGGCTTCCAGCGCTGTTGCCAGGGCCTCGTTGGAGATGACACCAAGAATCGTGGGGCGAATGGCCAAGTAGGCGTCGGTATCTGCAATCTCGAAGGTGGACGAGAGCCGCAAGAGCCGATGGCGCCTGAGCTCCTTCAAGAGAGCCAGTTTCTCCCCATGGCCCGCGGGAAGCTGTCGTTTGAGCTGGGTCTGCAGGGTCGCGGCTACGTCCTCAAAGCTCACCAACGCCTCCCCACTCGCCCCGATGTAGCCTTGGTTGAGCTTTTCCTGGTAGAGGAAGCGAAGCGCCAGCGCAGCTGCCACAAAGTCTGCAGAGACTCGCGCCTTGAGAGCGGGAACCGGCTCATGGGTGTCCTCGGGCAGTCCGTCCACCACCGCGCCGGGCGCGTAAAGGCGGAAGAACTGGGAATTCACGTCGTGATGCAGGTACAGCCCCGCCACGTCGAAGTAGTCCGATAGCAGCGCCTGCACGCGGCGTGCATCGTCGTAGAGTTGCTGTTCGGTTCGGTCCTCGTCTCTGACGATGACACCCTGCGCGAGGAGCCGCGTCAGAACCTCCCGGAAGCGTTCAAAGGAAATGTTGGCAATGGCCAGTTGCTCGCGTAGCGCGGTGGTGATGCTCATGGGGTTTTCTTGAAGTCGATTTCGTAGTCGGACCCGCTGTAGAACTCGTTTTCAACCAGCCCCGGAGCTTGTAGGCGCACAGGTCGCGAGCTTTGGTGTTCCGAACAGCTTCAACGGTCTGCATGACCGCCAGCACATCACGCGCTGTTGCCAAGGGACGGGCCGACAGGCGTACCGGATGTTTGAAGAGCCGCAGGTCAGATCGAATCTGTTGCGTGACGCTTTCGTTCGGCACGGAAAACGCCTGGTCTTGAGCTTGCTTCATCACGGCGTCCAAGCGAGCCTGGCGACTCGGTCTTGGGGGAACTGACGTCGTGGCGGCCTTTCGGCGCTGGATGGCGGACCTGAGCTTGAAGCTGGATGGGTCCAACAAGCGGACTTCGACCGATGCAATGCTCTCACCAATTCGCTCAAGCAAGATGTCCTGCTTTGAGGTGTCCAATATCGATAGGCGCTGGATGGCGTCGAGGTATGCATGCCGGGCTTGGCCTGTGCGCAGCATCATGGACTGCTGCACCAGTCCAGAGATGCGCTTGACGTAGTTCTCCATGGCCCGGATGAAACCGGGCTGCTTGGAATGATGGGCAGCATCGACGATTTCTTCGATGCGCCCCAGTAACCAGTCCAAGACCGTCCCGTCGGCATGTTCCTTCACCGCCCAGGACGCAATGTCCTGAAGCTGGGCCTCCATTCGGCGAAATTTTGTGGAATCCAACTCCGTGCGCAGCTGTTCGAGCTTCTGCTTGATGGCGCTCCGGTTGAGGGTAGAGCTGTCAATGGTCAGTTGCTTGGAGTAATCGCGCTGGAACCGCTCAAGAAACTCGACGAAGCTGTCCCACTGAGTGTGAATGGAGGCCTCGACCATCAGGTGCCGCACGCGCTCATGCAGGTCGTCAATGCCTTCGGTCAGGTCTTCGATGACCTTCTCCGCGTATTCGTAGGCATCCACGAGGTCGTGCGCGTCACCCCGCTCGCTGAGCGCTGCATCCAGGGCATTTCGGCATCCGCGCATGTTCCGCTGTCGGCTGCGGCTCGGTCGGTGCAGGGCCCAAAACGCCTCTGCAAAGAGCTTGCCTGGGCGCGAGAAGCGGAAAGCGGTCACCAGTCCCTGGCGGTCAGGGTACTGCTCAAGCCACCCGTCTTGAACCAAAACGCGCACCAACAGAGAGGCCAACTGGTTGGGGTCATCGGTCTCTGCGGCGTTCAGTTCGTCTTGCCCGTCGACCGTATCCAGGCGTTCTTGGTGTGCCTGGACCGCGGGCATCAGAAGCTCTTTGAGCTCGTCGCGATTGAGGTTGTGCGCGTAGTCCGCCGAAGGTCCGTGAAGACGCTCGTAGAGCGTCCGCAGGCATACGGCCACAAGTTCTCGTCGCGCACTGTTCAGCGGCCGGAAGAAGCGCTCTCGCCCGGCCTCAAAAAACGCGTGGCTGCTCATGACGACTGCCTCCCCTTCTGCTCAGGTAAGGGATTTCGAACGGGTAGTGCCAAAGGTACCTGAAAGCGGGACCCGTTTACGGATGGTAATAAGGTTGCATGATGCGCAGTCATGTGCCGTCTTGTTCTTTATATGTTCCTCTGCAGCGACAGTATCACGCGTTCAGAGGTCCACTTCGACGAACATTCCTTGGCAACGTAGACGAATGTTCATCTGAGCAACTTCCGTATGTTCAGTTCCTCCAACGGGAGCTGCATGATGGAGGCGACAAGTAGCTTCGCATTGATTAGCCGTGCGCCGGCTCAGGTGTGCGCAGCGTCTCGCGCCTCGACGGCCATCCGGGCAATGAATCCTGAGCGCGTTTCACCGGCACTGCGGACGCGTGCGTCCAGGCGATGCAGCACACGGCGCGGCAGGCTGATGTTCACCCGCTCCAGGGTGCAATCCAGCATGGCCGGGGCCACCTTCTCCAAGGCCCACAGCCAGCCCTCAAATTCCGGATGGGCAGCGCGCAGTGCCTCGATGTGCGATGGCGCGGGGATGTCCTGCCCGGCGTCCAGGGTCGCTTCGATCCATCCGGTGATGGCTTCTTCGGCCTGAATCATGGCGTCTTCCAGCGTGTCCCCCGCAGATAAGCAGCCCGGCAGGTCAGGCACCACCACGCCCCAGGCCGTGGCGTCGGTTCCGGGTTCGATGGCAATGGGGTAGCGCATGGGGTTCACCTTTCAGATTTCGGCCTGCCGCCGGATGGCCTTGAACAGCCTGAGCTCCAGTTCTTTCTTGGGATGCGGCACCACCACATGGCCGGGGCGATCGGGGTGCTTGAAGTCATAGATTCAATTTCAATAGCAGCTTATGACCATTCCACGCTGGGAACAGGCCATTTTGATTCAAATTTCGCCCTCAAACCCGGATTTGGGGCCACCCACCCCTACCCCACCACCAGCCGGATCGCCGGCATCACCTGCCGGGACTCGGCGCGGCGCTCCAGGGCCAGGGGCGCATAACCAGTAGGCGACTCCTCCTCAATACACCGGCCGCCCCAGCCTCTGGCTCGCCCGTGAGATCGCATAGTTCACCAGGCAATACAGCACCGCCACGACCAGGTACACCGGCACGAGCGAGCGGTAGTTGGCGATGAGCACCTTGGCGTTTTGCATCAGTTCACCGTAGGTGACCACATAGCCGAACGTGGTGTCCTTGACCACGATGACCAGTTGGGCAACCAGTGCCGGGACGATGTAGCGCAAGGCCTGGGGGAAGACGATCAGCGCGAACACCTGCGCCTGGCTCAGGCCCAGCGCCCGTGCCGCATCGGTCTGGCCGCGGGGAACGGCGAGCACGCCCGCGCGGTACACCTCGGCCACCACGGCGGCGGTGCTGAGCCC
>Ga0116141_10002257_pt1 | contig 16585 bp, 10 predicted proteins | sample AD_UKC097_MetaG_FD_89744 | JGI IMG/M metagenome (GOLD analysis project Ga0116141, IMG submission 89744) | Active sludge microbial communities of municipal wastewater-treating anaerobic digesters from USA - AD_UKC097_MetaG | ecosystem: Engineered > Bioreactor > Anaerobic > Digestate | place: USA...
AATCCTTGAAAAGTAAAGCCACATGTCCAACTTTCCGGCCTGGTTTAACAGAGCGTACAAACGATGGAGCCGATCCCAGGCGGGAGAGGAAGATTTCATAGCCTTTTGCGATTTATTAGGCTATCCACCTTCCAAGGTATTAGGTTGGTTACATGGCGAGTTTTTGCCTGAAGAGCCAGAAGTGTTAAGCATCGCTGGAATCCTTGGGGAAAATGTATATCAAGCATTAGATCTTCCGAAACCTGAGCCTGAGTTACTGAAACTTTATTATCAATTTTCACACCTACAAGGACAGGATCGCTCAAGCTTAGTGCTAGCCATTTTCGAAGTTGAAAGACTTCTAAACGAAGACAACATTTCAACCAATTCTCCAGAGGCTACAGAAATAATAAAGAATGTGTTTGAAAAATACGGATTGAACAAGTAATTACATCCGAATTAGGTTTTATCAAACAATACAACGCTCAAAAAAACTGAAGGGCGTTTTTTTGTTTTCCTTTTCCTTTGCAATGCTATAATAATCTCAAGTAACTGTGATCAAACAAATTATTAGGGAGGGTCCTATGGACTCCGAGTTCCTAACAGCCGATGAAGTGGCAGAGTTTTTACGTATCCCTCTCTCAACAGTCTACAAGCTAGTTCAAGATAAAAAACTACCTGGGTTTAAGGTGGGAAAGCATTGGCGTTTTCGCCGGGAAGCATTTCAAGAATGGATTAAGCAAAAAGAGAATAGCTCTTTTGCTACCAACATAAACGCTCCTAAAGAATAGAATAATATTCAAGGATTAAGAGTATCGATATGAGGGTAATTCAAAATGCGGGAACAGATCGAGTTTTCAATCATTTGCAGCCGTGGCTCAAATCACAATTTCAGCTTGACCTTGTAACAAACGCATTCTCACTCTTTGCCTTGAGCAGTTTGCGAAGCGAAATTGTGAACTTGGCGCGAGTTCGCATTATCATCCCGCCGAATGATACAGATCTTGGGCTACTTGGGGCAGAAACCGATCGTGCTATGCGGAATCAATTACAGTCCCATTGGTTGGCTAAACGTGGCGCGGCTTGGATCGAACAAAAAGTAGATTCCCGCCACTCAAATGGACCAATTCCGCAGGGTATGATGATCGTTCGAGACGCAAACAGCAAGCCAGTGCTGGCGCTTTTTGGTTCACTAGCTTTCACTACAGAAGGCTTCGGGATCACCCCCGGTAACCCATTAAGCCTGATTCAGATATCGGAAACACTAGAAGAAGCGCTTCTATTGAGCCAATGGTTTGAAGGACATTGGAAGTCTCTTTCCGGTGAACGCAGCGCAAACGATGATCTTATTCGATGCCTACAATCTCTTTCCGATCCCCATGAGCCTGCCCTTCTGTATGCACGGATTTTGAATGTGCTGTTTTCCAACCAAGGGGAAGGGTTGGATGAAGAGCATATTGTTAAGTCGGCAACCGGCATTCGCAATACAGTAGTTTGGAAAAAATTATTTAAATTCCAGCGGGACGGTGTTGTTGGCGCAATTGACAAGCTGAACCGGTTTGGCGGGTGCATCATCGCCGATAGCGTTGGCTTGGGAAAAACCTTTGAGGCGCTGGCAATAATCAAGTACTATGAGCTTCGCAATGATCGCGTTCTGGTGCTGTGCCCCAAGCGATTACGGGACAATTGGACGCTGTATAAAGCTAATGACCGACGCAACTTTCTTGCCCCAGACCGATTCAACTACGACGTACTCAACCATACAGATCTTTCGCGGAACGGCGGCTCGTCCGGCGATATTGACTTAGCACATGTCAATTGGGGCAATTATGACTTAGTTGTAATTGACGAGTCGCACAACTTCCGCAATAAGAGGACTGCCCAAACCGGTTCGGAAACCCGTTATGACCGTCTCATGCGCAGGATTATCCGCGAAGGCGTAAAAACACGCGTTCTGATGCTCAGCGCAACGCCGGTTAATAACCGGTTGGCGGACTTACGCAATCAGATTTCGTTTGCAACCGAAGGCGACGACACAGCCCTGTTCCACTATGGCATCAATAGCATTGACAGTACCACTCAGCTAGCGCAAAAGCAGTTCAATCGCTGGCTAGAACTCGATGAAGCCGAGCGCACTTCGGCACGCTTGATCGAAATGCTTGGATTTGACTATTTCACCCTTTTGGACCTGTTGACGATTGCCAGATCGCGCAAGCACATCGTTAAGTATTACGATATAAATGAAACAGGTAGGTTCCCTGACCGCTTAAAGCCGATCAATATCAAGGCGGACGTGGATCGAGCCGGTGAGTTCCGCCCGATCCGGGAAATCAATTATGAAATTCGACGACTGAACCTGGCAAGCTACGCGCCGCTACGCTACGTCCTGCCGCACCGACAGGAAGCTTACGACAGAAAATATAGCACCGAGATTCGTGGAGGCGAAGGCTTCTTCCGCCAGGCAGATCGCGAAGAAAGCCTGATTCACCTACTGCGTGTCAACGTGCTTAAACGCATGGAAAGCGCGGTATCGTCCTTTTCATTAACGGTGGGACGACAGCTTCACGACGTCGAAGAAATGTTAGCACGAATTGAAAGGCAGCCCGCTGAGGTTGAAGAAATAGAAATTGAAAACGTAGATATCGATGATCCTGCCTTTGAGAGTTTGCTGGTTGGTAGCAAAGTAAAGGTGTTATTGAAAGACGTTGATTTGATCCGCTGGAAGCAGGATTTGATCGAAGATCGCAACCGGTTGAAGTCGCTGCTCACCGCCGCAAGGCAGGTAGATGCGATGCGGGATGCGAAGTTAATTGCGCTACGTGATGTTATCGCGCACAAGTGCCAGCATCCGATCAACCCGGGCAACCGCAAAGTGATAGTCTTCACTGCTTTTGCCGACACCGCTCGTTACCTCTATGAACAAATTGCGCCATGGGCAAAGAATACTCTCGGTATCGAGACCGCATTGGTTACTGGAACGGGTAGCAATCAGGTGACAATTCCTGGTCTACGCAAGGACTTATCGACAATCCTTACTACATTCTCGCCACGTTCAAAAGAACGTCCAGAAGAATTGGCCAACGAAGGCGAGTTAGATCTGTTGATTGCCACGGACTGCATTTCCGAAGGACAAAACTTACAAGATTGCGATTGGCTAATCAATTACGACATTCACTGGAATCCCGTGCGTATTATCCAACGATTTGGGCGCATTGACCGGATAGGCTCGCACAACCAGCGCATTCAACTGGTCAACTTCTGGCCTAACATGGAGCTTGAAGAGTATATCAATCTGGAGCAGCGGGTGAGCGGCCGAATGGTACTGCTAGATATTTCCGCAACTGGTGAGGAGAATCTGATCGAGGAGCAGTCGGGGAACCAGATGAACGATCTAGAATACCGCCGCAAACAGCTGCTCAAGCTGCAGGATGCGGTGATTGACCTAGAGGATCTATCTACGGGCGTTTCCATAGCGGATCTCACATTGACGGATTTCCGCATTGATCTGGCCGAATATACCCGCGCGCATCCGGGGGTGTTGGATTTGTTACCTTCCGGTGCATTTGCGGTGACAACCGCGTCGGAAGTAGAAGTACCGCCGGGGATTATTTTCTGCCTACGTGCAGAGGGCGAGGCCGCACAGCGCACCGCCGGGTCCGGATATCCTCTGGCTCCACATTACCTGGTGCACGTAGGAGATGATGGAACCGTCTTGCTGCCCTATTTACAAGCCAAGCGCATCCTGGATCATTTAAAGCGGGTTTGCGTAGGGCGAGATCTGCCAGATGAGGGAGCCGTGAAACGCTTCGGGAAAGCAACCAAACAAGGCGAAGATATGCAGTACGCGCAGCGCTTGCTCTCCGCGGCGGTCTCATCAGTTGTCGGGAGAACAGAAGAACGCGCCGTCGCAAGTCTATTCAGCCCGGGCGGAACTTATGCACTAAAAGGGGAATTCGCCGGTATGAATGATTTTGAAGTCGTTGCTTACCTGGTGATCTTACCGGAGGAAGAAGCTTGAACCGGGATGACCTCCTTGCCGCGCTGGATATCCCCGCCAGTGCGATGGTGAACCAGCGCGTGCCAAAGACGCTGCTGGTAAAAAACGGCGCGCCTACGGCAGGGGATAAGCGTCTGATCAACGAAGGGATTGAGGTGGCGCAGTGGCTGGCGGCGTTAAAAGCCACGACGATTGGCGTTCCGGAATATCGAGACGCAGCACGCGAATATTTGGAAATTGCAGTGTTGCAAGCAGACTTGCGCACCGGTGCGAACGCCAATCGCCTTTCGGAGCTTATGCACCGAGCAATTCCGTACCCGGTTTTCCTAATCACACAGCAAGGTAACGACTTTTCCCTATCGCTGGCGCACATTCGCTGGTCCCTGGCGCAGGCCGGTGAAATGGTGCTGGATGGAAATATGGTCATCAGCAAGAACCTGGCTGGCATGCGTGAAGATATCGCCCGGGCTTTTCTTAAGGAGCTCTCCCTGCTCGTTCAACCGCACGGCAGCTTATATACCCTGTACCAGGGATGGATGGATATGCTACTGGCGCTGGAAGCGGCTCGGATCACCGGCACTTTTCGAGTGGCTGGAAGCACTGAAGAGAGCGAGGCAAGGCGTGAGGCGCTGATGGCATGCGTGCAGTTAGAGAAAGGGATCAACAGCATGCGGGCAGCAGCCCGAAAAGAAAAGCAAGTGGCAAAACTGGTAGCGTTGAACCTGGAACTCAAACAGCTAGAGGCAAGATTGGAAAGCGCCCGACATAGACTATAAATGGATACTAGAGAGGACTGTATGACTATAAACAAAATGACCACGGCAGACCCGGAAACTCATTCGGAAGATCTCGTTTCTGGAAACATTGAGCAATTGAGAACTTTATTCCCGGAAGCATTTGTGGAAGGAAAAATTGACTTTGACGTGCTGCACCAGCTACTCGGCGGGGCAGTGGAAGAACGAGAAGAAAAATATGGTCTCAATTGGTTTGGCAAGCGCAAGGCTCGCCAGCTTGCCCTTACGCCAAGCAATGGGACGCTACTTCCTTGCCCGGAAGACAGTGTAGAGTGGGATACCACGCAGAATATCATGATTGAAGGCGATAATCTGGAAGTGCTCAAACTATTGCTGAAGAGTTATGCTGGTAGAGTAAAAATGATTTACATTGACCCTCCATATAATACAGGTAAAGATTATGTGTATCCCGATAATTATCAAGATAGTATTAAAAACTATCAGGAAATAACCGGGCAAGTTGATGGAGGGAGGAAATTAAGCACTAATGCAGAGTCCAACGGAAGATATCATACTGATTGGCTTAATATGTTATATCCTCGGCTTAAGGTGGCTAAAAACTTATTAAGCAAAGAAGGTGTCATTTTCATTAGTATTGACGATTCCGAAATTGGAAACCTTCGAATTGTATGTGACGAAATATTTGGTGCAGAGAATTTCTGCGGGGTGATAAAGCGACGTGCTGCAAGGAAAACCGCTTTTCTAAGTAAGCGGATGACTGATATGTGTGATTATGTTGTTGCCTATGTGGGTTCAGAAAATGCTGCTCCATTAAGTGCTGGACAGGTATCAGATGGTACACGTCCAGTATTAAACGCTGGCAATGCAGAAAGCATAAGATTACTACGTGCTGGATCAATAGCGAAATGTGGAGACCAAGTTATTAAAGCAGGAGTATACGGTGCTCAAACATTGTCTTTTGAGATTCTTGATGACCTATATGTGAAAGACGGAAAAGTTATCAATGAAGTACGAATTCGAGGCCCTTGGAGGATCAATCAAGAGGTATTAGATAAAACTCTCTTTGTAACGAGAAATGTGGGACTCCGTCGAACAATGCTCCCCGAGGAACTTGACCAAGCCAAACTACTAAATGACCTTCTTGACGATAATAATTGCTACAATGAAAAGGGGTCTGAAGAATTAAAATCCCTTCTTGGAGAAGGAGTATTTAACAATCCAAAACCACGAGGGTTAATTGATTATCTTGCCTTAGCAGCAGGGGTAGGGGAACATGAAATAGTCATTGATTTCTTTGCTGGTTCTGGAACAACAGGGCATGCATTAATGGCTCAGAGTGCTGCTGATAGCGTAAACCGTCGCTATATTCTTGTTCAGTTACCTGAGCCGCTAGATCCTAAAGAAAAAGATCAGAAGGCTGCTGCAGATTTCTGCGAGAAGATAAAAAAGCCTCGCAACATTGCGGAGTTAACAAAGGAACGTCTACGTAGGGCAGCTAAGAAAGTTAAGGGCGATAACCCATTGTTCGCTGGAGATCTCGGCTTCCGCGTGTTTAAACTGGATTCCAGCAACATTCAGGCGTGGGAGGTAGACCGTCATAACTTGCCTATGACCCTCGAAAATGCGGTTCAGCACATCAAAACAGGCCGTAACGAAGCCGATATACTCTACGAGCTGCTACTCAAGCTTGGGCTTGATCTATGTGTGTCAATTGAGAAGCGAACTATAGCCGGGAAAATCGTCCATAGCGTTGGACAAGGTGTTCTATTGGTATGCCTGGCGGAGCAGATCACCAGCGAAGAAGCTGAACAGCTGGCGTTAGGAATGGTGAGCTGGCACAAAGAACTCGCACCTGCAGGCTCGACTATCTGCGTTTTCCGCGATAGCGGCTTTGCCGATGACGTTGCGAAAAGCAACCTCGCCGCCATTCTAGATCAGTATGGCCTGTCCAATGTGCGAAGCCTGTAGGCAATATTATGAAACTACACTTCGAACCCAACCTCGATTACCAGCTTCAAGCGATTGAATCAGTCTGCGACCTATTCCAAGGGCAGGAAATTTGCCGCACGGAGTTTACCGTGACTCGCGATTCTGGCCTACAATTGCAACTTGCCGCGATGGAAACAGAGCTTGGAATTGGCAACCGTCTCACCTTGCTAGATGATGAGATCACTTCCAACCTGCACGATATCCAACTGCGAAACGGACTACCGCCCTCCACGGCGCTGCGTTCGGGTGATTTCACCGTGGAAATGGAGACCGGCACCGGAAAGACTTATGTCTACCTGCGTTCGATCTTTGAACTGAACAAACGCTATGGCTTCACTAAATTCGTCATCGTGGTGCCTTCGGTTGCGATCAAAGAAGGTGTATATAAATCGCTACAAATCACGGAGGACCATTTCAAGGGTCTGTATGCAGGAGTACACTACGAATACTTCCTGTACGATTCGAGCAAACTTGGCCAGGTGCGTAATTTTGCAACCAGCCCGCATATCCAAATCATGGTAGTGACGGTTGGGGCGATCAATAAAAAAGATGTCAACAACTTGTACAAAGACAGCGAAAAAACGGGCGGGGAAAAGCCGATCGACCTGATTAAAGCTACCCGACCTATTGTAATTGTAGATGAACCACAAAGCGTGGACGGCGGGCTAGAAGGGCATGGTAAGAAAGCTCTGGATGAAATGAACCCGCTCTGTACGCTACGCTATTCGGCTACACACGTGGATAAGCACCACATGGTCTACCGGCTTGACGCTGTGGATGCCTACGAGCAGAAACTGGTCAAGCAGATTGAAGTCGCGTCGGCCACGGTAGAAGCAGGTCACAACCGTCCTTATGTGAGGCTAATATCAGTAAGCAACAAACGCGGCTTGATCTCGGCGCGGGTGGAACTCGATATCGAGACACAGCATGGCGTCAAACGACAGGAAATGATCGTCCAAGATGGCGATCTGCTGGAAATGGCGACTGGCCGGGTGATCTACCGCGACTGCCGTATTGGCGAGATTCGGGTGGCCAAGGATAACGAGTACATGGAACTGCGTTATCCTGGAGGGGAAATCTTTCTCAAACCGGGACAGGCTTATGGAGACGTGGACAACCTGGCAGTACAGCGTGAAATGATCCGGCGCACCATTCGGGAGCATCTGGATAAGGAACTGCGGCTGCGCCCACAGGGCATCAAAGTGCTATCGCTGTTCTTTATCGAACGGGTGGAGCTGTATCGCAAGTATGACGAAAATGGGAAACCGGTCAAAGGCGAGTACGCGCGCATCTTTGAAGAAGAATATCGGCGCGCGGCGAAACTGCCGGAATATAATACCCTGTTCCAGGAAGTGGATCTGAGCCACGCTGCCGAGGATGTTCACAACGGCTATTTCTCGATTGATAAAAAAGGTGGCTGGACGGACACCGACGAGAACAACCAGACAAGCCGCGAGAATGCCGAGCGCGCTTACAACCTGATCATGAAGGATAAGGAAAAGCTGCTCAGCTTTGAGACGCCGCTCAAATTTATCTTCTCCCATTCAGCGCTCAAAGAGGGGTGGGACAACCCTAATGTATTCCAGATCTGCACCCTTCGCGATATTACTACTGAGCGTGAACGCCGCCAGACAATCGGTAGAGGCCTGCGGCTATGCGTTAATCAGGATGGCGAACGGCTGCGTGGCTTTGAGATCAACACTCTCACTGTCGTAGCCCGAGAAAGTTATGAGGAGTTCGCAGCAAACTTGCAGAGGGAGATCGAGGAAGATACCGGGTACCAATTTGGTATCGTAGAAGAACACCAGTTCGCCGGGATCAATATCCAGGGTGCAGATGGAAACGTTGCACCGCTTGGGTTTGAAAAATCGAAGGAACTGTTCGTGCATTTGAAAGTAAAAGGCTACCTGGATGCAAAGGGCAAGGTGAGTGATACTTTGCGAACCGCCTTGAAAGATGGGACGCTCCAGGTGCCGCCAGCCTTCCATGGACAGTTGGATCAGATTACGATGGTATTGAAGAAAGCCGCAGGCAGGTTGGAAATCAAGAACGCGGACGATCGCAAGCAGGTCATGACGCGGCGGGCGGTGCTCAACAGTCCGGAATTCAAAGCGCTTTGGAACCGGATCAAGCACAAGACAACCTACCGCCTGCATTTTGACAATGCAAAACTGATTGAGGCTTGTACAAAAGCTCTGCGAGATGCCCCACCGGTGGCGAAAACGCGCATCCAATGGCGTAAGGCAGACCTGGCAATTGGGAAGGCTGGTGTTGAGGCAAATGAACGGGATGGTGCCGGGACGGTGGTATTGACGGAAGATGATATTGAACTGCCGGATATTTTGACCGAACTGCAAGACCGCACGCAGCTCACGCGGCGCTCCATTTGCCAAATCTTAATCGAAAGCGGGCGACTGAATGATTTCAAACGCAACCCGCAAGAGTTTATCGATCTGGCTGGCGAAGCAATCAACCGCTGCAAGCGGCTGGCGATAATCGATGGAATCAAGTATCAGAAACTTGGCGACGAACAATACTACGCTCAAGAACTCTTTGAGACTGAGGAATTATCTGGTTACCTCAAGAACATGTTGAATGTGCAGAAATCCGTTTATGAGCAGGTGGTCTACGATTCGGATACCGAGCGGGCTTTCGCGGATGACCTAGAGAAGAACAATGCGATTAAGGTATACGCTAAACTTCCCGGCTGGTTCACTGTCCCGACACCCTTGGGCAGCTACAATCCCGATTGGGCAATCCTGATAGAAAAAGACGGGGAAGAACGGTTGTACTTCGTAGTGGAAACCAAGAGCGGGTTGTTCAAAGATGATCTGCGCGAAAAAGAAAATGCGAAGATCGAGTGCGGCCGGGCGCACTTTCATGCTATTGCGGAAGACGAGTCGCCGGCGCAGTATATTGTGGCCAGGAATGTGGATGATGTGTTGATGAGTTAGAACCTAAGGATCGCACATTATGCGAAATGTAATTTTATCAGCTGCTGAGAGGAGATAGCAATGGATACAGCCGCGCTTTTACCAACCTTTCAAAAATTTATCTCGGAAATTGATCAGGACACATTCCTGAAGCAGCATAGCCAGGAACATATTCGCCGATCCGAGAATGCCAATCGGCTGTTACGGGTTGATTATCTAGATCAGGCGAGTAAAAGCGAACTTCAAGATTTCTTTAAAGATACAGATGCCTGGTTTGGCGTGCGCGGCCGCCAGCAATTTTGGAGGCGGTTGTTTGGCGAAACGGATGACCGATTGCCAATTTTCCGAGAAGCCCTAATCAATATCTTGAAACAGGCGGAAATTGGCTTAAACCCTGGTGATATTTCAGCGCTGCTCGAGCCGCTTCCGGGAATTGGTCTGGCCTTTCTGTCCGAAATCTTGGCGCTTCGTTTCCCTGATAAATACTGGATGTGGAATGGACCAATCCGAGCCTTTTTTGTGGCTCAACAGATCGATATTAAAAACGAACTCCCTTATGGCAAAAAGGGAGATCCCGGTGAAGAGTATTTCCTTGTTGGTAAGCACCTCGAAGAACTTCGTCGCACCCTTGCAAAGCAATTAGACAAACCTGTGAACTTCCTGATGACCGATTTGTTCATTTATTGGGCAAATAAACAAGAAATACCAGGCGATCCATGGGCACAGCAAATAGCAAAATGGGTTAGCGAAACAGAACCTAAGCGTCTGGATGTTCGTTTGGAAGGTGAACAAAAAGCCCGTCAACGAATTGAAGCCCGGTTGGGTAAATTTAACGAGCAGGATCTGCGCGCTTTTTATCACGATATCGGATCTGATTGGTATAAAGACAGTATTCACAACGATCGTTTTAAGCCCGCCCTTTATGGCCCGCAGGTCAATAAGCTCGTGCAGTCACTCCCTGTAGTAAATACCTGGATGGAACGGATCTGGAACGCGACGGAAGAGCAACAGGATGAAGTTCTAGATGAACTGTGGTCCACGAGTGCCGTATTTGGCGGAGGGATAACGTTTCCTTCCGCTGTTCTGTATTTAAAGAATCCTGAGAAGTTCAATATCTGGTTGGAGAACACGACAAAGGGATTACAGACGGCAGCGAACTTTCAGCCAGGAAAAATGCGTACCGCCGAGGGATATCGGCTGTACAACGAGGCGATGAATGATTTTCGAATGCATTATCACTTGTCACCGCAGAATCTTGACTTGATCCTATGGCAAATCTCCTCCCAAAAATCCGATGAGGAACCAGATCGCCAATTTACAGGTTTTGTTCCTGATACGTTTACTTTCTTGAAAGAATTAAAAGCCAACAATACAGACGAGTGGATGAATGGCAATGAAAGAGCGAATTTCTTTAGATACAAGAAGATCCTACAGGAGCCACTCCGACTGTTGTTTGTTTCTGCTGCCCCTGCAATTCAAGTCATGGATCCTGGCTTAGAGACGGAAGCCAAAGTACATAAGGTTCTTGCCGCCCTCAGAAAGCGGTTCACGAATGAGGAGGGGCCTTTTCATCCGTATCTTTGGGGTGCTTTCTATCGGAAAGGGCGAACTAAGCTAACGGATTGCCAGCTTTTCGTAGGTGTTCATCCAGATTATGTTCATGTTGGTTTATCCGTTGCAGGGGTGCAAGGAATCGATGTACTCAGAAATTTTCGAAACAACCTGAAAACCTATACTCAGGTCTTTCTAGACCTTTTGAGGACATTACCTGCTGGTTATCACATCAGGTTACCAGGTAATCAGGAGTGGGATCAAAAGCCCGTATCAGAAGTGCTTTCCGTTGGTGATCTGGCGCCTCTGTATGAAGTTGAAGAGATTAACATAGAAAAGAGTTTTGACCATTCCGATCCAATTTTATTCACAGCGGAATTTACGGATCAAGTCAAGGAGATTTTCCAGTCCCTATACCCACTCTATCGGTTCACAACAGGGACGAATGAAGTTGTTGAAACGCTAGTTATTGCGGAAGAAGATGAAGAAGAGGAAATTGAAGAACATTATCTCCTCGATAATTTGATGCAAGACACATACTTGCCTGCGGAATTCTGGAATAAGATCGAGCTTCTTCTAGAAGATAAAGGCCAAATCGTCTTTTACGGTCCTCCCGGTACTGGAAAGACATGGGTAGCAGACAAGTTCGCGCAATATTGGGTTGACCAGGCAATAGAGAGCGGCGGAGAAGTAAAAGTTGTTCAGTTTCATCCCTCTTATTCTTATGAAGAGTTTGTAGAAGGAATACGCCCGGATAGTATCGAAGGACCGAATGGCACAAAACTAATAACCTACCCCGTAAAATATGGCATATTCCGTCGATTATGTGATGAAGCCAGCAAGCATCCAAACCGCAGGTATGTATTGATCATTGATGAGATCAACCGTGGCGAGTTGCCACGTATCCTCGGCGAACTGCTTTATTTGTTGGAGTATCGAAAGAAATCAGTAGAGCTGCCTTATTCAGGCAGCAAGGGTGAATTTGGAATACCAGCGAATGTATTCTTGATCGGCACAATGAATACAGCGGACCGTTCAATTGCACTCGTTGACCATGCCTTGCGCCGGCGTTTTTATTTTGTTCCTATGAAAGCCGATTCTGAGCTTTTGAGATCATTTCTACTGGAAAATCAACCCGAAATGGAATGGGTAGCAGATTTATTGGCAATCCTTAATAAAAAGCTGGAGAATGAGGCCAAGATTGAGTGGTCATTGCATATCGGACACAGTCATTTTATGAAAAAGAATCTCAATGAAGTCCGATTGCATTTGATTTGGGAGCATAGTGTTATGCCAACGCTGGAGGAATACTTTTACCGGAAGGCCGATTCATATCTCAAGTCATTCAGCCTGGAGGCCCTAAAAGCAGCCCTTGGGAGAAGCTAACCGTGGACTCAATAACACTGGTTGAGCACGAACAAAAGGAGGTCAACCTTTCCAATATAGAGGTTGATACCTTAAGGAAGTTTTTCCCTAAACAGCTAGATGTCTGGCCAACCCAAGAACCAGGAAGGTACCTGGTCAAGGCTCATAGCTATGCGGGTATGATCATCTTGCCCACAGAAAAAACGATCTATATTAACCCCAAGTTACCTATTCAGACTCTATTCGCTTTACTAGCGAAAGTATATGATCCAAACAAAGAAATTTTTGATGATCAACCACAGCCATACACAACAGTAAACGAGTTGTTTGAATTTATTGTTTCTTTTTTCGCTGGTCACACTGAAGACCTGATTGCCAGGGGACTTTTGCGAGGATACCAAAGTCTTGTTGAGGATTCCCAGGCAATACGAGGCCGGCTCCTGATCGCTGAGACCATCCATCACAACCCTGGCTTACAGCATAAGCATTGGTGTTCCTACAGGCATTTTACAACGGATATCCCTGAGAACCGAGTTTTACTTTGGACAGCCTTTGTATTACGTGGCTGGAATTATGTGGATGTTTCCCTTTTTGGAAGATTGCACCGTATTCAACACATTTTGTCCGATGTGTATTTGGACCCTTTGGCACGGACTCTGATAGATCGTCTGGAATTTCATCGTTTGAATGATGCTTATAAACCCGCTTTGACATTGGCAAAGCTCATTTTAGACTATCTTACTTTTTCCGGCTCACAAGGAAATGAGCCATTCTTGGCATACCTGATCGATATGGATGTGTTGTTCCAACAATATCTGAGCACGATCTTGCGCCAAGAGACTGAACAAAGCAGGTATTGGACAAAAGAAGAGGAAAACCATTCGCTCGACTTGGGTAAGAAAATCACTATCCGCCCCGACATTTTGATTTACCTGGATGACAGTCCATACCTTGTGGTGGATGCTAAGTATAAGCTCAGTGCATCTCAAGAAGATTTATATCAAATGCTGGCGTATTGCCATGCGGTAGGGATAAATCAGGCTGTTCTTGTTCATCCAGGAAGCGAGGCTTCACCTCTTGGGGCGATAACAATGCGTGGTCCAGGTAATATTCGCGTTGATTATCAATCCTTAAATTTGAGCGGTGGGCCAGCAGAATTGGAAGCACAGGGAAAAATTCTAGTTACAAAAATTCTACAAACCATCCCCATTATCGGCTAGATGACTGTTTATTGTCTGAGTGTATGGATAGATAATACAATGTTACTTGTTAACACTCTCGTAGAATTTTTTCCCTATCATTGTCAATAACTGGGTCAGCTCTGCGATTTCGCCAGGTAGGATGACAACTCTCCTTCCTATTATTGCTGAAGGATCTTTTGCCTTCTTGACGTAATCATCGTCGATTACGCCCATTTTATGGGCAATCAAGTGTCGTTTTTGAAAGCCTCGATTAACCGTTTCCCATTGACCTTCCTCCACTGCAGAGGCAATATCATGACCAAAAAGCGTTCTAACATTGGTTTGTGCCCCAATGATATTCTGGAAGGAGATTCCCTTTGCCTTCTCAGATTCAGTGGCCTTTCCGCAAAAGGCTACGCATGTGGCTCGACCAAAGCCATCAAAGGCAGATACAATGTTTTCCAGTGCGTTCTCGATCAGTCTCTGTCCCATCTCCTGATCTGGTAGCGTCGCCGCAAAAGCAAGAATTTTTTGAACAAGTTCCAAGTTTTTATTTAGAATTTGCAGAGAATTGTGAGAACCACAATCCGGGCAAAAAGCGAAAACACCGTAAATTGCATATTCGAGAGTGCATTTCTCGCAAGTGACGTGCGTCTCTATTTGTTTTTCTTGGTAGATATGAAGAGGAATGGGCTGTCCGCTCACCCTGACCTTTGCGGATAGAAAGCCACCACTCATACTTCTTTCAATTTGACGCCCCCAACGAACAAGTTCATCATGAACAATACCCTGTACATACCGGATAGCAACGGACTCGATGTACTTTTGCTGCTCCGGGGTATTGAAATCGCTCATGTCACCAGTACACCCACAATAAGGACAATGGCAAGGGATATTTTCTCCTTTAAGGCCAGTTCCGAATTTAACTTTGAATAATCCATTACATTTTTGGTCTGGACATTTTCGGCTAGTTAATCCATTATCGTCTGCAGGGAGCGTTAAGCTTATTCTATGTTCTTTTCCATTCAACCGATTGAACATGTTAACCTCAGATGTTTTTTTGGGATCAGAGGAATGTACTTAAATCAGATGGAGGGGCTGTCTAGAAAGAAAGACCAGACAGCGCGAAAATAAACCCAGAAGGGCAAAATTAGCAAAGAGACAAAAAAACTGGTGGGATTACCCCGCCAGTTTTTGCATGTTATGGGCAATACTGAGCAATCCCCACTCGGTTTTTACCTTCTCCAGACCGCGTAAATGGAATCGGCGAAAGCCCATATTGTGTTTGAGATGCCCGAAAACCGTCTCCACCTCGGTGGAGCGAGCTACTCGTAAGCGCTGGCCCTCCTCGCCGGTCAGGTTTTCGCGGGCTTGCCTGCGATATTCCATCAAACGGAAGGAGATGCGGATCTTGCGATTACCTTTGGCTTTGGTACACTGCTGCCGTAACGGGCAGTGCTCGCAGTCAAAGCATTCATAGTTGCGTCGATCAGAAACAAAGCCATTGTCGCTGACATAGCGGGAAACATAGGCGAAGTGTAAATGTTTCTTGGCGGGGCAAATGAACGTGTCGGTTTGTGGATCATAACCAAAATTCTCGGCGCGAAACTGGTGGGCGCGTATCACTGCTGTGTCACGGTAATGATGGGTATCCTGGTAGAAGGTGTTGTACTTCAGAAAATTTCCGGCTTCGTGCTGTTCGAGATAAGCATAATTCTCTTCGCTGCCATAGGCCGCATCAGCCACGATCTTTTTTGGTAAGCACCCGCCCGTGTTTCGGCGCACCTGTTCCAAATGAGAAATCAAGCAGCTGGTATCTCCAACTCGGTCGTGTATGCTGAACCCGGTGATGAACTGACCCTCGGTACCGATCTGTACATTGTAGGCTGGTTTCGGCCAGGGCCTTTCTGCACCACGATCTTCCTTCATCCGCATGCAACTGGCATCTGGATCGGTCTTGGAGTAACTTGACCGCCCGGCCAGTGTCTCGGTTTGCTGCTCGTACTTCTCCAAGCGCGGCAAGCAATCCTCTTCCAGTTTCTTCATGGCTTTGCGCACCGGGCGGGTATCTTTCTCTGGTTGCTGCTGTTCTCGCAGCCGTTGATTCAGCCGCTCCATGCGCTCCCGCAGCTTTTCTGAGTCTAGATTGCTCCCCGAACCGCCACGTTCTTCCAGGTCTTTCTCCCCATATTCTTCCTGCTCGGCCTGGTTCTCCGCCTCAATCTGTGCCAGCAGTTCTGTGATCTGCTCGCGCACCCGTTTCTGGTACCTGTCCTTCCGCTTCGCCCACACCACTTTGTGCTTGTTGGCATCAGCTTCGATCTTCGTCCCATCCACGAAATAGTTCTCCAGCTTTACCTTGCCTGCTTCGATCAGGTATTCCAATACCTCGGCAAACACAGTATCGATCACGCCTTTCATCCGGCTGCCTCGAAAGTCATTGATCGTCCGAAAGTCCGGCCGGTTCTCGCCCGATAGCCACATGAAGTGGATGTTCTCCCGCAACGCTTTGGCGATCCTGCGCGAGGAATATATCTTTTGGGTATATGCGTATACCAGAACCTTGAGCAGCATCTGTGGGTGGTAGCTCGAGGTCCCTCCTCCTTTGTACTGCGCCAGCAACGGACTTAGATCCAACTTTTCAATGGCGGCACTCACCACGCGCACCAGGTGATCCGGTTCAATGACCTCATCATAGCTGGGCGGTAGTAGATACACCTGATCCATCACATACGGTTTGAAGACGGGGACAGCTGCTTTCCTTTTCATTCCCCTATTGAATCACACCCTTTTTAAATTGTGAAGGGCTGTCCATTTTCTTTTTGGACAGCCCCT
>Ga0116141_10002259_pt1 | contig 16564 bp, 27 predicted proteins | sample AD_UKC097_MetaG_FD_89744 | JGI IMG/M metagenome (GOLD analysis project Ga0116141, IMG submission 89744) | Active sludge microbial communities of municipal wastewater-treating anaerobic digesters from USA - AD_UKC097_MetaG | ecosystem: Engineered > Bioreactor > Anaerobic > Digestate | place: USA...
ATCGCCCTGCTGCATTATGCCGATGGCGAGAAGCGCTACATCATTGCGCCGGACGGTTTAAAAACCGGCCAGACCGTCATGTCGGGGCCGGAGGCGGAACATGCCGTGGGCAATTGCCTCCCCATCCGGAATATCCTGGATGGGACTATTGTTCACGCGGTGGAGTTGAAACTCGGTAAAGGGGCCTCTCTGGCGCGAGCCGCCGGAACCAGCGCGCAAGTCGTCGCCAAGGAAGGCAAATACGGACGGATTAAACTTCCCTCCGGGGAAATCCGCATGGTCCACCTGGATTGCCGGGCTACCATCGGCCAGGCCAGCAATCTGGACCATGAGAACATCAGTATCGGGAAGGCCGGACGGACACGATGGCTGGGACGCCGACCGCATGTTCGCGGTGTGGCGATGAATCCCGTCGATCACCCTTTGGGCGGCGGTGAAGGAAAATCCTCCGGCGGGCGGCATCCCTGCACTCCCTGGGGAAAACCGACCAAGGGCTATAAGACAAGACGAAACAAACGGACCGATCGGATGATTATTCAGCGACGGCGTAAAAAGAAATAACACTCGGATGAGTAGCAGAGGAGATCGCCATGGGACGATCATTGCGTAAAGGTCCTTATATCGATAAGAAGCTCCTCACAAGGATCGAAGCGCTCAATGTGGAGAACAAGAAGCAGGTCCTGAAAACTTGGGCCAGAAGCTGCACCGTTGTCCCCGAGATGGTCGGCCACACCATCGCCGTGTACAACGGAAAGAAATTCGTTCCGGTGTACCTCACGGAAAACATGGTCGGGCACAAATTAGGCGAATTTTCCCCGACTCGTACGTTCCGAGCGCACGGCGGGAAGACGGCTCGCATTCTCAGGCAGAAATAACGCGGATTATTCGAAACCGAAGGACTGGTACAATGGGCAAAGAGAAACGACGGGAACCCCGAACCATGAGCGCACGGTTGCAGCGTGTGCGGATCTCGCCGACCAAAATGCGTCTCGTGGCCGATCTCGTTCGCGGTAAGAAATACGACGAAGCGGTCAGCGTGCTCCGGTTTGTCAACAAGCGGGCCGCCCCGATTCTGCTCAAACTGATCAAATCGGCGGCCGCCAACGCGGAAGAGAGAACCGAGTATGCTACGGACGAACTGTATGTCCGAACCATCTGTGTTGATGGAGCCGGATCGTTCGTACGCAGACGTCCCGGCTTTCGGGGACGCCCCGCGTTGATACGCAAGCAAATGAGCCACGTTACGGTGGAATTGGCTCCCACGGAATAAACGAAAGGCAGAAAGAGACCGACGGGCCGATACGGAGAGTTTTGATGGGACAAAAGGTTCATCCATACGGATTCAGGTTGGGCTTCATCAAGGATTGGAGTTCGCGGTGGTACGCCGAGCGGGATTATGCCGGGTTCCTTCATGAGGACTTGGCGATCCGCGAAGCCATCAAGAAACGTCTCGCTCACGCGGCGATCAGTCGCGTCGAGATCGAACGATTCACGCAACGGATGCGTATCAATATCCATGCAGCCCGGCCTGGAATCATCATCGGTCGAAAAGGCTCCGAAGTCGAGCGGCTGAAGAAAATCCTGGCTCGTCTGACGGACCGTCAGGTCCATATCACCATCAAAGAAGTGAAATCTCCCGACATGGAGGCCCAGCTGGTCGCGGAGAATATCGCTATGCAGCTGGTCCGACGCGTCTCGTTCCGTCGCGCCCTCAAGAAAGCGCAGCAGGCCACCATGGGTGCCGGTGCGCAGGGGGTCAAAGTGATGGTGGCGGGTCGTCTGGGCGGTGCGGAGATGTCCCGCACGGAATGGTATCGCGAGGGACGCGTGCCGCTGCACACCCTCCGGGCGGATATCGATTACGGATTTGCGGAAGCGCGAACCACGTATGGACAAATTGGTGTGAAAGTCTGGATCTTTAAGGGGGAAGTGATCGGAGATCGCCCGAAGGAAGAGGAAACCGAGGAGGCTATTGTCTGATGTTACAACCGGCTCGGGAAAGATTTCGTAGAGTGCATCGCGGCAATCGCCGTGGAATCGCCTGCCGGGGCAACAAGGTGAATTTCGGCGAATTCGGCCTGAAAGCGTTGTCCCCCGCTTGGGTGACCGCGCGCCAGATCGAAGCCGCGCGTATCGCCATTACCCGAAAGGTCCGCCGTCGCGCCAAACTCTGGATTCGCATTTTCCCTCATAAGCCCATCACGGCCAAACCGGCGGAAACACGGATGGGCAAGGGAAAAGGAACCCCCGAAATGCATGTCGCGGTTGTCAAACCAGGCCATGTCATGTTCGAACTGAGCGGTGTGCCGGAGGAATTGGCCCGGGAAGCGTTCCGACTCGCGGGGCATAAACTGCCCCTCAAGGTCGCTTTCGTGACCCGGGTGTAAGGATTGAAATCAGTAAAGGGCACAGAAGAAAAGAACCATGAAAGCGGATGATTTTCGAGCGCTATCGGACGAGGAACTGGTCAATCATATCGACGATCTGAAGCGAAACCTGCTCCAGATGAGGATTCAGCTCCATTCGGGGCAATTGTCCAGTTCGAGCCAGGTTCGCGGACTTCGCCGGGATATCGCGCGGGCGTTGACGGTTCAGAACGAGCGCCGACAGGCTGCCCCCGCCGCTCCTGCGGGAAAGTAATAAGAGGATATACCCATGCGGAATCGACGAAAAGTACGTGAAGGGAAAGTGGTCAGCACGGCCATGGACAAAACCGCTGTGGTCGTCGTGGAACGGCTGGTGACACACCCGCAATACAAGAAGACCGTACGCCGCCATAAACGGGTCGCGGTCCATGATGAAAACGGCGCGTGCCAGATCGGCGATATCGTCCGAATTATGGAAACTCGACCTTTGTCCAAGACCAAACGGTGGCGCTATCTCGAAACGGTGCGTAAGGCCGTTCAACTCTAGCGGCGCAGGAGTGATTCGGTGATACAGGAATATACGAATCTGATGATTGCAGACAATTCGGGTGCCCGCCGAATCATGTGCTTCAAAGTTCTGGGCGGATCCAAGCGGCGATATGCCCGAATTGGAGATATCATCGTGGCCAGTGTCAAAGAGGCCATCCCGGAGAGTAATATCAAAAAAGGCTCCGTGGTGAAGGCCGTGATCGTGCGGACCAAGAAAGAATTCCGCCGGCCCGATGGCTCGACCATTCGCTTCGACAACAATGCAGCGGTCATCGTCAACGAAGCCGGCGATCCGGTCGGAACCCGCATCTTCGGTCCGGTCGCCCGGGAATTGAGAGAACGCAAATTCATGAAAATCGTCTCGCTTGCCCCAGAGGTGCTCTAATGAAAACAGTGGAGAGAATTCGGCTCAAGAAAGGCGATGCAGTGAAAGTCCTGGCCGGTAAAGACCGGGGACGAACCGGACGCATCCTCCGGGTGGATCGCAAACGGGGCTATGTATACGTGGAAGGCATCAATCTCCAGAAACGGCATCGACGCGCCGAGCCGCAGCGCCAGATTCCCGGCGGGATCATCGAACGGGAAGGCCCGATCCATCCCTCCAATCTGGTCAAGGTTCGGTAAGGAATCGAGGAAGCGACAATGGCAGAAAAAAAGAAAGACGATCGATACCGGCCACGGCTCGCGGTTCTCTACCGGGAGCGTGTCGTATCGGAACTTATTCAGGAATTCGGATACAAGAATGTCATGCAGGTTCCGAAAGTCTCGAAGATCATTATCAACATGGGTGTCGGCGAAGGCAGCCGCGACCAGAAACTCCTCGAGGCTTTGCGGGACAGTTTGGGTGTGATTGCAGGGCAGAAGCCGGTCATTACGAAGTCCCGAAAGGCCATCGCTAATTTCCGTCTTCGCCAGGGGATGTCGGTCGGGTGTAAAGTCACCCTGCGTCGGGGCCGGATGTATGACTTTCTGGACCGGCTCATGAGCATCACCATTCCTCGTATCCGTGACTTTCGCGGGCTGTCCCCGCGTTCGTTTGACGGCCACGGGAATTATGCGATGGGATTGCAGGAACAGCTGGTATTTCCCGAGATCGAATATGACAGCATCCCGCAAGTACAAGGAATGGATATCGTGATTGTGACGACGGCGAAGACGGATGAGGAAGCTGCGGCTTTGCTCACCCGTCTGGGAATGCCGTTCAGACGATAGAGGAGAACGAGCAGTGGCAAAAACAAGCCAGCGCGTGAGAGCGCGCCGCCCGCAAAAATTCAAGGTCCGGGAATACCACCGATGCAAACGCTGTGGACGTTCGAGGGGGTATTACCGGAAATTCCAGCTGTGCCGGGTCTGCGTGAGACAATTGGCCCTGGGAGGCAGCCTTCCAGGCGTGATTAAGGCGAGCTGGTGACGCTCCGATCGAGGGCGGAACAGGCTCTGACAGAGCGAATGGAGTGAGATAATGCCGGTTACGGATCCGATTGCTGATCTCTTAACACGTATCCGAAACGCCAATCTGGCGGGCGAGGAAAAAGTGGAAATCCCCCTGTCGAAAATCAAGAGGGGGATCGTGGATATCCTCAAACGGGAAGGATACATCCGCAATTACCGCGTCCTCGAGGACCGAAAACAGGGAACCATCCGTGTGTTCCTGAAATACGGCCCGAAACAGGAACGGGTGATCAGCGGATTGACCCGGGTCAGTCGCCCCAGTCTGCGACAGTATTGCGGTAGCGACTCCATCCCCCGCATTCTCGGCGGGATGGGGCTTTGCATCCTGTCTACCTCCCGCGGACTGATGACCGATAAGGAGGCGCGACGACAGGGAATCGGAGGAGAAATCCTCTGTAAGATTTGGTGACGTGCCGCGACGGCAGCGGAAATTCGATAGGAATAGATGACGGAGACGAACATGTCGAGGATCGGCCGACGACCCATACCTGTTCCGAGTGGAGTCGAAGTGACTCTTTCCGGGACTCAGATCCAAGTCAAAGGCCCCAGAGGCCATTTGGAAATGCCCATTCCGGTGCCGATTACGGTTCGGAAGGACTCGGACGCTTTGCTGGTGGAGCGTCCCTCCGACAACCGGATTCACCGGGCGCTGCATGGGCTGACACGAGCTCTGGTTGCCAATATGGTCACCGGAGTCACTTCCGGCTTTAAACGACAACTGGAAATCCAGGGCGTGGGATACCGTGCCGCCGTTCAGGGAGATGCGCTGAACATCGAGGTCGGCTATTCTCATCCCATCCGATACGAATTGCCCAAAGGCATCAGCGCAACCGTGGAACGGAATGTGATGATTACGCTCGAAGGGATCGATAAACAGCTTCTGGGCGAAACCGCCGCGAAAATCCGGTCGTTCCGACCCCCGGAACCATACAAAGGCAAAGGGATTCGGTACTTGGGTGAGTTTGTGCGGCGCAAAGTGGGCAAGAAAAACGCCTGATTGCCCGGAACGGTCAGATAGAAGAGGAAACCGATGCATCGAAAGCTGGTTGGACGGGAACGAAGACATAAACGAGTTCGGAAGAAAATTTACGGGACGGGGGAACGCCCGCGTTTGTGTGTCTTTCGAAGCGCCAAACACATCTATGCCCAGATCGTCGATGACGACAAGGGCGCAACCCGTGTGGCCTTTTCCAGCATGGCGAAAGACTTCGCCCGCGAAACAAACCGGGGAACGAACGTGGAAGGTGCGAAAATGGTGGGCAAGGAATTGGCCAAGCGCGCGCTGGCGGTCGGAATTTCCCGGGTGGTTTTCGATCGAGGCGGATATATCTATCACGGACGTGTGAAAGCCCTGGCGGATGGTGCACGAGAGGGCGGGCTCGAGTTCTAGGATCTCGAGGCCGGGAGCCACGTTTCGATACAGGACAACGGATAACCATGGCAGAAGACGCAAAGATTGAGAGAATCGACGACGACGCTCCGTACGTACCGGAGCAAAAGGAATCCGAACTGAAAGACCGCGTCATCTACGTCAATCGTGTGGCGAAGGTTGTGAAAGGCGGTCGGCGGTTCAGTTTCAGCGCGCTCGTCGTCGTGGGCGATGAAGCCGGGACGGTGGGTGTCGGATTCGGGAAGGCGGGCGAGGTGGCCGATGCGATTCGCAAAGCCATCGAGCAGGCCAAGAAGAATATGTTCCGCATCCCGCTGCTCGGAACCACCATTCCTCACGAAGTGCTCGGCAAGCGAGGGGCGGGACGAGTTCTGCTGAAACCGGCCTCGCGCGGAACGGGCGTGATCGCGGGTGGTCCGGTTCGGGCCATCGTTGAAACGGCCGGAGTCAAGGACATTCTGGCAAAATCCCTTCGCAGCGCGAATGCGCTCACCGTGGTCAATGCCACCGTGGATGCTCTCAAGCGGCTGCGATACAAGGAACAAATCGCGAAAATGCGTGGGAAAACGGTTGAGGAGATTTTGGTCTGATGCCAGGGCAACTGAAAATCACTCTCAAGCGCAGTGTGATCGGTCGAGTTCCCAAGCACCGTCGAACGGTCAAGGCTCTCGGCCTGCGCAAACTGGGCGGCTCTGTGATCCATCAGGATACGCCGCAGATTCGTGGGATGATTCGAACCATCGACTTCCTGATTGAAGTCGAGGAAGTGTAAGAGGTACGGGATCGTGGCTAAAGCTGGAAGAAAGCGTATTGGGCGGGGTCCGGGATCGGGCACGGGAAAGACCGCCGGACGGGGAACAAAAGGCCAACTGAGCCGCTCCGGCATTAAACGTCGGGCGTTCTTTGAAGGCGGCCAGATGTCCCTTGCCCGTCGAATCCCCAAACGCGGATTTAAGAACCCATTTCGCAAGGAATACCAGGTTGTCAACCTGGGAGACCTTGCTTCGAAATTTGAGGCCGGTTCGACGGTGACGCCGCAGTCTCTTCGCGAGAAAGGACTCGTTCGTCACCCCGATCGACTCATCAAGATCCTGGGCGGCGGCGAACTTGGTATCGCCTTGACTGTCCATGCGGATGCCTTTACCGCATCCGCGCGCGAGAAATTGGCCCGGGCCGGTGGAGGGGCGCAACCGCGCCAGGCAGCCGCCCAATAGTATCCAACTCGAATCGGAACGCTGAACGATGATTGATCAGGTTGTACGCATATTTCGAGTTCACGAGCTGCGCAAGCGGATTCTGTTTACCGCTGCCATGCTCGCCATTCTGCAGATCGGGGCCTTTGTCTCGGTGCCGGGTGTCGATCCGCAGGCCATCAAGTCGGTCAGTGCCCCCGGTGGGGTGTTCAGCCTGATCGACCTGTTCTCCGGTGGCGCATTCCGGCGCGTGTCCATTTTCGCGCTCGGGATCATGCCCTATATCAGCGCCTCGATTATTCTCCAGCTTCTCACGGTGGTCTGGCCCTACCTGGAGGAGATCTCCAAGAGCGGCGAAGAGGGACGCAAGAAAATCAACCAATGGACTCGCTACGGCACGGTTATCATTACGGCTTTTCAGGCCTTGATGTTTTCCGTGGCGGTGGGAACCTGGACCGGTGCGCAAGGAGCGCCCATCGTTCCTAATGACGGTCTCGGTTTCCGGCTCATGTGCATGTTTGCCATGACAACCGGAACGGTCCTCATTATGTGGATGGGTGAACAGATCACCGAACGGGGAATCGGGAACGGAATTTCTCTGATCATTTTCGCCAACATTGTTGCCCGGCTACCGAGCGTGCTTGCCGGCTCGGTTTTTTACATTCAATCGGGCAGCACCAGCTTCACTCCGATGAAAGCGCTGGCCACATTCGTGATGTTTATTCTCGTAGTCATGGGAATTTGTTACATCCAATTCGCCGAACGACGGATTGGGCTTCCGGGAGGTCGGACCTTCCGGGGTGGGAGAATGTATGCCGGGCATCAACCACGCCTGGATCTGAAAGTGAATACCGCCGGTGTGATCCCGGTCATTTTCGCTTCCTCCATTCTAATGCTCCCCCTGACCTTCCAGCAATTCACGCCTCCTTTGGAAGCCAATCCGGCACTGGCATGGATTCATGCGTCCCTCACCTGGATTGTTAATATTCTTACGCCAGGGGCATTGTTTTATACGATTATTGACGTCATCCTCATTGTTTTCTTTTGCTTTTTCTACACGGCCATTGTTTTCAATCCGAAAACCGTGGCCGAAAACCTGCAAAAAAGCGGAAGAGCCATTCCCGGCATTTCACATGGAAAGAAAACCGAGGAATTTCTGGAAGGTGTTCTGCGTCGGATTACCTGGGTCGGGGCGTTCTTCCTGGCTGCCGTGGCTGTTTTCCCGGACATTGTCCAGCGGCAGATGGAAATACCCGGTGATATCGCTAATTTCCTTGGTGGAACTTCACTGATTATTGTGGTTGGAGTCGCAATCGATACCGTTCGGCAGATCGACAACCAACTCAAGATCCGTGAGTACGACCGCATTCTCAAGGGCCGCATTCATGGACGGTCAGGAATGTAAAATGCAGCTACTCATTTTCGGTCCACCCGGTGCAGGAAAAGGAACACAGGCTGTACGCATTGCCCAGGCGATGGAGATTCCCCACGTCTCCACGGGAGATCTCTTCCGTGCCAACATGCGTGACGGCACGGAACTCGGCAAGAAGGCCCAGGAGTATGTGACCGGAGGGGAACTGGTCCCGAACGAGATTGTGATTGCCATGGCCCTGGATCGAATCGGACAGGCGGATTGCCAAAAAGGCTTCCTTCTGGATGGATTTCCACGGGATGTGGAACAGGCGGAGCAGCTCGAAAAGTGGCTGCTTGAACGCGGCAAGAACATTACGGCGGTGCTTTCCGTCGAACTGGACGACGAAACCATCATCCAGCGGATTATCTCACGCCGCGTGTGCCGCAGTTGTGGAGCGACCTATAACGTATCTGCCCAGCCGCCGAAGGTGGAGAATGTCTGCGACCAGTGCGGCGGCCCGGTCGTTCAGCGCCCCGACGATCAGCGGGAAGTGATCGAGAACCGCCTGAGTGTATACAAGAAACAAACCGCTCCGGTCGAGGAGTTTTATCGGAAACGCGGTGTATTGAAAACAATCTCCGGAGACGGGGATATGGATAGTGTGTTTGGACGAATTCAAGAGGTCTTGAGCGATTTTGAACGCAGCTGACGCACACTGGTCTATTTCGACTGAAAAGATTACAATAAGTAGCTGCGGATTCGTCGGTCTTGCCGTGGCGATTGTCAGGCACTGTAGGCTATGACCACACTGAAATCGGCGGAGGAACTGCACCGACTTCGAGAAAGCAATCGACTGGTTGCCGGAGTGATGCAGAATCTCCTGGAAATGATCGAGCCGGGTACCAGTACGCTTGATCTCGACGCAGAGGCGGAGCATCTGATTCGTGAACGGGGCGCAATCCCCGCATTCAAGGGATATCGGGATTATCCGAATACAATCTGTGCCAGTATCAATGAACAGGTTGTCCATGGAATCCCGTCCGCCAGGAAACTCCAGGAAGGGGATTTGCTGAGTGTCGACGTTGGGGTACGGTACAGGGATTTCTACGGTGACATGTGCCGCACCGTCCCCGTGGGGAAAATCAGCGCGGCAGCCGAGCGCCAGATTCAGACCGCTCGGATCTGTTTATCGGAAGCCTGTAACAAGGCGGTTGCAGGGAATCGACTGGGCGATATCTCCACGACCATTGAGGCCATCGCTCATCGCAATGGGTATGAAGTTGTTCGGGATTATGTGGGACACGGGATCGGACGCAGACTGCATGAGGATCCCCAGATTCCCAATTTCGGGATCCCCCGACCGAATATCCGCCTGCGGCCGGGACTCGTTCTCGCGATCGAGCCGATGCTCAACGCGGGAACTTGGGAAGTGGAACGCTTGTCGGATGCATGGACGGTGGTTACGAAAGATCGCAAACTATCCGTCCATTTCGAGGATGTTGTCGCCGTAACGGAAGACGGGCCGGAAATCCTGACCCGTATCGATTCGCTGTGAAGGACTGAGAGAAAAAGAACCGATCCGAAGCAATGACGAAGAAAAATGTCATTGAAGTGACAGGGAAGATCATCGAGACTCTCCCGAACGCCATGTTTCGGGTGGAGCTGGAGAATGGGCATAAAGTCCTTGCCCATATTTCGGGTCGGATGCGAATGCATTACATCCGGATTCTTCCCGGCGATCAGGTCACGGTGGAACTCTCGCCGTACGATCTGACGCGGGGACGAATCAGGTATCGGACCGTCTGACAGACCCCGGCGAGATATCGCTGGAAAGCAGGTGCATCATGAAAGTCAAAGCATCGGTCAAACCGATCTGTGAAAAATGCAAAGTCATCCGCCGCAGAGGCGTGGTTCGGGTCATCTGCACCAATCCACGACACAAGCAGCGGCAGGGCTGAACGCTTCAAGCGGGACTTTCGGTCCCCCAGGAATGACGGAGGAACACTGTGGCACGTATCGCCGGCGTTGACCTTCCACGCGAAAAACGAGTGGAAATCGGTTTAACTTATATCTTCGGTATCGGTCGGGCTTTATCGAACCGGATTCTGAGCCTCGCCGAAATCAGTCCCGATACCCGAGTGAAGGATCTGTCCGAAGAGGAAGTCAGCAAAATTACCAGTATCATCCAGCGGGAATGCGTCGTGGAAGGCGATCTGCGCCGGGAGATCAATGTCAATATCAAGCGCCTGATGGATATCGGTTGCTATCGGGGGCTACGTCACCGGCGCGGTTTGCCCGTCCGTGGGCAGCGGACCCGCACGAATGCCAGAACCCGCAAAGGTCCCAAACGGACCGTAGGCGCAAAGTCGAAGAAGAAATAAGGGACGGCAGAACGGAGAATCCACTATGGGACGTCAGATTCGAGGGAAAAAGAAGGTCAAAAAAAATGTGCCGCGCGGGGTGGTTCACATCCAGGCGACATTTAATAATACCATCGTCTCGATTACCGATATGCAGGGCGATGTCATTTCCTGGGCAAGTGCCGGAAATATGGGATTCAAGGGTTCTCGCAAGAGCACGCCCTATGCCGCACAGGTGACGGCGTCGGAAGCCACCAAGCGAGCGATGGAGCATGGTTTGTCCAGTGTCGAAGTCTGGGTGAAGGGGCCAGGCTCCGGGCGGGAAGCGGCTATTCGTTCTCTGCAGGCCGCCGGTCTTCAGATTCGGGTGATTAAAGATGTAACCCCCATCCCGCACAACGGATGCCGACCGCCGCAGCGACGGCGTGTGTAAGGAAAGGAGAAGTTCTTTGGCGCGTTATCGAGGTCCAGTCTGCAAATTGTGTCGCCGCGAAGGCGCAAAACTCATGCTGAAAGGTCAAAAATGCCTCTCGGCAAAGTGCCAGTTCCATCCCGCTAAAAAGCGCGCTCGTACCTACGCGCCGGGTGAACACGGGCAGCGCAGAGTCGCCAAGGTGTCCAACTTCGGCATTCAACTGCGCGCAAAACAGAAATTTCGCCGTACGTATGGCGTCCTCGAACGGCAATTCCGACGCTATTTCAAAGAGGCCGCCCGAATGCGTGGAGTTACCGGCGAGAACCTGGTCCATCTCCTCGAACGTCGCCTGGACAATGTGGTTTACCGGCTGGGTTTTGCTTTGTCGCGCAGCCATGCACGGCAGCTGGTACGGCACAACCATGTTCTCCTGAATGGAAAACGAACCAATATCCCTTCTGTCCTGGTCAGAGTGGGGGATGAGATTATGATTTGCGAGAAGGGCCAGAAGATGGTCATTATCCAGGAATCTCTGCGTCTCGCCGAATCGCTGGGTGCACCCGCATGGGTCAGCAGGGATATGGAACGGATGGTCGGACGTTTGGAGCGGTTGCCTACTTTGGAGGAAGTCCAGCTGCCGGCCAGCCCGCAGCTGATTGTGGAACTCTATTCCAAGTAAAATTGCGGCGCCGATTCCGGCGCAAGACCGGATCGCACGAAGGTGATCAGAATGATAGATTTCAAGTCCGTTGTCATGCCCGGACGGGTGATCGTGGAACCCGACACCCTCACAGACCGATACGGCAAGTTTACCGTCGAACCGCTGGAACGGGGATTCGGCACCACGCTGGGGAATTCTCTCCGACGGGTGTTGATTTCCTCCATTCAAGGCGCTGCCGTTCGGGCGATTCGTATCACGGATGTGGCGCAGGAAGTGTCGGCCATCCCCGGTGTTGTCGAGGATGTCACCGATATTGTGCTCAATGTCAAAAGCCTTCGGGTGAAGAATCACCGCAACGGTCCGGTGACCCTTTTTCTGGAAGCCTCCGGAGAAGGCGAGGTGACCGCGGAAAGCATTCAACCCAATCCCGACATCGAAATCCTTAACAAGGATTTGCATCTTGCCACGCTGTCCGAAGACGGTCGACTGGAAATGGAACTGTATGTCGATGTCGGACGGGGGTATCTGCCCGCCGATACGCGCGATCTGGAGCGATATCCGCAAAATACTATCCTGGTCGATGCCGTATTCACCCCCATCGAACGAGTCCAATACACTGTCGAAAACGCCCGTGTGGGCGATGTAACCGATTACGATCGCCTGATTCTCCAGATCTGGACGGACGGAACCGTCCGACCCGTGGATGCGCTCAGCTTCGCCTCCAAGATCTTGAAGGACCATCTGGTCATTTTCATGAACTTCGAGGAAGAGGAACCCCCTGTTGCGGATCAGGAGGCGGATGGCCAGTCGGATATTAATCCCCTCCTATTCAAAGGGGTTGAGGAGCTGGATCTCTCCGTACGTGCCTACAACTGCCTGAAAGCGGCCAATGTGAAGACTATCGGCGATCTGGTCCAACGGCAGGAATCGGAAATGTTGAAGTACCGGAACTTCGGCAAGAAATCCCTTACCGAAATCAAGGCGGTTCTGGCCAACATGGGATTGGGATTGGGAATGACCCTGCCGGAAGCGAGTCTGGCCAGTCGTCCATACTCTGAGGCATTGGAGACCATGGCGGAAGCCGCAAAAGCGGAGGAAGTGGAAGAGCAGTCGGAAGAGGAATCGGAAGAGGAGTCCTGATCTCCAGTACCCTGGAAAATCCATGATCAAGGGACCCGGAATCGAACAGGTTCAAATCACAAAGCGGGAATCAATCCAATGAGACATCAAAAACGCGGAAGAAAATTAAACCTTAGTGTCGCTCACAAACTGTCGATGATGCGGAATCTCACTTGTTCTTTGATCCGACACGGGCGTGTACGAACCACCGTGACAAGGGGGAAAGAGCTGCAGCGCTTTGTCGAGCCGCTCGTGACTCTGGCGAAAGAAGACACCCTCCATCATCGTCGGCGCGTTGCCCGCCATGTGCATGACAAACAGGCTCTCCAGTCTCTTTTTGGTGAGCTCGGTCCGGAACTGAAAGAGACTCCGGGTGGATATACCCGTCTGATCAAATTGGGCAATCGTACCGGGGATGGCGCTCCGGTCTGCTTTGTGGAGTTTGTCACGCACACTCCCAACCTGGAAGCGCATTAATCCGCCCTGATCCTATTGTTCATCCCATAAAGGGCCTTTCGTTTCCGGTGTCTTTTCCGGTTCGAACAGGCCTTTTTCCTTGTTGGATTGGGGAGGAGGGGAATTCCCGCCGGTGTTTTCTCGTGAGATTACGGGCTTCTGTTATTTCTTGTCTTCCTTCTCCGACTCCTGCTGACGGTCGCGGAAGGCGAATGCCTGAATCTCTCCGTCCATGATAGTAAACGTACATTTCTTCATGGGATTCTTGGGAATGAATGTCTGGTTCAGAATCCGCAATGTGGTCCCCGGCCAGGTATATCCTTTCACATTGATGCTTCGCTCGACTGCCACTTGACGAGCCCGTTCCAGTGTCAGTTCATTGACCTCTTGATCGATTGACTGGACCTGGGTTTTGAGAACCTGGAAGGTTTTCTGCACCTTCTCGACCATTGCTTGCTTGTCCGGTGGCAATGTTCCCACTTTCTCTTTGATTTTCGCCAAGGCAAACAGAAGCTGCTCCAGTTTTTTCACGTTCGGTTCCAGGCTTTCCCGCTTCTGCTCCAGCGCGGTGATCTTCTCATTGAGTTCGTCCAAACGCGGCCCCACAATGATCTGCGTCTTTACGCCCATTTCGGAACCGATATCGTCCGCCGTCACCCCATGATTGGCGTAGATCGTTCCCCCCAATATGACAGCTTTCTTGCCCTCGACGATCAATTGACCTTCCGTCTCAACGTTACAGTGGGTGACCGGTCCCTGGATAACAATATCTCCCTTGGCTCGCAGCTTAGCCTCGTTGGCGAATCGCGCAAGGATCTCTTTCTCGGCGGTCAGCAAGGCTCTTCCGTTGCCTTGAATTCCTGCGTTGATGGCGATTCGGCCCCCGGATACGATCTCGGCGGCATCCACCAGCCCGGTGATGTTGATGTCTTCGCTCGATTTCACCAGGAAATCCGCAAGGACCCCGCCGTTGATGACCACGGCCACCGTGGAGGAGATATTCCCCGTCTTATAGCTGACATCGCCGCTGATTGTAAGAGACGGAATGATCTCCAGTTTATCTTTCGTTCCGGTCAGGCATCCCTCGATGGTGGCGGTCAGCCGATTTCCATCCTCGGAAAGCGTGGTGTTCTTACCGCCGCTGAATTTGATCTCCTTGCCGTCTGTTGCGGGGATCTCGTTTCCGTATACGTCCCGTCCGGGAACTCCGGCAGTCGGCGGATGTCGCTCGGCAAGCAGCTTGCCTTGTTCCACCGATTCGAATAGACCCAATTCCCGCAAATTTACTCCGCCCGTCTCCAATACACGCGGGCGACCCGAGAGGCAACTGAGGTCGATATGGTACTCGACGGTTCCGTCCTGGCCGTTTTGTGGCTGAATCCCTCGTGCGATCACGACCTCCTTGTTGAAGACTTTCTTCTCGAATAAGTCTTTCAATGCCTGTTCGTCGATTCCGTATACGATGCCCTCCGACATGATGTAAGAGCGGATTCGCTCCGGCGTCCATTTTTTTGCATAATGATAGTCCAGATCGACCGAGGCGTGCATTTTGGAGGCGCTGACTGTCAGGGAAAGTCCCTCCCCCTCTTTACCTTTTCCTTCATCCTTGGCGGGCGCGCTTTGTTGTTTGGAGGGAGGCTGTTCTTTCGCAGGAGACGGTTCTTTGGCCGGAGGGGATTCTTTCTTCTCAGACACGTCCGCCTTACCGGAGGGGGTTTCCAGATCCTTCGGGGGGGACGGCTGCTTCTTTGCGGTTTCCGATGCCTTCTTTACTTCGGATGATGCTTTTTCGGCGCTGCACATGAAGGGCACCCTTCCTTCTGGTCAGTCTTGCCAGACAGTGTATACCAATTGACCCATTTTTGGCAAACCCGTCTTAAGTGTACAATTTTCATCCGAATGTGGCAATGTGATCAGGTTTATGCCGCGAGCAGAGGATTGGGGGAGGGTTCACCTGCTCTCGTCATCGCATCTCCAGACCTTCAATCCTTTCTTTCTATCCGGTCATATCCACTCGGTCCACACCGTCCCGTTTACCACACAAGTGCAATCCGGGTATACTACCCCACCAGGTATGAAATGCCCCTTCCGGTGTATCGGCTCTTCATGGAGGGGTCGATGGAAGACAGAGATCCGAATACCATACCCCTTGAAGGATTCCCGGGTTATGACCAACAAGTTGATTATTATTGCAGAGAATATCCATGCCACTCGAATTGTGCTGTCCCCCGAGCGCAAGGGCAAGAAATGTGTTGTCCTCGACGATGGTTCCGTGGCGATTCCCTTCGTGGATTCGGATGGCGGTGAGAGGCGGTTAAGGCTTCCCCAGGCTTACAGGGAATCCCAGGAGTACGCCGACGGGAAGATCAAGCATGTTCGAGTCGCGATCGAGATGGGAATGCGTGGAGAGGCCGATGGGATCGATTATCTTCGGTCCCTGGCCCAGGCACAGATCGAGGCGGGCGCGGCTTTTCTCGATGTGAATGTGGATGAAGTCTCTCCGATGGCGGAGAAGCAGGTTGAAGCGATGACGTGGATCACCGGCGTCCTGGCCCCGTTCAGTCGTGCACCCTTGAGCATCGACTCCTCTCACCCGGAAGTCATCGAGGCCGGTCTGAAAGGATGCGACGCCTACAAGGGGCGGTCGCTGATCAACTCCGCTTCCCTGGAGCGTCCCGAAGTGCTGGATTTAGCGGCCCGGTACGATACGGAGGTCATTATCAGTGCATGCGGAACGTCGGGAATCCCTTCGGGTGTGGAGGACCGTGTCGCCAACATTGAAGAAATGGTGAAACAAGCGACGGAAAAAGGAATTGGTCTTGACCGGATCCACCTGGACCCGCTGGTTCTGCCGGTCGGGACAGATTCGGAGAACGGGAATTATTTCGTGGAAACTGTCCGGCAGGCGAGGATCAGGTACGGTTCCGAGATTCATATCAGCGGAGGGCTTTCCAATGTTTCGTTCGGGGTCCCCGCCAGGAAACTCCTGAACGAGGTGTTTCTTGTCCTGGCCATGGATGCCGGGTGCGACAGTGCAATCATCGATCCGACTCAGGTTCGAGTTCAGGATATTCAAAAGATGGACCGGGACAGCCTTGGATTTCGGATGGCATCGGATGCATTGACCGGTAAGGATCAGTTCTGCATGGAATATGTGACCGCGTTTCGCGAGGGCAAATTGACGGAAAAGTGACGCCGGGCGGGTGGTGTAATGGCAGACACAGAGGACTTAAAATCCTCTGGCCTCAC
>Ga0116141_10002263_pt1 | contig 16545 bp, 15 predicted proteins | sample AD_UKC097_MetaG_FD_89744 | JGI IMG/M metagenome (GOLD analysis project Ga0116141, IMG submission 89744) | Active sludge microbial communities of municipal wastewater-treating anaerobic digesters from USA - AD_UKC097_MetaG | ecosystem: Engineered > Bioreactor > Anaerobic > Digestate | place: USA...
AGGGCGTCCGGGGCAACAACAAGGACGTCCTGTCGCCGTTTCACGAGGCGTCCTGGCAGGCCGACGCCCGCGCCTTCGCGGCTCTGATGCGCTACCTTCGCCGGGTCGATGGCGACCGGCATACGGTGATCATGGTTCAGGTGGAGAACGAAATCGGGATCATGCCCGAGTCGCGCGACCATAGTCCCGCGGCGAACCGGGTTTTCCAGTCACCGGTCCCGCAGGAACTCATGAATTACCTTACGGCACAGCAGGACACTCTCCTGCCGGAGGTCAGGGAACTGTGGGAATCCACTGGTTTCGCGCCGGCCGGGACGTGGACCGAGGTCTTCGGCGACAGCCCCTGGACCGACGAGGTCTTCATGGCCTGGCACATGGCCTCGTACGTCAGTCGAATCGTACGGGCGGGCAAGGCCGAGTACCCGCTGCCGATGTACGTCAATGCGTGGCTCGTGCAGAACGACCGCCAGAAACCGGGCGACTACCCCAGCGGCGGGCCGGTCTCCCGCGTCCTGGATATCTGGCGGGCGGCCGCGCCGGAGGTGGACCTGCTGGCGCCCGACATCTATCTGCCGGGCTTCAAAACGGTCTGCGCCAGCTACGTACGTTCCGGCAATCCGCTGATGATCCCGGAGGCTCGCCGGGGGCCGGAGGCGGCTCGGAACGTGTTCTGGGCCGTCGCTCAGCACAATGCGATCTGCTTCGCTCCGTTCGGGATCGAGAGCATCGGCCCGGACCATCCCCTGGTCGCCAGCTGCGAGATCCTGCGTCAGCTCATGCCGCTCATCACGGAGCGCCACGGCACGGATCGCATGGCCGCCGTCCTCCAGATCGACCCGCAGGAGGAGAGCACAACCATCGATCTGCCCGGCTACTGTGCCAACGTCCGCTACAACAGAAACGCAAAGGATCCGGCCGACATGTCCTACGGCCTGATCCTCCAACTCGCAGACGACGAGTTCCTCATCGCCGGCAATTGGTTCAGCGTGAACTTCTCGCCTCGCGGGCCGGGCCCCGAGCATGCCGGCATTCTCCAGGTGTGGGAAGGGCGGTACGAGAAAGGCGAATGGATCCCGGGCCGATGTTTGAATGGCGATGAGACCGCCGCCCACTGGCAGGCGAAGTTGCCGCCGAACGACAGAGACCAATTCGCCGGCTCGACGAACCCTCGGATTCTCCGCGTCACGCTCTATCGGCACGACTGACACGAGAAGACGGCCGAGCCGCTTGCAGACACTTCATCGGCCCTGGCGCCGTCCTTCTTGGCACGCTCGGCACCGGCCTGGTCGGCTGGCTTCGCCGACGCAAGTCGCTGTAAGCCCCGTCGCCAACAGCCGCAACGACAGGGGCCGTGGGACTCGAACCCACGGCTCCTTTCTCATGCGCGAAGAGAAACCGCCGGGACTTCGCTCGCAAGGTCTCCGGCCAAGGTAGAAAGCCGAGGGGCCGTGAGCGCAGGTCAGACACCCCCAGCCCCGTGGGCTTGTTGATGCAACAAAGGGATGTGCGAGGCACACCCCGCAGGGCCGCCGAGGTACTATCGGCAGCCAACGTCGTCTCTGTAGGCCGTTACGGCGTCGCAAGCGACCGACCAGCCCCGCGTCCATGCCACGAGCAGCACGGTCGGGGGAACCGGCACAGCGACCTCGTTAGCTTCACACCACACACGATTTGCCTTCTCGTCAGTCTCTCCTCTGCGCAGAAGCGTCTTCGCGTATGCGACACGCGATCCGACCCGCATCGAGCCAATCAGAAAGTCTGCGCCATCCGCGTAGAGGACGTGAGGAAACAACACCAGCAGGAAGTCAACAGGTCATCCATGAGTATATCCGACCGGCCCCGCAAGATCAATGAGAATCCTCCTCCTACAGCGACTGCAAATGAGGAACGACCCAAGAGGCCCCGGCAGTCCGTTCCTCGCTCGCCGCGTGTCCGCAACGAAGAGGGTCTCGGCGATGGAAAAGAGACGCCGAGGTCACCCTGTCCGCGCTCTTTTTCGTAGACGGGGACCATTTTTTCTGCCGCCATAAGTCCTCCGAAGAACAAAGGTTATGGTTGATGCACCATAATTTTCTATCACAATCAAACAAAATCGCTTGACGCGACGCATGCAGCAAGTAACATAGGCATATAGTTGGTTTTTCATTGAACACAATAAGGGCCATAGTGAGACCCGGATGAGATACGGCACTTTGTGGCCTGTGGGCTCGACGTTTCTGGGAGGTGAGAGAATGCGACGCCTCAGCAAACAGCCGGCGGAGTTGGACCTGTACCAGGCGAGAATCCTGCGTGACACGGCGGACCAGTTGAAACCGCTGGTCGACCTGCTCATCGGAGACGACAAGACCCTGTTGCTGATGTACATCCAGGCCGGATGCAGCTTTCAGCAGCTTGCCCGACTGGCCGGCGTGAACCGCTCGTCCGTGGGTCGCCGGATTCGCCGGATCGTTCAACGGCTCTCCGACCCGACGTACACCCTGTGCCTGGACAGCCGCTGGAGGTTCACCGACCTGGAGAAGGCGGTCATCCGCGACCATTTCGTCCGCGGCCTGTCCCTCAAGCGAATCTGCAGAGACCACGACCTCTGCTACTACCGCGCCCGCGCGATCGTCGAAAGGGCGCGGCACGTGGCGCGGCTTCACAGGACGGCGCGCGGCCCGCACGCAATCGAGAGCAGGAGGGAACGCACATGAGCACCTACACGGTTTCCAGACAATTCACCTGGCAGGGGCCGTTGAGCGAACGGGCGGTTCAGATATGCCGAATGTTCGGGCTCACGATCGACCGGCTCACCGACCGCACCCCCAACCACCGCTGCACCGTGGATATCGCGCCCGGGGACATCGTCTGCATCCTCGGGCCTTCCGGGGCGGGCAAGAGCGTCCTATTGCGGGAGCTTCAGCGATGCGTGCCCGTTTCGGACGGAATCTCGCTGGCCGGCGTCGAGCTTCCGGACGACAGGACCGTGATCGACTGCTTCGAGCAGGACCTCGTTGCGAGCCTGCGAACGCTCAACATGGTCGGTCTTGGCGACGTCTTCAGTATCCTGAACCGGCCCTCCCGGCTGAGCGACGGGCAGAAATATCGCTTTCGCCTGGCCCGGGCCCTCGTCTCGGGCCGGCCCTTCGTATTCGCCGACGAGTTTGGCGGCGAACTGGACCGGATCACCGCAGCGACCGTCGCGTTCAACGTCCACCGGTTCGTCAAGAACACTGTCTTACACAGTCCCGAGCCGGTCCGGACCACACTGATCCTGGCCTCCAGTCGCGACGACATCCTGATCGACCTGGCCCCGGACGTACTCATCGACAAGGACTTCTCCGGCGAGGCGCGGGTCATCTACCAATGCAGGAGATAGCCATGCGGCAACACACGTGTTCCATCGACAAGGAGCTTGAGATCGTGCCGGGCGACACGGGCGACTACGAGCAACTGGCTGCATATCACTATCGCGGCGAGCGGCCCGTCGCCGTCAAGGCGGTGTACGCGTTGCGGCCCAGGCAGCCACTCGGATCGCTCGGGCACAGGCCGGCGGGCGTCATCGTGTATACCATGCCCAACCCCCGCGTCCAGTTGCGAACCGTGGCCACGGGCGGCCGGTTCGCCGGCCTGGACCGCCACACCGAGCTGGAATTGCTCAATCGCAGCATCCGCTGCATCGCCAGAGTCATCATCGAGCCACGACTGCGGGGCATCGGGTTGGCCACTCGGCTCGTCCGCGAGACGATGCCGCAGATGAATGTCCCGATCATCGAAGCGCTGGGCGTCATGCCGCTGGTGAATCCGTTCCTGGAACGGGCGGGCATGACGGCGTTCGCACCGCGAGTGCCGGTCGAGCACGTCAAGCTGATCGAGGCGCTGAGCGTGGTGCAAATCCAGGAGTCGGACCTCGTATCCCCTGCGACCGTCCAAGGCCGGCTCGATGCGTTGCCTTGCGCACAGGCCGACTTCATCGAGCGGCACATCGCCGATTTCCTCAAGAGCCACGGGACCCGACGGACCATGCCGCCCGACATCGAGCGGACCCGCTATCTCCTCGGCAAGCTGACCCACCGCCCGGCCTACTACATCTGGTTCAATCCATCGATGATGAATGAGTCCGCATGGGGGACTTCAGGCTCCCTGTCTACGCCTTGCCCAGCCCATCATCGAACAGCAGCAGGTCAACATCTCACGTGGGAGGTCACGCAATTATGAGTCATGCGATCAGACACATCCCGTTGGACCGGCTCGTGCCCCATCCCGGCAACGCCAACCGGATGAGCCGGACGAACTTCACGAAGCTGGTCCGCAACATCGAGCGGACAGGCCGGTACGAGCCACTCGTCGTGCGACCCTGCCCGAAGCGCCGCGGCTTCTTTCAGATCATCAACGGGCACCATCGCTGCGAGGCGCTCCGCAAGCTGGGCCACACCACGGCCGAGGCCACCGTCTGGAATGTCGATGACGAGCAGACCGACATCCTGTTGGCCACCCTGAACCGTCTCGGCGGTCGAGACACGCTGGACAAGAAGTTGGCCCTCCTTCGGCGGCTTCGCACACGAATCCCAGCCCGCAAGCTGGCCAGGTTGCTGCCGCAGACACTCGGCCAGATCGAGCGGCTCGCATCCGCGGGGCCGAACATCACCGCGGTTCGCAAAAAGGGGAATACGTTTGCGATTCCCATCGTATTCTTCGTGACGGATGAGCAGCAGAGGGAGATCGAGGAGGCAATCTCGACGGCAGCGCCTTCGTGCGAGGGGCAGACCCGGGCCACGAGACGCGCCGCCGCGCTGACCCGTATGGCCGCCGAGTTCCTGGCGACGGACCGGGATTGCAGCCAGCAGGTCCCACGCGACAGATAGGGAATCTCCCGTCCGCGTTCCTTGACAAGTGCATAACGAGCTTTCTTTTCAGGACCTCGCCGGTCAACGGTCGTCTGCTTCAAGGGCGGCGTCGCACCCTGGCTCTTCCGCCAGACCCATGGAAAGCGCCCGCCTGATGAGGTCCACCAGACTGGACGCCTGGACTTTGCGCATGATGTTCTTGCGATGGACATCGATGGTCCGCTTCGAACGATGCAGGTGCACGGCGATGTCCTGGCTGGTCTTTCCGGCGAGGATCAACTGGAGGATCTGAATCTCCATGTGAGTCAACGCCCGGTGCGAGCGGGGCAACGAAGCCATCCGAATCAACAGTCCCTCGACCACCTCACACAACCGGTCCGCGTGCACCGGCTTCTCCAGGCACTCCGCGGCGCCCGCCTTGATCGCCTTCACGGCCGCAGGCACCGCGCCGTTCTCAACGATGGCCATCGTCGAGATCCACGGGGCCATCCGCCGCGCTTGGACGAGCAGGTCCAAGCCCGCCACGTCATCGTCCTTGAGTTCGACGATGAGAATATCACACGGCCTCGTCAGCAGTCTCTCCAGGCAGTCCGGCGCTTCCGCGAAATGACTGAGCAGCACGTTCTCCGAGCTCAGCACAGGCTCGAGCATGAGCCGAATCTGTGCCCCCCGTCCATAGCAGTAGATGCGCTTTCGCGATCTGCGTTTCATAGCGATACATCGCAAACACGGCTGTTACACAGCGTACACACGGGTCTGCCGGATGGACGGGTCTTCAGTTATCCTTATGCCGACCATCCAATGGGGTCCACAGTACCGTGTTTGTTGGGGGCTTACTATCCGTACAAGTAGGTATTTTTTCCGAACGAGTGGCCTTTTCTTGCTTCGGACGCGCCGCGTTGTCCGATCACCTCATCCCAAGGTCTGCGAGGTGAGTCGGCGCCCGACGGAAGCGGCGGCATGATTCAGAACCGGTAGTACAGAGTTGCCGAGAGAACCGGGTAGAATCTGATCCCATCCAGGTCATCTTCGATCCTGGCCTCCTCCTTCGCGAGATCCGCCTGGAGGCCGGGATCATCGGCATAGGGCCCGGTGACCCTTAAGTTGACATTGGGTGATCCGATGAACGCTACGCCGACGTCGCCTGTGAATCCCCAATGCCCATTCCGGGACAATGGATTGTGAAACCCAATGCCGACATAGGGCGCAATATCGTCGAAATCCGACTCGCCCCGTAGAGTACCGATCTCATCCGGATAGTAGGTCGTGCCCCCGATCTCAATGCTCGCCGACGACGTCGCGTCCAGACTGATGTCTGTGCCGTTGAAGAGGATGCCGCCGCTGACGCGGAAACCACCCGAAAAGGGGTACCAGTCGATCATCAGCAGGGGGTTCAGGAACTCCACATCGACGTCGTAGTCGATGTCGTCGAACTCCGCTTCGAAATCGAAGTCGAGCCATTGGACGCTGCCGCGAAGGTTCACGTTGGGCAACAGGTCCGTCGTCAACTCGCCGCCGATCCCGAGCGTTCCGGTCTTGAGCCCGATGGCCCATTCATCGAGCGCCGCCCCGGCTCGGCCGGAAACTGCAAGAATTGCCAAAGCCGCTGTGATAACGCTGCGCGAGTTGTACCTCATGACTTCTCTTCCTTCCCAAGCAAACCAGTCATCATCGTCCGGGCCCACGTGCCCCTGCACCCCTCAATCCGCCCAAAATTTAGGGTTTCCATCTCCGCACGTCAACAGGGAAGATGGAAGGCACTGTCCAAGGGGGTGCAGGTCACGTTTGCAGGTAGATTCTATTCTGCTTCGCTCTGAATTGCGCCGTTCGACGTCGACTTTGTCATTCCCGCGCAGCGCCTGCCCTCGACCCGGTCGAGGTCTCCGAATGCATGATCCACGGTGTGCCGGGTCCTGCGGTTTGTGGATTCCTGCGTGGTGCAGGAATGACACGGTCGATGGCCAAGGCTTGAGAGGATCTACCCACCGACATGAATCGCGCCCCTATCCAAGCCTCGGTCGGGCATGCGGTGCACAGGCACGCATATCACCGACACGACGTACGATGCGAATCACGAACCACCAGTCACGTTCTTTTCCAAAGGAGAGAGACCATGACGAACTCGATCGATCCGTGTGTGAAGACACACACGATTCCCGACGTTGCGAAGGCAGCCGGCGTCTACGAGGCCCTGCGCCGTACCCGGCCGGCGACGAGGGAGGACCTGAAGAACTACGTGAAGGTCTTCCTCGGCGTCGAGGTCCCCGACCGGCGAATCTGTCCCGACCACAGCAGCCCCGTGGACTACCTCTGGCACAGCTTTTCGATGGATGATGGATTATGGATGAAGGATGATTTGCCCACGCAGGGCGGTGCCGAGACACTGTCGGGCAGTCCGCCTTCCACGCCCAATCATCCATTATCCATCATCAATTATCAATCAGGAGATTCCATCGTCTGGGCGAACCGGGCCGGAGGTAAGACCGAGCTGGCCGCTGTCGCGACACTGCTCGACGCGGTGTTCAAGCGCAATTGCCACGTTCGCATCCTCGGCGGCTCCGGGGAGCAATCCGGGCGCATGTATGAGTACCTCGTCGCTTTCATGCGGCGAGGGTTCGAGCAATCGCTCGCGGGCCAGATCCTCAAGGGCAAGTGCCGCTTCGTCAACGGCTCGACCGTCGAGGTTCTCACGCAATCACCGACGAGCGTCCGGGGCACCCACGTCCAAAAGCTGCGGTGTGACGAGGTCGAGCTGTTCGACGAGGACGTGTTCGCCGCCGCCAAGTTCACGACCCTCAGCACCGAGGAGGTCACCGGGTCCATGGAACTGATCAGCACGATGCACAAGCCCTATGGCATCATGCAGAGGGAGGTCGCCGCGGCAGCAGATGCGGGCGTGCCCGTCTTCAAGTGGTGTCTCTGGGAGACCATCGAGCAGTGCACCGGCCGCGAATGCTCACAATGTCCCTTGTGGGGCGACTGTGGCGGCCGAGCAAAGGAGGCGTGCGGCTATCTCAGAATCGACGACTGCATCACGCAGATGCGACGCAGCAGCCGGGCCGCGTGGGAATCCGAGATGCTCTGCGTCCGGCCGTCGATGGAGAACATCGTCTTCAGCGAGTTCGACCCCGCAATCCACGTCCGGCCGGTCGATTACGACCCGAACCTGCCGCTCTACCGCACGCTCGACTTCGGCTTCGTGAACCCATTCGTGTGCCTTTGGGTCCAGGTGGATCAAGAAGGGGTCGTGCGGGTGATCGACGAGTACGTCCGCAGTCGCGCCACGATCGATGTCCACGCGAAGGAGTTGAAAACCCGTACGCCATGCCCCGAGGAGCGGGTGGCAGCCACCTTCTGCGACCCGGCCGGCGCCGGACAGAGTGATATCACGGGCACCAGCGTCGTCCGCGAGCTGCGAAGCCTCGGGATCGTTACGAAGTACCGCCGCAGCACGATCCTCGAAGGGATTGAGCTGATCCGGCGAGCCGTCCGGTCGGGCGACGGCACAAGCACGCTGGTGATCTCGCCTCGTTGCGTGCGTTTGATCGAGGCGATGCAGTGCTACCACTACCCGGACAGCGCCCGTGCCGCGGCAGGGGAGCTGCCCTTCAAAGACGGCGTCTACGACCACCCCATCGACGCCCTGCGGTACTTCTTCATCCACATCAAGCGACCCGCGCAAACCGCCTCCCGGCGGTACTGACCGACTCACCCCAGAGACACAGAGAACCCGGAGAAGAGAGGATTGGTTCTGGATTTGCCCTTTCTGGGGGCTCCGTGCCTCTGTGGTGACATTCTTTCTTCTGGAGATCCTTCGGAACGGTGGATTCATCAAGCTCAATCGGGGCCCCGAGACGCTGGAATTGCTCAACGACCCGAACGCCTTCATCCTGCTGACGGTGATCGCCCTGCGGGCCCGCCGGACCGACGAGTTCAACGTTCACAACCTCAGGTCCGGCGAGGCCCTCATCGGTGACTATGCCAAGTACGGCCTGACCCATCGCCAGTATCGCACCGCCATGAAACGCCTCGCCCGCTGGGGCTTTGCCGAGTTCCGACCGACAACCCGTGGCAACGGCTTGTGGTGACGGCGTAAGGTGCGATCCTCCGTCGTCTCGCGGAAGACATACCCCTTCGGCAGGCTCTCACGGGCACACGACAGACTGCCTGGTCTTGTTCCCGCGCGATCAGTCTGGCCCGGCCATTGTACGACTTGGCGGTTGACAGTTTCCTCCTTTTGTGCCATCTTGAATATGGTTTGCGAGCTTGGGCTTGAAACAGCAGTCGTCCCGAAAAGGGTGTTGGTCGAATTGCGGTTCCACCGATTTGGGAGGTAACGATCATGAGTCCTGCGACTTCTCAGAACGAGCGAGCGGGGTCTGTTCAGAAGGCCCCGACGACGAGCCAGACCGGCCGGAAGGCGATCTGCCCCTGCTGCCACGAGCCCCACTTGAAGCGAATCGTCGTGCTGGAATGCTCCAGTTGCGGTTATCACAAGGTCGAATCCGAGACCGATGCTGAGAGCTGACGGAATTCGCGACGGAGGACGCGGATTTCGTTCAGCCGGTAGTTTCCTCGGGCCGGCCTGGGCGCTCACGCTGGCGAATTCGATGCCGTTCTCGGCGCCGCGCGCTGGCGAGCCGTCAGGTCGCAGGTGTCCTTTGCGATGGCGAGCTGCTCGTTCGTGGGAATGACGAACACCTTCACCGGGCTGTCGGCGGCGCTGATTTCGGTCTCCCGGCCGGCCGCTCGCTCGTTGGCCCGCGTGTCGAAGTGAACGCCGAGCTGGGTCATGCCCCGACAGATCTTCTCGCGCAGGCCGTCCGCGTTTTCCCCGATGCCGCCCGTGAAGACAATGGCATCAAGGGGCTCCAGCACGGCCGCATAGGCGCCGATGTACTTGCGAATGCGGTAGCAGAAAACGTCGATGGCCAAGGCCGCGCGATCATTCCCCTGTTCGGCCAGATCGAGCAGATTTCGGATGTCGTTCGACAGGCCCGAGATCCCGAGCAGGCCACTGTCCTTGTTGCAGAGCATCTTGAGCGATTGCGCGCTGTAGCCCTTGTCGGCCAGATAGAAGAGAATAGCCGGATCGAGGTCGCCCGAGCGAGTCCCCATCGGAACCCCTTCGAGAGGCGTAAAGCCCATCGACGTGTCGATGGAGTGTCCGTCCTTGATGGCCGTGATCGAGCAGCCGTTGCCCAGATGACAGGTGATTGCGTTGATCTCGTACTTGCCCCGCCGCAGGATCGCGGCCGCCCGCCTCGCCACGTAGCGGTGCGAGATCCCGTGAAATCCATAGCGGCGAATGTGGTACTCTTCGTAGAGGCGATAGGGCAGCGCGTACATGTACGCCACCCTGGGGATCGTCGCGTGAAACGCCGTGTCGAAGCACGCCACCTGGCCTACGTTCGGCAGCCTGTGTTCCGCCGCCCGGATGCCCGCCAGGTTGGGCGGATTGTGCAGCGGCGCCAGGTCCGCGTACTTCTCGATCGAAGCGATCACGTGCTCGTCGACGATCACTGAGCCGGTGAATTCCTCGCCGCCGTGGACGACCCGGTGTCCCACCGCTCCGATTTCCGACAGATCGCGGAGGACCCCGACGTCGGCATCAACGAGCGCATCGAATATGAGATTCATCGCGTCGTCCACATCGAGGGCGACGACGGCACGCTCGTGCATCTGATCATCTCGCCAGTGGGTCAGCTTCGATATGGCTTCCCCCACGCGTTCCACGGCTCCGTTGGCCACCACCGTGGCCTGGGGCATCTCGTACAGGTAGTACTTCACAGACGAGCTGCCGGCGTTGATTACGAGGATCTTCATCACCGCGAAGCCTTTCAACGAACACCCGGTCGTCTCTGCGTCCGAGGCCCTACATGAGCTGCCCCAGGGTCAGGATCACTGTGGCTACGATATCGTCTACGCTCGCGCCGCGCGACAGGTCCGTGATCGGCTTGGCAAAGCCCTGGAGGAACGGACCGATGGCCCGCGCGCCGGCCAAATACTGGGTCAGTTTGTAGGCGATATTGCCGGAATTGAGATCGGGAAAGATGATCACGTTGGCTTTCCCCGCCACGCGGCTTTCGCCCTTGACCTTCTTGGCGGCCACCCTCGGGATCAGGGCCGCATCCGCTTGGAATTCCCCGTCGATCGCCAGGTCGGGCTCCCGCTGCCTCGCGATCGCCAGCGCCTGCCTGACCTTCTCCACGATCGGTCCCGACGCGCTGCCCTGGGTGGAGAAGGACAGCAAGGCCACACGGGGCTCTTCCCCGAGGATCCGCCGCGCGCTCACCGCTGAAGCCAGAGCGATATCGGCGAGTTGCCTGGCCGTCGGGTCGATGTTCACCGCACAATCGGCGAAGATGAAGGCCTTATCCTTCTGCCCGAGAAAGTCGGGAATGATGATGAGGAAATAGCTCGATGGCGTCTCAATGCCGGGCAGCAGCCCCACGGTCAGCACGCCGGCCTGGATCAGAATGGACGTGGCGCTGGCGACCCCACCGACGGCAGTGTCCGCATCGCCACAGGCGACCATCATCCCTCCGTACAACAGCGGCTTGCGCAGGACGTTCCGGGCCACCGACGGGGTGATGCCCGGCCTGCGACGGCAGTACCGCTCGGCATAGACGTCCAGCTTCTCACTGGTCCGCGGACTGATCGTCACCATGCCATCGAGGGAAACCCCCGCGCCGGCGGCCGCTGTCTGGATCTGCTCCGCGGTCCCGAGGATGATGGGCCGGGCTATGCCCTCGTCTCGCAAGCGCTGTGCGGCCTGGAGGACCCGCTCATCCCAGCCCTCGGGCAGCACGACCGAGAATTGCCGCTTCCGTGCCTTTTCCTTGAACAACTCGATCACATCCATACATGTCGCCTTCCATTGCCGTGAGAATGCATAACATGTCAGGATCTCGTCTGGGCGTCCGACCACCGGTCCTTTATAGTCACGCGTCCCCGCCGGAGCAAGCCAAAAAACCCGGGAGCGGAGAGCGGACTTCCGCCGAGTAGAGAATTGCGGGCCGGTCTCAAAACTGGTACACTTCGCCAATGGTCAGTCGTGAATCATCAATGGGACGTTTGGGGCACAGATGAAGATTGCTTTGGGCACGGATCACGCGGGATACGAGTACAAGGAACGCATCAAGAAGCACCTCATCGAGAAGGGCCACGAGGTGAAGGACTTCGGGACGTACTCGGCCGAGGCATGCGACTATCCGGATTTCATCTATCCGGCGGCCCTGGCCGTCGCCCGGGGCGAGTGCGACCGGGCCATCGTCATGGGTGGTAGCGGCAATGGGGAAACTATCGTCGCCAACAAAGTCCGCGGCGTCCGCTGCGCCGTCTGCTGGAGCGAAGAACTGGCCAGGCTCAGCCGGGCCCATAACGACGCCAATGCGATCTCCATCGGCGCCAGGATGGTGCCCATCGAGCTGGCGCTGAAAATGATCGACGTCTGGCTCAAGACCGCGTTCGACGGAGGCCGTCATGCCCGGCGCGTCCGGAAGATCGCGGAACTCGACAAGTGCTCTTCGTAATCCCCTGTGGGGCCCGCACCCTACATGGTCGGAGGATTGTATGAATTCGGTGCCTCTTCGGGGCCTTTGTGTCTCCGTGGTGATCCTGTCGCTGCTCGCGACGGTTGCTGCGGGGCAGATTCTGGTCGAGGCAGAAGGTTTCGACGATACAGGCGGCTGGGTCATCGATCAGCAGTTCATGGACCAGATGGGTTCGCCCATGCTGCTGGCGCACGGGCTGGGCGTCCCGGTCAAGGACGCCGTGACGACCGTCACGATGCCGGCCGGCCGATACCGCGTCTGGGTCCGCACGCGGAACTGGGTCCCCGCGTGCGACGGGGCCGATGCGCCGGGCAGATTCCGACTTCTCATCGACGGGACACCGCTACAACCTACCTTCGGCGTCGAAGGCGCCCCGTGGCACTGGCAGGACGGCGGCACCGTCGAGATCCAGAAGGGCAAGACCAAGCTCGCGCTGCATGACCTGACGGGTTTTGCGGGCCGCTGCGATGCCATCGCGTTTGTGGACGATCCGGCGGGCAGGCCGCCCGAGGGCGAGGGACTGGCCGCCCTGCGGCGGACGGGGAAACCCCAGGATGCCGGGCCATTCGACCTCGTCGTGGTCGGCGGCGGCATGGCGGGGACCTGCACGGCGATCTCGGCCGCGAGGCTGGGGCTGAACGTAGCCCTCGTGCAGGACCGGCCCGTCCTCGGGGGCAACAACAGCTCGGAGGTCCGCGTACACCTCAACGGCCGGATCAACCTGCCGCCGTACCCGCGAATCGGCGACGTCGTCGGCGAGCTGGACTCGGGCAACCAGGGCAACGCCCAGGCCGCCGGCTTCTACAACGATGAGAAGAAACTCCGCATCGTGCGGGCCGAGCCCAACCTGAAGTTGTTCCTCAACATGCACGCCTACCAGGTCCAAACGGACGGTGAGCGAATCACCGCCGTCATCGCGAGAGATATCCGGACCGGCCGGGACCTCCGCTTCCCAGCCCCACTCTTCGCCGATTGTACGGGCGACGGGAGCGTCGGTCTTCTGGCCGGCGCCGACTATCGCATGGGTCGCGAGAGTTGGGAGCAGACGGGCGAGACGCTCGCCCCGAAGGAGCCCGACGAAATGACGATGGGCTCGTCCGTCCAGTGGTACACGGTCGAGACGCTCAAAGCAACCTCCTTCCCCGAATGCCCCTGGGCGCTCGCGTTCACGGAGGCAAGCTGCGAGCACGCCACGCGGGGCGACTGGAACTGGGAGACCGGCCTGAACAAGGACCAGATCGCCGATTTTGAGTCGATCCGCGATCACGGGTTCCGCGCCGTTTACGGGAACTGGTCCTTCCTGAAGAGCCACAGCGGCGACAAGGCGAAGTACGCAAATCGCCAGCTCTCCTGGGTCGCCTACATCGCGGGCAAGCGAGAGAGCCGCCGGCTGCTGGGCGATGTGATCCTCAGTCAGCAGGACGTGCAGGAGCAGCGGCCGTACCCGGACGCGTTCGTCACGACGACGTGGTCGATCGACTTGCACTATCCGGACCCGAAAAACACGGAGCACTTCCCGGGCGAGGAGTTCAAGACGATCTGCAAGACGCCGGCAATCCGGCCGTACCCGATCCCATATCGCTGCCTGTACTCGCGGAACGTCGAGAACCTCTTCATGGCCGGTCGCGACATCAGCGTGACGCACGTGGCCCTCGGAACCGTCCGCGTGATGCGGACCGGCGGGATGATGGGCGAACTCGTCGGCATGGCCGCCTCAGTCTGCAAGAACCGCAACACGACGCCCCGGGGCGTCTACACGGAACACCTGCCCGAGTTGAAAGACCTCGCCACCCGTGGCGTGGGGAGACAATAGCACCACGGAGGCACAGAGGACACGGAGAGGAGAGAAATGGCAGATGTGAATGAGGTCACGGAGCGGATCATCGGTGCTGCCATCGAGGTACATCGAGCCCTCGGGCCGGGACTGCTAGAATCGGCATACGAGGAGTGTCTTTGCCACGATCTCACATTGGCAGGCTTATCCTTTGACCGCCAGCGGTCTTTGCCTGTAGAGTACAAAGGAATCCGGCTCGAATGTGGCTACCGTCTTGACTTGTTGGTCGAGGACACCGTCGTTGTGGAAATCAAGGCGGTTTCTACCATCGAGCCCATTCACGAGGCTCAATTGTTGACGTACTTGCGGATAGGCGGCTGGAAGGTCGGCCTGTTGATCAATTTCAATGTCCCTGTGCTGAAGAACGGTATTCGTCGGAGGATCCTATGATTTCGTCTCATCTCCGTGTTCTCAGTGTCTCCGTGGTGAGATTGTGCTTGGGTGTCGGCTCGATGTTGTCGGTTGTCGGGACTTCGGGGCGGGGGGCGGAATACCCGCGGATCGAGCCGGTTCGACTCAAACAGGCATCGCAGTCTGCCCAGATCGCCGGGTATGCGTTGAGCAAGGTGCAGCGCTGGCTGCACGAGACGGCCCTGCCCGTGATCGACCCGAACACGGGGCTGTACCCGGCCGATGGGTATTGGAATTACCGCGACACCGCCGCCGACTGCTATCCGTTCCTGTGCTGGGCGGCGTTCGTTACCGATCTGGACGCGCTGAACGGCCCCGTGCGCAACGTCCTGCACGTCGAGCAGAGGCTGTGCAACTACCTCGACCGCATCCCCGTCCCGTACGACTGGAAGCACGGAAAACAACTTGTCCCGGAGTACGACGAGATGGTCTTCCAGGCCTCGGAGTACGTCAAGGACGGTTTGATCGCGATCGTCGAGGCCACCGGCCGGGACGAATGGTACGACCGTATGCTCGCCCTCGAGGAAGACCTGTGGAAGCACGCTCGGATCGATACGCCGTTCGGCAAGATCCCCTCGACGGACATCGAAGTCAACGGCGAACAGATCCAGGCCCTCGCCCGGCTGTACACCATGACGTGGCGCGAGGAGTTCGTGACGTGGGCCGAGCGGCTGGCGGATTACTATTTCGCCCAGCCGGACTTCGTGCCCACGAGGTTGCGCGATCACGGCTGCGAGATCATCGGCGGCCTCGGGCTGCTGCTGGCCGTGGAGACGCAGACAGGTCGGCCCAAGGCCAAGGAATACGAGGCGAAGCTCAAGCACGTCTTCGACACCATCCTCGCCAAGGGCTGTAATGAGGACGGGTTGATGTACAATCACATCACCCGGCGCGACGGCTGGCAGGGCCAGCTCAGCGACGGCTGGGGCTACAACTACGTTGGCTATCTCTGCTACGATATGGCGGTCGGCCGACTCGGGGTCCCCAACGCATCGGTCCGCGTTGGGGAGACCCCCGTCTATCGCGAGCAGGTCGCGAGCGCGCTGCGCAGCCTCATAAAGCCGGCCTACGACAACTACAACTGGGAGGGCAACTATTCCATCGACGGCTTCGCCGACTCAATCGAAGGGGCGATCTACCTGCTCAACCGCGTCCCGGTCGAGGAGGGTTTCCGATGGGTGGACCGCGAGATGGCTCGCAGCGTCACGCGCTCGAACGAGCCACTCGACACGGCCAAGCTCTGGGGCACGATGAAACTCGAAGCCAACGGCGTCCGCACGGTCCTCATGCACGCGTTGATGCACACGCAGGGCGTCATCGCCCGACCCTGGCAGAAAGGGCTGCAACTCGGCGCCGTCCCCACGGACGACGGACTCGTCGTCGTGATGAAGTCCGACAAGCCCTGGTCCGGCAGGCTCTGTTTCGACATCCCGCGCCACAAGCTATACATGGGGTTCACCCAGGACTGGCCCCGCATGAACACGCTGCCCGAGTGGTTCACAGTCGAGACCACGCGCCAGTACACCATCCGGGACCTGGACTCCGGCTCCAAGACGATCCTCACCGGCAAGCAACTCCACGAGGGCTTGGAGGTCACCCTCCCCGGCGGGACCGAGAAGCAGTTGGCCGTTCGCTGAGATGCACCACGGAGGCACAGAAGACACGGAGATTCCTGTGTAGGATTGGGGTGTGAATCGAGAAGGTCGGTTCGTTCTCGCGGAGAAACGAAGATGAAGATGAGCCGAAGGCGACTTGTGTGGGCCGCGATTGTAGTGGTTCTGGCGCTTGTGGGCGTCTTTGTGATTACCCCCATCGTGCGCTTCATGGCGTTCTTCAGGACGTTGGCGCGTACGGCGAAGCGAGGGCGAGACCATCTGTTTTTTGAAACAGATTATGAAGAGTTGCTGGCGGCTTGCAG
>Ga0116141_10002268_pt1 | contig 16535 bp, 19 predicted proteins | sample AD_UKC097_MetaG_FD_89744 | JGI IMG/M metagenome (GOLD analysis project Ga0116141, IMG submission 89744) | Active sludge microbial communities of municipal wastewater-treating anaerobic digesters from USA - AD_UKC097_MetaG | ecosystem: Engineered > Bioreactor > Anaerobic > Digestate | place: USA...
GGCCTTGCGGCGAGCCGATCAGGCAGCCAGCCTGATCGGCTCGATCTCGCCGGAAAGGTAGAGTTTCTTGGCCTTGGCGCGGCTCAATTTTCCGGAGCTGGTGCGCGGCAGTGTACGCGGAGGTACCAACTCCACGATGCAGTTCATTCCGGTGATCGAGCGCACCTTGTCGCGGATCATGTCGCGCAGTTCGATTCGCGCCACAGGGTCCGAAACGCGGCAGTGGACCAACACCGCTGGCGCTTCTTCGCCGTTTTCGGTCTCGACCGAGAAGGCGGCGATGTCGCCGTGATTGAAGCCGGGCAATTGTTCCACGGCCCATTCGATGTCTTGCGGCCAATGGTTCTTGCCATTGATGATGATCATGTCCTTGGCGCGGCCGACGATGAACAGATAGCCGTCCACCTGGTAGCCCATGTCGCCGGTATCCAGCCAGCCATCGACCAGGCACGCCTCGGTCGCCTCGGGATCGCGGAAATAGCCGACCATCACGCTGGGGCCCTTGCACCACACCTTGCCGATGTGGTGATCGGCCAGCAGGCCGCCGCTTTCGCCCCGGATCTCGATCGCCATGTCCTTCACGGCCTTGCCGCAATTGACGATCGCGCGGTAGCGGGCCGGGCGGCTGAGATCGCGCGGGCAGCCGGAAAGCCGCTCTTCCTCGACCAGTTCCACACGGATGCCTTCGCCCGGCGGCATGATGGTGACGGCCAGGGTCGCTTCGGCGAGGCCATAGGACGGCAGGAAGGCGCTGGCGCGGAAACCGGCCTCGGCAAAGGCGTTGACGAAGCCCTGCATCACATCGGGCCGGATCATGTCCGCCCCGTTGCCCGCAATCCGCCAGCGCGACAGGTCGAAGCGTTCGCTGACGTGGCTCTGGCTGGAAATGCGCCGCGCGCAGATGTCATAGCCGAAGGTGGGCGAATAGGAGATCGAGTTGCCGGGATTGCGGCTGATCATGTCGAGCCAGGCCAGCGGACGGCGCGCGAAATCCTCAGTCTTGAGATAGTCGGTCGAAACCTGGTTGGAAATGATCGAGAGGAAGCAGCCGACCAGCCCCATGTCGTGATACCACGGCAGCCACGATACGCAGCGGTCAAGCGGCTCAAGCTTCATCCCTTCGCCATGGCCGGCAAGGTTGTTGAGCAGGCTGGCATGAGTCACGGCCACGCCGTGCGGGAACCGGGTCGAGCCCGAGGAATACTGGAGATAGCAGATGTCGTCCGGGCTGGCCGCGGGCAGGGCGCAGTCGGGCACGGGGTTCTGCGCGAAGTCTTCCCAGGCAATGCCCTGGCAGTCCTGGCGCGCCGCTGCCGCTCCGGCCATCTCGGCGATCTCGGCCGGATAGAACAGGGCGAGCGGATCGCTCGACGCCAACTGGACCGCCAACTGGTCGATATAGCTGTCCTTGCCGCCGAAGCTGGTCGGCAGGGGCAGCGGCACCGGCCAGGCGCCCGCATAGATCGTGCCGCAGAACAGAGCCGCGAAGTCCGGCCCGGTTTCCGCGACCAGCGCGATCCGGTCGCCCTTCTTCACTCCGTGCGCGATCAGGCGGCGCGCCATGGCCAGCGCGTCCTGCCGCAGCTCGCTGAACGGATAGACCCGCTTAAGCTGGCCGCGCGGATCGTGGAAGTTCATTCCCCGCTTGCCCTGTGCCGCATAGTCCAGCGCTTCGCCGAAGGTGGCAAAGTCGGACAGGCGGCGGGGCAGATCGTCTTCGTTGGGTGTCGGCACCAGGTTCACTGTGTCGCTCCCCGGCAACGTTGCGGTGTCGGTCATGCGAAAAACCCGTCTGAAATTTCAGCGGCGCGCCGTTAATTCGGCGCCGCCGGATGGACCATTGCTGAACGAAGCGCAAAAACACCCCCCAGCACACTCCCCAATCGCGGCACACTATGGCACGAATAAGGCCATGATGCAGCGCACCCGCCCCAATCCCCGGCCGCTCGACGCCAGCCGGCTGGAGGAACTGGCGCTGGCCTATGTCGCGCGCTTCGCCACCAGCGCCGCGAAACTGGAAGGATATCTGGCGCGCAAGCTGCGCGAACGCGGCTGGGAAGGGGAGGCGCAGCCGCCGGTCGCGGCGCTGGTCGCCCGGTTCGTTGCGGCCGGATATGTCGACGATGCTGCTTATGCCCGCGCGAAAAGCGGCAGCCTGCTGCGGCGCGGCTATGGCGCGCGCCGGGTCGACCAGGCGCTCCACGCCGCCGGGATCGGCGAGGCCGAGCGCATCGCCGCGCGCGCGGCTCCGGCAGAGCGGCGCAAGGCGGCGCTGACCATGGCCCGCAAGCGCGGCTTCGGTCCCTTCGGCCGCGACCTGCCCGACCGCGAGAAGCGCGCAAAGCAGGTTGCCGCCATGCTGCGCGCTGGCCACGGTCTGGACAGCGCCCGCGAATTGGTTGATGCCTCCAGTCAGGAGGCGGCGCTCGAATGGGCGGCCGCGCTGGATGAAGCAGCATGGGACGAAGGGGCGCAACAATGAAGCACCGCAAGCTGGCCATGGTCCTGACCGCCGCCGCCCTGGGGCTGGCAGCCTGTTCCCCCGGCACCGGCGAGGCGCGCTCCAGCCAGGCGGCGAGCGTTCATCCGGCCTCCGGCCTCAGGGTCGTGCCGCTGACCGTGACGCACGGCGCGAAGAAGCTCAAGTTCAGGGTCGAGGTCGCCGCCAGCCCGCAGGAACAGGCGCGCGGCCTGATGTTCCGCAGCGCGATGGGCGCGGACGAAGGCATGATCTTCCCGATGAACCCGCCGCGCGGCGCAAGCTTCTGGATGCGCAACACGATGATTTCGCTGGATATCATCTTCGTCGGGGTCGACGGACGGATCAGCAATATCGCCGCCAATGCCATTCCCTACGACGAACGCCCGCTGAGTTCGGTAGGGGAGGTGATCGCCGTGCTCGAACTCAATGGCGGGCGGGCCGCACAGCTCGGAATTTCGCCGGGCGACAAGGTTGAGTGGTAAGCTTGGCAGGCAGCTTGTGCTGACCACCTTGCGCTCACTGGGCATTCGGGGCTAACGCGCGGCCATGGGATTCTTCGGCAAGATCTTCACCTGGTGGAACGGCGCGACCGTTTCGACCGCGTTCAACTCGATGCTGTCGGGCGAAAAGGTCGGCTCCGACGCGCAGGGCAACACCTATTACCGCGCGAAGAAGCCGTACCCCAAGGGGCATCCCTTCGCCGGGCGCGAACGCCGCTGGGTGATCTACAACGGCGCCAACGATGCCAGCCGGGTTCCGGCCGAATGGCACGGCTGGCTGCACGGCTCGTTCGATGGCGTGCCTGAAAGCAACCTGCCGCCGCCGCGCATCTGGGAAGCGGACTTCACCCCCAACCAGACCGGCACTCCGGCCGCCTATCGCCCCGCCGGCGCGCTTGAGCGCGGGGGCAAGCGCGCGGCTGCCACCGGCGACTACGAATCCTGGTCCCCCGAAGGCTGATCCCGTGAAGCGGCTGGCCGTCCTGCCGCTGCTGGCGCCGATGCTGGCTCTGACCGCCTGCCAGGGCGGGGATGACGAAGCCTCGCGCGCCACTGCGACCGAGGTGCCCAGCGGCGTGGCCGGAGGCAGCGCTGTCCAGGCAGCCGTGGAGAGCGAGCACGGCACTCCGGTCAAGGACCGGGTCGCGACGATCGGCCTGCTCAACAAGCGCAACAACCTGACGCAGGACATTGTCCTGAAATCGGGCGAGGCCCGCCGCATCGGCAACGTGGTGGTCAAGCTCGCGACGTGCGAGCGCACCCCGCCGTGGGAGCAGCCCGCCTCGACCGGCGCCTTCGTCCAGGTGTTTGTCGAGGAGCGCGCCCAGGCCGACCAGCCGCTGGCCTGGCGCAAGGTCTTCTCGGGCTGGCTGTTCAGGGAATCCCCGTCGCTCAACGTGGTCGAGCACCCGGTCTACGACGTCTGGGTCAAGGACTGCGCGATGAAGTTCCCGGGCGAGGAAGAGGACTTTTCCGCGCCCGCCAGCAGTGCTGCAAAGCCCTCGGGCAGTCCAGCCGCCGCGCCCGCGGCGCCAAAGCCGGCCGCATCGCCATCGGCCGCACCTTCGGCCAGCCCGGCGCCGCCGCCTGCCGCGCCGGAGGCCTGAGCCGCCGCCAGCAGCTTCAGGTAGCGCGCCTGGGTGATCTCCACCGCGCCAAGCGAGGCAAGGTGCGCGGTGATGAACTGGCAATCGAGCAATCGTCCGCCCGCCATGCGCAGCGCTGCGGCCAGCCAGGCGAGCGCCACCTTCGAGGCGTCCGGCACCCGGCTGAACATCGATTCGCCGCAGAACACCCGATCGAATCCGACTCCGTAGAGCCCGCCAACCAGTTCGCCGGACTGCCAGCATTCGATCGAATGGGCGTGGCCCAGCGCGTGGAGATCGCGGTAGGCGCGGGCGATCCTTCCGCTGATCCACGTCTCTTCCGTTTCGCGGCGCGGGGCGGCGCATTCGTCGATCACGCGGTCGAAGGCCGCATTGCAGGTCACTTCGAATCGTCCGCGCAGCAGGGTGCGCGCCAGCGAGCGCGAGCAGCGGAACCCGTCCAGCGGCAGGATCGCGCGGCGGCGCGGCTCCACCCAGTAGATATCCGGATCGTCGCGCGTATCCGCCATCGGAAACACGCCCACCCGGTAGGCCGCCAGCAGCAGCGCGGGGTCGATCGAGGGAGGCGGCGTGAACGCGTGCACGCACCCTGCATTGCACCTTTGTGCGCAGCTTGTCATCCGGCGCTTGTGTTCCCCCGAATGCGCCTGTAAGGGCCACCTCGCCCGCAGGAGTGTAGCTCAGTTGGTAGAGCATCGGTCTCCAAAACCGAGGGCCGCGGGTTCGAATCCTGCCACTCCTGCCACGCTACCCCCAGACCGGGCGGCAAAGGCCCAGAAGCTGATCCCCATGTCGCACGAACCCCTTGCCCAGCATCCCGGTTCGCGCGGGCCCGGCCCCTTGCGCTGGCTGGCGGGGGAGCCGGGGCAGCGCGAAGGGCTGGCTTTCGGCCTGGTCCTCGCCCTGCTCGCCGCCCTGCCGGTGATGGTCGCGGCCTATCCGCAGATGGTCGACTATCCCGCGCACCTGGCGCGCTACCATGTCATGCTGGAACGCGATTCCAGCCCGTGGTTGCAGCGCTACTATGGCTTCGAATGGCGGCTGATGGGCAACCTCGGCGTCGATCTGCTGATTCGCCCGCTCGCCGCGATCATGCCGCTGGAGGCTGCCGGGCGCCTGGTTGCCGGCCTGTTGCCGGTGCTGTGCGGGCTTGGCATCGTTTCGGTCGACTGGGCGCTGCGCCGGCGGGTGGGCCTCGCCAGCGTGCTGGCCTTCGTGTTCGTGTGGTCGCCGTCGATGCTGCTCGGCTTCCTCAACTTCGTGCTGGCGCTGGCGCTGGCGCTGTTCGCCTTTGCGGGCTGGATCCTGCTGGAAGGCAAGCGCTGGCGGGTGTGGCTCTACATGCCGGTCGGCCTGATCGTCTGGCTGTGCCACGTTTCGGGCTGGGGCGTGCTGGGGCTGCTGGTGTTCGGCTATGAATGGTCGCGCAGCAAGTCGTGGCGGGCCTTTGTGGCGCCGGTTCCGCTGATGCTGCCGTTCTTCGTGCTGGCCGCCGGGGCGACGGTCGGCGGGAGCGGCGGGGGAGAGCTGGTGTCTTACGGCCCCGCGCCCGAGGTCTACAAGTGGGCGATCTGGCGCCAGGCGATGCGCGCGACGCTGCAATGGGTCGACTATTCCAGCGTCATCGCGATCGGGATCGTGCTGGTGGGATCGATGGCTTTCCGCCGGTTCGACGGCCGGATCGGCTGGGCAGCGGTGCTGATGCTGGTCGGTTCGCTGGTCATGCCCCGGCATATCTTCGGCGGCGATTACGTGGACGCGCGGATGATCTCCAGCGGTCTGCTTGCCGCATGTCTCGCGCTGTCGTGGCGGGCGCCGCGCTGGGTGCTGATTGCGGCCTGTTCGCTGTTCGCGGTTCGGCTGGGTTACACGGCGATGGACTGGCAGCGCGATTCCCGCGAAACCGCCCGCCATCTCGCCGCGCTCGATCTGGTCCCCCGGGGCGCGCGCATCGCCAGCGTGGTGGCGACCGATCGCGGCACCTGGGGATTCAACGCCCAGGAGCACATCTGCGGCTATGCAGTGATCCGCAAGGATGCCCTGACCAACTGCAATTTCGTCCTGCCCGGCGTGCACATGCTGATCCTGCGCGCGGCGAGCGACGGCTTCCGTGATCCCTTCCACCGCGTCCTGCGCCGGAACGGAGTGCCGCTCGACCTGTCGAAATACGGTCCCGCCAGAGAGGCTGACTGGCTGTGGTATGTGGGCAACGGACCCCCTGCCGCCTTGCCTGCCGGCGCGGTGGTGGTGCGCAGCCAGCGCCATTCGCTGCTGGCCCGGCTTGCAAATCCGCCGCGCGGTAGCTAAGTGCCTCGTTGTCTTCCGCACATGGAGAACACATTGCCCCTCCCGGCCACCGCGGCCGGGGCGGCGATGCCCCCTAGGCGGAAGACATGAGAGCAAACTTCGAACGGACGGGGCAGATAGCCATGGCCAAGATCAATCCCGGCGAATTCATGCGCCAGGTCCAGGCGGAAGCGCGCAAGGTGGTATGGCCCTCGCGCCAGGAAACCGTGACCACCGCGATCTTCGTGGGGATCATGATGATCATCCTGGCGGTGTTCTTCCTCGGCATCGATTCGCTGTTCGGGTGGGTCGTGCGCCAGCTGCTGTCGCTGGCCTGATCGCCCATCCCGCACTGATTATTCACGAGAGAAACATGGCTCGCTGGTACATCATCCACGCCTATTCGGGCTTCGAGAACAAGGTCAAGGAATCGATCCTGGCCGAAGCCGAGCGCAAGGGGCTCGACGCCCTGGTCGAAGCGGTCGAGGTCCCGCATGAGACGGTGACCGAGGTCAAGCGCGGCAAGAAGGTCCAGGTCGAACGCAAGACCATGCCGGGCTACGTTCTGGCCAAGCTGACGCTGAACGACGACGTCTACCACCTCGTCAAGAACACCGCGAAGGTCACCGGCTTCCTGGGCCCCAACGGCAAGCCGCAGCCGATTTCCGACCGCGAGGCCGCCCGCTATTTCGGCGCGCGCGATGCCGCCGCGGCCGAACCGCGCAAGCACGTCAGCGTCGATTACGAGATCGGGGATTCGGTCAAGGTGCTGGACGGCCCGTTCAATTCCTTCACCGGCATCGTCGAGGAACTCGATTTCGACAAGAACCGTGTCAAGGTCGCCGTGTCGATCTTTGGCCGCGCCACCCCGGTGGAACTCGACTTCGAGCACGTCGAACTGGTGAAGTGACGGCTGGCAGGCCGTCATCCTGAACTTGTTTCAGGATCCGGGCCTGCAGTGCCGCCAATGCTTGCAATTTCGCGCTGCCTGGCCTAGGCGCGCGCCTTCGCTGCGGCTTGCCGGAGCGATTCCGTGCGGGAGAAGGGCCTCGGCCCTTCGCTTGACCGCTCACTCTGCGGGCCGGATTTCCGGCTCAACAGGAAGAAAGGAGGCCCTTCGTGGCCAAGAAGATTGAAGGCTATATCAAGTTGCAGGTGCCAGCCGGCAAGGCCACACCGTCTCCGCCGATCGGTCCGGCCCTAGGCCAGCGCGGCGTGAACATCATGGAATTCTGCAAGGCGTTCAACGCCGCCACGCAGGACCTTGAAACCGCCATGCCGATCCCGACCATCATCACGGTCTATGCGGATCGCAGCTTCACTTTCGTCACCAAGACCCCGCCCGCGACCTTCCTCATCAAGAAGGCGGCCAACCTCAAGTCCGGTTCGAAGGAACCCGGCAAGGTTTCGGCCGGAACCATCGCGCGTTCGAAGCTGGCAGAGATCGCTCAGGCCAAGATGGCCGATCTCAACGCCAATGACATCGAACAGGCGACCAAGATCATCGAAGGCTCCGCGCGTTCGATGGGTCTCACCGTGGTGGAGGGCTAATATCATGGCGAACCAGACCAAGAAGCAGAAGTCGCTGACCGAAAAGCTGGGCGACAACCAGAAGCTCTATGGCATCGACGAAGCCATCCAGCTGCTCAAGGACCTCAAGAGCGCCAAGTTCGACGAGAGCCTTGAAGTCGCGCTGAACCTGGGCGTCGATCCGCGCCACGCCGACCAGATGGTCCGCGGCATGGTCGTGCTGCCCTCGGGCACCGGCAAGGACGTCAAGGTTGCGGTCTTCGCCCGCGGCGACAAGGCCGAAGCGGCTCTGGCCGCCGGGGCTGACAAGGTCGGCGCCGAAGACCTGCTGGAAGACATGCAGGCCGGTAACCTCGACTATGGCCGCGTGATCGCCACGCCGGACATGATGGGCCTGGTCGGCCGTCTCGGCAAGGTGCTTGGCCCCAAGGGCCTGATGCCGAACCCGAAGCTCGGCACTGTCACCCCGAACGTCGCTGACGCGGTCAAGGCTGCGAAGAGCAGCCAGATCGAATTCCGCGTCGAAAAGGCCGGCATCATCCACGGCGGCCTCGGCAAGCTCTCGTTCTCGAACGAAGCGCTGCGCGCCAACTTCGACGCCTTCGTCGATGCGGTGGTCAAGTCCAAGCCGTCGGGCGCCAAGGGCAAGTACGTCCGCAAGGTCGGCCTGTCCTCGTCGATGGGCCCGGGCCTGAAGATCGACGTCGCGCAGGTGCACGGCGGCTGATCCGACAGGACGGTACAAGGAAAAATGGGCCGGGAGGGGAAACCTTCCCGGCTCTTTCCGTATGTGCCAGCATCGCGGTCGATGAACCGAATCGTCCTGCTTGCACCCGCCCTGCTGCTTGCCGCCTGTTCGCAGGAGGCCTCGCAGCCGTCCGAGCCTGCCATCGAGGCAAGTTCCGTCCCCCCAGCGGCGGCCGGAACCGCGACAGCCCCTGCCGTTCCCGCGTTTGTTTCCCGCTACACCAGGCTTGATGACTGCAAGACGGTGCGCACCAGGGACGATGAGGACTGGGCCGTGCTGCGTTGCCAGGGGCAGGGCGGGATCGGACTGACGCTCAACTACGCCGACGCGCGGGATGATCTGGAGCTGGTCCGCCCAGGCAAGCCGCCGATCCAGATCGGGCTGCCCAATCTGGCCGGGGGCGGGTTCAACAAGCTGGGCGACACGATCGAATGGCGCGGCACCGGCGATGGCGCGGCCTTTGCGCCGCTCGCGCTGATCGTGCGCAACAACGCGATCGAAAATGCCGAGATGCCTGAACGCTCAACCTCGTTCCTCGCGGTGATCGATCTCGCGCAGGGTTGCGCCTTGGCGCACGTGCGGCCCGGCGAGGGGCAGAACGAGCGGGCGCGCAAGATCGCGGATACGCCGGGGCAACCCTGCCTGCGCCCGGGCACGGTGCAGGAGTAGCTGCTAGCTGCCAAGGTTGGCGCGGGTGTAGCACTCCACCACCAGCGCCAGCGGCTGTCCGTCCGGCAGACGCAGCAGCGCGCGGTGGGACAGGATCGTGCCTGCGGGGCAGGGGGCGGCGCGGCCCCGGCGGCTGTCCAGCCGCTCGCGCTTGAAGTTCAGCGCGGCTACGGTCTTGCCGAACGGGATATCGGTGGTGCGCAGCACATCGTTCATCGCCGGGGGCAGCCGAGCTGGCACGTACCAGTTGTGCGCATCGGAAAGGACCTTGCCGCCGCAGGACAGGCGGACATGGCGATAGCCCGGGTCCGAACCCGCTGGCAGGTCGAGCAGGCGCCGCAGGTCCGCTGGCGGGGCGATTCCGTCAGGCACCAGGACCGCGCTGATCCGGGCCGGGCGGGCAATGCCCTGCTGCTGGCACCAGTCGGTCAGGGCGGCGGTTGCGCTATCCTGCGCGGCAAGGGTGCGTTCGAACTGGGTGAGTTGCTGCGGCGCCGTGCAGGAGGCGAGGATGGATCCTGCCGCGATGCCTGCGAAAACTCTGGTAATCACCAGACAACCTCCGTTCGTGTCGAGCGCAGTCGAGACACATCAGCGCCAACGTGTCTCGATTGCGCTCGACACGAACGGAGCTGAGGTTCTGTTTATCAGACGCCGCCCGGAACGGCTTCGCGGCCAAGGGCGCGCAGGCCCGTGGCAAGTGCCTCTACCGCGGCATCGATCACCGCCGCTTCGGTCGAGCGGACGACGAAATTCGCCCCGACGCGGCCTTCGCGGAAGAAGGGGTAGGAGCCGATCGCGCAGCCTTCGTGCACGCGCTCGGTCTCGCGCAGCAGGTCGGCGATCTCGCTTTCCTGCACCCAGCTGCCGATCGTGGCGCTGAGCAGCGGCGCGCCGCCTTCCAGCTGACCGGTCAGGGCATCGAGCATGCCCGCCGTGATCGAGGGGACGCCGGCCATCAGGAACACGTTGCCGATCCGGATGCCGGGGGCGCCCGACATGCGGTTGGGGATCAGGTCGGCCCCGGCCGGCACGCGCGCCATGCGCAGCCGGGCTTCGTTCAGCCCGCCGCGAGTGGCGTAGTAGCTTTCCAGGATCGCGCGGGCATCAGGGTGCACTTCCACGCCCACGCCCAGCGCCTCGGCCACCGCGTCGACCGTGATGTCGTCGTGCGTCGGGCCGATCCCGCCGGTGGTGAACAGGTAATCGTTGCGCGCGCGCAGCGTGTTCACCGCCTCGACGATCGCCTCGGTCCGGTCACCCACCACGCGGACCTCGACCAGCCGGATGCCCTGGACGCCCAGCCAGGACGCCACCTGGGCGATGTTCTTGTCCTGCGTGCGGCCAGAGAGGATCTCGTCCCCGATCACCAGCAGGGCGGCGGTCCAGATGCGGTTGTTGTCAGCCATGGGTCTCGCTTAGCGGCAGGGGGCGCGGCGGGGAAGGGGGAGGTTCAGGCCTCCACCAGTTCCTTTGCGCGGGTGAAGTGCAGCACGCCGTCGTCGATCGGCGCCTGGCGCATGTCCTGCCGGTCGCGGCGGTAGTCCTGATTGAGCCGCCACGGCAGGCTGGCCGCGTTGCGCGGCATCGTATCCTTGCCCCGCTGGATGTAGCCGGCGGAAAAGTCGAAGATGTCGTCCTCCTCCGGCTCGCTGCCCGGCGCCATGGCCGGGGTGGCCGCGACCGCGCCGTACTTGTCCATCTGGCGCAGCAGGCGCGTGATGTATTCGGCGACGATGTCCACCCGCAGCGTCCAGCTGGCGTTGAGATAGCCGAACACGCCCGCCATGTTGGGCACGTTGGAGAACATGCAGTTGCGGTAGAAGAACCGCTTCGCGAAATCGACCGGCTCGCCATCGACCGACACCGCGATCTTGCCGGCGAAGGTCATCTTGAGGCCGGTGGCGGTAACGATGATGTCGGCATCGATGTGCTGGCCGGATTCGAGCACGATCCCGGTCTCGTCGAAGCGGTCGATCCGCCCGGTCACGACCGAGGCCTTGCCTTCGTTGATCGCGCGGAAGAAATCGGCGTCCGGCACCAGGCACAGCCGCTGGTCCCACGGATCGTAGGGCGGGGTGAAATTGGTGGCGTCGTAGTTTTCACCCAGGTGTCCGCGCAGTTGCTCGGTGAGGAACGCCTTGACCTTTTCCGGCTGGCTGCGCGCGCTTGAACATCAGGTCCTGGAGGAAGATGTTCTTGGCGCGGGTCAGCGCATAGGCGAGCTTTTCCGGCAGGAAGCGGCGCAACATCTTGTTGAACCCGTCGCGGGCGGGGCGGCTGACCATCCAGGTCGGCGTGCGCTGCAGCATGGTGACCTGGCCCGCGCCGGAATGGGCCATCGCCGGGACCACCGTAACTGCCGTCGCGCCCGATCCGATCACCACGACCTTTTTGCCGGCGTAGTCGAGGTCGCTGGGCCAGAACTGCGGGTGAATGACCTGGCCCCTGAAGGTTTCCCGGCCCTTGAAGCCAGCGTCATAGGCTTCGTCGTAATCATAGTAGCCAGAGCCCAGGAACAGGAACCTGCCCAGAATCTGCTGGCGGCTGCCGTCCGCTGCTTCGGTCGTGACCACCCAGCGCGCGGCCTTGCCGTCCCAATCGGCGCTGATCACCTTGCGCCCCAGGCGCATCTTCTCGGCCAGGCCATATTCGGCGGTGATCTCGTCGAGATAGTCGAGGATCGAGGGGCCATCGGCGATCGATTTCTCATGCGTCCACGGCTTGAACGAGAAGCCGAGCGTGTGCATGTCGCTGTCCGAACGGATCCCGGGATAGCGGAACAAGTCCCAGGTGCCGCCCAGCCGCTCGCGCCGGTCAAGGATCGCGATGGTCTTGCCGGGGCATTCGCGGGTCATGTGCACGGCCATGCCGATGCCGGAAATCCCGGCCCCGACGATGATCATGTCGAGGCATTCGTCCGCCGGTGCCGGCATGGTGGTGGCCATGTTCATGGTCCTGTTCTCCCATTCAATTGACATTTGTGTCAGTTCGTCCCGGCTTAACCGATCGTGCGCGGGATTGCCAGCATCATGGCGCTTTGCCACACGGTGACAATGCCCATCGTTGCCCTGCGCCGCTATTCCGGCGGCAATCCCGACCCGGCCGAGATCCTGCTCGATGGCGAGGTGCGCCGCGCGCTGCCCCGCCACAGTTTCGACTGGGTCGGCCTGGTCAATCCGGATGCCGCGGAAATGGCGCTGGTCCAGCGGCAGTTCGGCCTGCACCCGCTGGCGGTGGAGGATGCGCTCAATCCCACCCAGCTGCCCAAGGTGGAGATTTACGGGCCGCAGCTGTTTCTGGTGGCGACAACCGCGGCCAGCGGCGAGGGCGACAAGATCGAGTACGGGCAGACGGCGCTGTTTCTTGGCCCGGACTTCCTGGTTACCGTGCGCAATGGCTCGACCCGCCCCCACACAGCTCTGCGCCAGCGGCTGGAGGCGCAACCTGAGCGGCTGGGCGAAGGGCCGGACTATGTCGCCCACGCCATCCTCGACTTCATCGTCGATGGCTACCAGCCGATCATCGACCAGCTGGAGGACCTGGTCCAGGCAATGGAGGAAGGGGCGATCAACTCGTTCCCGGAAAGCTCGACCATCCGCCGCATTTTCCGGTTGCGCCGCCACATGCGGCGTTTCGTTCGCATCATCGGGCCGATGGAAGAGGTCTGCGAGCGACTGGCGACTACCGACCTGCCCGCGATCGATCCGGGCGCGCGGATCTGGTTCCGCGACGTGCTGGATCATGTCCGGCGGACCATGCGCCGGGTAGCCGGACTGCGCGATACGCTGGCCAGCATCGTCGAGACTGCCAGCTTGCTCGAACAGCACCGCCAGGGCGACATGACCCGCCAGCTGGCCGCCTGGGCCGCGATCCTGGCCGTGCCGACGGCGATTGCCGGGATCTACGGCATGAACTTCGACTATATGCCGGAATTGCACCACCGCTGGGGCTACCCGGCGGTGATCGGCGTGATCGCGCTGGTCTGCGGCGGCCTGTGGCTGCGCTTCCGTTCGATCGACTGGCTCTGAACCGTCAGTTCGGCATGACCATGAACTGCTCCCAGCGGCCGTCTTCGCCGGGTTCGGCGTAGGTCACCAGCACCAGCCGCTTGTCGCCGAAACTGACCCGGTAGGTGCGGTTGACGAAGCCGCCGCGCAGGCGCGGGCCTCGGGTCGCTTCGAAGCCGGTGATCGGTCCCAGCGCGGACAGGCTGGCGGCATAGTCGCCCAGCGCCTCGGGCGTGAAGAAATACTGTGCGTTGGCAGTGAAGCGCGCCGGATCGAAGCGGCCGGCTATCAGCGCTTCCAGAGTGGCGCGGGCATCGTCGGTGCGCGGGGCTTCGCGCGGATCGCTGCTGCTTGCCTTGGGCAGGACGATGTCCGCGATCCGGGCGGTGATGCTGTCCTGTGCGCCGCCGAAATCGCCGTTGGTCAGGACCACGATCGCCAGCCTGTCGTCCACCCACACGCTGTTCTGCGAGAGGAAGCCGACGGATTCGCCGCCGTGGTCGATCACCCGGCGCCCGCTGGAAATGCGCGCGGAAACGCCAAGGCCGTAACCGTTCGAAGTGCCATCGGCCAGCCGCACGGGACGTTCCATTTCTTCCCAGTCCTCGCGCGGAAGCAGGCTGCGCTCCATCCGGGCGATGTCCCATTCGGCCAGCTCAGCCGCGCTCATCGACAGTTCGCCTGCCGCCCACAGCCATCCGGCCGCAGCGGGCCTGGCCGGACGGACCGGCCCCAGCGCATAGCGGTGATAGCCTTGGGGAAATGCCGCTCCATTGGTCTCGTCGAGCCGGTAGGGGCGGATGCCCAGCGGGCGGAAGATCCGCTCTTCGAATTGCTCCCACAGCGGCGCGCCGCCGGCCTTCTCCGCGATCAGCCCGGCGACGACATAGCCGGTGTTGGAATATTGCCAGCGGGTTCCCGGTTCATAGTCCAGCGGCTTCATCGCCCAGCGCGCCACGATCTGGTCGGGCGCGACGGGCTGTTCCATGGCTGCGAAGGAATAGTCCTGCGGCCAGTAGTCCTGCAGACCCGAAGTGTGCGACAGGAGCTGGCGCACCGTGATCCGCTGCGCGCCGGTCACCTCGGGCAGCCAGCGCGAGACGGGATCGTCGAGGCTGAGCTTGCCGTCATTTTCAAGCATCAGCAGAAGTGCGGCCAGGAACTGCTTGGAAAGAATATTCCCCAGTTCGTCACGACCCTGATCGCCGCGTGGAAGGCGGGCGGCATTTTCGTCACCGTCAATCCGATGAACCGCGCGGGTGAACTGGCCGTGATACTGGAGGATGCGACGCCCAAGGCCATCGTGATGGAGCCGCAGCTCTACGACGAATCCTATGCCCTGCTGGCCGACGATGTGCCGCGCCCCACGATCGTGCTGACGACGTCGGCGGCCACGGGATTGTCCGAACCCTATCCCATCGTCCTGCCTGCCGATGCGGCACGAACCATCCCCGGCGTCGAAACGCTGGAGGGTTTGGTCGCGGCGCATGACGGCGAATCCGTGCCCGATCCCGATCTGGCGCCCGGCGATGCGGCAACCATCGTCTTCACCTCCGGCACGACGGGCCGGCCCAAGGGGTCGGTGTCGGACCATCGCGGCGTGCTGGCCGGGGCATCGACCGGGCGGATCGCGACGACCCTGCCCGATGGCGGCGTCTCTCTGGTCATGGCGCCGTTGTTCCATATCACCGGGCTTTCGGTGAATTGTTTCGCCACGATCATGGCATCCGGCACATTGGTCCTGTCCTATCGCTTTCACCCCGCGATCATTGCGGAGATGAGCGAAAAATATCGCCCCTATGTCACTGCCGGGGCGATCACCGCCTATATCGCCTTGATGAACGAGCCATCGGTGCGCGCGGATCAGTTCACGTCTTATCGCACGATGATCAGCGGCGGCGCACCGACCCCGCTGGGTGCGTTGCGCGCGTTCGAGGAACGGTTCGGCATCGTCCTGCGCAACGGATATGGCATGACCGAAACGTCCGGCATCGCCATCGTTTGCCCGCTGGATTCAGAGCCGCGCGTAGATGCCGACACGGGGGGCATCGCGTTGGGCAAGGCCATAGAAGGGTTCACCATCACTATCGTGGCCGATGATGGCAAGCCTGCAGCGGCCCATGCGGTGGGAGAGATCGTGATGAATTCGTCCGCCCTGTCCTGCGGATACTGGCTGAACGAGGACGCGACGCGCGCCTCGCGCTGCGAATACGGGCTCAAGAGCGGCGACGTCGGCAAGATGGACGAGGATGGGTATATCTACATCGTCGACCGGAAAAAGGACGTCATCATCGCCGGCGGGTACAAGGTGTGGCCGCGCGAAGTGGAGGATGTCCTGTATCAGCATCCCGCCGTGCGGGAGGCGGCCGTGGTCGGCGTCGCCGATGATTATCGCGGCGAAACGGTCAAGGCGGTGGTAAGCCTGCGCCCCGGCATCCAGGCCGATCCCGATGAAATTCGTGAGTTCTGCAAGGATCGCCTGGCCGCGTATAAATATCCGCGCATCGTCGAAATCATCGACGAATTGCCAAAGACGGTGACGGGCAAGGTGCTGCGCCGCGAATTGCGCGACAACGCCTGATTGCGGCCTTGCCGGCCCTGCACCGGCGATCCGTCGATGCAGGGCCGGTCAGGACTTATTTGTCGTAGCTGAAGATCTCTTCGACAAAGAGCAGCTTGTTTTCGGGCGAGATCGCATCCGACGGAGTCAGCGAAGCGCCGTTCTGCGCGAGCGAGGCAAGCGCCGTGGCCGCGTCCTCGACCTCGTAGATCACGGCATAGCTGAAATCGGGATCGGCGAACTGCGTCGCATCGGCCTTGAACCTTTTGGCACCGACGAACCCGTCAAGCGCGCACACTTCGGGAACGTGATAGGTGTTGTACCACGCGTTGAACGCGTCTTCCTTGTCCGGCGACGACGGATTGGTCAGGGCAATCAGATATTTCGGCATTCGGTATTCCTTTCGGCCAGACATTACATTCGTTAAACAAAAACCGATTCCGTGGGCCGCGCGGTCACGCGCCGCGGCCACCGTGTCCCAGCCATGATTTCGACGAAGGACATGCGACGGACAAACCCTCACAATCATGAATTGCCTGGCGTGAGCGACGGCAGTGCGCGCTCCACCCTCTCAATTATCGTATAACGTGTTTCAGACGGGGATAGGAATCGGCCAATTCGCTGTCAAGGGCTCTGTTGCAAAC
>Ga0116141_10002275_pt1 | contig 16513 bp, 7 predicted proteins | sample AD_UKC097_MetaG_FD_89744 | JGI IMG/M metagenome (GOLD analysis project Ga0116141, IMG submission 89744) | Active sludge microbial communities of municipal wastewater-treating anaerobic digesters from USA - AD_UKC097_MetaG | ecosystem: Engineered > Bioreactor > Anaerobic > Digestate | place: USA...
GATCCCCGCAGGTGGGCGAGTGGTGATCGTTGGCTTCGATCCTGTGGTGGAGACCTCCCGGCTCAACGCCCTCGTGACGGCCTATGGCGGCACACTGCTGACGCCGAGCATCCAGATCTTCGGGCCCTGGCAGGGCAACCTGTCCAATGCAGGCGAGCGCCTGGCCATTGAGAAGACACTGCCCGCTGAGGACTTGACGGACGCCGATGGTTGGCTGGTCGTGGACGAGGTGGTGTACAGCGATGTGGCTCCCTGGCCCACCGAGGCGGACGGCCAGGGCGATTCGCTTGAACGGATCAACCTCAACGCAACCCACAGCGGCAACGACCCGGCCAACTGGCAAGCGGCCACCCCCACGCCGGGAAAACCGTAGCAGCGTAGACGCGTTCTCGGTCTGCCATCATGGTGCAGTGGCGGTCCTGTGCAGAGACTGCTGAGTCCTGCTTCTCTGCGGGATAAGGTGTGCCGTCACGAAGATTGCGATTCTGCGCGTTGAGCGGGCACCTTGGCCGGTGGATTCCGCGGGGAATCCCGTCAGGGCCACGGTACCGCCGTTCTGGATGGGGACGCGGTTGCTGGCCTGGGGTAACCTATCGAGCAGAAGATCGACAGCCGCGCCGTTTGGAAAGTCGTCGCTAATGCTGAGCGCCAGTTCGAGTGTGATCTCATTGCTGTCGCCGACGCGAGGAATGATGCTCAGGATTGCCGCATACGGGCATTTCCCCAACTCAGCCCCGTCAACCAACGCGTTCGGGCCTGGGTCACTCATCAAGAACCACTCTCCCTGGATGGGTCTGAGTTCTGCCTGCCTTCCATCCTCGACCACGAGTTGCGGGTTGCTGATGGTTCTCATGTGATGTGTCGATTCGAGCTGATTCAGGACTCCCATCAGTGAATCCGTGGACGTCAAATCGGACACGTGACCGATCTGGATACTCTTGGGCCAACCGCCCTTGTGGCGATCATCGGTACGTACTCTTGGACGGCCCCATTCGGCCCCCAGCTTCGCCAGGCTGTCTTGCTCTATCTCGACCACACGGGTGTCCAGCAGAACCTGCAGAGGGGGTACATCGAGTTTGTCGATTATCTGCATGATTTCGTCGGAAGTTGTCGCCGGCGCGGTGATCGTCAGGAAATGACCGAGACGAGAAGCGACGCCATCTTCTTCTATGCGAACGTATTCCTGATACTCGGAAGGCAGCAGGTCCTTGACTTGTTGCGGCGCCAGGTGATCGATCCGCCTGTACCTGGCCTCCTGCCAGATCCGCATTTGTTTCTTCTGCGATATGCTTGGCCTGGGTTGGGAGATCTCGCCGGTCTCCGAGACGATGGATGCCGTCGCGAAGACCACGACGGTTCTCGCCGATGGACCACTTTGACCGCCAGGATTCTCAATCAGTCCGGCCAATGCGATGGTGCCGCCATCCTGTATGGTAACCTTGCTCTTGGCCTGACGACGTGTCACGATGGGCAGGTCGCTGACGCCTCCGTTCTGTGGATGGCTCTTGCTTGTTTCGACCGTCACTTCGAGCGTGATCTCGCTGCTGTCCCCGACGTGCGGCGTGAAGTCCAAAGTCGTCCCGGACGTGATATCCTGGAGTTCCGAATCCTCATCGCCGCCGATCAGGAGCCATTCTTCCTGAACGGATTGCAGTCGAGCGGGACACCCGTCCACGGTGAGTACCCTGCGATTGGACGCGACCTTTATCTGGTTCGCAGCCTCAAGTTGCCTCAGTTTTATCAGCAGGGAATTCGTGAAGGTCTCGTCGGGCGAGTATCCCATCGTGAAGGCTCTTGTCCAGTCGACGCCGGCGGCAGCCTGTCCGGCCTGCGACACAGGCGAATCCCATTTCACGTCCAGATTCCGAAGTCTATCAGGCGGGATCTCCACCACGCGGATGTCCAGCAGAACCTGCGGCCGATGGGAGACGGCCGGCTCGCTCTGCACAAGCAACGGATTCGCCGGCCCGGACGAGGCCTCATCGATCTTCGGCCTGAACAGGACCAGAAGGGAACTCGGCCCGTTGGCGTCCGCAGCCTCCTTGCCGTCCGGCTCCACGAGGAGCGAGAAGTACCGATTGTCCACAACGGTCATGGTCGATTCGACGGCTTGGGTCCGGACCACAGGCAGATCGGAGGGCCGTTCCTGCGGCGTTGGATCGGCCACTCTCATCGCCATTTCCAGCGTGATGCTCCTATCGCTCTCGATATGCGGCGTCCCTTTGATCCACGTGCCGTACTCGACCTTCTGCAACTGTGTCTGGGTGGTATCGCCGGTCCTGTGGGAAGACCGCATGAAGAACTGCTCGTCGGATACGTTTCGGATTTCGAATTCCTGGCTGTCTGCAGCGAGCACTTTGGGCTTGGACCGGATAGCCACGAGTCTTCGCGTCTCGAGCAGATCGAGCAGGGCCTGGCCCGTCTCTGGCCGGAACGATTGCCCCGTTATGTATCTCTGGAGCACTTGGCCCAGCGTGATTTTCCTTTCGCCGGTGAGTTTCTTCGCGAGTTGCGGCCTCTCGACGGCGAGGATTTCCCCGATCCGAGCCAGGGTCTCACGATCCGGAACAGACTCCGTCAAGGCCTTCGCGAGCACGAATTCGATGAGGACATGCGTCTGATCCCGGCGCTCCGCGCCATTCTGGGCCGGATTCTTGACGATCACCTGCTCCGTCGCATTGAGGGCCTGCCGCGCGGCGCGTTGAGGTCGGATGACCTTTGTCGGGCCGATCAGCAGTATGCGCATGTTGGCGCCAGGCGTGCCGGCGCTCATTCCGACGACGGCTGCGTATTGGTCATTCGGAACCACGAGCGTGGAGGCGATCTGTGTGCTCGACACTGGTCGGTCCGGATCGTTGGAGCCGCCCATCGCGCGTCGATCCACGTAGTCGATTTCCAGCCGGGTGGCGTCCTGGTCCTCCAGCACGTGGGCATTGGCGGTCAAACGCAGGTACCCGTTGGCGGCATTGGGCTCGTCCGGTTCTCCCAGCGAGACGGATGCCGGCTCGTCCGCGAAGGTCAGGATCCGGGGCCTGCTCAGTACTTGCGCATAGCCCCGAGAGATCAGCAGGTCCGTGAGTTCCTTGCTCTTCTCCGGGACTGGAGCGAACCTGGCGAACACATCACGCAAGGGACGTTGGAGTTGTTCAATGGGCGGCGGTGTTGTGGAAGCCGAAGACGCGCCGGCATTGCCGGGGGCAATTCACATCAGGAGGTTCCTGGCCTGGACCGCAGCATCCGGATCAAGCACGCGGTCGGCCAGAACATCGACGATCGTGAAGGAGAGCAACACTTGTGTGCGAGCCGGCTCGTCTGCGGTGACTGCGCCCGATGGCGGAGAGATGATCGGGGCAGGCGAAGTCATTGGCCGTATAACAGTTGGCGGGCCCACCACGAGCAGATGGAAGCCGGCATTCGATTCTCCTGCATTCATGGCCACGAGGGCGGCACACTGGCCGTCGGGAATCGCGAGGGTCGAGACGATCTCCGTGGTGCGGATGGCCGGCATCTCGTTTGCGTCGTTTGGTTCGGCTCGCTCCTTCCACTGGGCCGCGACCTCCAGCCGGACAAGGTTGTCCCCCGACGGAGGAATGTGGGGTGTCACCTGCACGAAGACCCCCAGTTTGACCTGCTCGGGCGCCGAAGCCGGGTCTGCCTGTGAAAGCCGTAGCCTCTCGGTGATGAGGTTCATTCGCCCCTGTCGGTTAAGGTCAGCCAGTACTTCCGGCGTGGTCTCGCCCGGCAGATACCCGCGAGATTGGAGTACGTCGATGAGGATCTCCATAGTTTCCGGCGGTAAGGGATTGCGCCCGATCCAGGTTCGGAAAACGTCGCTCAGCGTCACATCTCGTTGCGGGTCCGCATGGATGATCTCCCGCAGAGCCTGGGAGTCTTCCCGTGTGAGGACTTCGGCGAGCAGATTCCTTGTCTCGCGATCCACCACCTTATCCGGGAGCGCCTCAGAGAAGAGGAGGAACTTGGTGAGGACCTGCGTCGGTCCTGCCGGATTCGTCGGACGCAAACCGCCCATGCCTGGCGGCAGGTGAATGGTGCCGTCTGACGAGGGTATCATGGGCACGGTGCCCGGCGTGTCCATATCCCTTGCTTCGGAGTCGGGAACGATTGTCGCGAGGACCAGCGGTAGTTGCAGGCATTCGCGTCCGCTTTCATCGGTTCGTTTCGCCATGTTGCCCGCGATTGCAGTCCACTGATCGTTGGGGACCAGGATTGTGGTGTTGATCGCCCATGCAGCGGTCTCGCTGTTTGGATCGTCGGGTCGGTAGACAGGATACTCCCGGAGCAGGTCTATGTCCATCCGGATGGTGTTCTGATTCTCGGTCTTTGTAGCCGTCACGCTGCATCGGACGAGGGGAGGTTCTGAATCTTGCGATTGGGACGTGTCGGGAGATGCGACGTTCCCAAGGGTAAAAGAGAGGGATTCTCCCGACAGGACGGTCACCTGGGGTGCGGACAGATTGCTTGCCACATACCGTTTGCGGCTCGCCAGCAGATCGATGAACTGTCTACTCTGCCCGGGCGCCGGTGCGAATTTGGAGAACACATCCGCCAAGGGCCGCTGGAGTTCCTCTGTGGTCGGCGGGGACGACGGATTGTCGGCGTCACTGGGTACGAGACGGGTCAGGAGTTCGGTTGCCTCTGCCGCCGTCTGCGGATCAAGCACTGTGTCACAGAATACCTCTGTCAGGACCAGGCGGACCGCGATATAGACCTGGGGTGGCGTGTTGGGGTCTGTGGCGTCGCGTATGTCCTCTGTCGGGGCTGCGGCGTTGTCGGCAGTCGGCTCCGCCACGTCCGGCGTCGGATGAGCGAGGGCGAATGCCGCGGGGATCACGACGCCGATGACCAGCAGCAGGGTGATCAGGCCGGGTAGCCAGGTGAAGCGGCGGTCGTCTACGGCGGGGCGGCCGAGCAGGCGGGCGATGCGCACCATCAGGCTGCCGCCGCTGGCGGCCACGGCCAGTTCGGTCCGGCTGTGGCGGATCTCCTCCATCGAGGCCAGGGCCCTCGCGTACTGGAGCGAGTTGTCGCAGACTCGCACCGCCAGGTCGTCGCAGCAGTTCTCCCGCTCGATCCGGATTTGATGGGAAATCCACCAGATGGCCGGATGGTAGAAGCCGAGGATCTCGACCACGGTTTGCACGATGTTCGCGAGGTAGTCGTATCGCCGGATGTGGGCCAACTCATGGGCGAGGATCGCCCGGAGTTGGTCGGGGCTCAGCCCGGTCAGTGCGCTGGCGGGCAGCAGGATCGTTGGACGCAGCCAACCTACGACGGTCGGGACCTCGACGAGTGCCGATTCGAGCAGGATCACCGCCCGGCGTACGCCAAGCCGGATCGCAAGCTCACCCAAGGTTGTGTGCAGGGCGTTGCCGGCCTCGCGGACCATGCGGCCTTTCAATCGGTGCAACTGAGCCCAGCCGCCCAGATGCCAGGCGGACAGACCGAAGACTCCGACCAGCCAGCCGAGCACAACATAGGGCAGGGCGGGTTCCACGGCTGCTGCGAACCTCTCGTGCCAGGGGACCGGCACGGTCAGGTCTGCCGTCTCGGCTGTGGGAGAGGACAGAGCCGGCAATTCATCCGTGAATTCCACGATCATGGGAGCGGGCGTCGTCGCGGGCGTCACCACCTCGGGTGGGGGGCCTGCCTCCGCCGCAGGCCCCGGGACCTTGATGAATCGCATCGTCATCACGGGCAGCACGACCATCAAAGCCAAGGCCCCGCATGCGAATATGTATCGCGAGTTCGCGCTCCTGCGATGCAGCACCCTCAGCAGGATGGCCAGCAACAGAGCGACCGCCGTCGCCTGCCAGAGGAAGTGCACGAGCATCCAGCCCAATCGTTCGATCGTGCCCTGCGAAAGCAGATTCTGCAACACGGACATTCCTATTCTCCCCCCATTTGGTCCAACATCTCTCGGATTCGTTTCAGTTCCTTGGGCGAGACCTTCCTTGCGGACAGGGCCCGCATGACGAGCTTGGCCGCCGAACCGGCAAAGACCCGGTCCAGAAGGTCCTGGATGAGCTGTTTCTGGGTCCGCTCTTCCGACAGGGCGGGTCGGTAGATGTGTCGGCGGCCGTCATCCTCCCGCACGAGCAGGCCCTTCTCGACCATGATCTGCATGAGCTTGAGCGTGGTCGTGTAGCCGGTCTGGGCGTCGGGTTCGAGGGCCTCATGGACCTCGCGGACCGGGCTGGGACCTCTCTCCCACAACACGCCCAGAATGGCCAGTTCCCGATCCGTCGGTCCAAGACTCTTTTTTCGTGGCATCGTTGTTCTCCTTGAGCGGTTCATGCGACTCTTCGACCTTATCGGCAATCTACGAACGAATTCGTAATAAAACAACGAAAAAATTCGTACATAGGGCGAAATTCTTCACACATGGGAAAGGAAACCGCCTCGGATCGGCTCACGGGAATGGACGCGAGGTAGGACGAATCTGGGCCGTGTGCGTCATCCCTTCGGCACGCTCAGGGCAGGCTCTGAACAAAGCGCAGCAGGGTGAGGAGTCCGGCCGGCGATCGAGAGATACTTCTTGTCCGGCACCCAGATCCTTCGGCTTCGCCTCAGAATGACAAGGCCCAACCCGCACGTGAGATATTCCTATCCCGCATGAGGGAGCAGCCCGTGAAAAGAGGAGAATCAAGTGGATCAAAAGGCGAGAGGGTAAACGTGGAAGAAGGCCAGCCTGTCCGACCTTCTCACGTTCTCACCCTCTCACCTTCTTTCGTTCTCTGAGGTTACCATCCCCAGGATCGCCCGGCGCTGCCGACCGTGCTCCGGTCGTCCTGCGAGAGCATCCAGTTCACGGCATTCTGCGTCCTCACCTGCTCCGTTTGGAGGGCTTGAACGCGGTCGCAGAGCTGCCCGATTTCTGTCTTGAGGCCGTCTTCGACTTTGATCCGCTCCTGCTCGATTCGGCCGACCGTCTGGCCCATCCGCTGGAGGTCCGTGCACAGTTGGTCGATCTCCCGGCGGAACTGAGCTGCCAGCGCCCCGGCTCGCTCCTTCAACGCCTGCTGCTGTTCGGCGACCTCGTGTACCTGCGCTCCCAGTTTTTCCTGCCGCTGCGCCGATTGTTCCTGTTGTTCTCCAAGGGCCTGGCGTTCGGCGCGTCCCTCGGCGGTCGCATGCCGAACCTCTTCCACACGCTCCTTCAGGGCGCCGAGCCGCTCGGTCATTCCCTGCAGATGCTCACGCAGTTCGCGCCATCGGTTGCCGTCTCGTTCACGCTGCTCCTGGATCTCGCGAAGCTCCTGCCGGATTCTCTCGATGTTCTCCGCCAGTTCCCGACGCCACGGCTCGACACGCTCGGGATGGAAGGGGGGCAAGGGCATCGGCTCGCCGCGATCGGCCTGCTCGCGGTACGCACGCTCGACGGTTTCCAACTCCTGCAGGTAGTTCCGTTTCAGCCGCTCTCGCTGAAGCTCCATCGTTCGTGCGGCGGTCTCGCGGACCTGTCTGCGGAGGTCTCCGAGTTGATCCTGGAATTGCCGCCGGCGCTCGTCCTGCTGGCGCTTGGATTCCTGAAGCTGCTTCTCGATATCGCCCGCGGCCTCTTGCAGATTCTGACGATGCTGGTTCAGTTCATCGATTCGCTGCTGCCATTGCTGTTGCCACTGAGACTCGTCGGCCGGGGGCTGTTCCTGTTGCGACCGTTCCAGGGCTTCGAGTTCGCGCTGATAGTTCCGTTTCAGCCGCTCTCGCTGAAGGTCCAGGATTTGCGCGTTGGCGTCGCGGATCTGTCTGCGGTGCTCTTCGAGCTGGCCGTCCAGTTGTCGCCGGCGCTCTTGTTGTTCTCGTTCGGATTCCTGGATCTGCTGTTCGACGTTGCCCTCGGCCTCTTCCAGGTCCCGGCGGCGCTGGTTCAGTTCATCGAACTGCCGTTGCCATTGCTGTTCCCACCGGGGCTCCTCCGCCGGCGCTGTTTCGTTGGCCGCCGTCTCGACCGCCGGCTGGTGCGCCGGCTCGTCCGCCGATTCCTGGCCGATGCCCACGCCCACGGTCCAGATGCCCGCGATGGCTGCGATGACGAGGCATGAAACCAACCTGTGCCGACCGGGGTGTGCAGATGCTGCGGTGGTGCGAATTCCTTTTCTCATGACCTTCTCCTTTCCTTAGAGCCTTGTTCGGAGCCGCCGCCGGTCGCGCAATCGCGGCGCGCGACGGTCTGTCCGCATTACCCATCCTCCGGCCCTCCTCGGCCGGCTGCCGATATTGTACATTCGCCGTTCCGGCGATGCTACGGGAATCAGCCAGATCAAATAAAAAGCCTCCCCGGCGTGGCCATCGGGGAGGCTCTGAGATTGACGGTTGCTCTGTTCGATCAGCGACGTTCCACTCGCTCGCGCAGCTCTGTCTGGGGTGCCTGCTGGCGCTGGGCGACCCGTTCGAGCAACTCCTGCATCTGCTCCATCCGCTCCTGCAATCCCTGCATCTGGCTGCGAAGGTCCTCGACTTGGATATCGAGGGAAGGCTTCCTTCTGCCGAAGTCCTGGATGATCCTCTCGATCTGGAGGTGATTCTCCATGGTGGTTTCGACTGCCAGTTTCTTGTCGGCTATGAATGTGACCGCGGTTTCCGGCAGTGCACTCAGGGTTGCCGCAACGACTCGAATATCCTCCGAACTCAGATGCTCGAATGCGTAGACCCGGGTCTCGGTCCTGTTCCTGTTTTGTTCCGCACGAGCCGGCCCATAAGCACTGTACATGGGGTCTCCACGAGTCTGAGCGCCATACATGTCTCCGTACGGATCGCGGCCCCCACGGCGTCTGCGGGTCTCCGCGGCCCTGGGCTGCTCTGCTACGGGATTCTGTGCCTGTCGACGTTTCTCGACGTTGCGAAGGTCCTCTTCAGTCTGTCGGATCTCTTGACGCATTTTGTCCAATCGGACCTCTTGATCGCGCCTGAGGTCGGGATTGTTGTCGCCGGCCCGTTGAAGGCCCTGCTCCAAGTGCTTGGAGATTTCCGTGAGTTCCTGCAGCCGACTTTCCAGTTGGTCTCTGCGAATGGCGAGATCATCCTCCATCGCGCGTTGTTGTGTGGTCCCTCGCGAGGTCCTGGGCTCCGGCCTTTCGATGTTCCGGATTCGTCGTTCGATCTGGGCGGCCATCTCGTACAGGATTTCCAGCTCGAACTCCTGTACTCGTCTCTCCTCGGGGGGCAGATCACGGTTCTCGCGGAGCATGGCTTCCTTGTCCTGGATCTGCCGGGCGAGCTCGTCGAGCTTGCGCTGCAGGACCCCTCGTTGCCAATCCGGCGTTGGTCCCCGGCGCTCCGCCCGTGCGGATTGCACGGCGACGCCTTCGCTGGCTCGTTCTTCCTGTCTGACCGGCTGGGGTTGTTCCGTTGCAGGCTGCTCAGCCGCGATCGCGGTTCCCCGTTCTTCCTGTGCGGCGGGACGGCGCTGGGCAAAGCCGACGCTCACGACCGCCAGGATTGCCAGGAGGCCGACTCCTGCCATCCATCTCGCTCCAACCCTCGGGTCGCCGCAACGATCCTTGATGATTCTGCGTATCCTCGTGCTCATAGTCTTCTCCTTTCCAACCACTGTTGGGATAAATGCCATTTGCCTTTGGGCACTGAGGCCCAGGAGCGTTTCCGCATAATCCACGCCGCTCTGCCCTGCGGCCAGGACCCAGTCGTCGCACGCCTGCTCGCTGAGCTTGGCCAGCCGGGCCGCGGCCCACCACAACAGAAGATGCCACGGCAGCAGCGCCGTGAGCACTTCGGCGAACAGGCCGCTGAGGTGATCCCCTCGCCGCAGGTGCGCCAATTCGTGGCAGAAGATGCCCACCCAGTCGCTATCGCCCTGGTGGTTTTGTGCTCCCGCGTGGATCAGCAGTACTGGCTGTCGCGTCCAACACCAGATGATCGGGCTCTTGAGCCGTTCGCTGCTTTGCAGCCGGACCGGGCGAACGATTCCCGTCTTGGCCCGGGCCGATTCGAGTGCCTGGTTTAGTCGCTCGCATGCCAGGGGACGGGTGGCCCGCAGCAGCCGCAGGCCGAACGCAAAGCGCAGCGCCAGCCTCGCCAGCAATGCGCTACTGAGCACAATCCAGCCGCCGAGGCAGATCATCCCCCAGGGCAGCGGCGCTGCGGCAATCTGTTGGGGCATCGAACCAACCACGGCGGATTCGGGAATCTCCGGCAGGGCCGGTTCATACGCTGCGTCGATGAAGGGCAGGTCCGCCAGCGACACGTCCGACGACGGGAGTGGCTCGACGACTTCCGGCGGAATCAGTGCCGCCGAGGGAAGGACGCCGAGCCGCAAGTGCCTCACGAGTACGTGGACCCCCGGCGTGAGTAGGGCCGCGACAAGGGCGGTGAGCAGGACCTGGTGGGCTCTGGCCGCACTGCGCCTCAATAGGAAGCTGGCCGCCAGACCCACGGCGATGCAGAGCGTCGCCTGCACGACCAGCAACAGCCACGGACTTCCGGAAAGCACTTCGCCAATCATGATTTCCTCTCCTTTCGCTTCTCGTCGATCATGCGGCGAAGCTCCCGCAGCTCGTCGTCGCTCAAATCGCTTTCGCGGATCAGGTGCTGGAACATGGCGACGGCGTCCCCCTCGAAGACTCGCTTGAGGAAACCTCGCACCGAGCCGGCGCCCGCCTGCTCCCGACTGACGGCGGGCGTGTAGATGTAGCTCTTGCCCTCGCTGCGATGCTCCAGCCAGCCGGCTTTTTCGAGTTTCTGCAGGACGGTCAACGCGGTCGTATAGGCGAGTCTCTTGCGGTGGTCGAGCCGGCGCAGGACATCGTGCACGCTAACTTCGCCCCGTTCCCACACGATCTCGAGAACCGCCCGTTGAAGCTCGCCAAGACTGTCGAGTGATGCCTTGCCCATCGCCGTATCTCCTTGCGATCAGGACCATCGTCTTTCCACGATGGCCTATCGTACTATGGCACATAGTAGATGTCAACAAGAAAAAAGGCGCCGGCCAAAGATTTTTCTCGCCGGCGCCCGAGCATGCGAAATTCGCCGATCAGCCATCCGTTTTCTCGACGACAAACCACATCGGCACGGTGCGTCGCTCGACCTTGAATTGCAGTCCCGTTTGCCGCGCGAGGTTGTCCAGCAGGGGCGGCAGGTCCTTCTCCTTGTCGATCGCGTTGCCACGCCACGACCACAGCGGAGGATCGTACGCATACGGAATCCTGTTGGCCGGAGCCTCGCTCCTGTTATCTATGGCCACGTCGATCCCGTCGGCGAGCCAGTCGAGAAGATGGGAGAGGGAATCTGCCTCGCCCGAGAACAGCGAGTCTGTCGGCGTCTCCCTGTCGGAGAAGATCAGCAGCCGGTCTGGATCCTTGTCGGGTAGAGGCGTGAAGGCGTAGCGGCCCGTCACCACGATCGTATCGCGTTCGGCAGGCCGGCATTCGAAATGGATCGGCCGGCGCAGTTCCGATGCGATGATCTGCTCCAGGGCTTTGAGCCGTTCCTCCGTGGACGCCCCCTTGCGGACGATCCAGTCGCCCTTTGGCAGGAGGGTGTGCTGCATTTCCTCGGAGAGACTGAGGTCGTAGTCCGGGATTACAAGAATCGAGTTCAGCACAGTCTGGAGTCTTGGCAAGCTCTGGCCGGCGAACATGGCGCCGTGCTTCAATTGGTCTTCCCAGAAGTACCCGGCACAGACGTAACATGTGCTCCCTATTACGCAGTGGAGATTCTCTGCTGCGCTATCGAATCCGTAGGAGAGAAAAGCATCGATCTCGTAATCCTGGCGGGCGGGGAGGAAGGGGGGCTTGATGAGCTTGAGGACTTCTCCTTCATCCAGACGATAGGTTCGCTGGAAGTCCTTCTTCCAGTTGGGATTGGGGTACTGAGTTTCGTCGGGTTGGCCGGGGCGCTGTGGCGCTAACGTAGTGATCCCGGCGTCGAGCACTCTCGCCGACGTATCCGCCGCACTCAGGGTTTTCGAGCCCGTGACACGACCCTCGGCCTGGACGCTCAGTCTATATGCCTGTCGGCAAGGGATCGCCTCGATCTTGAACTCTCCCTTGTCGTTTGTGCCCGCAGCGGCCAGCGGGGCCTGGCAGGCGAACCTGTCGGCGAGCGAGAGCATCGTCAAGGCCTTGGGGATCGGCCGGCCATTCGGGTCGACGACTCGTCCCGTGATCGTCAGCGCCGGCTCGGGCCGGACGATCATCGTGGTGGATGGGTCCTGTATCTCTACGAGGGCGGCCAGGCCTCTCTCCTCGTCCCGCACCAGCAGACGGGGAGTCTGACCGTCGTTGGTCCAGTCCGGCGACCATGGCAACTCGAAGTCCCCCTCGGAATTCGGCCTGACCGCATAGCAGGTCACTGGCAAGGCGGTTACCGCCGCAAGGTCGTCCCCCATGGGCTGACCGTTCGGATCCAGGACACGGCCCCTGATGCTAACGACGGATACCGGTTGCACGATTGCGGCGCCGTGGCCAAGGGCGGTTCTGCTCGTGCTGTCCGGCGGGGCAGGCCGAGTCTGCGCCAGAGCGATGCCCAGGGAAAGGCATCCGGTTACGGCCGCGACCGCCAGGGTCCAGTGCGGACTGCTGTGTGGATCGGCGCACCGGCCCGCCACGATGCGGCGGACACGGGCCCCCAGACTCGATCTGCCCGCAACGACTGCGGGCACGAGGGCGGCGTAGCCCTGTGGGGTCAGGCCGAGCAACGTTCTGGCGTAACGGGTGCCCGTCTGCCCGGAGGCGATGACCCAGTCGTCGCATGCCTCTTCGCTCAAGTCCATGAGACGCTTGCGACCCCACCACAGCAGCGGCTGCCAGGGCAGGATGCAGACGACCAGCTCAACCAGGAGCCCGCTGATATGATCGCGGCGCTTCCAGTGGGCCAACTCGTGACAGACGATACTGCTCCAGTCCAACGATCTGTCATGCGTCGCGTCCTGGGGGATCAGCAGAATGGCCCGCCGGCCCCAGCACCAGATCACCGGGCTTCGTATGTCGTCGCTGCGGCGGGCGACGACCTGCTCGGCGATTCCCAGGCTCTTGCCTACACTGCGCAGGGCATTCTCAACCACGGAGCAACGCAAGGGCGCCGATCGGGACGACAGCCTCAGGCCCAGAATGAATCGAGTGGCAAGGCGAAACAGCAGGATCGAGCTGATCGCAAACCACGCCGGCAATACGATCTGCCGCAGCGTCATTCCGGCGGATGGGGAGGCGGTTGCCTCCGCCGGCTGTACCACGGGGCCGGACTCGTTGATTGCGACGTTTGAGGTAGCTGTCTCGGCTATTACGAACTCCCTCATCGCAGGCAGGGGCGCGGAGGAGTTCGTGGGGACCGTTCGCTCCGCCACGAATAGTCCCCAATTGTTGCACTTCACCGCCCAGGCGAGCACGGGAATCGCCACGGCTGCGAGGATCGCCAACAGCAGAACCTGGTGTGCGCGAACCGCTCGTCGTCGCAGGAGAATGCTTGCTCCAATCCCCGCCGCAAGGCAGACCGTGCTCTGCCATGCGAGCGGCCAAAGCCATACATACTGTGTCGCCATTTCGTTTGTCATCGTCAACCCTCCTCTTGCTTGTCTGTCTGTTAGGTCAGCGGTCGGCCTGTTCTGTGATGTACCAGATTGAGACGGGTTCCGTGCGGACCTCGAACTGCAACTCGGTCTGTTCCGTCAGGTGGTCCAGGACGACCTTCAGTTCTTTGGCTCGTTCCTGTTCATCTTGAATCCTCCACACACTGGAAGAGCTATGGTGGCGATAGGGAATCCGGATCTCCTCCTGTTGCTCGGTCTGGTCGATGACCGGCATATGGACGCGGTCGCCGAGCTTCTGCAGGAATTCGCCGAGGGAGTCGGCTGTCCCGCCGCCGGAGCCTTCATTGGAGTCCTTCTCGGTGGCGTACAGGTGAACAGACGTATTCTCATACGTCCCGACAGGTGGATGGAACTTGAACTTGCCTGTTGCGACGATCACCTGCCGTTCTACAGGACGCTTCTCAAACCGAATCTTGCGTCCGAGTTCGCGTGCGAGGAGGTCCTCCAGCGCCTGCAGCTTCACCTCCTGTGATTCCTCGTCACGAACGATCCAATCGCCAGGCAACTCGGTGTCCAGCAGCGACTTGGGGCCATCGTATTCATAGCTCTTGATGCGAAGCACGTGATTGAGGACAAATCCGAGTTGGCCAGTGCTTCCGAAACTCATACCCCATTTCTGTAGTTGGCCGTCCCAATGGAATGTGATTTGGTCCGGCCCGCGCGAGATCAACTCCGCCTGGTCAGCGTCTTCCGTGCGGTAGTACTCCATTCGTTCGGGAATGAACGGCGGTGCGATCCGTTTGAGGATTTCGCCATCCGCAAGACGATAGACGGCATTGAACCGCTGTCGCCAGTCGGGCTCGAGCGACTCCGGCCGCACCCCGAGCATCTGGGAGACGATCTCCTCTGCGTAGTATGGGTTCGGTTCCCCGGCTACGTTTCCCGCCCGGTCGATCAACACGTCTGTTGGAAAACTGATGATGTCGTATCTTCCGTATGTCGCGCCCGCTCGCTGCTGGTTTGTAACCTGGTGGAACGTGGGTTCGCCGCCGTCGATGGCGACGCGGAAGGGCACCTCTCTCACGCCGCCGAATCGCTGGTTTGCCTCAGTCCATCTCTGCTCCAATTCCTCCATCGAAGCGCAGTTGTAGACCGCGAGGATGGTCAGACCCTTGTCACCGAAGGCCTCATGAAGCGCCGCGAGTTTCGGCAGATCGCGGGACGCGCTGGGGTATCCGCCGCCGAAGTGCAGCCAGACTACCTGCCCCTTGAGTTGGGCCAGAGTGACGGCCGATCCGTTCTTCCAGGCCTTCATGGGGCCGATCTCCGGCGCCGGCCGGCCGATCAGGGCCGCCACCTTCGTAGGGGCCAGATCGATCGTGCCAAGGTCCAGGTCTCGCTGACCTTCGGAGATTGTGACCGCCAGCGCCTTGTGTTCCGTACTGGCGCCGATCCGAGGCGGGTCTTCTCCCTTGTTGCCTGACCCATAGGGGGTGAAGGTGTATGTGCCCGGCGGCAGGAGGAAATCGAAACTGACTTTGGTCAGGTCGAAATCACATTCAAGTACCGGGCGGTGTTCTTCGGAGCGGACGTACATGTGTGCCCATCGCAAGGGCATGCCGATGCCCGCCAGGCCGGCGCTGGCGAGCGTTCCGTGCACGCGACAGACCGGCTTGAGCACGACGACGGGCCGCCTGCCGTCTGAACTTGCTCGGGCGATCTCGTAGACTGCCCCGATCTTCTGACCCTCTTGCAGGATGTAGAGCGTCTCTTTTTCCCGCTGGCTCAGGAACACGTCCTTGGCGTTCAGCATGATCCATCCATTGGCATCGGAGACGCTGTTGCCTGCAGAACCCCAGTCCAGCCTGCTGCCGAGGACCGATGCGTCGCGCACTTGCACGTACGTGCCGGCTCTGGCTCCAGCTACCGGCTGGTCCTCCGAGTCGACCAGACGCAGCGCGATCTTGTCACCGGTGATGGACGTTTGTTCTTCCAACGCGGCGGCGACTTGCACTTGGGGTTGCGCATTTCGCACCTGCGCATGCTGTGTTTCCGGTCGGGTTTGCGCGAAGGCGATCCCGAGGCCCAGGCATGTTGTGAGAACCGCGGCGACGAGGCTCCATCGCAGGCCGGGGCGAGGATTGCCACAGGCGTCGTGCAGTATCCGATGGATTCGTCCCGCCAAGCCGCTGCGGCTGGGGACGACGCTCGGGACCAGACCTGTCTGACCCTGGGGGACCAGGCCGAGGAGTGTTTTCGCGTAGCCCGTGGCTGTCTGGCCGGAGGCGATGACCCAGTCGTCGCAGGCTTCTTCGCTCAGAGCCACCAGACGCCGACGGGCCCACCATGCCAGGGGCTGCCAGGGCGCTGTGCACACCACCAGTTCCGCGAGAAGACCGCTGACGTGGTCTCGGCGTCGCCAGTGGGCCAGCTCGTGGCAGACGATGCTCATCCAGTCGAGACAGCCCTCATTATCGCACGAGTCCTGCGGGATCAACAACGCCGGCTGACGACCCCAGCACCAAACGACCGGGCTGAGGATATGGTCACCTGTGCGGACGACTACTTCAGTCGCGATTCCCAGCTTGTCCCTCGCGGCGTCGACGATACGGGCAATCCGGGGCTCATCGACGACCTTCGATTGTCCTGTGACGCGTCGGCCGAGCAGAAACTGACTCGCCAGTCGCACAAGCAGAATGCCGCTGGCCAGGAGCCAGACCGGTGCGATCACCGCGGCCCAGTCGAGTCTTCTCGCCACGGGAGTCGGCGCCGCAATTGTGTTCTCGACTCGGGCAGGCAACGGCACTGCATCCTGTATCGTCCGCGGCTGTGCAATCGCAGGGGCGGTCTGTGTCCCAGGAGTGTAGTGCTCCACTTCGGGGACTGCTCGCTCCGCCGCGAACAGTCCCCATTGGTTTCGCTTGACGACCTGGCTGATCGCAGGGATGCAGATCGCCGCGACCAGGGCCAACAGCAGGACCTGATGTGCGCGGGCGGCCCGACGTCGCAGAA
>Ga0116141_10002277_pt1 | contig 16511 bp, 13 predicted proteins | sample AD_UKC097_MetaG_FD_89744 | JGI IMG/M metagenome (GOLD analysis project Ga0116141, IMG submission 89744) | Active sludge microbial communities of municipal wastewater-treating anaerobic digesters from USA - AD_UKC097_MetaG | ecosystem: Engineered > Bioreactor > Anaerobic > Digestate | place: USA...
ATCGACTCGTCCGGATACCTTTCCGGGCCGTATGTCAATGTCATCGGAGTCGCCGATCGCGCGTGGGAACCCGAATTGAAATACCTGTATGATCGAAGCGACAGCTGGTTTGAACAGGTGATGGTGTATTACCATATCGACCGGAGCCACCGATATCTCACCAGCCTGGGTTACGATTCCGTGGCGAACTTCCCACTTACGGCAATCGCGAACAATCACCCGGAGGACCAGTCCTTTTACAGCGATTATCTGCGCCGGGTCACGTTCGGGACCGGTGGAGTCGATGACGCCGAAGATGCGGATATTATCCTGCATGAATACGGCCATGTTATTCAGCACGATCAGATCCCCGAATTCGGCTCGATTGACGAATCCATTTGCCTCGGCGAAGGATTCGCCGATTATTGGGCCTTCACAAACGACACTGATGGTACGTTCCATCACGAACTGATCGGAGAGTGGGACGCCACCTCTTATTCGGATACCGATCCACCTTACTTGCGCCGGGTGGATGAGGACCTGCGATATCCCGACGATCTGGTCGGTGAATTCCACGAGGACGGGCGAATCTGGTCCCGATCGCTCTATGGAATCTGGAACTCCCTCGGCAAAACCGTCGCCGATACGCTTGTATTGGAGTCCCATTTTACGTTGGGTCCGGACGCTTCCATGTTTGAGGGAGCACAGGCCATTTACGAAGCCGACCGGATTCTTTATGAGGGTGCGCATCTGGAGGTACTTTTCCGTCTCTTCGACCAGCGCGGACTGGCCGCGACAACCTTGTCGAAAACACATATCAACACACTTGCGGGAGAATCCGTAGTCGTTCCGTATAGTCGGGCCATCCTGGGTGGTTCGGCACAATTTCGATGGGAACAGATTTCCGGTCCATTTCCGTTAAATTTTGTGGTAACCGATGAGTCGCTTTCGTTTACCGCTCCCGAACCGCCCGAAGGAACTCTCATGTCGGATCTGGTCTTCCGCCTGTTCGCGGAGCAGAATGGAAATCCCTTATCCCACAACGACCTCACCGTAACCGTCTTCGGGGATGGCGTGTTGTTCGATGCTCCCGACAATCCTGTTTCGATTCCGGACGACTATGACAAGGGAGTTACCCGGACCGTTTATTTCTCGGGCACCGGACCGGTCTCCCAGATTCTGCTGTATGTGGATGTCGACCATACTTACCGGGGCGATCTGCGAGTCGAATTAACATCCCCGTTGGGAACCCGCTGCACCCTGGTCCCGGCATCCTCCAAACCCGGCAAGGATCTGGAAGTTCTCTTTTATGCAAACAAGACAACGACGGACCTAACTGAAATCCGCTCGTTTCTGGGGGAGGAAGCACACGGGACCTGGAAACTCACAATCACCGACACCGCCGAGGCAGATACGGGAACTCTGCAACGCTGGGCGCTCGGCATCCTGACCACCGATTCCGTGGAACCTTCGCCGTATCCTATCCGATTCCGGAGCGACAATGTGCTGTATCGAGAGCAGTTCGAACACACGCAGCTTGGAGATATCGGCTATCTTGCCTATCCGGGCGGATTCGAAAAGACATCTCCGGCTGGAACCGCTGCCTTGGGCACACCCGGCTGGGCCGATCCTTCGGGCCGCACCGGCGGCAGTCTTGTTCTGAGTGCCGATCCGGGTGAAGTCATCACGGTCATCCTGGACTCGGTAAAGCCCGTCCGGACGGATACGGCGGTCTTTCTTTCCGTCCGAGTCACCAGTTCCGGCCCCGGAGCCACCGTGGTCGCTGCATTAGTCGAACAGACATTCGATGGCAGTATCGGCTATTTTTCACGAATCGACAGTGAGGTCTATCGGGACTCCTGGTCAACTATCTACGCCTATTTTATGCCCCAATCCGGCGGTGTTCTGCCGATTCTTCAAATCGCCAATTGCTCAGGAATCGATAATGTCTCCGTGGCATTCGATGACTTGACCATCTATCCCGTGACAATTACCGATGAGTAATCCGAGGCCCATAGCCGGGATACCCGTGCCGCAACGTTACACTTCTGCCTCCAGCACTACCAGCCAGTCATGAACTTCACCAGGGTGGCGCGGAGCACGCCACGAGCCATCGGCTTCCGGTTTCACTTTGCCGATGGGAATCCCTTCCCCGCGGATCGGATCAAAGAAATATGCGCGATATGATTGCTCCGCTTCGATGCCTCGAATCTTCGGCGGATCCCACATCAGCGGTGAATAGAGAATCCGCAGTTTTCCGGGAATACCCGATGCAATACACGAATACGGCTTGGAAGGATCGTATTCCGGTTCCACCCATTCGGGACGCCGCTCCAGTTTCCACCAGGGAAATATCTTCATGAATTTCTTGCCGATTCCCATCTGCGCCGAACCGGGAAGGCGATACGCTTCCTGCCAGGGCGTGTTGCCCCAGGACCTTCCATGCGGAGAGTTCCCGTAAGGCTGATCGGGCGTACTCATTTGCCAGATCCCATTCGCGCCGTATGTGTGTCCCGCCGAGCCGTTCAATACCGACGCATAAAAACTCATCCGCTCGATATTCTGCCAACATCGCCCCATGATCCCCTCATAGTTCACCTCCCCGACAACCACCGGCATGACTGGTTCGCTTCCATACGACTGAATCACAGACTTTGCGGTATACGGAACCGTATCCAGATCGCTGTGCCCGGTCTGAAGCATGTCGAAATCGAGTAAACTCGGATCTTCCACCATCTCCCGCCCGAAGCGAGTGGGATGAATGGTGATCATATTGTGGAATCCGTCCAGTTCGCGTACGAATCGGGTTACTTCGGTCCAGCCTTTCAGTTGTTCCTGGGCATCCTTCTCCTTGGTCTCCGAGAGATAAAACGGCATAGTTCCCTCACCGGCAATACACCAGGCAACCGGGTAGGCCCCATAGCGCGCAACAAGATACCTCCAGAATCGCTTACACCCGTCCACGCCAATGCGTGGCAGGTAATACCCCCACATCCCGACGATACACGGCATAAATCCCATTTCAACCAAGCCGATAATTTTCCGATCTGCATCGTCGAAATAACCTGGATTAACGGACTCGAAGCCGGATGTAAATGGAAATCCGGCGGGATTCTGTCCCCGTGGATCGTTCTCTTCCATATCGGGATAGGGTCCGGCAACGATTTGAATAACGTTGAATCCCTTTCGTTTTCGGTCTTCGGCCAGGGTCCGGAATCCGTCGGGATAATCCAGCCGCGAACACAGCCCCATCCACCAGGTATCTCCAAGCCAGAAGAACGGCGTGCCGTCTTCATGTTCAAAATGACGTTTGTCTTCCGCTACACGAACGCGCCCATGGTAAAACAAGGGATTCCTTCCCCTGTATTCACATACCGTCATTGTGCCGCGTTGACCGCTCAGGCCCGTATCATTCGCATTCGAGCAGGCTGTCACATATCGGTATTCACCCGGCTTCGATGCCGAAACACGCGCCTTCCAGGTTCGGCCACCCGCCCAGAATGCCGGATGCACGATTGTTTTATCCCCCGGCCCGATCATCTCTATATTGCATTCCACATCGCGATACGGATCTTTATAGTCCTGCGTGGACTGGAATTCTATCTCGACCACTTCATTGCTTACGATGGTTTGCTCCATGTTCTCCTCTCCTGAAACCGGAACACCGGCCAGCAGAAATGTGCTTCCCGTGGCGGAAATTCGCGCAAATTCTCTGCGGGTAATGCGATGGTTCTGCATAGTTGATTCTTTCTTGATCCTCACCCCCTGCCCACCTCTCCGCTGAAATCCGGTGGCAGTACGTATGACATTCTGAATTCAATCCTCTCGATCGGCCTCATTTTCACTCTTGAGTTCTCTACTAACGATCATCAATGCGGATCGCAGTTCCGGAAGGTCCCTCCGAGAAATTTGCCAAACCAATCTCAGGTCAATTCCAAAATACTCATGCACAATGCGATGACACAGCCCGATGATCTTTCTCCAATGAATCTCCGAGTGCTGTAACCGGAAATCCCCTGGAAGACGGCTTGCTGCCTCTCCAATGATTTCGAAGTTTCGAACAACCGCATCGGAGGTCTTGTCGTCCGTCAGAAAGGAACCGAGATCCATGTCTCTGGTGAAACGCTCGATTTTTTCGACCGCTTCCAGGATGTCCTCGATCAAGACAGTCACCGGCCTTCTAAACATACAGCAATTCCCGCTCGATCACCGTCCAGTGATTCGGCTTAACCGCACCTCTCGAGACAACTTCGGTGGGGATACCTAACGAGGATTCAATGTCTTCCGCCAGAGTGACAAATTCCAGACCGATGCTCGCATCGACCTCAACCAGGATATCCACATCACTGCTCTCTCGCTGGTCCCCTCGCGCAAATGAACCGAACAGCGCAAGAGATTTCAGCCCGAAACGCCTCTCCCAACCGGGCTTCTTCTCGGCAAGAACAGAGAGTATCTCTTCACGTGTTTTCATGGCATCCTCTCCATCGTGCCCCTCTACCGACTTGGGACATCGCTCATACACGGTCGTCCATTGGAATCTCCTGGAATTCCTGCCGGAATCTTCCTCTTCGAATTCTCCCGTTCCAAGATACCGGATGTCAATAGGAATAAAACGATTCTCCTCCCCCCTACACCAACTCCGGGAGCAAGATGCCTCCGCTCCCTTCTCTTTGTAACCTCTTCCGTCGCCATTCCGACGAAAGCCGGAATCCAGACCACTCTCTGACTTACTCCTGAACGCTCCTCGCAGACCTTCCTCTTAAAGCAGCCACCGTCAGACCAATGGCGCAAATCGTGAACATGATCCCATTCGGTGTGCGGCCGGTCCACTCCGCCCAGGGCCACGGATAATGGAAAAACGCAAAGTTCAGGAAGAAATACATCCAGGTGTTCAATAGCAGCACACGACGAGTAAAATCGCGTCCAATCTGTCCCGCCATTCCTTTTTGTGCAAACCAGATAGACACCGCCAGCGCAATCAGCAGCGGAATGATCAGGTAGACAATCCACCCCAGAGTCGGGTCGATGGCAGGCTTCTCATACACCAGCTCCTTGATAGTCTTACCCGCAATGGGGACAAGCGTAACCGGCAGCACCAGGAAATACGGCCACCAGCGGCCACCGACAATGGCGGCCATCGGAATAATCCCCATGACCAGACCAAAGCCGTACAACCGTCCCAGCAGTCGAAACTCCAGAAACTCCGCGCCGACCAGGAACGCAACATGAACGACAAACAGGGTCCATTCCATCCCAGACGGAATCACTTCCTTGTCCGCATCGGCGTATGGCTGAATGCGTTTTCGATTAAGCCAGAGGCCAAGTCCCAGTATGCCGCCCATCGTCGCGCCGAACGTGGTCTCCATCCAGTTCCACCAGTTCATGTGGGGATCGAGCACCGCCCAGAATCCCGTCTTGAATGATTCCACATTCCACACATGGTAAGCCTGAAGAGACTGCCCAAATGGAAATCCGATTGCGCCGCCCAGAATCCCCCAAAGCGCGAGATTGCGAGCCAGGCGGTCCTTGTGGAACCAATGGACATAGGCAATGGCCGCCAGAAGAGCAAACCATAGTCCGCCCCAGCACTCCCGGCGCGGGAGCAGGTCGGCCTTATCCGGCTGCCAGTACCAGTCACCGGAAAAATAGATCGGGGGAAGGATTCTGCGGTCGGGATAGAATGGACTGTTCAAGATATCGATCCCGATGTGATACGCGCCCAGCATGGCAAACATCAACAGCAGCATATCCCGGAAACGATACCGAATACCGCCGAGTCCCATGCCGAAGAACACTCCAGCAAGGCCAATCCAGACCGCGCCTTTGATGGAGAGTCCCAGCATCCCCCACCGGAACGCCGCCCAGTTGCCGACGAGGCCCGGATCATGGGTCAATCCGACCGTCTGCCCGTAGGTCATCGAGCCGCCAAAACAAATCCCGACCGTGCCGATGGCTGCCGCACGTGCTGTCCACAATGCAGGCGCGCCTTTGCAGAACACATGCGTCAGCACAAGAGTGACCAGCAACCCGGCAATCATCGCGCCGGTTTCATGCCCGTATTGCCCGCGAATGCCCCACCCCATGCCGCCCGCCATGGCCGCAAACAGGACCGGTTCCCACCAGCCGACTTCTCGTTCCGAATGGTTGTTTATCTCGTTGGGCATCATCACACCACCTTGACCTGAGTATGGGAATTCTCTCCACAAGGGAGGTCTGCGTTTTGTCGGACAAAACCTTAATCCCCATCGCAAGGTAAGTCAATCCCGTTTGGACAACGGTCCCGTCTTTGAAATCAATGAGGAACAAGAGAAGAATCAGTTCGCGAAACTCGGCGGGCAGGTCCCGTTGTACAACTTTCCATCCAGAATCAGTCCCTTGGCAACCGAACAATCCCCGCCATACCAGTAGATATCCCCGCCGCTCTTGAGACCGTTCGATGAGGAGTATGTGTTGTTCACCCCGGCCTTTTGAGGCCCCGTGAACGGATTGGATGACGTGATCCCGTCCACCACTCCATTCGGTCCCACAGTAAAGATGTTATACGCCACATTCTTCATTCCACGTTTCCCGGTTCCCGTTTCATAAACCTGTGGCGTCGCATGTTCCGTCTTGTCTTCCAGGCGCTCAAAGGGATCTGTCGGGATGGATGACATATATGCCACGGGCGTCGTCAGCCAGAAGACTCCCGCCTCCGCCCAGCCACGTTCATACGGATGGTCTTCGGATTCGTTCGGATATGCTCCGCCGTTGTCAAGCGCATACATCTCGTTCGCCATGGCAATCGCCTTGATATCGGAATAAGCCTTGGAGACTTTTGCTCGCACACGGGCATTCATGAAATTCGGCACGGCAATCGCCGCCAGAATCCCGATGATCGCCACGACGATGAGTAGTTCGATCAGGGTGAATGCCCGTTTTCGTATTTGTCGGTACATTTTCCTCCTTATCATTGTTTCCCGCCTTCATCTGCATCCTGACGGTCAACAAGATATCTTAGAATCGCGTCCCCGACACGTTGGCCCAGAAGAATGTTCCCTTTGCTGTTGAAGTGCACACCATCGCCAGCATGAACATCCGAAAACGGCTCCATCAAGCCGTAAAGATCATTGACCTCGATCCCGCGATCCTTCGCAAAATCGGTGGCAATTCGGTTGCGTTCCTTGGTTCTTTCCGTTCTCTCCAGGGCTTGAGCGGAAGCGTCGCGAGATTGAATCGGAGTTGTTGTCGCCCAGATCAAGACCGCCCCCTTTGAATACTCTTTCAGCATCGCGAAAAGCGCGGTGAGACTGTCCCGATACTGTTGTTCGGTATATCCCCACCCATGCAGGCCATTGTTGATCTGAATGACCTTGAAGGAATATCGCTTCAGCAAAATCTCAAGTTCCGCAAGATAATCCGGATTTCCCATAAACATGGACGTGGCGTAGCGCGTGCAGTTCGCCTTGTCGGCAAGACGCTTTTCAACTTCGCTATAATATCCCTTGACGATGGAATCCCCCACCAGAAGGACACGAGGCAAATTGTCCTTGTTTGCATTCACAACCCAGATATCCGTCCATTCGATGCGCTCCAGGGTCGGTTCCTCACCGAGAGTGGCATGGTCCATCCCTGCGATGATTATCGCAAACACGAGCAATAAGAACCTCTTCCGCATTGCTTTCCTCTCTGATCCCATCCAACCGTTCAAGTCGGGCATCTGTCCGATTTTGGGAGCATTATAGCACTCCTGGACATTCTTATCCTTCTTATTGTCAAATGCCAATACAAACTCCACAGGACGGGAGGTAGTCCCTGCAATGAGAAAATCCGGCCCATTTTTCGCTCACCATCAATGCCTTCTGATCCTGGTTGCTCTGACCTCGTTCTCTGCCGGATATGCCCAGGAAACCTCGGAGAAGGATTCGATTGCGTTACCCGATGGATTCCGGTTCGAGCGGGATGTCCGGTACGGGACCGAGTCGGAATTACAGCGTTTGGATATTCTGTATCCTGTCGATCCCGCGAAGCGAATTCCGGCAATTGTGATGATTCATGGAGGCGGCTGGTATACCGGCGGCAAAGGTGGCCTCAAAACCCTCCGGATGATGTGCGACTTCGCTAAGGCCGGTTACGCGCCTCTTTCGATTGATTACAGGCTGTCCGACGAAGCGGTTTTCCCTGCTGCGGTTGAAGACTGCAAACGTGCAGTTCGATGGCTGCGTGCGCAAGCGGACCGGTATGGCGTCGATCCCGCGCGGGTGGGTGCGATCGGCGCTTCCGCAGGCGGGCATCTGTCCGCCATGCTTGCAGTGACGACTCCAAGAGATGGTTTCGAAGGAGAGGACAACGAATCGGATCGGTCAAGTGCCGTGCAGGCTTCTGTTCCCATCTGCGCACCCTTCGATCTCCGTGTTCCTTTGACGAAGAATCTGGCAAACCAGGACGATCCCCTGGTGGTTCGTTTTCTTGGAGGCTCACTGGCCCAAAAAGCCGATGCGGCCTATCGGGCATCGCCCATTACCTGCGTTCGTTCTGATCTGCCTCCGATGCTGATCATTCATGGAACAGCGGACAATCGTGTGGATGTCACGCAGTCAATCTCCATGGCCGATGCTCTCCGGGAAACTGGTGCGCCCTGCGAGCTGATCCTCGTGGAAGGGGGCAAACATGGAATGGATATTGTGCGAGACCGTGAGGTCTTTGAGAAAATCCTGGTTTTCTTTGAAAAGCATCTCAAGGCAGATAGGAATCTCACCACGCATGATTCGGGATTGGTGGCCCGATCCGAAGATCTTCGCTGGTGGCGCGATGCAAAACTCGGCCTTTTTGTCCATTGGGGACCTGTCAGCTTAAAAGGTCAGGAAATCAGTTGGTCTCGTGCCGGTCTACGACGGGGGCTTCCGGACCTGCTCCCGGGAACGATTCCCGTATCCGAATACGACCGTCTCTATCTTGACTTTAATCCCGTCCGGTTCGATGCGACAGAATGGGTGAACATCGCCAGAGATGCCGGAATGAAATACATGGTGTTTACAGCAAAACACCATGACGGCTTCTGTATGTTCGACAGCCAACTCACCGATTACAAGATCACCAACTCGCCTTACCACAAGGATATTTGCGCCGAACTGGCTGAAGCGTGCCATGACAACGGATTACACCTGGGTTTCTACTATTCATTACCGGACTGGTATCACCCCGCATTTCGGACCGACCAACACGCGCAATACGTCAAGTACCTGCACGGACAGATCGCGGAACTGTGCAAAAACTACGGTTCTGTCGATCTGATCTGGTTTGACGGAGGAAAGCAGGGTGGCCCCGATGCGTGGGATGCACCACGTCTCATCCAAATGATTCGAGACCTTCAGCCTCGTGTGCTCATCAACAATCGGAGCGGAATCCCTGCGGATTTCGACACGCCGGAACAAGTCATCGGACGCATCGAACCGGACCGGCCCTGGGAATCCTGCATCACGCTGGGCCAGCAGTGGTCCTGGAAACCCAATGACCGAATCAAATCCGCGGAGGATTGCATCAAGTTGCTTGTCCGTTGCGCGGGGGGAGGTGGCAATATGATGCTGAATGTGGGTCCGATGCCGACCGGCGAAATCGAACCTCGACAAGTTCAACAGCTTCGAGAAATCGGCGCCTGGCTGCACCGTTACGGAGAGTCCATCTATGCAACGGAAGGTGGCCCTTTCGCTCCGAGCTATTGGGGCGTGAGTACTTTCAGAGAGAAAAAAATCTATGTGCATATTCTTGGAGGTTGGGAGGCATCATTGAGATTGCCGCCCATTGAACGGACCATCATGTCCGGCAGATTACTCGACAGGGGTGAGGTTAAAGTAGTCCAGTCGGGAGACGGGATCACCATTGATGTTCCTTCCGAATACCGTAAGTCCCCAGTCACAATTGTCGAACTGACACTGGATGGTCTTGCACAAGACATCCCCTATAAGTCTGCCGGGATGGAAACGCCTGTCGGAGCCACAGCGAAGGCTTCAAACGTCCGTCGAAACGAAGAACAATATGCACCCGACATGGCAGTCGATGAGAGTCCGTTGACCCGGTGGGCTACTGACGATGGGATCACCCAGGCATGGCTGGAAATCCATCTGCCTGCTCCCATCACATTCGATGTCATCATGATCGATGAAGCATTCGGTCCACGTATTGAGGAATTCCAAATTCAATCGAGACAGGGAACCGATTGGAAGACCTTTTGTTCAGGGACAAGGATTGACCGCAACTGGGCAAGGAAGTTCCCTCCAGTGACCACACAGGACTTGCGTATGGAAATCTCGAAAGCCGGCGACGGACCCACTATCCGGGATATCCGGTTCCACGTGATCGAACAGTAGGTTTCGATTTCGACTTGCGCAAATGTTCTTGACCTGATCTCGCCTGTCAGGATTAGAAAAAGGAATGCTGCTGGCCGAGCACCCAGAGCATCGTCTCGCTTTTCTCCGTGATGGGATGGGCCTTCCATACATCCCCATTACTGACCAGACCGTTCGATGGATTATACGCTGCGTATGGATCGTGACTGTTGGACCAGTGCATGTCCACATAGTCTTTATCGGGGCCGGACGAGAAAAAAACCCAGAAAGAACCGGCATTGGCGGGATCGTTGGCACATCCGCCATCTCCGTAGTTATAGAAAAGCCCCGGCAGGAAAGGATCCATGGGAATGCCGCCGATATAGGCCACGGGCGTCGTGAGATATTCAAAAATTTGTCCGTTATGCAGGGGGTCGTAGCAACCGCTCGGTAATCCTGCTTGTTCGCAAGTCTTGCCCCAGTATTTGTAGCCGCCGGGGAAATTGCAGTTCGGATCGGGACCGCCGTCGTTCCCGTCGATCATCCACAAGCCGGTGTCCATTTTTCGGATGATATTCTGATCGTGAAGCATGGTAATATCGGCGAAGCATCGAGCGACGTTGGATCGCAGACGGGCGTTCATGAAATTCGGCACGGCAATCGCCGCCAGAATTCCGATGATCGCCACGACGATCAACAATTCGATCAGCGTGAACGCTCTGATCATCCTCATGATCCGCACCTCGATTCTTCCACCCCTTCTCCCGGTTGAAGTCAAACGCAGGAGATGAGACAATTCTATTGTATGAGGAAATGGAATGCAATGTCGAAATCTTTCTGAAAGGACCCTCGCCGTGTATCATTGCCTTCGAATCTTTCTGCAGACACTTGCCATTCTGTCGCTCTTCTGCCTGTCCGCCTTTGCCGTTGATAGTGCCTCACCCGCGCTTGGACTCGAACCGGGGGACCTGCAACTATGTAATGACGATCTGGGGATCATCCTCTGGGGACCGGATCATGCCCCCACTCTGAGCGTTGGGAAAAGCGACATCTGGGACCGTCGCCTCCCGAAAGAATCCAAACCGGTCATGACTCTGCGCCGAATGATCGAACTCGCGATGGACGGGGATAAGTCGATCCTGAACGGGACCGCCTATTACACGGTCTACAATTCCTACGATTTTCCCTGTCCGAAACCGGCAGGCCAGATCATCTTCAATTTAAATTTCATGAAAACCGATCCGGGTGCAAACGAGGCCGGAATTCTCCGGGCAGACCATGGCAAACATGACCTGCAGATCCACGCAATTCGGGGAAACAAGGAAATCCATCTGAAGATATTCGTGAGTTCGGTGCGGAATCTCATTGTCATCGAAGGGTCCGGCACAGGTCTTGAGCGGGGAGATATGTCCGTTCGGCTTTATCGGCATCGGGATACCATCGTTCCGGGAGGAGAACGCCATCCCACATTATCCGGCAAGATCTCCGGAACCGATTTCGAGCAATTACCTTTTCCCCGAGTCGGGGCCGAGAAGAATGTTCTCTGGCTGGCACAGGATTTCGCTGCGGATCTGACTTTCCCAGACGGCTTCGGCTCCATTCTGGCCGCCCGTGTGCAGGGAGTCCAATACACTTCTGAGGTCCGGGCGGAACAGACTGGTTTGGGAACTCCGTTGATTACGGAAAAGGAAGGTCGGTTGTCTCACGGAATCACCAAGCGCTATACGCCAATTAACGAGGCGGCGGGTTCCGCCGTGACCGCCAACCTTGAGGCCATCGATGGACCGTTCCAGATCTACGCCACTGTAACGACGACACAGAACGATCCGTCACCCCTGGATCGGGCCATCCGCGATTTACGATCGGCGGTCAGATCGGGAACCGGGAAACTCCGCGCACAGCATGAAAAACAACTGGAGTCATACGCGGAACGCCCTCATGTGCGCGCCTGGTCCAAAGACGGGCGTCTGAAGATCGACCAAGCCGTGGGCGGCAATCCATATCGCCTGCGCCTGGCAGGGTATTACGGAGACATCCCCCTGTGCTCGGTCGATACCACCAAATTCTGTTTCCAGGATTCCTCTCGGTGGCACGCCGATTTCCATTTCAATGAAATTGAGGCGACCTCGCTTTGCATCCTGCGTCAGTTCGAATCCATGGACCCGTATCTGAACATGATCGCCACTATGCTGCCCATGGCACAGGCCAATGCGCGAGAGGTCTATGAGTGCGCGGGCGCGATGTATCCGTTGGTTCATTACCCGCTCAAGGCTGAGACGGTAATCCATACCCATCTGACATGGGAACAGAGCATGGAGATCACCGCCCTGCTCTTCAAACCGTTCTGGCTGCGCTTTCTGTACACATGGGACCTGGATTATCTGCGCAACCTGGCTTACCCGGTCATGCGCGAGGGCGCTCGTTTTTACACCGATTTTCTGAAAAAAAGTGACGACGGTCTGTATCATGTCTACCCGACCGTCTCGCCGGAACATCGGGGAATTACGGAAGGATTGAGGTACAATCGGGACAGCCAGTCCGGTATTACTCTCATCCGTTACCTTCTCCGTGCTACGGCTAAAGCCTCCGAACTTCTCGACTGCGACCGTGAAGAGGCGGAACGCTGGAGAGAAATCGCCGAGCACTTGCCCCCATACCCCACAGTGGACACACCCGAAGGCCCGATCTTTATCGACGTCGCCGGAGCGCAACCCATGGAATACAACATCGCCGTGCCGTTAAGCGCCGTGTTCTGGGGAGATGACATCGGCCTGGATTCCCCGCCGGAGCAGGTGGAACTGGCGAAACGGACCCTGCGCCTGATCAACGTCTGGGAACCGCATCGAGGGTATCTGATCGGCGTGCGCGCGCGATTGGGGATTTATCGGGAAGAGGATGGAATCAGCGTGCAGCACGTGCTGCAGTCTCACACGGGAGTTATTCGGGTGTTTCCCGCAGTGCCGAACGATTTTGAGGGCGGTTTCGAAAATCTGGGGGCACAGGGAGGATTCATCATCTCCTCGGAGCGAACTCCCTCGGGAGTTCGCTTCGTACAGATCGAATCCCTGGCGGAGAACGATTGTGCCGTCGCAAATCCCTGGCCCGCAAAGTCCGTTCGAGTCACCGATGAGACCGACAATCGGTCATCTCTCTTGAATGAAGATAAGGGAGTCTTGCACTTTCAAAGCGCGAAGAACCATGTCTACCGACTCACCGCAGAATAGCGGAGTGTCGATTACGGATTACGGATTGTGGATTGTGGATTGTGGATTGTGGAATGCGAACTGAAAACGACACAGGCGATCCCCTCTCCCTCCGAGAGAGGGTCAGGGTGAGGGAAATCCAGACCTTGACTCTCACTCCTCCGCCTTCCGTCGCAGGTTCTTGACCGCCTGACGAAGACGGATCTTGTCGATGTCAATCTCCAGGTTCTCTCGTCGATACGGCTGGGCGAAACGCATCAGATTGTGCCGCTTGGCATACCAATCCTGAATTGCAACTGTGCGGCCGGTCATAATACGGCAGACCACTTTCGGAACAAACACATAATTCTCCGGCTGCTCACGGTCCGGTCCCTTTGCGCCGAAAAAACAAATATGGTAGTACCGGTCGGTCTCCTCTTCGAGAATCCCGTTCAGAAGAATTTCCTCGATTTTCATGGACCCGATATGCTTCATTTTCCTGGTCCTTATGATAACAAAAGAGCGCTGCCGTGCAATAATTCATTTCCCTCCCGATCTTCCGATTTCATTCTATACTATCTTCGAAATCCGGATTCGAGAGGTTGTTATGGTTGGTTTTCTCTTTCAGGCAGTAATGCGAAAACAGATGGTGCGTTTTCTCTATCGGGGGATGTACCGCCATGTAACCCCCGTGCGAATCGAGGCCACCGATAATGGCGCGGTGCTGTGCGGCCTGGAACACGGCAGCCCCATCACCCGCCGGTACAATGTAGGCGAGATGATCGGCCTGTCCGTTGTCGACGATCCCAATACACCGGAGGCAAAGCGTCATACGCCTTGGGTGGTCGGCGAAGAGATTGATGCGAAATTAACTTTGGAGGAAAAGCTGCGCAAACACGGATTTCACTGATTCACTCCACGATGGTCAACGCGGAGAGGTTATGCCCCGTTCCTGCCCCGTCTCGCCGATAGGAGAAATATCCTTTCCCGCATAATGTGCAATCCCCGGAAATTTCGATATTTTCCGGGCGTATTCCCTCCGCCAGGGCGATTCGTCGATTGATTTCCTTCAAATTGATGTTCCCGGACCGGTCAAGCCAGTAAGGCTCCCAGCCGGGAAACGACTCCCGAAACTGTGCAATCACTTCCGGCCCCACCTCAAAACAGCAGCAACCGATGCCGGGCCCGATCCAGACCAGAAGATCTCCCGGATCGGTGTTGAAACACTCGTGCATTCTTCGAACCGTCTCCGCAACAATACTTCCCGCCGTCCCCCGCCACCCCGCATGAGCCAGTCCAATTGCATGGTTATGCGGATCGACCAGGAATATCGGAATGCAATCCGCCACAAGAATAGATATCGGAACATTCGTCGTATCCGTCACCATTGCATCCCCATTCCCAACCTGAGAAATATTGGGGAATGCCCCCTTTCCCCGATCCGCTCTTGTCACGCGGAAAACCGTTGCGCTGTGAACCTGGTACACATGCGTGAAATGGGCGGGATTCACTCCGAGCAATTCCCCCGCAAGCGCCCTGGCTTGGCGAACCTGGGATTCCGTACCGGATTTGAAACTGAGATTGTCCGCCGGGTCCGGTTTCCCATCGCGCCAGGATGGAGCCAATACCCCATGGCGAATCCACGAGATTCCCTGAAAAATCCGCGCCTCAACTAGTCGCATAATTCACCCCTTTGTATCGACTCACGAGTAAACTCCATACTCCTGCAACGCTTCCCACATCGCCATGAGATTCTCCGGCGGCACTTCGCCCTGAATGTTGTGGATCGTATTGAACACATACCCGCCCCCCGGCGCAAGCGCCTCCACATTCCGTCTCACATTCTCACGAACCTGCTCCGGCGTCCCGGACGGCAAGATCCCCTGGGTATCCACTCCCCCGCCCCAGAATGTGAACCGGGACCCGAAATCCCGTTTCAGCGCATGTGGCTCCATCTCAGGAACTGTGGTGTGGACGGGATTGAGGATGTCAATCCCCAGCTCATCAAAATCCGGTAGGAACGGACGGATGTTGCCGCAGGAGTGAAACAGGATATAACGATCCTCTCCCGGCGCTTTGGTCTCCTCCAGCTTCCGGCGCAGGAAACCGAACAATTTTAATTCCTTCGGCTTCACCAATTCCCGGTATTTCTCTGGGGAAATCAGTTGAGATTCCTGCGTTCCGAAATCATCGGCTTCATGGACAATGTCGATCACATCCCCCAAGGCATCCAGCGCCATTTCCCAGAATCGGATTTTCAAATCCAGGATTTTCTCCATGACCGCTTCGGCAACCTTTGGCGCGATAAGAATATCGCACAGAAAGTTCTCCATGCCCCGCACACGCTCGCCCATCTCGACCAGGCCCGCACAAAACCCTTTCAGGATCACAACCTTCCCTTCCCGGCGAAACTGCATGGCTCGTTCACGCAAGCCTTCCAGCCGCTCCGGCAGGTCCGACTTGGGCCAGGAATGATTCTGCACCGCCTCCACAGTGGTTTCGGCATCGTCAATCGGGCTTTTCACAAGCGAATACCAATGACCCCCGTCTTTGGGAAACTCCAACACAAGCCCCCAGTCATCCACATATCTCCAGCGGTCGCCGACATCCTCACTCGTAATATTCCAATTACTGCCCGTCAGGGGAAACAGCCCGCGCGTGTCGATTTCAAGCCGCTTGAAAATGTCCTCATCGGGAATCACGATCTGCTGCACCACGTCCGAGAATCTCGGCCGCACTTCCGGCAAATCCAGGTATGCCCGAAGGTTTCGATACGCCCGAACATGAATCCCGCTCACATTGGTTCCAGCCATATCAAACGGGACTTTATCCGGTTCCCGGTGACGAAGCGTTGTCAGGACTCGCTCACGTGAATTCATTCGTTCTCCACCTCGCGGAAATTCGTTCTAACCCCATCCGAACAGGAGCGGAATTCCGTCATTGCGAGCGAAGCGTGGCAATCTCATCGTTGGAGGGTGCAAGCCTGAGATCGCCACGTTTCGGCTCCTTCGTAGACTCAGGACCCGAAACTCGCGATGACGTAACAAGG
>Ga0116141_10002280_pt1 | contig 16505 bp, 13 predicted proteins | sample AD_UKC097_MetaG_FD_89744 | JGI IMG/M metagenome (GOLD analysis project Ga0116141, IMG submission 89744) | Active sludge microbial communities of municipal wastewater-treating anaerobic digesters from USA - AD_UKC097_MetaG | ecosystem: Engineered > Bioreactor > Anaerobic > Digestate | place: USA...
ACCCAGAAGTCGCGCATCGTGGCACCGGACGGCGTGACGGTGGTGGGCGAGGGCCAGCCGGTGCCGATCCGGCTCTCGAACGACCAGCAGGTCGCCACGACCGTCGAGGTCTTCATCAATCTAGCATTTCGTCAAGAGGGGACTCACTGGGTGGAAATTCTTCTGGATCAGCAGTTGCGGATGCGGTATCCGCTGCACGTGCGCAAGGTGCAGCCGCAGCCGCCGCCGAAAGCGGCAGGGCATCCAGACGCTCCGCACCCGGGGTGAGCGCGACTGCCGCAGCGGCGCACATGAGTCCCGAAACCGCATCCCACGGTTTCGTCTCCAGTTCCTTGATCAGGCGCGAGAGGTGAAAGCGCGGACGGTCGTTTTCGGGCGCGCTTTCGGCGCAAAGCCGGCCGCGCGCCTGTTTGAGCCGCATGATCCAGAGCGCCTTGATCAAGTCGCGCGCCGCTTCGTCTTTGGTCATCTCGCGCGCGCTCAGCATCTTGTTCTTGTTGGCCAGCAGCGCGCCGAGCACGGGCCGCCAGGCCGGATCGGCGGTTTGGCAAAGTTCCACCAGCCGGTCACCGCCGTTGCGCCGCTGGATCAAGAGCGCCTCGACCAGCGAGCGGGCGAAGGGGTGGGGCACGATATCCAGCGGCAGGTGGCGCTCGATCAGGTCGAGGACCGCGCCGTCGTGCTCGTGCTCAACCAGGAATTCGCACAGCAGAAATTCGGTTCGCGAGGGCGGGTCGGGCGGCGGCGGGACGTCGAGCGGTCCGTCGTCATCAACGTCCAAAGGCTGAAGGTCGTCCGTCTCAACCGGGTGGTCGGCGGCTGACGAGCGCAGGTCGGGCGCGGCGGGGTCGGCGCGCGGCTCGCGGTGCTCATAGGAGGCGCGCTGGCGCAGGGCCTCGATGTGTTTGTCGAGATCGGTCTCCATCGCCGAGTAGGGCATGTGCAGGCGCGCCGCCGCCTCCTGCAACAGGCGGGTGCGCAGGACGGCGCCGGAACAGGCCGCGAGCATCTCCAGCACGGCGCGCGCGACGCGGTTGACGGCGTCGATGGAGTCGGGCCGCTCTTCGGCCTGCAGGAGGGTTTCGATCTGGAAGGCCGTCACGGAGAGCGCGCGCTCCAGAAGGTCGCGGAAGGTCGCGGGGCCCTTGTCGCGCAGGAGCGAGTCGGGGTCCTCGCCGGGCGGCAGGGAGGCGACGCGCACCGGCATTTCCTCTTCGATGAACAGTGCGCCGGTGCGCAGCGCGGCCTTGCGTCCCGCGCTGTCGCCGTCGAAGACCAGCACCACGCTGTCGGCGTGTTTCTTGAGCAGCGCGACGTGTTCTTTGGTGAAGGCCGTGCCCTGCGAGGCGACAGCCGTGTCGAAGCCGCAGGCGTGGCAGCGGATCACGTCGATCTGGCCCTCGCAGACGATCGCTTCGCGGTGCGGGTGCTTGACGATCTTGGCTGCGGCTTTGTCGAGGGCGTAGAGCACGCGGCTCTTGGTGAAGATCTCGGTCTCCGGGCTGTTGACGTACTTCGCGGGGTGCGACTTGGCGTCGAGGATGCGCGCGCTGAAGGCCACCACACGGCCGCGCCGGTCGCAGATCGGGAACATCAGGCGGCCGCGGAAGCGGTCGTAATAGTCGTCCGGCCGGTTGGGGTTGTTGGGCGGCGAGAGGATGCCGGCGGTGACGAGCTGCTCGGGCGTGTAGCCGTATTTGCCCGCCCATTGCCGCAGCGCGTCGCGCGGCAGTGTGGGCGCGTAGCCGATGCCGAAGCGCTCAATGATCTCGGCGGGCAGCTTGCGGTTGGCGAGGTATTGGCGTGCGGGTTCCGCCTCGCGGGTCTTGGCGAGGCAGCGCTGGTAGAAGGCGGCTAATTCCGCGTGGATGGCGAGCAGCACCTCGCGGCCCTTGGCGTTGTAGTCGACATCCTGCTTCAGCGTCACGCCCACGCGCTCGGCGAGCGTGCGGACCGCATCCTGAAAGGTCAGGCCGTCCTGCTTCATGAGAAAGGTGAAGATGTCGCCGCTCTCGCCGCAGCCGAAGCAGTGGTAGAACTGCTTGACCGGATTGACGTGGAACGAGGGGGTCTTTTCGCGGTGGAAGGGGCAGCACCCCTTGAAGGTGCCGCCCGATTTCTTGAGCGTCACGCGCGCGCCGATAAGCTCGACGATGTCAATCCTCGCGCGGATCTCCTCAAGCACCGGATCTGTAATCTTTGCCGACATAACGTGCGCTCATGATAGCAGATTAGGTCAACCAGGCGCACGATAGGGCGCAGAGGCCGTACAGGCAGGCGGTTTCGGCGCGAAGGACCTGCGGGCCAAGGCTGACGGGCGTCGCGCCGGCGTCGGCTAATGCGGCGAGCTCGGCGGGGGTGAAGTCGCCTTCCGGCCCCACGAACCACCCTGCCGTCGGGGGGGGCGCCGGGTAGGCGGCCAGCGCGTCGCGCAGCGGCCGGGCTTCGGGCGTCAGCGCGGCCACAAAGAGGGGGACCGTCTGCGTGGCGAGGGCGAGGGCCGTGTCGAAGAGCAGCGGGGCCGGAACCTCAGGCAGCCACGCGGCGCCGCACTGCCGGGCCGCCTCTTCGGCGATGCGTACCCAGCGCGCGGCGTCGGACGGGCGCGAGACCGTGCGCGCGGAGATCACCGGCACGATGCGCGTTGCGCCCAGCTCCGTGGCCTTCTCGACGGTCCAGTCCATGCGCGCGCCTTTGCTGACGCAGGCGAAGAGCGAGAGCGCGCAGGCGGGGCGCGGGTGATCCAACGCCGGGCCGGCGGCCGTGAGCGTCAGACCGCACCGGTCGGCGGCGCTGACGGTCGCGGCGCGCGTGCGGCCGCGGCCGTCGAAGAGCATGACCGGATCGCCGGGGCGGACGCGCAGCACGGTTTGCAGGTGTCGCGCCGCCTCGCGGCCGAGCGAGCAGGTCTCGGCGAGCAGCTCTTCGGTTCTGACGAGGCAGCGGTGCATGCGGAAGGAGGGGTTAGTGGCCGGCGTGTTTGCGCAGGGTGTCGCGGCGCGCGAAGAAGGTCTCGGCGGCCTTGCGCTGGCGCGCAGCGTCGGGGAAGTTATCGGCATTGGCCATGGCGTTGAACTCCTCCAGCAGCCGTTTCTGCTTGGAGGAGAGGTGGGCCGGCACTTCGAGCTCGACGCGCACATGGAGGTCGCCGACGCCGCCGTGCAGGTTGGGCATGCCCTTGTCGCGCAGGCGGAAGACCTTGCCGTTGGGCGTGCCGGCGGGGAGGCGGATGCGGGCGTGGCCGTCGGGCGTGGGGACTTCAATCTCCCCGCCCAACGCGGCGAGCAGGGGGGAGACATGGACCGTGCACGCCAAATCGTCATCCTGCCGCTGGAACAGCTCGTGATCGCGCACGTGCAACACCACGTAGAGGTCGCCGGCCTCGCCGCCGCGCAGACCACTCTCACCTTTGCCGGAGAGGCGCAGGCGTGAGCCGGTTTCGACGCCCTTAGGGATGCGCAGGGCGATGTGGCGCGGGGTTTTGACGCGGCCGGCGCCGCCGCAGCTCTTGCAGGGGTTGCGGATGATCGTGCCTTCGCCGTGGCAGACCGGACAGGTCTGGCGCATCTGGATGAAGCCGCCGCCGACGATCACGACGCCGTGTCCGCCGCACTGGCGGCAGGTCTCGCGCGCGGACCCAGAGGCGGCGCCGGTGCCGCGGCAGGTCGGGCAGGCGTCATTGATGTTCAGGTCCACTTCGCGTTCGGAGCCGAAGATCGCCTCCTCGAGGTCAATCTCGAGGTCAAAGCGCAGATCGTCGCCGCGCTGAGCGGCGTCCGGATTGCGGGAACGGCGGCTGCGCCCGCCGCCGCCTCCGCCTCCGCCGAAGATGTCGCCGAAGCCGCCGCCGAAGAAGCTGCCGAGGATGTCTTGCAGGTCGATGTCCTGCATGTGGGAGAAGTCGCGTCCGAAGTCAAACCCGCCGGGGCCGAAGGCCGACTTCATGCCGGCGTGCCCGTACTGATCGTAACGATGGCGCTTGTCGGTGTCGCTCAGCACCTCATAGGCTTCGCACACCTCTTTGAATTTTTCGGCCGCCTCTTTATTGTCGGCGTTGCGGTCCGGGTGGTACTGCATGGCCAGCTTGCGGTAGGCCTTTTTTATCTCATCGGCGCTCGCGGTTTTGCCGATGCCGAGCACGTCGTAATAGTCGCGTTTGGTAGCCATATAGCGGAAGGGGGGGAGGTCTAAGGGGGCGTCCGGGTTCGGGTTAGTCCGTCACGTTAGACGGTTCGTTGTCGGCGGTCACAGGGTCGGGCGCGCCGGAGGAGACGATGACCTGCGCGGGGCGCAGCAGGCGTCCGCCGAGCAGCCAGCCGCGGCGGAACTGGTCCATGACGATGTTGGCCGGGACCGTGGCGGAATTCATCTGGGAGAGGGCTTCATGGTAGGTGGGGTCGAAGGGCTCGCCCTTCGCATCCAGCGGCACCATGCCGTGGCGGTCGAGCAGGGCGAGAAACTGGTCGTAGACCAGCTTGACACCCACGACAAAGGGCGATGCGGGGTCGGTCGCCTGGGCCAGCGCCAGCTCGAGGTGGTCGATCACCGGGAGCAGGTCGCCGAGCAGCTCCTCGTTGGCGCGTTTGATCCAATCTTCGCGTTCGCGGAGTTGGCGCTTGCGATAGTTGTCGAAATCGGCCATCAGGCGCGCGTAGCGGTCTTTCAGGAGCAGCAGCTCCTGCGCGTCCGGGGTGGCAGGCTCAGCCGGCGCGTCCGCTTGCGCAACGTTTTCCGAGGGCTCGGCAGGGACGGCGGTGCCAGCTTCGCCGGCCGCGGCATCCGTCGCCGGCGTCTCGACAGGCTCGGTCGTCTCGGGGCTGGCGGTGGCATCTGGGGCGGGGGTCTTTTTCTTGCTGAACATGATGTAAGCTTCCTTTTTGTCTGTCGGGCGGCGCAACGGAAAGGCCGCGGTTCAAAACCTCCGGCCGCGCCCGCCACAGAGGTGCGGGCGGGAGGAGAAATCAGACGCATAAGTGAAACACAGTCGCCCCGGATAGTCAAGGCGCGCCGAATTTGACATAGACCGGGCGGTACAACGCAAACGGCCCGTGGGCCGGCGTCAAGCGACCGGTCGCCCGATCGTAGGCGTAAGACATGAGCGCGTTCGAGTTTTCGTGGCCGAGCAGCACGAACTTCTCGCCGGGCATGAATTCAAAATCGCGCGGCGAGGCGCCTGCCAGCCGGGAGATGGCCAGCAGGTCCATCTTGCCGGTTTCGGGGTCGATGTCGTAGGCCGCGATGCTGTCGTGGCCGCGGTTTGAGCCGAAAAGCCGGCGACCGTCCGCCGAAAGCTTGAGGGCGGAGGCTTTGCTGTATTCGGTGAAGTCGGGCGGCAGCATGGTGATCGTCTGAACGTGGACGAAGGCGTCGCCGGTGTAGAGGAATGACGAGATCGTGTTGTTCAGCTCGTGCAGCAGGTAAGCGGTCCTGCGGTTCGGGTGGAAGAGGAGGTGGCGCGGACCGGCGCCGCCGGCGCTGGCGATGGCGAGCGCGGGAATTTCTTTGAGGCCCAACGCGCGTGCCGGGAAGTCGTACACCTTGACCCGGTCGATGCCGAGATCGCAGATGCACAGGTGCCGGCCGTCCGGCGAGACTTCGGCGCAGTGGGCGTGCGCCTTCTCTTGGCGCTTGGGGTCAGGCCCGCTGCCGGTGTGCGTCACGGTCACGGGCGGTGTGTCGGCGAGCCGTCCGTCGGCGTCCAGTTCGAAAACCCCCGACACGGCGTTTGTGTATTCGGCGAAGACCAAGGCCCGCTCGGCGGGATCGAGCGCGACGTAGCAGGGCGGCGTCACGCCGATCGGCTTGTGGTTGAGTGGCAGCAGGGTGTCACCTTGGATGGCATAGGCGGCCACGGCGCCGTTTGTTCCGGGTGCGCCCAGAGCAGGCAGGCCGAGCCCGGCATACAGGCGGGTCCGGGCTTTGTTGAGGGTGAGGTAGATCGCGTTTTCAATGCCTGCAACACAGCCGACCGGACGGAAATCGCCGCTCTCTGTGTCGGCATCAAAGATATGGATGCCCGTCTTTTTTTCATCCGTGTAGCAACCGATATATGCCAAAACGTTCATACTGCCCGATCTCCCTCCGAATGGGTCTTAACCGTCATCGCGCTAGTTTGGCATGGAACGCGGCACCGGGCAAGGCGGAAAAGACCCACCTTACGGATTGCATGTCTACGGCCGAATGGCGTATTCTATCCCCCTTTGTGGAGCACGAGATGAGCGATAAAAAAGTGTCGATGGCGGATTTCGAGTCGTTGTTGAGCGCGCAGTTGAGCACCTATCATAAGGGGTTCAACCCGGGGGACCGGGTGCGCGGGACGGTCAGCAACATCAACAACCAGTATGTGACGCTGGATGTCAACGCGAAGCGCGAGGGGCTGGTCCCGCTCGCGGATATGACCCTTGAGGACGGAACGTTGCGCTGCGCGATCGGCGATACGGTCGAGGTGATTTTCGCCGGCATGCAGAACGGCGCGTTCCTCTTTTCCGGCAGCATCAATGCCAAGCAGGTGGTCGACCGTTCGCTGGCGGACGCCTATCAGCGCCAGATGCCAGTTGAAGGGCGCGTTGAAAAGGAGATTAACGGCGGCTACGAGGTGACAGTCGCCGGCAAGCGCGCCTTCTGCCCCTTCTCGCAGATCAATCTCTTCCGCCAGGAGGGTGCCGAGTACATCGGTCACACCTTCAACTTCCTGATCACTGAATACGGCGACGACGAACGCGGCCCCAACGTGATCGTCAGCCGCCGCGCCCTGCTGGAGAAAGAGCGCGAGGCGCAGCGCGAAGAACTGGTGGCTGACCTCTATGTCGGCATGGTCGCGACCGGTACGGTCACGCGCATCGTGGAATTTGGCGTGTTTGTTGATCTCGGCGGCGCCGAGGGCTTGATCCCGCTTAAGGAGATCGCCTGGGGCCGCGACGTGAAGCCTGAGGACGTGGTCAAGGCGGGCGACCGGGTCGACGTGCAGATCAAGGATCTGGACTGGGCGCGCAACCGTATCTCGCTCAGCCTGCGCGGGGCGCAGGGCGATCCCTGGAACGACGCGGTGGCGCGTTTCCCGCAGGGCTCGACCTTTGTGGGCACGATTACGAAACTTGAGCGTTTCGGCGCGTTCGCTCAGCTCATCCCCGGCGTCGAGGGCCTGATCCCGATCGGCAAGCTGGGCGGCGGACGGCGCCTGATGTCCGCGCGCGAAGTCGTGTCCGAGGGCCAGGAGTTGCTGCTGCAGGTCGACAGCGTGGACCTTGAGCGCCGCCGGTTCAGCCTCAGGCCGGTGGATGAGCGCATCAAGGCGCTGCAGCCCGGCGAGTTGGCCGAGGGCGCGAAGGTTGAGGGCATCGTCGAGTCGATCCAGCCCTTCGGGCTCTTCGTGCGCCTCTCGGAGGAGAAGACCGGCCTGCTGCACATCAGCGAGACCGACATCCCCAAGGGCGGCAATCCGGCCGCGAAGCTGGAGCGCCAGTTTCCGCCGTCGAGCAAAATCGAGGTGGTGGTCAAGTCGGTCGAGGGCGACCGCATTTCGCTCACGCTGCCGGGCAAATGGGAAACGCGCGGTGGCGGCGAGGCCGAGGACGATGTTTCGACGTGGCGCTCCACTCACGCCGCCGCAGGCGGCTTCGGTTCGCTGGGCGATGCCTTCGCGAACCTGAAGCTGTAGCATCGGCGTGCAAATGAAAGGCGCAGCCGTGGCCGCTCCCCTCGCACTCTTCTCTCCCGCAAAGCGCGTGCGCGCCGAATTGGCCGTGGAGACGGTGTGGATCGGATCGACCGTCTATCCCGCGTGCCCGGTGTGGCGCGTGTGGGTTGACGGTTGCGCCGTGGTGGACACGTCGACGGCCGGACTGATGGCCGGGGACGGGCCGCTCGGCTACGGCATGCGCCTGGTGAAGGCGACGCGCCACCGGCCGCAGACTGGTATCGGACCGGGGCGCTCGCTGGTCGCGCGCTTCGCGGCGCGCGACGGCCGCGAATTAGAACTCACGCTGCGCGTGACGGACCTGAGCGCGTTCTGCGCGGTCCGTCAGCCGCGCACACGGCGTTCGGCGACCGAAGATATCGGCGTCACGTGTTTTCCAGAAGGGTCTGTGCTGTTGGGTGCGGAGGGAACGCTCAACGCTCAACGTTCAACGTTCAACGCTCAAGGCCTGCCCTCCAATGATCCGGGTGCCGAGCTGACCTCTGACCTCCGACCTCTGATCGCTGACCCTCTTCCGCAGGTGCGCTTCACGCCGGACGGCAAAGGGGTCGCTTTTTGGCGGCACGGTCTGGAGCGGCATGTGGTTTTCTTTGACCGGCCGGGCGACCTGGCGGAGCGCCGGTTCGCGGCGGTGGCGTCTGTCGCGGCGCTGAACATTGCGGACGGCCGGCTGGGGTGCGAGCATCTTTTTCTCACGGTGCCGTTCACGCGGAGCGCACTGCCGACGCCCGCGTTCGGCGCGGCGCTCACGCCCGCGTACCGTGCGGCGTTCGAGGCGCTGATTGACCGCGACACCGCCTGCGACGCCTTCTGGATGATGCGGGGTGAGCCCGGCGAATTTGCGGTGGGCGCGCGACGGCAGGGCGCGGTGTGGCGGGTGGCAGGAGTCACCGCGGCGGCGAAGACGCTGACGGTGCGCGTTGAAGATCTCTGGCTGCGCACGCCGGCCGAATGGCGCGCGCGGCGTTATACGGTCGAGATCCTGCGCGACCCGCTCCCCGGCGAGGCCGGGCCCTGTGTCAACGAGACGTTTGCGGCACAGGCGCCGGATGTGCGTGTGGCGCTGGATCTGGCGCGCGACGGCGGGTTCCTGTTGACGCTCCGTCCGCAGCCGTGAGGCAGGCTGGCATCCCATGCAAGAAGACTTTGGAGATAACGCGGGGGGCGAGGTGGAGGCCGACAGCGGTTCCGTCTTGTCCTTCACGGTGCCGGACGGCGCGGCCGGCCGGCTCGATGCCTGGCTGGCCGCGCAAGCGGCCGGCCTCTCTCGCGCGCGCATTCAGGCGCTGATCAAGGAGGGGCGGGTGACGTGTGCAGGCGGGCCGGTCAAAGCCAATGCGCCGGTGACGGCCGGGCAGGCGTTCGAGATCGAGGTGCCCGCGCCGCTGCCGGCGGTGCCGCAGCCGCAGGCGATCCCGCTCGACATCCTTTACGAGGACCGTGACCTGCTGGTGCTCAACAAGCCGGCCGGACTGGTGGTGCATCCTGCGCCGGGGCATGCGGACGGCACCTTGGTCAATGCGCTGCTTCACCATTGCCGCGACCTCGGCGGGGTCGGCGGCGTGGAGCGTCCGGGCATCGTGCACCGGCTGGACAAAGAGACCTCCGGGCTGCTGGTTGTCGCAAAGAACGATGCGGCGATGGCCGGGCTGGTGCGGCTGTTTCAGACCGGGGGCGTCACCAAGGAGTACGAGGCGCTGGCGCACGGCGCGCCGCCGCGCGAGTCGGGTACTGTAAGCGGGCTGATCGGCCGTCATCCGGTGGACCGCAAACGCATGGCCGTGGTGCGCGCCAACGGGCGGCAGGCGGTCACGCATTACGCGGTCGTGCGGCGCCTGGGGGAAGGCGTCACCTGGGTGCGTTGCCGCATCGAGACCGGCCGCACGCACCAGATCCGCGTGCACATGCAGGCGCTGGGGTGCCCGCTGGTCGGGGACGCGCTGTACGGCCGTCCGGCGGCGGACCGGCGGCTGCCGCAGCCACCGCACCGGCAGATGCTGCATGCGGCGCACCTGGCGTTCGCGCATCCGGTGAGCGGCGTCGCGCTCGATTTCCGCGCACCGCCACCGGCCGATTTTACGCGCGTGGCCGAGAGCCTGGAGATGTGATCGGCACGCCGCGAGCGGTGAGCGCCGCCTGCAGGCGTTCGATGGCGACCTCCTTGGCTTTGGCTTCAACCTCGATCGTCGCATCCAGCGTGCGCCACTCTTCAGGGAAATCATCCGGGTCGATGAAGTCATGGTGCGGGCCGGGCCGGCTGCTGCCGTAGCCCTCTTTGGGGGAGGAGACGTGCAGGAGCGGCTCGCGGTCCCACGTTGCGCGCGCACGCGCTGTGACGGCCGACACGGTGAGCCCGTCCGGCAGGCAGCGATGGTGGTGGACGTCGTAAACGAACGGGGTCCCGGTCTTCTCGCAGAAAGTCAGCAGGTCGGCCGGTGTGTAGATGCGGTCGTCGTTCTCCAGCGTCAGCCGCGCGCGAACACCAGCGGGAAGCGACGCGAGGGCAGCCGCGAGCCTTGCCAGCGCGGCCGGCTTGTCGCCGTACCCGCCGCCCGCATGGATGTTGATCACGTCGGCATGGATCCATTCGGCGACCTCCGCCTGATAGATCAGGTCCATGACCGACCTGCGCACGATCTCGGGGTCGGGCGCGCTCAGCAGGATAAACTGGTCGGGGTGGAAGGTCAGCCGCAGGCCGTGCCGGCGCGCGAAACGTCCGCACGCCTCGAAAGCCGCCACGATGGCCGCGCTCTCCGACAGGTCGCCGACCGCATACGCCTGTTGCGGGTGGGTTTTGACGGGCAGGATCTGGCTGTTGACGCGGAACGCGCCGATCCCGTGCGCGGCGCAGTAGGCCAGCGCGCGCTGCAGCGCACCGGCGTTGGCCAGCGCCAGCGCCGCCAGTTTTTCAAGCTGCCGCGCGCGCGGCAGGCGGGCCAGAGCGGCGGCCGTCGTGGTCTTGAACGCGATCGGTTCGCGATGAAATTTGCAGCACAGCCCAAGCCTGATCACAACACCTCCTCGTGAAGCGACCATTTTATCGTTTCAGCGCCTTAATTGTCGATCCCTCGAATTTCTCAATCAGGGGTTGACAGACGGCGCAGATTCCGCGTAAACTCTCCCTAGATTCTTTTAAGAGGTGTACCATGGCCAAATCTGACGCTTTCGCGAAGACATCGAAAAAACGATTTGAGGTGGCGGATGCCAGCGAGGTGAAACTCGGCGTGGGCGGCACCTTCAAGGCTGAGCAGATCGGGACGCTCGGCATCAATTCCGGCAATGTGGAATAAGTGTTTCGAGCCGGGCGTATGCTGAATTGCACTCATGCCGCATAACCCGTTTACCTGTGATCTGGCAGGCGTGCGTTTTATATTTACGTGCCTGACACCAGACGATTTCAACCCCCATTATTTGCCTTTTCTCGCGGAATCCGTATCGTCTGCCGACGTGCATTGCACCGTTGCGTGTAGCGGCGAAAACCCTGAGCTTTGCCGGGCGCGTGCCTGCGGGGCGTGGCATTTCGAGGAACGGGACGGCGAGGCCTGCCTCATGGGCGCCAATCCGGCTGGCGAAGTCATGTGGCGCATGACCGGCCGCGCGCCGTTTGAGCATCTCCGGTTCGAGTGGCATCCCACCGCCTTTGCGGCGATGTATCGCAATGAGGCGTACGGGACCTTCGGCATCGTGGCCATTCTGGCGCTGGTGCTGCGCCTGCTGCCGCTCGGCGGTCTGGTCCTGCACGGTTCGGCGCAGGTGGTCGACGGCGCCGGCATTATCTGCACGGGGCCGTCTGGCCGGGGCAAGAGCACGATTTCGCGGTTGTTCCACCAGAGCGGACAGACGGTCCTGACGGATGAGCGTCCGCTTCTCCGGCGCGACGGGGGCGGATTCAGGGTCTACGGTTCGCCGTGGCCCAGCTCCGGCGGCTTTGTCTCGAAGGCGTCGGCCCCGCTGAAAAAGATCTACTTCATCGAGCATGGCCCCGCGCAGGAAATCCTGCCCCTGACCACCCGCGAGGCGGTGCTGCGGCTGCTGGATGTGGCGCTGGTGCCGTGGATGGATCAGGCGTTCTTTGATCCCCTGATCCAGACGCTGGAAACGGTGATCCGCGAGGTGCCGGTCGCCTTGCTGCGGTTCCGGCCCGACGTGTCGGCGGTCGAGGCCGTCCGCCGCGACCTGACGCGCTGAAGCCTTTTTGAGGTGGCATCCGTAGCCCCAAAAAGTTATCCTGATAGCTCCATTTTTTTGATCGGGAGAGACGCCTCATGAATACGAAACTTGCTGACAACGTTTTTTGGACCGGGATGATCGACTGGGCGGTGCGCGATTTTCACGGGTATAAGACCGGGCGGGGCTCGACTTACAACGCCTATCTGGTCGTGGACGAAAAAACGGCGCTGATCGATGCGGTCAAGGCCCCTTACGTCGCGGAACTGCTGCAGCAGATCCAGTCGCACGTGCCGCTGGAAAAGGTCGATTACATCGTCTGTAACCATGCCGAGCCGGACCACTCGGGCGGCTTGCCGTCCGTGATGCGCGCCTGCCCCAACGCGACGCTGCTCTGCAACGCCAAGTGCAAGGACGCGCTGGCCCGCCATTATGACACCCGCGACTGGAAGGTCCAGGTGGTCGCGGACACCGAAACGCTCGCGTTAGGCCGCCGGACGCTCCAGTTCTTCGACACGCCGATGGTTCATTGGCCCGAGTCGATGGTCACCTATCTGGTCGAGGAGGGCATCCTCTTCTCGATGGATGCCTTCGGGCAGCATTACGCATCGGGGTTCCGCTTTGACGATGAGTCGGATCTGTGCGAGGTGATGCAGGAGGCGAAGACGTACTACGCCAACATCGTGCTGCCCTACGGCCGGCCGGTGGCCACGGCGCTCGCGCGCTTGGGCGGCCTGACGCTCAAGATGGTGGCCCCGAGCCACGGCGTGATCTGGCGCAGCCACTTTGACACGATCCTCGCCGCGTATCAGGCGTGGATGGTTTGCAAGCCCGCGCGCAAGGTCGTGATCGCCTACTGCAGCATGTGGGGCAGCACGCGCGCGATGGCCGAGGCCGTGGCGGCGGGCGCCCAAGAGCTGCCGGTCGAGGTCAAGCTCATCAATGTGGACGCGACACATGACACGCAGATCGTCACCGAGGTGATGGACTGCGCGGCCTTCGCGGCGGGGTCGGCTACGCTCAACATGGGCATCATGCCGCGCATGGCGGCGACGCTGACCTACCTGCGCGGGCTCAAGCCGCTGGGAAAGGCGGGCTTCGCGTTCGGTTCGCACGGCTGGGCCGCGAAAGGCACCGAAGAGGCCGCGCGCTACCTGGAGGCCATGCAGATGAAACCGGTGCGCGAGCCGCTCGCCTGTCGCTTCGCGCCGGATGCCGCAACGCTGGAAACCTGCCGTGCCGCCGGGCGCGCGCTGGCGGAAGTCGCGCAACACGCATAAAGGAGGTCCCGATGAATCCTCTCGCCCTGACGGGGTGGTCCCGCCGCATCGGTTGCGGAGTCGCGCTGTTGGTGTGCGCGGCCGCAGCCGCGACCGCCCGCGCGCAATCGCCGTTCGGCCTGAAGGTCGAGCGCTTGACGCTCGCGAACGAACAGGCCGAGGTGCGGATCACGCTGAGCGTGCCGTCCAACCACCTGATATACGCCGAAACGTTCAAGGTCTCGGCCGAACCCCTGCAGGTGCCGGCCCCCGAGCAGAAGCCTGATCCGGTCAACCCCTCGCAGCAGGTCGGCGTCTATGCACGTCCCTTCGAATCGCTCTGGCGCGTCGCGCCGCTGCGCGACGGGACTGCGTTAACGGTCGCCTATCAGGGCTGCGACGATGCCGTGTGCTTCATGCCGGAGGAGCATGCCTTCCGTTACGACGCGGCGTCCGGCCGCTTTGTCGCGGCGCCCGCGGCGGCGGACGGAGCCCCGCTCGCGGCGGAAGAGGCCGGCGCGTGGGCGCGCGGGCTCGCGATGACCGTGGGCGGCGGCTATATGAAGGCCGGCGAGTTTCTCGCGTTTCTGGACCAGGCCGACGGCAAGGAGCCCGCTGCCGGCGCGTCGCGCGCGGGGTTGGCCGGTTTCCTGAGCGATCCGGTCGCCTTCTTCCACGCGCACGGTCTGTTCCTGACGCTCCTTCTCGTGCTGCTCGGCGGCGTGCTGCTTAACCTCACGCCCTGCGTGCTGCCGATGATCCCGATCAACCTGGCGATTCTCGGGGCCGGCGCCGGCACGCGCGGCCGCGGCTTCGGGCTCGGCGCGGCCTATGGCGCGGGCATCGTGCTGGTCTACGGCGGCCTGGGCTGGGTCATTCTGCGCAGCGGGCTCTTTTTCGGCGCGCTGCAGGCGTCGCCTTGGTTCAGCCTTACGATCGGCCTGATCTTTGCGGCGTTGACGCTGGCGCTCTTTGATGTATTCGTGATCGATTTCGCGCGTTTCGTGACGCCGAAGACCAGCGGCGGCGCACGGCAGGGCGCGCTGGCGGCCTTCTCGGCCGGGGCCCTCTCGGCGCTGCTGGCCGGCGCGTGCGTCGCGCCGGTCGTGCTGGCCGTGCTGCTGCTGGCCGGCTCGCTCTACGCCGGTGGCGCGCGCGGCGCGCAGTTCCTGCCGTTCGTGCTGGGACTCGGCATGGCGCTGCCTTGGCCCTTCGCCGGCGCGGGCCTTTCGGTGCTGCCCAGTCCCGGCATGTGGATGGTTCGCGTGAAGCAGGCGTTCGGCGTGTTGCTGGCGCTGCTTGCGGCCTACTACCTGTATCTGGCGGCGGTCGGTTTCATGCCGGCTGCGCAGGCGGCGCGCGACGGCTCGATCGCGGCGGGCGACCGGGCGGCGTGGCAGGCCAAGGTCGAGCAGGCGCGGCGCGAAGGCAAGCCGCTCTTTGTCGATTTCTGGGCCACCTGGTGCAAGAACTGCGCGGTCATGGAGAAGACCACCTTCCAGGAAGAGCGGGTCAAGCAACGCCTCGCGCGCTACGTGGTGGTCAAGGTGCAGACCGAACGGCCGGAGCGGAGCCCGGCCAAGGAGATGCTCGACGCCTTCGGCATCCGCGGGCTGCCCGGCTTCGTCGTGCTGCAACCTGTTCCGTGAAGTGCTGTAACCTGAAAATGTCTGACATCATCATCTCTGGCGCGCGGCAGCACAACCTGAAGAACGTGGACGTGCGCATCCCGCGGGATTCGCTGACCGTGGTGACCGGACTGAGCGGCTCCGGCAAGTCGTCGCTCGCGTTCGACACCCTTTACGCCGAAGGCCAGCGGCGCTATGTCGAGAGCCTCTCCGCCTACGCGCGACAGTTTCTCGACCAGATGCAGAAGCCGGAGGTCGACCACATCGAAGGGCTCTCGCCCGCGATCTCGATCGAGCAGCGCACCTCGGGCGGGAATCCGCGCTCGATCGTGGCGACCGTGACCGAGATTCACGACTACCTGCGCCTGCTCTACGGCAGCGTCGGCCGTGCGCACTGCCCGAGCTGCGGCAAGCCGGTGCAGCGGCAGAGCGCGGAGCAGATCGTCGATCATCTGCTGGCGCAGCCGACAGGTACCAAGCTCGTGGTGCTCGCGCCGCTGGTGCGCGGCCGCAAGGGCCGCCACGAAGAGGTGTTTGAATCGATCCGCCGCCAAGGGTTTGTGCGCGTGCGCGTGGACGGCGAGATGATGGCGCTCGAGGACGTGCCGCGCCTCGACAAAAACAAGGCGCACACCCTCGAGGCGGTCGTGGACCGGCTGGTCGTCGGGGAGGGCGTTCGGCGGCGCCTGACCGATTCGGTCGAGCTGGCGCTCAAGCAGGGCGAGGGCCTGGTCCGCGTGCAAAGCATGCCCCGGGAAGGCGACGCGCGCGAAGAACTCTTTTCGGAAAAGAACGCCTGCCCGGACTGCGCGCTCAGCTTTGAAGAGCTGAAGCCGCGCGCGTTCTCCTTCAACAGCCCGTTCGGCGCCTGCCCGACCTGCGCGGGCCTCGGCGCGCAGTTGGTCTTTGACGAGGAGCTTGTGGTGCCGGACAAATCGCTGTCGCTGGCGGAGGGTGCGATCCACGCCTGGCGGCACGGCGGCTTCCGCATGGTGGTGTACTACAAGCATCTGCTCAAGGCGGTGGCCGCGGCATACGGGATCGACATGGACACGCCCTACAGTGAGCTGCCGGAGGCGTTCCGCCAGGTGCTGCTGCATGGCTCCGGCGACGAGCCGGTCACGCTGCGTTTCTGGATGCGCGGCGCGTGGCGCAAAACCGAAAAGCCCTATGAAGGCGTGCTGCCGAGCCTGACGCGGCGCTACAGCGAGTCGGAGTTCGACGAGGTGCGCGAGAAGCTGCGGCAGTACATGAGCCGCCAGCTCTGCCCCGACTGCCGCGGCGCACGGCTGCGGCCGGAGGCGCGCGCCTGCACCGTGGCGGGGCGTTCGATCGTGGAGGTCATGGCCATGACGGTCAAGCAGGGCGTGGCCTTTTTCGACGCGCTCGCGCTGCCCCCCGCCGACGCGGCGGCCGTGGCCGAGGTGCTGAAGGAAATCCGCCGGCGCCTTAAATTTCTCAATGATGTGGGGCTCGACTACCTCTCGCTCGACCGCGAAAGTTCGACCCTCTCGGGCGGCGAGATGCAGCGCATCCGGCTGGCGACGCAGATCGGCTCCGGCTTGGTCGGCGTGCTTTATGTGCTGGACGAGCCGACCATCGGCCTGCACCCGCGCGACAATGAGCGGCTGATCGGCATGCTGCACCAGCTCCAGCGGCGCGGCAACACGGTGGTGATCGTCGAGCATGACGAAGAGATGATCCGTTCGGCGGACTACATCGTGGACATGGGCCCCGGTGCGGGGCGCCAGGGCG
>Ga0116141_10002287_pt1 | contig 16473 bp, 10 predicted proteins | sample AD_UKC097_MetaG_FD_89744 | JGI IMG/M metagenome (GOLD analysis project Ga0116141, IMG submission 89744) | Active sludge microbial communities of municipal wastewater-treating anaerobic digesters from USA - AD_UKC097_MetaG | ecosystem: Engineered > Bioreactor > Anaerobic > Digestate | place: USA...
CCTTGACACCCCGAAGAGTGCTGTGTTAGCTAGGATGGCGGTTTCGGGACGTGGCGCAGTCTGGTAGCGCACCTGAATGGGGTTCAGGGGGTCGGAGGTTCAAATCCTCTCGTCCCGACCAAATACCACCTAGTAATTTCAATGAGTTGCCCGAGGCAGTCAGTCTCCCAGGGTCACAGTGGATGACAACTTTTGTCATCCAGTCCCCGAAACTGGTGGCTGTAGACGCTCGCTGGAGCAGGCTTTTCAATAAGCCTCGGGATCACAGGGAGATCACGACAGACCACAGGAAGCCTTCATCCTTGAAAAGGGACCATGTCGCTACACCATTTCCTACACCATTGACACGGCCTGAAAGAGGAGGGAAGGGCTTCCATGAGTATCAGGCGCTCACCGTCGTATCTGGTCCGTCAGGATCACGGGTATTGTTTCCGCTTGCACATCCCCTCTGACCTGTCCCCACACCTTAACCTGAAGGAGCTACGCTACAGCTTAGGCTATGTGAACCTGAAACAAGCAAGGATCAGGGCAGCCAAGCTGGGGGCGTTTGTATGGGGGTTGCTTGAGAAAGCCAGAGCCGATATAAGGGCCTGGGGGTATACGACCATGGATAGAGATCGCATCAAAGCCCTGATCTATGACTACTTCCGAGAGACCCTTGAAGAGGATGAGAGATCACGACTGGAGATGACCAAGCCGTTCACCTCGGATGAGCTTGAAGGCCAGTACCTGGCCAGCTCCAGTACCTTCGATGATGTTGAGGACGAGGTAGCGCGTGTTGACATCCGTAGGGTAAGCCCTCAGGTCGTCGAACTGCTCAACAGGAAGGGCATAACGGACATACCTTCCGACTCCCTGGCATTCAAGGCGCTGGCTTTCGAGCTGCTCAAGGCTCAGTACAGCCTTCTTCGGATCATCGCTGCTCGGTCAGAAGGCAACTATGTGAGGGAAGGGGAACTGAAGAAGGAGTATCTTGAGTCTGTCCTTGGTGAACCAGAGGTCATAGCATCAAAGCTGGCGTATGAGCCGAAGACGACAAGAAAGACTGGGCCGAGGCTCTCAGAGAACATCAGAGACTTTCTGAAGGATAAGCAGAAGGGCAGGCTTGTCCTGCGGAGCCAGAAGTCACTGGAATACAGTCTTCAGCTTTTCGTTGAACTGACTGGCGACCCCTTTGTGCAGGAGATCGACTTTGAGGTCATGAGGTCGTACTTCGAGAAGCTCCAGATGCTGCCTGCCAACAGGACCAAGAAGAGCCAGTACAGGGATAAGACGCTCGAAGAGTTGTTGGCCATGGAGATACCAGAGCAGGACAGGATCTCTGTTGACACGATCAACGGGCACATCAGGTGGGTCAAAAACTGGGGTGTTTGGGCAACCAGGTGGGGGAAAATGGCACAGGACTACACCAAGGGGCTCAAACAGGTTACCAAGCCTGACACCCGTGCAGATGAGGAACGAGACGCCTTCACGAAAGAGGATCTCCAGGTCATATTCAACTCGCCTGGGTATCGTGAGGATAAGTTCAACAAGCCATACAAGTTCTGGCTTCCTCTTCTGGCGTTGTACACTGGGGCGCGACTGGCAGAGCTTTCTCAGCTTGAGCTGGACGACGTGGAGAACGTCGATGGGGTCTGGTGCCTCCTAGTACAGACCAAGGAGACCGGTAATGAAGCGAAGAAGAGGTTGAAGTCCAAGGCCTCCAGAAGAAAAATACCCCTCCACGATTTCCTTGTGAACGACCTCCGTCTCATCGAGTACGTGAAAGCCTTAGGTGATGCTGGTGCAACGAGGCTGTTCCCTGAGCTGCCATACTACAATTACTCATATGGTCAGGCTGCCTCGAAGTGGTTCCAGGATTTCCGGGATGCACTGGGATTGAACAAAGATGGCAGGAAGATCACCTTTCACAGCTTCAGGCACACGCTTACACGCCACATGAAACAGATGGGGGCAAGTGGGCAGGCCCTTTCGGAGTTAGTTGGGCATTCAACAGGTTCCATCACACAGGAGAGGTATGCAAAGAGATATCCACCAGCACAGCTCAAGAGTCTGACGATTGACAAGGTAGACTATGGGATTGACCTGACGCACCTGAAGCGGTCGAGGTATGTCACATATCCCCAAAAGGTTGCAAAGCACGTCGTAGAGAGTTAGTATAGCATTATGCCGAAGACTATTTAAATTCTTATTCATAGCTTCGGTATAGCAGTTGTTATGGGGTTTTAGGAGGAGATGAAATGGTAAATATCGGAAGCAACAAATTTGAGAATGTGTCATTCCCATTGGCCTTCGCAAATAGGTACTTCATGTTGGAGCATTCATCAGGCGAGGACATATGGACGGTTTTTACTGTTAAAGACGGAAAGCTGGTCATCGAGATCCTGAAGAACAAACCTCATGACAATGCTTTATCCAAAGCTGAAACTAACCCTACCGGGATAGTCACGGTTTCCAACCCAAAGACAGGTGCGTTTCTTTACAAGCTTCGCCCAGGCAGCAAAGACAGTTCAATATTTGGACGCATAAACGGCCAAGAAACTGAAATCAAGATCACAGACAGAGAAATATGCATTGGCACGAATAAATTCCAGAACAATTTAGTCTCTGGTTTTGCTGTTGGCATTATCGTTGATGGCAGAGGTGGCATTGGGATGGGGGCGGGATTACCTCCTGAACTAGAGCACCTGATTCGCGCATAGCAATCGCATCAACTCGGACTGGCAGTCCGCCCAACATATGTCACGGAGATAGGACAACATGGCCATCAAGAAATCTGACCTCTACTCTTCGATCTGGGCCTCGTGCGATGAGCTGCGCGGTGGTATGGATGCCAGCCAGTACAAGGACTACGTACTGTTCATGCTGTTCATCAAGTATGTCACCGACAAGTACGGCAACAGCACCGACTTCGCCCCGCCGGTCACGATACCCAAGGGAGCGAGCTTCAAGGACATGCTCGCGCTTCGTGGTAAGAGCGACATCGGCGACAAGATCAACACGCAGGTCATAGCGCCGCTCGTACAGGCCAATGACCGGTTGGCCCGCAGCGATTTCCCAGACTTCAACGATTCCAACAAGCTCGGCGAAGGACAGGCCAAGGTCGATCGGTTGACCAACCTGGTCAACATCTTCACGAGCCCCCAGCTCGACTTCTCACAGAACCGCGCTGACCACGACGACCTTCTTGGCGACGCCTACGAGTACCTGATGCGGAACTTTGCCACCGAGAGCGGCAAGAGCAAGGGGCAGTTCTATACCCCTGCCGAGGTCAGCCGCGTCATCGCCAGGGTGATCGGCATCTCACCGGACAACACGAAGGCATCTACGACTGCCTACGACCCGACCTGCGGCTCGGGCTCGTTGCTCCTGAAGGTAGCCGCCCAGGCCGGGAAGCGCATCACCCTCGAAGCGCAGGAGAAGGATGTCACCACGGCGGGCTTGGCCCGCATGAACATGATCCTGCACGACTTCCCGACGGCCAACATCGTCTCAGGCAACACCCTGGCCGCGCCCAAGTTCAAGGACGGCGAGCACCTCCGCACATACGACTATGTCGTCGCCAATCCGCCGTTCTCTGACAAGACTTGGACCACCGGCCTCACGCCATCGAAAGACCCGTTTCAGCGCTTCGCCTGGGGTGAGCCGCCCGCCAAGAAGGGGGATTACGCCTACCTTCTTCACATCATCCGATCGATGAAGAGTGCGGGCAAAGCCGCCTGCATCCTGCCCCACGGCGTCCTCTTCCGCGGTAATGCCGAGGCTACAATCCGTGAGCAGCTCGTTCGTTCTGGCTATCTCAAGGGCATCATCGGGCTTCCCGCCAACCTCTTCTACGGCACCACCATTACTGCCTGCATCGTGGTACTCGACAAGGAGAATGCCGCCGGCCGCAAGGGCGTGTTCATGATCGATGCCTCTAAGGGTTTCAGGAAGGACGGGCCGAAGAACCGGCTGCGTGAGCAGGATATCCACAAGATCGTCGACATCTTCACCCGACAGGCCGAGATCCCTCGCTATGCCCGCATGGTGCCGCTGGACGAGATCGCTGACCTGAAGAACGACTTCAACCTAAACCTGCCACGCTACATAGATAGCACCGAGCCCGAGGACCTTCAGGACATCGACGGTCACCTGCGCGGCGGCATCCCGGAGCGTGATCTGGACGCACTCGGTGCGTACTGGAATGTCCTCCCCAGCGTGCGTTCCGTGCTGTTCGAGTCCGTGGGCCGCCCTGGTTATGCCCAATTGAAGTTGCCGCTCGCCGATGTGAAACCAGCTATTCTCAGCCACGCCGAGTTTATTGCCTTCCAGCAACAGGCGACGAAGGTGTTTACGGATTGGCGCAAGGCCACCACACCACGCCTCACCGGCTTCGACAGGGACGGACACCCCAAGGCGCTGATCGAGATCATCGCCGAGGAATTACTCGCTGCGTTCCGCCAAGCGCCGCTGCTAGATGCTTACGACGTCTACCAGCACCTCATGGATTACTGGGCCGAGACCATGCAGGACGACGTCTATCTGATCGCCGCCGACGGCTGGGTAAAGGGTGTGCAGCCGCGGGAGATCGTTCAGGTCAAGGACAAGAACAACAAGCTCACCTGGCCAGAGCCGCACGATTACCTGAAGGGCAGGCGGCGCTTCAAGTCGGACCTCATTCCCGCGCAGATTCTGGTCGCTCGCTACTTCGTCGCCGAACGCGATGCCATAGAGGCGTTCGACAACCAGCTCGCTATGCTGGAGCAAAAACTCGACGAGATGCTCGAAGAGAACAGCGGCGAGGACGGGTTGCTCGCCGAGGTGATCGAGGGAGAGGGTGACAAGCAGAAGATTTCCGCGAAGGCCGTGAAAGCCCGATTGAGGGAGATCGGCAAGGACCCACTCTACACGGATGAGCGTGCAGTGCTCGAGGCGTACGCGAAGCTGCTTGAGCAGCAGACAGAGGCCAAGGCCAAGCGCAAAGCTGCGCAAGAGGATCTGGATAAGAAAATCGACGCTAAGTATTCTAAGCTCACTGAGGCGGAGGTAAAGACGCTGGTGGTGGACGACAAGTGGATGGCTCGTCTGTCAACAGCCGTGCAGGGCGAGCTCGACCGCATGTCACAGAAACTCACCGGCCGCATCCGCGAGCTAGCCGAGCGCTATGCAAAGCCGCTGCCGCAGCTCATGGAGGAAGTGGAGTCTCTCACCACCAGGGTCGAGGAGCATCTTAAAAATATGGGGGCAGTATGGAAGTGAAGCCCGTGTACAACCATACGGAGTTGGGGGCCATCCCGGAGGATTGGAATGTTCAAACACTAAACAATATCTCGACAATTTCGCGACTTGCGGGCGCAGAATATACGGCAGTATGGCAAGAGACCCCAAACGGTGAAATTATCGCGTTACGGGGATTCAACATCGGCCAAGGAAGAATCATCGAGCGAGATTTAGTTCATATTTCGAACAAGCTGTCGTTAAGATTGAAACGCTCACGTCTTTGCAAAGGTGACGTAGTATATCCATGTGTGGGTTCAATCGGAAATGCGGTTGTGATCGATGAGGACTCGAAATATCACATACAGCAAAATATCGCGAGGATAACTCCATATCAGAATATCGTAAGTTCACAGTACCTGGCATACTACCTCATGAGTGCTTTGGCTGCGAGGGAAGTTGAACGTTTTACATCGAGTTCTAGCCAACCAAGTGTTTTGGTGGGTAGCTTGCGGCAATATCGTGTTCCTTTGCCATCAACCATGGGAGAGCAACGTGCTATTGCGGAAGCATTGAGCAATATGGATGAGCTGCTTTGGGGACTTGATCGGCTCATCGCCAAGAAGCGCGACCTCAAACAAGCCGCCATGCAGAAGCTCATTACAGGCAAGACCCGTCTTTCAGGCTTTAGTTGCGAATGGGAGTTTAAGCGATTAGGAGAGCTTATCATCAGGCTGCCGAAGACGACACGTCCATCCGCAGCAGGAAGGGCACAGGGCAAGTATCCATTCTTCACGAACTCCACCAAGCCCTGCGATAAGTACTTGGATGAGTTCGATTTCGATATGGAAGCAATCATTGCCAATACCGGGGGCGAGGCTTATTTCAACTACTTCAATGGGCAGTTTGCCGCGATGGCCGACTGCCTAGTATTTAAGACGTCCATGTTAACGCAGTTTCTTTACTTCGTTCTGAAATTCAACGAGCAGCACATTAACGATATGGGATTTACAGGTTCGGGCATCAGGCATCTCGACAAAAAGTATTTTTTTGACTACGAGCTTCACTTCCCACCTACGCTAGCCGAACAATCCGCAATCGCCGCCGTCCTCTCCGACATGGACACCGAACTGGCGGCGCTCGAAGCCCGCCGCGACAAGACCCGTGCCCTCAAACAGGCCATGATGCAGGAGTTGCTCACGGGCAAGACGCGCCTCGTCCCCACCGGAGGCGGCCATGCCTGAGATACCCCGCTCTGAGCGCAAGACGCAGAACCGAGTCATCGCCCTATTCACCGACTCGGCTCGTCCCGACAAACTCGGTTACCGCTACCTCGGTGAGTGGAACAAGAGGGAGAACAACCGTGCCATCGAGACGGCGCTTTTCCGCGACAACCTGACTGCCCGCGGCTACACCGCCGCCCATATCTCCGCTGCTCTACAAAAGCTGGAGACCGCCGCCGACTCTACGGGCATCACGCTCTACCAAGCCAACCTGCGCACCTACCAGCTCCTGCGCTACGGCGTGCCGGTACAGACCGCCGCGGGGCAAGCGCACGAGACGGTGCATCTCATCGACTGGGAACATCCGGAGGAGAATGACTTCGCGCTGGCCGAGGAGGTGACACTGACCGGCGGTTACGAGCGTCGGCCGGACATCGTGCTCTATCTCAACGGCCTCGCCATCGCGGTGATCGAACTCAAGCGCAGTTCGGTGGAGGTGGCTGACGGCGTGCGCCAGCTCATCACCAACCAGGAAGAGATCTTCAACAAGGGTTTCTTCAGCACCGTGCAGCTCCTCTTGGCGGGCAGCGACTCGCAGGGGCTGCGCTACGGTACCACCGGAACGCCGGAGCAGTTCTTCGTCCAGTGGAAGGACGAGGCACCAACCGGCGCTGCACTCGCCGCCGGGGCACTGCTCGACCGGCCGCTGGCGCAGCTCTGCAACAAGACCCGACTCCTCGACCTGATCCGCAACTTCATCATCTTCGACGCTGGCCATAAGAAGGTCCCTAGGCCCCACCAGTTCTTCGGAGTGAAGGCCGCGCAAGAACGCATCGCCAAGCGTGAGGGCGGGGTTATCTGGCACACCCAGGGCAGCGGCAAGAGCATCGTAATGGTGCTGGTCGCCAAGTGGCTGTTGGAGCATGACCCTGATGCGCGCATCCTCGTCATCACCGACCGCGATGAGCTGGACAAGCAGATCGAAGGGGTGATGAAGAACGCCGGGGTCATCGGCGCCGAATCGCCCTCGCCGCGCATCACGTCCAGGGCGGAGTTTGTGGAGAAGCTTGGGAGCTCCACGCAGCGGCTCCTGTGCGCACTCATCCACAAGTTCGACGTCACCGACCTCAAGGGCGAACGGCCTCCGATCAGCGGGCGCTTCTACGTGTTCGTGGACGAGTGCCACCGCACCCAGGGTGGTGACATGAACAAGCAGATGAAGCGCTGGCTTGAAGGTGCGATCTTCATCGGCTTCACCGGCACGCCGCTCCTCCGCAAGGACAAGCTGATGACGCGGGATGTCTTCGGCACCTACATACACACCTACAAGTTCCACGAGGGTGTGGCCGACGGTGTCATCCTGGACCTCAAGTACGAGGCTCGCGACGTACCACAACGACTGACCTCACAGGCCGCCATCGACCAGTGGTTTGAGCAGAAGACCAAGGGCCTGAACAATTTCCAGAAGGCGGTGCTGCGCAAGCGCTGGGCGACGATGGAGGAGCTGATGAGTGCAGGCGAGCGCAAGCAGCGCATTATCGCCGACATCATCGAGGACTTCAGCCTCAAGCCGCGCCTGAACAACGACCGTGGCACGGCGATCCTTGTCACCGCCTCCATCTACGACGCCTGCCACTACTACCGGCTGCTCCAGAACACGAGCTTCGGGCCGTACTGTGGGATCATTACTTCGTACGAGCCAAACCACAACGCGATCTCACGCGAGGCCGCCAACAGCGACGAGCGCTACAAGTTCGACACCTACACGCAGCACGTCCTCAAGAAAGGGCAGACCACCAAGCAGTATGAAGACGAGGCCAAGCGCCGCTTCATCGAGGAACCGGCGAACATGAAGCTGCTAGTCGTCGTTAGCAAACTGCTGACCGGCTTCGATGCGCCGAGCTGTACCTACATATACCTCGACAACGAGTTGCACGACCACAACCTGTTCCAGGCTATCTGCCGCACCAATCGCCTTGATGGCGATGACAAGGACTACGGCCATATCGTTGACTTCAAGGAGCTGTTCAGCGAGGTGCAGGAAGCGATCGCAGTGTACAGCTCCGACGAGCTGGACATTGAAGACGGGAGTGATGCCGAGAACAACGTCCATCTCAAGGACTGGCTGGATGAGGGCAAGAAGAAGCTCGATGAGGCCCGCGAGGCGCTGCGCTACCTGTGCGAACCTGTCGCCCTTCCGCGGGAGGTGGAGCAGTTCCTGTATTACTTCTGTGGTTCTGCCGCCAACCCGAATGCACTGAATGAGACCGAGGCACTGCGGGTGTCATTCTACAAGGCAGTTGCAGTCTTTGTGCGAGCATTCGCCGCCATCGCGCAGGACCTGACGGAAGCCGGGTACTCCGACGCCGAAGCGGACGCGCTGCAGAAAGACGTTGAGTACTACGGCGAGATTCGCTCCGCCATCAAGAAGCACTCAGGCGAGGAGCTCGACATCAAGCCCTATGAGGCGGACATGCGCCACCTCCTCAATACGTACATCCAGGCCGACCCGGCGGCTGACCTGGGGGAACTGGGCAAGATGTCACTGACCGAACTCATCATCGAGACCGGTATTCACGATGCCATCGCCCGAAAGCTCAACGAGAGGGGCAAGCTCTCGAAGAATGCCATCGCCGAAGGGATCATCAACAACGTCCGCAAGACTATCATCCGCGAGCAACTCACCGACCCGCGGTTCTACGAGCAGATGTCGAAGCTTCTCGACGACCTGATCCAGCAGAGCCGGGCTGATGCTGCAGCATACGAGGAATTTCTTCATAAGGCTGAGGCGTTGGTGAAGAGACTCGCGGCGAAGCAGCCAGAGGCGGGGTTACCTGCGGCACTGCATGGCAAGCGGGAGGCGACGGTGATCTACAACAACTTGCCGCAGATTCTCGCGGCGGGGTGTGCCAGCGCTGACATGGTGGCTGAGCCGCGCGCCGAATACGGTGATGAGCGCCTTAACCTGGCCTTGGAAATCGACCGCGTGATGCGCGAGCGGGCTCCTGCTGGCTGGAAAGGGGACCAGGCTCGGGAGGCTCAGGTCTTGAATGCCCTATTCCCCCTTCTCAACCGCGATCGCGAGGCAACCCTTGCGCTGTTCGAGCTAATCAAGAACCAGCCGGGATACTGATGAAAGAGACGATCCAACTCGGTGACATCGCAATAGTCGTAAGGCGCAAGGACATCAAGCATGTCCACCTGTCGGTGCATCCGCCGAATGGGCGCATCACCCTTGTCGCGCCGAAGGGGACACGCCAGGAGGTGATCCGTGCATATGTGGCATCCAAGCTCGGATGGATCAGAGATCAGCAGGCGAGGCTTCAGGGACAGGCGCGGGAGACACCACGCCAGTTCGTCGAGCGCGAGAGTCATTACCTCTGGGGAAGACGCTATCTGCTCTCTGTGAGGGAAGAAGAGGCCAAGCCATCCGTTCGCCTCAGCCATAACAGAATCACTCTCACCGTCCGCCCCGGCAGCAGCTTCGCGAAGCGTGCGGAGGTAATGCATGAATGGCACAAGTCCCTTCTGCACGACGCTGTGCCCGAGATGATCCGCAAGTGGGAGCCGAAGCTAGGTGTGAAGGTGGCCAGCTATTTCCTCCAACGCATGAAGACTAAGTGGGGCGGCTGCAACCACCGGGCGCGGAACATTCGGCTCAACACCGAGCTGGTGAAGAAGCCCAAGGATCTGCTCGAATACGTAGTGGTCCATGAGATGCTTCACCTGATCGAACCTACCCATAGCGAGCGTTTTCTCGCGCTGCTGAACAAGCACTACCCGAGATGGCGCGAAGTTAGGGCAGAGTTGAACGAATTGCCATTAGGTGCGGAGAAGTGGAAGCTATAGCTTTGTGCCATTGGCTGGCCTTGGATTGACCTCATGTCGTCTTTGGGTCATCTCTAGGTCACTTTCAAAAACATCGCAAATATTTTAAAGGGTCAACACCTCACCCTGAAGGCTTCCCCTAGATCACATGCTGAAGCTGTAACAGACTCCACTGCCCACCATGCCTAGCTTCTTCCCTTCTTTCTTTGCGCGGGCAAGATCGTTCTTTGTTCGTTCGCTGAGGAGATCACGTTCCAACTCAGTGAAGATGGGTCTTTTACATAGTTGATCTTCTGGCAGACCCCTGAAGAACGGCTCCTGGCCTGGTATTAACCCTTCACCCCCAAATAGCCCATGTCAACCTGCTGACCCGCATTCACCGACGCAACCTGATGCAAATGGTGCAGGAATAAACGGGTTTCTTGGGTGTCCTTGCCGGTGCTGCGGGAAGCAGGGGAACCAAGGGGGTCTGAGGCCCCGGTCAGAAAGATTTTGCCGTAAATTTCTGAAAGGGTCACGTGACCCCGTCCGCGGGCTAAAACCCCCCCCGTAGGGGGGCCTTAACGGGTTTTTCTTTTAGTTGCTTGCTGGTCATTCCAGGCTCAGTGCTGGAATGATACACCCCCCCTGCCTTGTTCAGCGGGCTTCCGCTGGTATGGTGGCTGTACTGGTCTATGATCCGATTAACGTGCCTCAGCTCTCTTTGCCCTGACAAGTGTTGACACGCTCACCCCCATCTCGCGCGCTGCCTCATTGAAGCTCTTGCCTCTCCGCAACAGAGCAAGACCATCTTGAAGCTTACTGGGCTCTGTTCTTGGCCTGCCACCAACTCTGCCCTTCGCCCGGGCGTTGGCCAGGCCAGACAGCACCCGTTCACGAATAAGCTCTTTCTCGAACTCAGCCATTGCCCCTACGAGGTGCGCCATCATCCTGCCCATGGGTGTGGTCATGTCAACCAGGCCAGGACAGACAAACGCTACCCCAAGGCTCTTCAGCTCGTCCATGGTCAGGACCAAGTCCTTGATTGACCTGCCCCACCTATCGAGCGTGAGCACCAGTATCCCGTCAATCTCCCTCTTGCGTGCCATGGCCAGGACCTCGTCACGCTTGGGTCTGTTGTCAGCTGCCCCACTTACATGCTCCTGAACTACACAGGCAACCTCCCAGCCTCTGGCCTTCGCATGCTTTCGTAGTTCTCTCACCTGTCGCTCTGTAGATTGGTCTCTGGTAGATACCCTGGCATAGATCGCCACCCGTTCAACCTTCGTTGTATCCTTCCTCGTGGCCATGGTCAAAAACCCCCCTTCTCTTGGTGTCTGCAAACCCAGTGTTCATGCAGAACCTACACCCGTTTTCCGACGTAGTCAATAACATATGTTAAAGACCATATCAGCAGCAAACAGGGCGCGTTGACCACCGCGACCTAACGCAAAGAGATCAAAGGACATTTATAGAGTGGTCACAAAGTACACAGTATAGGGGAAACAGGGCGAACCACGGCAGAGGGCTTTCCTTCCACTCATTCATCATCACCACCATCCCATCGTACCTGTATAGGTCTTCGCTTCACCGGCCCCTGGGTCATCCCGACTCGGGGGCCGTTCTCCATCCTTTCCTCTCATACCCATGACCACCTCCATACCACCAGGAAGACCCCCGTGTGTTTCTGGGAGTGGGCCTATTCTCAGTAATGCATATGCCGCCTCGATCCGGGCTTCCCCCTTTTGACTTGTGCCCACAGCTGCACCCGGCTTTCACCCAGGACCACCGACTGGGAAGCGACCAAATACAATCCAAGGAGAACAACAAATGCGCTACACAAACCCATTCCTCAAGAAGTCCGCCTCTATAGACTGCCTCAGTACCGACACTCAACTTGCCGAGCTTCCAGCCTTTCCAGGTGCTGCGATTCGTCCTTGTCATGCACCAGATGATCCTGTCAGCTCGACCGCACAAGCCCCACATCTGCTTCTGCTCAAGCGGTTATACGCTCGTGGGGGTACCTGCCAGCGGCTCAAGATCAGGGAGCAGGCCCTCAAGCGCTTGAAGGAGATCCAAAAAGCTTGTAGGGAGCAGGCCCTCAAGCGCTTGAAGGAGATCCAAAAAGCTTGTGTGGAGAAGGCCCAAGTCAGACCAGCATACGGCGTCATCTTACGGCGGGCAATCCAACGCTACCATCAGTCGCTGCCCCAGTTCACCGAACCAACAGAGGCCCAGTATGAGCATCAGGCCCTGATGGGCGCGGCGCAGGACGACTAATCGAACCACCACCATCGACCAAAAAAAACCGAAAGGAGATTTGCATATGAACATCGCAACATTGCAGCCGGGAGGGCCACAGACGGCCCCCCAGCCATTCACAACCACAGAGAAGCAAGCTTCCGAGATAGCACCAGGACGCTGCCCCTCGTCAGCCCTCATCGACCATGCTCACCGGCTCCTCATCGAGGGTCTGGAACGCTACGGTAACAGGCTTACAGACGCTCACAAGGATGCGCTCCGAATCATCGTCAGTACCTTCACCGACAAGGTTTACGGCCACAGTACCGGGTGGTCAGCTATCCCGCTGGGTACAGGGATGGGCAAGACACAGAGCATCATTGCCTGGATCACGGCCCTTCATCGCCTTGGCATTGATGGTGTGTCCGTTGTCGTGTGCGCCTCTCAAGTCGAGGCTCTGTGCGACATCAAACGCGCTCTGATGGACAGAGGTGTGCCTGAGGAGATCATCGGCTTGTGGCACTCATACCCTTACGACCCCGAAAAGGCCCGCGAGTACATGGCCAAGGAGCGCCAGGACCTCAAGGGACACGCTTCGCTCCCATCAACAACCGACCACCAGTCGAAGCGTATCCTGCTGGTCACCCACAACCGCGCGAGGGGAGGGGGTATCAACCTGGGCTCGGCAACCTGGAACATGTACCAGGGGGGGCCCCGGGACCTCGTCATTTGGGATGAGAGCTTCTTCATTTCCGATAGCTGGGCCATCGAGAAGTGGAAGCTGAAGAGCGCAGCGCTGGGGCTCAGTGAGGTTCCAGGCCAGAAGAAAAACCCTCTCCTCACCTACCTCAACAGTGCCCTTGACCTTCTGTGTGCCGAAGAGGCGGCCCAGGAGTCAGGCCGGGCTCCACAGCTTGTCCAGCTCCCGAGCCTCACCGTAGAAGACTTGGACGTCCTACGTGGTTTGGTGCAGAATGGGCTGTGGGGCGATGAAGTAAAGACCTTTCTCGACATCTGCCATAATCCGCTCAGGCTATACAAAGGTCAGCAATCCAGCATGATCTCATACGAAGTCATGATCCCTCAGGACATCCAGAACCTTGTCGTCCTCGACGCCTCTCATTCGGTCCGCAAGCTATGCCATGCAAACAGGGCCCTGAAGTCGACAGGGGGCCACCTATACAAGCACCTGGTATCCTACGAGAACGTGACCATTCACCAGCTTACAAAGCCCTCGGGCAGAACCAGTGTTAAGGAGTACACAAAAGAACTGGCAACAGCCGACACCGGGGTGCTCAAAGAGGCTGTCGAGGTGATTATGAACATCCCCGATGATGAAGCCATAATCGTATTCACCTTCAAGCAGCGCTCGTCGAGGGAGCGGGACTCGGTGAAGACTCTGAAGCGAAGCCTGCAAAAGAATGGCATTGACCCGGATCAGATGATTGACGCAGGCAACCTTACCCAGACGGTTAAACATTCACCCGGCTGCTCTCAAGGGACGAAAAGACGACGCATAAACTTCCTGACGTGGGGGAACGAATGCTCTCTGAACCACTACAGCTACTGCTCCCATGTCATCCTTGCAGGTGTCCTTCACCGGAACCCGTGTGAGCTTGTAAGCAAGATAGCTGGTGAAACAGGGGACCTCATGATCGATGTGCCTGGTGACACACTCCGCGAAATCCAGACATCAGAAGTAGTTCACTGCATCTACCAGGCTCTCTCTCGGGGAAGTTCCAGGATCATCGAGAACGGCAAGGCCAAGACCATGAATGCCTGGGTAATACACTCGTCACACGACATCCAGCCCCTCATCGACAAGGTCATGCCTAAGGTCAAGTGGCAAGAGTGGAGACCAAAACAAGTGCTGTCAACGGGCAGGAAGAAGCCGAAGCAGAGTGCCATGACAACAAAGATCCTCAGATATCTGGACCAGCTACCTCCCGACATCAACACAGTATCATCCACTGCAGTCAAGAAGGCCATGAAGATCCCGACCGACCAGAGCAGGACTTTCAAGCGTGCCCTGGGGATTGCAAGGGATAGGGCAGGTTGCATACTGTCAGGACGGTCACTGGTCAGAGGTTCATCTCTGTTCTCTGCCATTGAACCATCCCCAGTGACCAGATAACAACAAGAGGCTCCCCAGGACCTCCACCACCATATGGTGTGGGTACCCTGGGGGGTCTCTTAGCCCTCATCTGCCGGTCTTCAAATTTATGACATATGAGCCCCTAAGAAAGAAACCCTATAGGGGGAGACACATCATAATTCGACTAGGGCCATCCCCAAGGGGGAAGACCAAAATAAAGACCATTTCCCCCTAAGAAAGAAATCCTATAGGGGGAAGTGGCCCCTATCTACATTGGTGCCTATGATCCCTATAGGTCTGTTATACTCTGACTTCCGAGATCCTGAACTGCCCCCCAAGATCTTCCCACAGCAGGGCATAAAGACCCCCTCCATTTGGAGGTCGTGCTTTATGTGTCCTGTGACGGAACCTTGGCGGGGCTTCAGGGGGCAGGGAAGGTTCGACTATAGTGAGGGGGGGCGGAGGGGTCGACCCCCCAACCAGGCCAGACTATACCTACTATAGCTTAGATAGACTCTATAGCTCCTGAGGGATGAAGCCACCAGAAGCGGCTCTCTTTAACAGAGGTGGTCTTCTGGATTGTCTGGGTTAGTCTGGTCAATCCCAGTAGTCATTAAAGAGAACCATTTCCGAGGCTGTCTATCAGGACCAGGGTACGATTTCCTCTGTCACAAAACCTTAACCCATCTAACACACCCATTAGCAAGAACAGGAGGAACCATGAGTGATATATGTCGTGTTCAAGGCTGTAGCAGACAGACGAGGTCTTGGTATGGGACCATGTGCGAAAAGCATCGGCAACGATGGAGAAGACATGGAGATCCCCTTCAGCCAACAATACATAAGCATGAATTGAAGCCGTATAGGGAGTATGTCGAAGGCCTTGTAGAGCGTGATTCCTCAGGAAAGATCAAGGCAGGGCTCAAGAGGCTGAGGGACATCTTGGAGAAGAAATGCTTGGTGGTCTACCAGGACTTCTGGGGGAGAGGTCGTCCAATGAATAGGGTCTGGGTGAAGGCATGTACTGAAATCCTCTCTGTGCTGAGGGCTTCAGACGAAATAGGGCCTGCTGTTGTTGTGGCTTCTATGTTCCTGCTGTGGAAAGATAGGTCATATCGATTTGTGTCGGATAGAGGTTTCTATTTCCAGCTTGTCAGAATGTTCCGTTCTCTCGCACCACAGAATACAGGGGTCTACTACGATCATATGACAGGCAAACCTAAGCGGGTATACAAAGACCTGTCTTCGAGTGTCATGGAATACATAGGGTCAACCATTCTAACGCCCTATGTCTCTTGGGTCGCTGCTGTTCTTAACAAGCGTAACAATGAGAATAGGGCCCAAGAAGAGGCTAGACGTCTGTTTACAGAAGGAATGGGGCACATAGATTAGAGATAGATCAGAGAGGAAAGGGAGGGAAGCTTTGACCCCTCAACCCAAATGGGTGTCGAAGCTATACTCTCCCTTACTCTTCAGGGGTATACTTGGACTGCATTGCCTTGGTGACAATCTCAATCTCTTCAGTGCTTGGGCGTTGCTTTTGCCTCATGAGATAAGGAATTAAAAACTTACCCTTGGCAATCCCTTCTACTGGAGCATGGACACTCACAAAGGCATGGGTGAAGCACGGTTTGATCTGCCCTCCGGTTGAGATTGATGATAGTACACAAATCTGCTATACAGAAACTACAAGGACGAAGGTAAAACCTGAGTCGACCCTGCGGCTAACTTATTGAAAACGTGGCGGTTTTGGTAGTTACTGAAGATGATTCAGGCGCGGGAGGTAATCCTCTCGTCCCGACCATGTCTTTTATCCCGTCTTGTATCCCTCTCACCGTGGCAGCTCGTGTAACCCGGTTATCGAGTAAGAGAAGGCGACCTTTCTCTTCTGCTTCGGTTCGAGGCTCA
>Ga0116141_10002288_pt1 | contig 16470 bp, 15 predicted proteins | sample AD_UKC097_MetaG_FD_89744 | JGI IMG/M metagenome (GOLD analysis project Ga0116141, IMG submission 89744) | Active sludge microbial communities of municipal wastewater-treating anaerobic digesters from USA - AD_UKC097_MetaG | ecosystem: Engineered > Bioreactor > Anaerobic > Digestate | place: USA...
ATGAAGATGAGGTCATAAACTACTTTATATGCGGGCAGACTAACGCTAAAGCGGAAAGAATCAACGGCAAAATTAATAGGTTTATTTCCAATAATTATGGTATTAAGGATAAAGGTTTTGCCCTCTACCGAGCCGCACTTTATTTTTCATAGCACCTCAAAAAAAAGATTTAACTTATTTAAAACAAAATTATATATTTGCAATTGAATAAAAATCCAAGTTTTCAAGAACAACCTTGTGAATTGCCATACAATCACGAATGCCTTAAAAATAAAGGGAATATGAATAAACTTGACAGCTATCTAAATAATATGAAATGGTTAAATAATGTTAGAAGTGTTGATAATTTGCATTATTATCAAGGAATGTACGAAAGAGAAATAAATCTCTAAATATATTATAATGTTAAACGAAAAATCTATATTAATTACTGGAGGAACAGGTTCTTTTGGTAAAAAATTCACTGAGATTATTCTTAAACGGTATCCAGATGTAAAAAGATTAGTAATCTTTTCGAGAGATGAACTTAAGCAGTTCGAAATGTCCCAATATTATCCTCATGATAAATTTCCACAGGTAAGATTTTTCTTAGGCGATGTTCGGGATAATGCACGCTTCAAAAGGGCTTGCGAGGGGATTGATGTAATAATTCATGCAGCTGCGCTAAAGCAAGTTCCTGCTGCGGAGTATAATCCCGATGAATTTATCAAAACGAATATTGGTGGAGCACAAAACGTCATTGACGGAGCATTGAGTACAAATGTGAAAATTGTAGTTGCTCTTTCAACAGATAAAGCTGCTGCTCCAATTAACTTGTATGGAGCTACAAAACTGGTGTCTGATAAATTATTTATTGCAGCAAACAATGTTAGAGGAAAAAGAGATTTGAGGTTTTCTGTTGTGCGTTACGGAAATGTGATGGGGTCTAGAGGTTCTGTAATTCCCTTTTTCATGGATAAAGCAAGGAATGGGAGCGTATTACCAATTACCGACAAAGAGATGACAAGGTTCAATATTTCCTTGGAAGATGGAGTTGAAATGGTTCTTTGGGCTATTGAAAATGCTCTTGGTGGAGAAATTTTTGTGCCAAAGATTCCTTCCTATCGAATAGAGACTGTTGCAAAGGCAATTGCCCCTAATGCTAAACTTGAGTATGTTGGAATACGTCCTGGGGAAAAAATTCATGAAGAGATGATTACGTCTAGTGATTCATTTTATACTATTGATATTGGCAAGTATTATGCAATCTTATCAGCAGGAGCAAACCGTCAGAAATATTTAGATTATTACAAAGGTAAAGAAGTGCCTATTGGGTTTAAGTATAATTCAGGAGAAAATGAACAATGGGTTTCTGTAGAGGAAATGAGACAATTAATAATGGATTTTGTTGATCCAAATTTTAAACCTATAGAGTAATGATAAATCCAATTCCTTATGGTCGGCAATATATATCTGATGACGATATTCAGGTAGTTATCGAAACTCTTCGGTCCGATTATTTAACTCAAGGTCCAAAAGTTAAAGAATTTGAGGATGTTTTTGCAAAGTATATTGGTTGTAAGTATGCGGTGGCTGTAGCAAATGGAACTGCTGCACTTCATTTATGCACGTTGGCATTGGGTGTACAACCTGGCGATAAAGTAATAACTACTCCTATCACCTTTGCAGCCTCTGCAAATTGCGTTCGGTATACGGGAGGTGATGTGGAATTTGTAGATATTGATCCTGAAACTTATTTAATTGATATAAGCAAGGTAAAACTTCTTCTTGAAAATTCACCAAAAGGAAACTATAAGGGAATAATTCCAGTTGATTTTGCTGGGAGAGCAGTTAACCTAGAGGAATTAAAAAAGATAGCGATTGAGAATAACTTATGGATTATTGAAGATGCATGTCATGCTCCTGGGGGATATTTTATAGATTCTATGGGACAGAAAAAATTCTGTGGCAAGGGGGAATATGCTGAGTTATCAATATTTTCATTTCACCCAGTAAAGCATATAGCTACAGGAGAAGGCGGAATGATAACTACTAATAACGAAGATTTATATAAAAAGTTGTTACTTTATCGAACTCATGGTATTACTAAAGATAGTAATTTACTGATAGAAAATCATGGTGGTTGGTACTATGAAATGCAAGAATTAGGTTTTAATTATCGAATTACTGATTTTCAAGCAGCGTTGGGTATTAGTCAGTTAAAAAGGGCTGATGGGGGGTTAGATAGAAGAAGAGAGATTGCTGCCAAGTATGAGAAGTCATTTAAAAATAAAAAATTTATACTTGGACAATCTGGTAATACTTTAGGGCATGCTTATCACTTATATATTATAGAAGTAGAGGATAGGAAAGGTTTATACGATTATTTGAGGGAACATAATATCTTTTCGCAGGTACATTACATTCCTGTTCATTTAATGCCTTACTATAGGCAGTTTGGTTGGAAAGAGGGTGATATGCCATGCGCCGAAAATTACTATAAACATTGTTTAAGTTTACCAATGTTTCCAACACTTTTAGATGAAGAGCAGGATTATGTCATTAAATCAATACTGAATTTTTATAATGAGTAATCTTGCTATAATTCCAGCTAGGGGTGGAAGTAAAAGGATTCCTAAAAAAAACATAAAAGATTTTTTAGGAAAACCCATAATTGCATATTCCATTGAAACTGCTCTAAAATCAGGATTGTTCGATGAAATTATTGTCTCAACAGATGATCCAGAAATTTCAGATGTTGCAATTAAATATGGCGCTAAGGTTCCTTGTTTTCGAAGTTCTGAAACGTCAAATGATTTTGCATCTTTAAGCGATGTAATGAATGAGGTTATCCTGTTCTACAAAAATAGGAATATTAGGTTTGATTATGTTTGTTGTATTTTACCTACAACTCCTTTAGTAACGATGGAGAACCTAAAATTGGGCTATGGCTTAATAACTAATTCAGAGTTCGATTCAATCCGACCTATCGTTAGGTATTCTTACCCTATTCAACGTGCATTTAGGTATAATAAAAATGGAGGCGTCGAGTTGTTTAATCCTGAACATTTATGGAGTCGCTCTCAAGATCTAGAACCTGCATACCATGATGCGGGGCAATTTTATTGGTTTTACTTCGAAAAGGGACTTACAGGCACAAATCGTGGTGCTTTCATTATACCAGAAAAGGATGTTCAGGATATTGATACGCTTGAAGATTGGGATATCGCGGAGTTAAAATATAAAATGAGGAATGAGTCAAAACTCTGAAAGGAAGAATATTGTTGTTCGACTTGATGCTGGTAATATTTTTGGTTTTGGTCATCTATCGCGTTGCATAAGTTTAGTTGAAAGTTTTGCATCCGATCATGACATCCATTTTATTATTAAAACAGACGATAAATTAAAAGTTCAGAACTTTATCAAGTCTCATTACTCCAAAAGAGTTGATTCCTTAACGTTTATTGGCACTTTCCTGGAAAAAGAAAAAGAACTTGAGTTGATTAATCAAACCGTAAAATCATTAAATGGTTTTTTGATAGTAGATCATTATACTGCAGATTATGAGTACCAACTTTGTTTAAGAAGGAATGAGATAAAATGGTTACAGTTTGATTCTCATGGCGATCAAAAACTTTGTGCAGATTTAGTTTTGCATGGGAGTCCTGGTGCCACACGCGAAATTTATGCCCCTTTGGTGGATTTAGAAAGAACAAAACTTCTTTTAGGTACTCAATATGCTATTGTTAGCAAGAATTTTATCGAAATAAGGAAAAAAGTTAGACCAAGAGATGAGTTAAAAAAGATTTTAGTTTGTTTTGGTGGAGGAAATGAGAAAGGTGCTACATTAAAATGCTTAAGTTTAATAGATAACAATTTATTCTCATCACTTGTTTTTTTGATAATAGTTTCGGATAGAAATCCTGATTTACAGGCAATTCAAAAAATTTCAAGTGTTAAACAGAATATTCATATTATTGTAAATAGCACTGAAGTACATAAATTAATGGCAGATTCTGATTTAGCAATAATTGCTCCAGGAACCTTGAGTTATGAGGCTGCCTCTGTTGGTTTACCAATGTCGCTGATAACTATTGCTGATAATCAGAATATAAATGCTAAAGGCTGGGTTCATATTGGAGCCGCTATTAATCTTGGTAACATAGAGGATATTAATTTTGAAGTATTAAATTCAACTTTATATCATTTAATTAAGCACACTGAGAATTTAAAAAAGATGTCCATCAATTCTATGAATAGTGTGGATGGCCTAGCTCCAAATAGAGTGAGAAACGAAATATTATCAATTATATGAGAAAAGCATTAATTTTAGGAACAAACGCAGGCCAAGCCGATATTATTAACTTTTTAAGGGAGAATGAATGGGAGGTACATTCATGTGGTTACAAAAAGGAAGGCCCTGGGGTTGAATTAGCTCATCAATTTCATCTTGTTAACACTACAGATGTTGAGGCGGTAAAAAAGCTTGCGCAGGATTTAAAGGTAGATATTGTATATTCAGTATCTTCCGATACAAATATTCGTTCGGCCACTAAAGTTGCTGAAGAATTAGGATTACCATGCTTACTTGGGTCTGAAATAATTGATTTATTTCACTTTAAGGATAGGTTGCGTAAATTTTTAAACGATAATAATATAAATACTGTAGGATTTATTAAGGTAACATCAGTGGAAGAGTTAGAAGGATGGGATATTTTCCCTTGTGTAGTGAAACCTACCGATTCGCAAGGGCAACGTGGTGTGAAATTGATATATAAAAAAGAAGACCTTCATGAGGCGGTTGCATCAGCATTAAGTCAATCGGATTCAAAAACTGCAATTGTTGAAGAGTACTTAACGGGTATTGAGATATCAACAAATATTATTGTTCAGCATGGTAAGGTGCTTGTAAATGAGTTTACCGAACGTTTAGTTTTTGGCCTGCACTACTTTGGATTGCCCAAGGGACATAGAATACCTGTTCGTAGCACTAGCCAGCAAATTGTAGATGAAGCTGCTGAAATAGCAGAAAATATGATTGCAAAATTAAAAATACAGGATGCTGTTCTATATATTCAAATGAAGGTAACAGAAAGTGGACCGAAGATTATAGAAGTAGCGCCAAGATTAGATGGTTGCCATATATGGAGACTCTTGAAAGTGGCTAAAGGATACGATCTGAGAAAATTCTCGATTGATTTGTTAATCGGTAACGATATTACTGAGAAGATTGATAGGGCAATTTCTACAGAAAAGTACACTCTTGCGTTCCACCATTTAAAAACAGGTGATAAATTTTCATTGGCAAAAATAAATATGCCAAAAGATTACTTGTTCAATGAGTTTAGGTATTCCGATGGTGAAACGGTTCAGCCAATTAACGGCAATTTAGAGGTTGTCGGGTATTATATCAATAATGAATGATATGGGGCTAATAAAGTTTTAATACCCCTGATTGTTTTTACATAAATATTGCTAATTATGAAAAGATACTTACTTGCATTATTGTTTTTTGCGTTACAGGTATCCCATTCTATAGCACAAAATTATATCAGGCAGTGTGAAAACATAAAAATTACTAAATGGTTAAATGGGGCAAATTCTGCTTTTACATTTACATTTGATGATAGCAATTATGCACACCAAAAAGTAGCTGAAATATTAGACCAATATGGCTTCAGGGGTACTTTTCTGGCTAGCCCTGGAAAACTTGATTGGAATAAATTAGCTCCAATGTATAAAAAAATGACAGAAAATGGCCACGAAGTTGGAAGCCATACATGGAATCATAAACGTTTGCCTATTACATCAAAAGATAGTTTGAGTCTTGAAATAGTTGATCCTATTGATTATATAAAAGAAAAGGTCGGAGTTTACCCCGTTTCTTTTGTCCATCCTTTTAATTCTACAAATAAGTATATCGATTCATTGGTGTTTAGCAATTATTTATTTTCTAGAATTAGTTCACCTTATTCCTTAAAAGATAGATTTATAAAGGGGATTTATTCTGAGACATCATTAGAAGATATAAATAAATGGATTGAAAAAACACAGAATGAACAGAAATGGTTAATTGTAACTGGACATGGATTGAATGGTGTTGGTTGGAGTCCGGTTACGAGTGATTTATTAAATGTTATTTGTAAGTTGTTAAAAACTTTTGATAAAGCAATTTGGGTGGCAACTCTTTCTGAAATTGCAGCGTATGAATATTTAAAGAACGAAATATCTATTCAAACTGTTGAGAAAAAGAATAGGATTGAAATAAATATTATTGGCTTTCAAAAACAGAAGTATGAGAAGATGAATAAAATGCCAGTAACAATTGAAGTTCCGTTAAATGAGGATTTTAAAGTGTTTGTTGATAATAACGATAATAATATCGATTTGAATTACAATGATGTAGAAAAATTGTATATGTTAACATTTGATTTAAAAGAAGTTAATAATATAACTTTAAGAGTTGAGAAGAAATAATAATTATTGTTTATTAAGATCAGAGAATGAAAATTGCAATTACTGGAGCTACTGGATTTTTAGGAAAGTATTTGATAAAATATTTACTCGATTGTAATTATGATGTTTTGGTTATTGCACGTCCTGAGGAAAATGCACAAGGATGTTTTAGTTTTGATGTAAATATATATGAGAGCGATTATTCTATTAATAGTCTAGAAGACATATTTGTTGGAGTTGATTCAATTGTGCATTTGGCAGCTCAAACTATGCAAAGAGATACAGATCCTTTAAAAGTTAGCAATTTTTTTCATGTCAATGTCCAGATATATGAAGATGTGTTAATTGCAGCGCAAAAATGCAATGTTAAGCAGATAATTCAGATGTCCTCAAATAGTGTTTATTCTCCTGTGAATAGGTTACCTTTTTTAGAATCCGATAATCCAATTCCAGCAACAATATATGGAGTTAGTAAATTATATTCTGAAAAGTTAGGTGAGTATGTTGCATATAAAACTGGGATGAATGTGATAAGCCTTCGGCTAGCAAGACTGTATGGATTTGGGGAGAGGGATTCTGTTGTATTTACAAAGTATATGAAACTTGCAATAAATTCTGAACCAATTGAGGTTTGGGGAGAAGGAAAGACTGAAATTGAATATTTATATGTTAAGGATGTTGTTGAGGCAATTGAGGTTGTGGTTCGAAAAAAAATAGAATCTGGAGTTTATAATGTTGGAACTAATAGATCCTATTCGGTTATGGAGATTGCAAAAACTATCAACAAGGTGTGTGATAATGAAGGAAATTTGATAATTGACAAATCTAAACCAGACAATGGTTATAACATACTAATGGATTCAAGTAAGTTTTACAATGCCACCAATTGGACTCCAAAGTGGAATCTAGAGGAGGCCATTTTTGATATTTATAATTATTATTCTAAAGACTAATTCTTAGTTCTATAAATATTTAAAGGTGATTAAGTATGGATTTTGTTAAAACATTCGTTATTGCAGAACTTTCTGCGAATCATAATAATAATTTCGATATTGCTGTTAAAACCATTGAAGCAATGGCTGATGCTGGAGCCGATGCGGTCAAGGTTCAAACCTATACAGCAGACTCCTTGGCTCTAGATGTAGATAATGAATTTTTTGGCCCTAAAAAGGAGGGGCTTTGGAAAGGTTATCGTCCTTACGATTTGTATAAACAAGCAGCAATGCCCTATGAATGGCAGCCTAAACTGAAACAGATTGCTGAAGATTTAGGTTTAGTTTTTTTTTCATCTCCTTTTGATAAGGATGGAGTTGATTTTCTAGAGAAAATGGATGTGCCTATTTACAAAATAGCATCTTTCGAGATAAATGACATTCCCTTAATTGAATATGTGGCATTAAAGGGTAAGCCTATTATTATTTCCACAGGAGTTGCGGATCTAAAGGATATTAGTTTAGTTCTAGAAGTTTGTCGTAATGTTGGCAATAATCAAATTTCCTTGCTTAAATGTACTTCTGAGTACCCTGCAACAATTGAAATGGCCAACCTTATTACGATTCCCGATATGATGCGACGTTTTGGTGTTAAGGTAGGTGTTTCCGATCATACTATGGGTAACATTGTGCCAATTGTCGCAGTTGCTTTAGGAGCAAAGATAGTTGAGAAACATTTTATTTTGGATCGTAATATGGGAGGCCCTGATTCTGCTTTTTCAATGGAGCCAGGTGAGTTCAAGGACATGGTAAAATCGGTTCGTGAAGCCGAATCTTCTTTAGGAACAATATCATACGAAATTTCTGATAGAGACAGAAATCGTAGGCGTTCCTTATTTGTAGTGAAGGATATTAATGCAGGAGATACTATTACTGAACAAAATGTTAGATCACTTCGACCAGGCGTAGGACTTGCTCCAATAAAGATTAATGAAATAATTGGTCGAAAAGTAAAAGTAGATATAAAAAAAGGAACACCATTAAGTAATGATTTTATTGAGTGATTATTGATTATGAATATTGCAATTACTGGTGCGACTGGATTCATAGGTAAGTATGTAACCAGTTATTTAGTTGAAAAAGGATATGGTATTATTGCTCTTGGTAGAGATATCAAAAAACTAAATGATACTTTTGGTGAATCTGTTGTTAAAAGAGAAACTGATTTTACATTTGAGAGTTTACTTAAAGTATTGAATGGTGCTGATGCAATTATTCATCTTGCAGGCGTTAGGTTTCAGAAATTGTTAGATCCATTAGTGATTACTCCATACATCGATGGAAATATTCTTTTAACGCAAAATCTATTAAAAGCTGCGCAGGTATTGAGCATATCCAGGATAAGTCAAACATCATCTATTGGTGTATATTCAGCATCAAACACATTACCTTTCAAGGAGACCGAGGCACCTTATGCAATAACAATTTATGGTGTTAGTAAGCTGACATGTGAAAATTTAGCGAATCTTTTTAGTTCAAGAACAAAGATAAAAGTTACAAACTTGAGATTAGCTTCATTGTGTGGTGTTGGTGAAAAGGAGGGTGTCATATTTACAGATTATATAAATTTAGCAAGACATAAAAAAGCAATTGAGATTTGGGGTAGAGGAGAAACAAGTTTGGATTTTGTATATGTGAAAGATGTAGTTCTAGCTATTGAAAAATCAATATTACCGAATGCTCCCTATGGAACATATAATATTGGATCAGGGAAATGTTTTTCTGTTAAGGAAATTGCAGAAGCAATCAATAATGTATTCAATAACGAAGGGAATATTGTTTATTTGACCGATAAGATTGAGGGTGGATATAAGATATATATGGATGCGTCTAAAGCTCAATCAGAACTAGGTTGGAAGCCACAATGGTCATTGAATGATGCGCTTCTCGATATGTTAAATATATACCAGAAAGTGTGAAATAGTGCTTTAGATTAACTGGGGCAGTTACAATGAAATTATTTAATGTTAATAATGTGAAATTTATATTTAGCAAGCATCAATTGGCTGCTTTTTTTGGGGCGTTGTATTTGTTTTTAAGCATGCAGCCTTTTTTTCTTTGGTATCTTCCTGGTGCAAGTTTAATATATTTAATTCCCTTTTTCGTTTTGCTTTCTTATATAATTGGAGAGCGAGGATTAATAGTTAAAAGGAATCAATATTTTATTTTTGTAATAACTTTTATTTTTGCGTTTTATATGGCAGTTCCTTTATTTGGGCACCAACAACTTTTTGGGAAGTTATTTCTTTTTGCTCCATTATTTTTATTTTATTTTTTATCACCAAGAACCCTTATTGACATTTTCTCAATTTGGAAAAAGATATTGATATTTTTTGTTGGCTATGCTTTGCTAGTCTATATCCTTTTTGTTTTCCAAGTGGATATGCCACACTGGAAAATTATGAATTCAGAATACATTCCAATATCTTCAAGATCGGAACATTTTTATAGAGTTTATGGTTTAGTTGTATCGTCTACGAATACTCTATGGCGGATTGGGGGAATTTTAACGCAACGGCTTTGCGGTCCTTTTGCAGAACCGGGACATTTTGCTATTTATATTGGATTTACTTTATTAATAGATAGGTTCTTGGGGAATAAAATAAATATCATCTTGTTAATTGGAGGATTACTCACATTATCTCCCGCTTTCTTTATAATATTGATAATTATTGTATCTTATTCGATTCTTATCGAAAAAAAAATTAATTATAGGTTTTATTTAGGTGTATTTATAGTAATAATTTCTTTGATAATTTTTAAAGGATCTTACATCAGGGATCGGGTTTATTATATTGTTTTTGAACGTCATACGGATTTGGATAAGCGAGCGCCAGCGGTTGTGCGCCAGCGGTTTTTAGAAATATTAAAATCTCCAAATGTGATTACTGGGGTGGGGAAAGAGAAATTTTTAAGTTTTGGAGGAGCTTTATCAGATCCTAGAGGAATGATAGCAAAATATGGACTAATTGGATTGATTATGACGTTGACACTTGTAGCTCTTTTGTTGAAAGGTGTAAACTTTAAGTATGCAATATTCTTATTTGCAGCTGTGATGCTTGTGTATTTACATAGGGTTTGGATGTTTGAATCAACTTATATATATACATTCATGATATTGGCGGGAGCAGCAATCAAAGTAAAAAGAGAACATGCCTGTTTAAAAATATGTTAAATGTAAAATGAAAGTACTGTATAATACCCCATTTGCTGATCCTTGGATTGCAGTTGCAAAAGAGCTAAGAGATAAGCATGATTTAGTTCCTGCCTTTTGGATTGGCAACCAGTTTGATAATTCTGATAAGTTGGTTAATATGGCATTCCCCGATTGCATCTATATTCCTAGGCTAGATTTATGGCGGGGCATTTTTCCAAAAGATGTTCAGGATAATTGGGATAGTTTTCCATTAGATATAGATTTCCTTAGGGGAATAGCATCCTTTGAGTTGCAAGCCATTAGAATGATGGATAGGATGGATTACGATATGCATAGTTTTTCATTTATTGAAAGACAACGCTTATTCCGAAATAATCTAAAACTTTGGGGTGTTTTTCTTACAATGTATAAACCAGACATTGTTATTGGTCCAATTGTTCCCCACAGGGCATATGATTATCCTCTTTACTTACTGTGTAAGAAGATGTCCATTCCAATTATTTTTTTTAAAAATTCAGCTTTTATGGGACGATTCTTTTGGGCACAGGATATATACTCAATTTCTAAAAGTATATCTCGTAATTACAAAAAATACAAAGAATCATCATTAACTGAAAATGATATATTAAGTGAGTTAAATAATGATATACTTGATGGGTATTATGCGGTTCAGGGAGATTATAGTGAAGCAGAGCCTGGATACATGAAACGACATAAGTTAAGGGAGAAACAAGAATCAAGTTTTTTTGGATTGGCACAAAGACTTTTTAAGTTAATATATCAAAACAAAGAAAAATACTTAGGTGAGGATGCATACTTATTCAAAGGTATTCCTTCTTATTACAAAGAAAAGAATAAGTCTATTGAGGAGAGTTGTTTAAGTTTATTTGCTCATATAAGGAGGAAACGAAAAGGGGTGAAAATGAAAAAAAAATTATTGAAACACTATTCATCACTAACGTCTCAACCCAATTTTAATGATGAATATGTTTACTTGCCCCTACACTACCAGCCCGAAATGACTTCTAGCCCATCCGGTGATATTTTTGTTGATCAGTTGTTGTGTGTTGATGTTTTAGTAAGTAATTTGCCAAGAAATTTTAAAATTTATGTAAAGGAACATCCATCCCAATTCAGAGTTCACACGGAAGGGCATACCAGCAGAATAAAGGAGTTTTATAATGATTTATTAAGATATAGAAGCGTAAAATTACTTTCAACCGATTCAGATCCGTTTCTTTTAACTAAAAATGCAAAAGCAGTAGCTACTATTACTGGAACCGCTGGATGGGAAGCCATGGTATTACAAAAGCCTGTGCTTGTTTTTGGTCTTTCGTGGTACGAGGATTACGATGGTGTGCTAAAAATAAAAGATCAAGATTCAGCAAAGAAGATTTCATCATTTTTGGAAAATTACCAATTTAATGAAAGAAACTTACTTTGTTATTTAAAAGCTTTTCAAGACAATTCTTCTGTAGCATATTATGATATGGGGCTGAAAGATAAAATGAAACAGACAGAAGATGAGTGCATTAAAAACCTTGTAAATTATCTGTTAAAGTGCATATAGCAAAAGTAATCAAAAAAGAAAGACTTATTGTTCTAATTAGAATGGCTAAGAATCATGGTGGGTATTTTATAACTACATTTATAAATAGTTCTATACCTTTATTGTTTCTTCCCATTCTTACGAGGTATCTTGAACCATCAGAATATGCCAATATTGCTTTATTTAATTTTTATCTTGCTTTATCGAACAGTCTCACAGGAAATTCTATCCCTATTATTATTTCTAAAAACTTTTTTGATCATCCCAAAGAATATGTTGCAAAAATAATTGGTAATTCAATAAGAGTTGTATTTGTATTCTCTTTAATAACTTCAGCATTAATTGGTGTTTTTTATGTTTTTTTAAAATCAATATTAGATCTTCCAATATTATGGATGTTATTAATTCCATGGGGCTCTTTTTTCTATGTGCTATTAAGTATGGCACTTACTGTTCATCGGAATGAACGTAAAGTTTTGGTGTTTAGTTATCATAAGATTGGAAATACAATTACTAATATTTTAATTTCTTTATTCTTTGTTATTGTACTTTTATGGGGTTGGCAAGGAAGGGTTGCGGGCATTTTGATTTCATACTTCCTTTCTGCAATATGGGCAATTCGGTACTTATACAAAAATAAATATCTAGATTTGGATTATTCATCTGAATTTGTCAACAGCATTCTCAAATTTGTAGTTCCTTTGATATCTAATGCATTTCAGTCTGTGATTATAGCAAGAGTAGGCATTTTCTTTATGCAACTCTATTTCACAAAAGAACTATTGGGTGTTTTTTCTGTTGCATACCAATTATCGGAATTTGTACATTTGCTGTTTATGACAATTTCTTTCACTTGGAATCCATTTGTATATGAGCAAATTTCAAATGTTAATAAATTAGATAGAGTCAAATTCACACGTATTTTCTATTTAATATCTTTACTTCTTTCTATTGGAGTTGCTTTTTTAATAATATTCTCTAAATTTATATTAAAAATATTCACGACACAAAAATATTTTTCTGCAATTGAGTTTATACCTTGGTTAGCAATTGGGATGTTTTTTTATGGTTTATATATTTTTTTACTACCTGTTTTGATGAAAAAAGAAAAACAAAAACAGGTTAGTATAATATCGTTGATTAATATGTTAATAATGATAGGTTTAAATATATTGTTTGTTGATTTATTTGGATATATGGGAATTGCTTATGCCTTTGCTTTAACATATTTTTTAATGTTTGTGCCTATAGCTATTTTGTCTCAAAAGGTGTTCCCATTACCATGGCTTAAATCGCTTAAATTTTAATTTGTTAAAAACATGGCAAAAGTTCTTGTAACCTGTGTTGGTTCAGGTGTTGGTCAATCAGTTATCGATTCCTTGAATCTTGTTGGTGGGCATTTTATTGTTGGTTGTGATACCAAACGAGATATTTATGCTCATCATTTTTGTAATGAGTTTCATGTTGTGCCTAGTATATATTCAGAAGGCTATATTGATTATTTATTGAATCTTTGCATAACCAAGACAATTGATATTGTTATTCCGGGACACGATCATGAACTTTTATTGTTATCTAAAAATATTTCCAAGTTTGATGAGAGTGGAATAAAGGTTATTGTTTCTCGCCCTGATATTATTGAGATTAGTCGAGATAAATACGCATGGTACAACTTTTTTACAAAATTTGGGTGTTCAATAGTCCCTACATATAAAGTTCTTGATTTTAAGAAAAGTCCTGATTTAACAATATTCCCAGCAATAGTTAAACCCTCAAGTGGTTCTGCTTCACAAGGCATCACTATTTTAAATGATATATTAGATATTGAAAATGTTAATGAAAATGATATAATTCAGCCATACTTATTTCCAACAAAAGACGATATTAACTATGAAATCATTAGAAAATATGTTAACAAAGGACAGTTTGTGCAAATGTCGGAAATATCAATTCAACTTATATTTACAAAAAATTCAGAGTTTGCAGGTATCTTCATTTCAAAAAATAGTTTAAAGAATGGGGTTCCTATATTTATTGATCCGATACAACCAGAAACATTTGAACATCTTGATGAGATTATGAAGTTTGTACCTATATTATCTCAGCACAAGGTTAAAGGCCCTGTTAATATTCAAGGACGAATTACCGATAAGGGTTTATTGTTTTTTGAAATGAATATGCGTTTTACAGGAATTACTGGCAATAGGGCTCAATTAGGTTTTAATGAAGTTGAATTTCTGGTGAATAATTTTCAGAATAGACCTGGAGTTTTGAATGGTTATGCTATCAATAAACTAGGAGTTAGACAGGTTGCGTGTACTACAATTCCACGATTGAAGGAGAATCGTGGAAAACTTACGATTACTGTTTTAGGCTTCGACCCTAATAAATTAAACTTTATAGAACAATTAGCAAAAACAAATCTGTTTCGGATTATTAATGTTGTATGTAGCAACAATCAATCATATGCTTTAAAGTTTCAAAATGAATTATTTTCATTTATTTCTGAGAATGATATTGCATTGAACTCTATACTAAGCCAAACTGATGTTTTAATTAATTTACATACATTATCAATATTATCGACAGAATATTCTAAAGATGATATAATGTTTTTTGCTGTCGATATTGTTAGACGGATTGTAAAATCAAATATCCCTATAATTATTAATCCGATATTAGATCAAGAAACCTTTGAAGAAAAGCTTATGCTTTCTATTTGGAGTAGTATTGATTATTTTAATCCAGATTCACATTACATAATTTTACATTTGGCATATTCAGATCATCTATTTGATGAAATATTAAAAATAATAAAATAAATTCAGGTATAATATGTACTATCGACGTTACTTTAAAAGGTTATTTGATGTTATTGTAGCCTTTTTATTGTTGCTTATTTTATCACCCCTGTTATTGATTTTACTAATTTTGTTGAAACTTAAACATAAAAGTGGAGTTTTTTTTATTCAGGATAGACCTGGAGTACATGGTAAGATATTTAAGTTGATTAAGTTTAAAACCATGACCGATGAGAAAGATGAGAATGGGAATTTATTACCAGATGAATTAAGAATAACTAAAATTGGAAATTTTATTCGTTCTCTATCATTAGATGAATTACCTCAGTTAATTAATGTACTAAAAGGAGATATGAGTTTTGTGGGACCTCGTCCATTGATACCTAAATATCTTTCATTATACAGTAAAGAGCAATTTAGAAGACATGACGTTAGACCTGGAATTACTGGTTGGGCTCAGGTTAATGGAAGAAACAATATTTCTTGGGGTAAAAAGTTTGAACTGGATGTTTGGTACGTGGAAAATCTTTCTTTTTTTTTGGATATACGGATAATTGCTTTAACTGTTAAAAAAGTATTAATGCGTGATGGCATTGCTAAAGAGGGTTTTGCAACAACAGAAGCGTTTAATGGAAATAATTAACTATATATGAATTCTAAAATTTGGCTTTCCTCCTCCCACATGAGCGGGAATGGAATAAAATATGTTAATGAAGTCTTTGAAACAAATTGGATCGCACCTCTTGGGTCTAATGTTAACTGCTTTGAACGAAATTTAGCAAAATATTTAGGTGTTGAACATTGTGCTGCCTTGGTATCAAGGTCTTCCGCTATATATTTGGCATTTATTATGTTGGGAGCTGGAGGTGGTGAAGAGGAGGTGTGTCAATCATTAACCTTTTCGGCCTCAGCCAGCACAATTGTTTACCAGGGGGAAACCCCTGTTTTTGTTGATAGCGAACCGGAGGCTTGGAATATGGCTCCAACCCGCTTGAGGTAGTTATAAAGGACAGAATTGCAAAGGGGGGAAGCCCAAAGCAATAGTTGCTGTTCACCTCTACGGTATACCTGCTAAAATTGACAAGATACTTTCTGAGGTACAGCGCTACGAAATTCCTGAAGTTGAGGATGCCGCTGAAACATTGGATTCGGAATACTGATGGTGGAAGTGAAAAACGTTCTGTGAAATTTCTTTCATTTGGGCCAAAATTAACGGATGCAGATATTGAAAGAATGGCCGAAGTAATCAAAAAGATGTATCATTAGAGATAATCACCGAAGATCAGCGTAAATCAGCGAGAAAAAATAAGATTTCACGCAGATGGACGCAGATAAAATCTGCGCAAATCAGCGAGAAAATAAATCTGCGCAAATCAGCGAGAAAAGAATAAGATTTCACGCAGATGTACGCAAAAAAAGAACGCAGAAAGTTAATGTAAAGCAGAGGAAATCTGCGTAAATCTGCGAGAAAAGAAAAGATTTCACACAGATGAACGCAGATAAAATCAGCGCAAATCAGCGAGAAAATAAATCTGC
>Ga0116141_10002289_pt1 | contig 16467 bp, 17 predicted proteins | sample AD_UKC097_MetaG_FD_89744 | JGI IMG/M metagenome (GOLD analysis project Ga0116141, IMG submission 89744) | Active sludge microbial communities of municipal wastewater-treating anaerobic digesters from USA - AD_UKC097_MetaG | ecosystem: Engineered > Bioreactor > Anaerobic > Digestate | place: USA...
TCAAACCAGAATTCATGACCATAGCGCAATTGGTCACGAGGAATCAGTGCAATAACGCGACTATCCAGACCCGCTACTCGCCCTTGACCGGCAGATTGCACGGTGTAATAGCGCTGAATGTGCCGCAAACCACTGGGCAACAAGGCAGGAAACTGACGACGCGTTGTCCCGGATTCAACGATCAAGCGCTTGCCATGAGCAAAAAAACTGGTTGTCTCATCGCCATTTCGAATCATTTCCCGCAGGCTGCCATCGAGTACTTCAGTTCGCTCTAATACTCGACCTGCTTGCCATGTATGGACAATACGTGAAGTTTCCATGCGATCGGCACTGCGGTACACAAATATGCCGTCGTAAGTGAGTCGTTGCGATGCCTGCGCCATGCGCTCAAGCGCATTGATTTCCGATTCAAGACTGTCGTAAGCAAAAGTCGGCGCTGGTGAGACGGTGAATAAAGCCGTAATTGACATCACTTGCAGCAGATATTGGCGCAACGCTTGGCGCGTGCTATTCACCTGGCTGGCGATCGAACTTAACAGGGAGAAACGAAAACCGACCATTAGCGCTGATCGTTCGAAGCAGACATGACAGAAACATTACGAATTGGGCTGACGCTACCACCCATCACATCTCCACGATAGGCCCGATGGGCGCTCAAATACTCTTGTAAACGCGCTACTTGTGCCTCTTCTGTACGCGTTAAAGCAACTGTCACGCGACCGGCAGACAACTCATCAACACGACCAACGCCGGGTTGATTTTCAGCCACGCTTTGCTGTTTCTCAGAGATGGTTGTTCCTAAAGCGATATTCTTTGTCTGATTGTCTCGCGCGAAAACTGGATCCGCCATCTTCCCCTTGTTTCCGATGGCAGCTGCCACGGTGTTTGAGGCAATGGATGGCGAGATTTGATTGAAAACAGCCATGGGTGAAAATTGCTCAACCGATTGCTTGACAGGAGCCAGCGCTGCCCAAGCAACAAATGCGACACCAGCCAACGAAGCCGCCCATGCCAGAGAAGGGTGTTGCCAGCGCACGTGAGTGCGTGATTTTTTTTGTTGCTGATCTGGCGTATTTTTCGTGGTTAGTGTGGTTAGCGTGGTTACCTTGGGCGATAGTATGGTCGGTTCAAGCGCTAAGGCAGCCATCACACGAGCAGTCACATCTATGCTGAGCTCGGCCTCCTGATGCAAGGCATCGCGGGTCATATGATAAAGCTGCCATCTGTTTTTCTGTTCAGCCTGCTTGGATAGTTCAGCGATCATCAATTGCGTATCGGTTGCCGCTAGCTCGCCATCCATAAATGCTGAAAGATTGGCTAATTGAGGCGTGGTCATGGCTTTCTCCTCCCAAAAGGCTGCACAATTTCGTCAATGGTTTGCAATAGTCCATCGTAGGTCATTTGATTCACCACCGTTTATCTGTCGCTGTATCCAGCAAGGGTCTCAGTTTTAAGGCAATCGCATCGCGTGCTCGGAAAATTCTTGAACGCACAGTACCGATCGGGCAATCCATCACGTCGGCGATCTCTTCATAAGATAGTCCTTCAATCTCGCGTAGCGTTAGTGCCGTCCGCAACTCCTCAGGCAAAGACTCAACCACTGAGTTAACAGTTTGCCCTATTTGCTTGGTCATTAACAAACGCTCAGGTGTTTCGTAATTACGCAATAACTCCGGCTCGGTATAGATCTCGCTTTCATCATCGTCAGTTGCCGACGTTAGCTGCGCCCGCCGGCCGTGAGTTACCAGCCAATTTTTAGCCGTGTTCACGCCAATTCGATAAAGCCAGGTATAAAACGCACTCTCGTTGCGAAAACTCGGAAGCGCCCGGTACGCACGAATAAAACTATCTTGCACAATGTCTTCAACTTCTGCCGAATCACGAACCATACGAGACACCAATCGCGCTAATTTGCGTTGATATTTGGTAACCAACAGGCCAAATGCCTGCTTGTCGCCCGCCTGGACGCGCTCAACAAGTAGCCGATCTGTTTCACGATCTCCCATGGGCACTGTGCTTTGATTCCACCTAATAACAAAATATTGCCACCAATTTGGCAGCTAGTCAGTATATCAAGCCGTTCTGCCCTCTTCATATCGTACATCCCGTCTTCTTTGCTACGCCATTTTCTCGCGCGCCAGAAACTTGCCTGGAATCAGTAACCCATTTCACTGGCCAACCCGTTGCTTAACGTCTGCTAGCAGTGACCTGAAATCGCTTTGTTAGTTCCAAATCAACGCAAGGACGATGAGTGATATATTTCCAGCCTATGAAAAATCAGGCCATGACACACTTTGACGTCCTCATTATCGGGAGTGGCCTTGCCGGCCAATCCTTGGCACTGCGCCTCGCAGATACTCACCGCGTGGCAGTCGTCACCAAAAAAATGCTGGGAGACTCTGCATCGGCGTGGGCACAAGGTGGTATTGCTGCTGTGCTCGATGAAAGCGATACCGTAGATGCCCATATTACCGACACACTGAACGCAGGTGCTGGTTTGTGCGACCCCGTCGCTACGCGCTTTGTAGTCGAGCACAGTCATGATGCCATCGACTGGCTAATTGAACGCGGTGTGCCTTTTACGCGCGATAGTTCTGCTTTCGGCTTTCATTTGACACGCGAAGGTGGCCACGGCCAGCGGCGCATTATTCACGCAGCAGATGCTACCGGCCAGGCGGTACAAACCACCCTCACTGAACAAGTCAAGCAGCATCCGCGTATTACGATTTTAGAGCAGCATATTGCCGTTGACCTCATCACAACAGACAAGCTGGAGAAAGCAGATAAAGACCCAGCACAAGTCACGCCTAACCGTTGCCTGGGTGCCTATTTGCTGGACATTAAAAACGATACAGTTATTACCATAGCTGCAGACCACACCGTACTGGCAACGGGCGGTACGGGCAAGGTATACCTTTACACCACTAACCCAGATACCGCCACGGGCGATGGTGTTGCCATGGCATGGCGTGCAGGCTGTCGTGTCGCCAACATGGAGTTTGTACAGTTTCATCCCACCTGCCTTTACCACCCGCATGCCAAGTCATTTTTAATATCCGAAGCCTTGCGCGGCGAAGGCGGATTATTACGCTTGCCGGATGGCACGCGCTTTATGCCCGGCTATGACGAACGTGCCGAGTTAGCCCCCAGGGATATTGTGACGCGCGCCATTGACTTTGAAATGAAGCGCCATGGCTTCGACTGCGTCTTTCTGGATATGACGCACAAACCAGCCGACTTTCTCAAAGAGCATTTTCCGACTATTTATGCCAATTGTTTAGCGCTCGGCATCGACATTACCAAAGACCCTATTCCGGTCGTTCCGGCAGCTCACTATTCCTGTGGTGGTATCGTGACCGATCTTTCAGCGCGGACCGATTTACCCAATCTTTATGCCATTGGCGAGACCACCTATACCGGGTTACATGGCGCAAACCGGTTAGCGTCCAACTCTTTGCTTGAATGCGTCGTGTTTGCCGCGTCAGCTGCGAAAGCGATTGCTGAAACGAAGGTACCACCCTTGCCTGCCCTGCCTTCATGGGATGAAAGCCGCGTCCGCGATGCCGATGAAGAAGTAGTCATTTCCCATAACTGGGCAGAGTTACGCCGTTTCATGTGGGATTATGTCGGCATCGTGCGCACCAACAAACGTCTGGAGCGTGCAATGCATCGCATTACTCTGCTGGAAAAAGAAATCACCGAGTACTACGAAAAATTTCGCGTCAGCAACGATCTGATTGAATTGCGAAACTTGGTGCTAACCGCACACCTGATTGTCAATAGCGCCCAAAGACGCCATGAGAGTCGTGGCCTGCATTTCAGCAGGGACTATCCCAATACCCTGCCACGCGCACTTGACACGGTGCTGCATCCTAACTCGCTCACTTAAGGATTGTTTTTAAGCCTCAGTCTCGAGATGCCATTTTACTTGCCAGCGCAACCAAATCCTGAGATAGCGAAAGTCTTCCGCTGACAAACTGTCGCTCAGGATCAGCAAGGCTTGCAAACGGCGTCTGGATGCCTGGCGGTAAAGCAAAACCACCAAAAATGGTAACACCACGGTTTGCGGCTGCAAGGTCAAGGTGATGGTTTCTGCATTGCCATCATCAACTGTCGGAGTAACAGTTATACCGCGGCTGGACGTCGTAAGACCGGGTTTACCCGCCGCTGGGCACAGCAAAAAATTCTTGGACGCCGTCTTGCCAGAGCCGACTTTTTGCATTCCTTCAGACACTTTTTTAAGCTGTCCATCACCGCCCAAAACAAGTAAAACAGCACCCGATTGCGGATTGGATTGAAATAAAAAGCCAGTTTCAAGCAGGTGCTTTATTTTGGGTGGCAAGCCATTTAAAACCGCAGGCATATAGCTTATCCAGGAAGCCAAAACTGCTAGCAATAAAACCGCACGCACACCCAACGGTAGCGTTGCCAGAAAAACGCTGCAAGCTGCCACCGCATGGGCAAGCCACAAAAGATATTTAAGCCGCTTTGACGGGGAAACAACAATGCTTCGATTAGCGACTGGCCTCATCGACCGCCCAATCTTATAAGCCAAAGATTGAAGTACTTAAATCTTCTTGAAGATCAGTGTGCCGTTAGTGCCACCAAAGCCAAAATTATTCTTCATCGCTGCATCAATCTTCATTGGTCTCGCGCTATTGGCGCAGTAATCCAAGTCACACTCCGGGTCTTGATCAAAAATATTGATCGTTGGCGGGCTGATCTGATGATGGATAGCCAACACGGTAAAAATAGACTCTATGCCGCCTGCCCCGCCAAGCAAATGGCCGGTCATCGACTTGGTGGAATTCACTACAAGCTCTTTAGCGACATGTGCACCAAAAGCCAGCTTGATAGCTTCAGTTTCGTTTTTATCACCGAGTGGTGTAGACGTACCATGAGCGTTAAGGTACTGCACTTCATCTGTATTTAGCCCAGCGTTTTTCAGGGCATTTTGCATGCTGCGCTTGGGGCCATCGGTGTCTGGTGCAGTCATATGAAAAGCATCGGCCGCCATGCCAAACCCTGAGAGCTCTGCATAGATTTTCGCGCCACGCCGCTTGGCATGCTCGTATTCTTCAATCACCATCACACCTGCACCTTCACCCAGCACAAAGCCATCACGCTCTTTATCCCACGGACGGCTCGCCGTTGCCGGATCGTCATTGCGTGCGGATAGCGCCTTGGCCGAAGCAAAGCCGCCAACAGCCAAAGGTGTCACTGAGCCTTCAGCGCCACCGCAAACCATCACATCCGCATCGCCATATTCAATCATGCGAGCAGATAAGCCAATCGCATGCAGACCTGTGCTACAGGCAGTCACGACAGAAAGGTTCGGCCCTTTCATCCCATACATGATCGATAAATTGCCGGAGATCATGTTGATAATGGTGCTGGGAATGAAAAAGGGCGAGATTTTGCGCGGGCCACCGCTTAAAAAATCGTTATGGGTTTCTTCAATCATCGGCAAGCCACCGATGCCTGAACCAATATTCACGCCAATGCGATCCGCATTGGCGTCTGTTACTTCCAGGCCGGAATCGCGTACAGCCTGAATGCCTGCAGCCATGCCGTAATGGATAAAGGTATCCATGCGGCGTGCTTCCTTGGCGGATAAATAAGCGGTGACATCAAAACCTTTCACTTCGCCAGCAATGCGCACAGACAAAGCCGAAGCATCAAACCGGGTGATTGGTGCAATGCCGCTTTTGCCGGCAATGATGTTTTCCCAAGCTTCAGGAACGGAGTTCCCCACGGGTGAAACAAGACCCAAACCAGTAACAACTACACGACGTCTCGACACACGTGACTCCCGAAATGAAAGGTGATGATGTTTTAGAACTTACTTCTTCAAATGTGTATTGACGTAATCAATCGCTTGCTGAACGCTGGTGATTTTTTCTGCATCTTCGTCCGGAATTTCACATTCGAACTCTTCTTCCAAGGCCATCACGAGCTCAACAGTATCTAAAGAGTCAGCGCCGAGATCTTCTACAAATGATGATTCATTCTTGATGTCGGCTTCATTGACGCCGAGTTGTTCAGCCACGATTTTCTTGACGCGTTGTTCGATGTTATCCATAGTGAAACTCCTTCCCTGATTGACGGGTGTTAAAAACCCGCCTAGTTTAACAAAAAAAGCACTGACTCTTGGAGAGAAATCAGGCCATGTACATCCCGCCATTTACATTGATGGTGCTGCCTGTAATGTAACCAGCTTGCGGCGAAGCAATAAATGCCACTGTCGCCGCAATTTCTTCCGGCCGCCCAAGGCGGCCCAGAGGAATTTTATTAAGCAAGGCATCGCGCTGCGCATCCGGCAACGCGCGTGTCATATCGGTGTCGATAAACCCTGGCGCAATGCAGTTCACCGTGATATTTCGGCTGCCTAATTCGTGCGCCAAGGCGCGACTCATGCCTGCCACACCCGCTTTTGCCGCAGCATAGTTAGCCTGGCCGGGGTTGCCGGCCTCACCAACCACAGATGTGATATTGATGATGCGGCCAAAACGCGCTTTCATCATGCCGCGCATGCACAGTTTTGAGAGACGAAACACGGCTTTCAAGTTGGTTTCCATGACGTCATCCCACTCATCATCTTTCATGCGCAAAGCAAGGTTGTCGCGTGTGATGCCAGCGTTATTAACAAGCACAGCCACAGTGCCAAACTTCGTTTCAATCTCGCCCAGTAAAGCTTCGCAAGCGGCAGCATCGGTGACATTGCAAACAGCACCCAAACCCGTGATGCTGGCTTCATCGAGTGTCTTTTGAATACCCGCTGCGCCTGCCGCTGATGTTGCTGTACCAATGACTATCGCGCCTTGCGCACCCAGTGATAGAGCGATTGCCCGCCCCAAGCCGCGGGAAGCACCAGTCACTAAGGCAATCTGTCCCTGCAAATTAGTTTGTGTATGACTCATAACGCCCCTTATTCTGTTGTTATTGCGGCCAATGCTGCTTCCAGGCCAGCAAGGTCATTCATCGCCAGACCCGTGAGCCCATCGTCACAGCGTTTAGCCAAGCCTGACAGTACTTTGCCAGGGCCGCATTCAAGCACTTGCGTGATACCCATCTGTCGTATGGCCTGCATGGTTTCAACCCAGCGCACGGGTGCCGCAGCCTGCCGAACCAAGGAGGATTTAATCGCTTCCGGGTCGGTCAATGCCATGACATCTACATTATTAATAACAGGAATTTGCGGGCTGGAAAAAACAACAGAGGTAAGGCGCACACGTAGCTTTTCAGCTGCTGGCAACATGAGCGAACAATGAAAGGGGGCGGATACAGGCAACATCACGGCACGTTTGGCGCCTTTGGCTTTGACTGCTTCTGCTGCACGCTCGACGGCCGCCTTGTGGCCTGCGATGACAGTTTGCTTGGGCTCATTAAAATTCACTGCTTGCACGACTTGTCCCTGCGCGGATTCTTCGCAGGCGGCAATCACGCCTGCGGCGTCAAGTCCCAAGACCGCTGCCATTGCGCCCTCGCCTGCGGCGACAGCTTCTTGCATGCCGCGTGCACGTAATTCAACCAATGGCACGGCGTCAGCCAGCGTGATCACACCAGCTGCCACTAGCGCTGCATACTCACCCAAACTATGTCCAGCCATGACAGCAGGTAACGCGCCACCTTTTTCCCGCCATAAGCGATAAGTTGCCACACCTGCGGTGAGCATCAAGGGTTGCGTATTAATCGTTTGATTCAATGCCTCAGCCGGCCCTTCAGTGACTAATTGCCATAAATCGCGCCCCAAAGCCGTGGATGCTTCATCGAAAGTAGCTCGAATAATGGCAGCATCGCCATAAGCGGCCATCATGCCTAAAGATTGAGATCCTTGACCAGGGAAAACCAGCGCAAATTTGATTGTCATCGTTTTAACGTTTCAAGTTAGCCAGCAGTTAAAAATTAAGGAGCACACCACCCCAGGTAAAGCCACCGCCCACGCCTTCAAGTAATAAACACTGTCCGCGCTGAATTCGCCCTTGCTTTACTGCTTCGTCCAGCGCCAGCGGTATTGAAGCAGCAGATGTATTGCCATGATGGTCAACTGTCACAATACATTTTTCACTGGGTAAACCAAGTTTTTTAGCCGTTGATTGCAAAATGCGCACATTAGCTTGATGCGGGATCAGCCAATCCAGTTGATCAACGGTGACCTGCGCTGCATCCATCACTTCATTGGCAACCTCGGTTAACACTTTCACGGCGAATTTGAAAACGGCCTGGCCATCCATGCGTAAAAACGGGTCGCCTGTGACTTGCCCACCACACACTTGGCCAGGTACAGACAACATATCGGCATGACTGCCATCCGCATGTAAAGCCGTAGCTAAAATTCCTGGAGCGTCAGAAGCTTCCAGCACCACAGCTCCTGCACCATCACCAAACAAGACGCACGTACCACGGTCGGTCCAGTCCATGATGCGCGAAAAAACCTCGCTACCAACGACCAACGCGCAGCGGTGCGATCCTGATTGTATAAATTTCTCAGCCACACTCATGGCATAAATAAAACCACTACACACCGCTTGCACATCAAACGCAGGCGCACCGTTGGTAATGCCCAGTTTCTTCTGCAGCAAAGCAGCCGTACTGGGGAAAATGTAATCTGGCGTTGAGGTTGCAACAATCAGCAGATCAACATCGTTCGCATTTTTCCCTGCGGCAGCCAAGGCGCGCTGACTGGCTTTGAGCGCCAGATCGCTACTGTTTTCACCTGGAACAGCAATGTGTCGAGCGCGAATACCTGTGCGTTCAGCAATCCACTCATCTGAGGATTCAAGCTGATGTTTGGCAATTAAAGCGGCGTTGCTGACAGGTTCCCCTGGCAGATAACTCCCTGTGCCCGTAATGCGCGTATGAATCATGGCAATAAACCCTTAAACAGCCTGTAACAACGTAGAAATTGCGTGAAATGAAAAGTAGCCAAAGCAGAAATAATTGGAAAAATAATCACCAAGCCAGGTTAGATGACAGTGATTATAAAGTCGGCGCTGGTGATACGGCGTCTGCATTGGAATTGCCTGTCACAGGATCGTTAACGTGCAGTAAACGCGGCAATAATGCCGCCATACGCGTTGCAATTTTGTTAGGCAAGTCTTGCCGCGCTTCTTCAGCAGCTTTTTTGAGTGCGGATAAAAATGCCAGCTGATCAGCTGAGCCGTGACTTTTCACCACAATGCCCTTGAGCCCCAGAAAGCTTGCGCCGTTGTAACGACGGTGATCAAAACGACGGCGAAAAGATTTTAATACCGGCAAAGCAAGCAGTGCAGCCAAACGCGTGAAAATGGAGCGCGAAAACTCTTCTTTTAACCCGCTGGCAATCATTTGGGCCAAACCCTCGGATGCCTTAAGCGTCACATTGCCCACAAAGCCATCACACACCACCACATCGGTCGTGCCTTTGAAAATATCATTTCCTTCAACATTGCCAAAGAAGTTCAGATCGCTTTGCCGTAACAACTCGCCTGCACTCTTTACTACATCGTTGCCTTTAATATTTTCTTCACCAATATTGAGCAAACCGACACTCGGCCGGTCTTTATGCTCCAAAGCCGAAGCCAGCATTGCACCCATAATGCCAAATTGCAATAAGTGCGCAGCGGTACAGTCGACATTCGCACCTAAATCCAGCACATAAGTTGCACCGCGCTGAGAAGGCATGACAGTACAAATCGCTGGCCTGTCAATACCAGGCAAGGTTTTCAACACAAACCGAGCGATAGCCATTAAAGCACCTGTATTCCCGGCAGAAACAGCGGCGTGAGCCTTACCCTCTTTGACCAGATTAACTGCCACTCGCATGGAGGAATCTTTTTTTCCCCGCAATGCACTGGCTACAGGCTCATCCATCGCCACCACTTCACTGGCGTGATGAATGGAAAATCGGGTACTAAGCGTTTCATAGCCCGCAATACCCGCAAGCCGGGCACGCAAAACATCTTCTTGCCCTACCAAAACGACAGAACAAGTCGGGTCTTGACGCAGAAAATCAAAAGCTGCCGGGAGCGTAACCTGAGGACCATGATCGCCCCCCATGCAATCTATTGCAAGGGTAATTGCCATTATTCAGACTTCCAAACAAGAAAAAAGCCGGACACGGCAATCGCATCCGGCTAAATTCATAGGGAAAGACTTACTCGGCTTTGGCCTTAATGACTTTCTTGCCCCGATATACGCCAGAGGGCGAGATATGATGACGCAAATGAACTTCACCAGAAGTTGATTCCACGGCCAGCGGAGGGGCAGTAAGAAAGTCGTGAGCGCGGTGCATGCCACGTTTGGAAGGGGATTTTTTATTCTGCTGAACAGCCATTTGAAGCTCCTTGTTTCAGTGTTTCTTTAATGCGGCCAGTGCTGAAAAAGCAACCGACCCATGGTTATTGACAGCTGCCAGCGGCAACTCACAATCTTCATGCCGTGGCGCCAGGGGCAGCGCTAACAACACTTCACTTTCAATCAAACCCAACACATTCAAAGCCGCATCGGCTTCAATTGCATCCATCTGATCGTCCATCAACTCCTCATCAGGCCAGTCTTCACCGGTACCAATTAACTGCAGCACATTATCCACTTGCACTGGCAAAGACACACCAGCCAAACAGCGCTGACACTGCACCACCAACTGACCCGTGATCTGCATATGTAACAAAGACCTGCCTGCTTCATGCTTTCCTTGCAACTTCATGGAAAGCGAACCATTTATATCGAGCAACTGATCTGCCAAGCGCGATAACTGCGCAAGCTTCACAGCACCCTTCAACAAACGACCTGTGCGAGCAAACTCCAGGCTATCGATTGTATGCAGAGATAACGACTGTTCTGTTTTTCCCGACACAGCGTGATCCGACACAGCGCCTATTTCCATAGGCGATGCAGACGTGCTGGCTGATGAAGAAGTTTCGTGCGACATAAGCTGCGAATGTTATCATGTTTAGCCTTTGTTTTTCAAGCGTGAAACATGGCTCAGCCCCTTATTCTGGCTTCTACTTCGCCCTTTCGAAGAGAACTTTTACAACGCCTGCAACTGCCATTTGCAGTCCATGCGCCTGATATCGACGAATCGCCACTCGTCAATGAGACGCCTGCCGAGACCGCACAACGCTTGGCAAGAGCCAAGGCTCAGGCCATCGCCAAGCACTTTCCTGACGCCTTGATTATCGGCTCAGATCAAGTCGCCGCTCGTGGAGATCAGCGTTTCGGTAAGCCTGGTACCCGCCCCAATGCCTTGCAACAACTCCGTGAAATGCGTAACCAGGAAATCATTTTTCACACAGGATTGTGCCTATTGAATAGCGCAACGGGTGAAGCTCAAGTGAGCTGTGTGCCCACGCATGTCGGTTTTCGTGATTTAACTGACAGAGAAATCAATGCTTATCTTGATAAAGAGGATGCGCTAAATTGTGCTGGCAGCGCAAAGTCTGAAGCCTTGGGCATTTCACTTCTAAGCTATCAACGCGGTGATGACCCGACAGCTCTGGTCGGCCTACCACTCATTGCGCTTTGTCATATGCTGCGCCATGCTGGCCTTCATTTGCCTTAACCCTGCCAAACTTCATCATGGTGCAGCATCCCCATCAATCGGTTTCTGATCCAGGCGCACATTCTGGCGATATTTCTAGCGCGGGTTTGGGTTCCAAAGGCACGCTGTGGCTGCTGCCAGTTGCACTAGGAGAAACTGCCTGGCAGCAGTGTTTGCCGCCAGCAACCCAACTTACCGCCTGCCAACTCATGCATTTTGTGGCCGAAAACGCAAAAACCGCGCGTGCTGAGCTCAAACGTATGGCACACCCGATGCCAATGCGTGATTTGCAAATAACACAACTTCCGGAAAAGCCTACGCCAATAGAAATAGATGCCTTGTTATCGCCCCTTTTAGCTGGTTTTTCTGTTGGCTTGATGTCAGAAGCAGGCTGCCCCGCCATTGCCGACCCGGGCGCTTTACTCGTTCGCCGTGCCCATGAGTTAGGCTTATGTGTCAAACCCTTGGTGGGTCCGTCCTCAATATTGCTCTCGTTGATGGCCTCAGGCCTGGATGGACAGCGATTTGCTTTTCATGGCTATTTGCCGGCTCATGAGCCAGAACGCAGCCAACGTATTTTGATGCTCGAAAAAGAATCCCTGCATTTGCGTCAAACGCAGATTTTTATCGAAACCCCCTATCGCAACCTCGCTTTGTTTTCAGCATTGTTAAATCAAGCGCGATCAAGTACGCTGCTTTGTCTGGCAACGGACATCACGCTACCGCAGGAATCAATCATGACCCGAACGATTGTCGAGTGGAAAAAGCAACCCGCACCCTCGATTGATAAAAAGCCTACTGTTTTTTTGTTTTTAGCTATTTGAGCGCAATAGCTGAATAAAAATAATTCCCGATGAAGATCACTCCAACACTGTGAAAACCGCTGCCTCATCCGGCTTTTCAAAAACTGGATCAAATCCCAGCAAGCGCAATTAAATAAATAACCTCTTCAAACATCTTATGAAACGCCCTCGCACATCACGTCAAGCCAAGCAGACCGCCGATGTGCAACGCTTGATCAAGCTATCCAATGCACTGAGCTCATCTTCGAGCCGTCTCGAAGATGATTTTTGGGATATCCGCTTGGTCGAAGAAGTCAACCAGCACCTAGCCAATAGTCAACAGAATGCCGAAGCCGCCAAAATAGCAGAAGACACGTTAATGGCAGCGCTAGAGCCCCTTTATCAGGAGACCTCGCCAGCTTATGGCGCCTTGGTGAGTACGATAGAAACCTGTGTAGAAGCCAGGCCTGCCCTGGTTGATATGGTCATTCGTGAAGGTAAAACAGCCACTGCCATCACCGATGCCCTCATGATTGCCATCCCTCTGCTGGCTTGGTCACGATTTCCTATCCCTTCCGGAAAAATTCAACCCGCGCAGTTGAGCGCACTACGCCTGCAGCTGCAGATCCATGTTTTGGCAAAAGGCGCGACACTCAGCCTGTGCGATCAACTCTGGAGTCCAGACCAGCTACCGCAAACCTACGTGGAAACGGCTCAACTTGCCAACCAGCTTACTCGTGCTGCCCTGCAGGATAAAGACGTTCAAATGGCAACCACAACCATCAACGAAAGTATTCAATTTTTATCTGATAGTCGCTACATCGTTGGCGCCATCGCAGCGCCCCAAGGCGCAGCGTTATTTCGCTGGCAGCAAACAGAAGATGCATTGGAAGAAACGCCGCTGGAAAGCGCCACCAATGCCTGGACTAGTTCAACGGATCAAGCCATCCAGTCCATTTTGCGTACCTTGCTTCCCGCTTGTGCGGTTGAGCTTCAGCCTGTCAGGGCTTATCACGCGGCACTTTTAAGCACGGACCGCGCTTCCCGCCCTTGGTCTATCTGTGCAACGATTGCTTATTTACAGACCGCTTTCAATCTACTACCCAACCATCTCATGGCTGTAGTTGCCCGCTTTAATGGAGATGAAAATGATGAATATCGTATTAGCCTGATCACACTAACCGGCTATCGCGTCATTCATGGTGTTGTTTGGCCCTTGCTAGAAACCGAGAATGATGATCCAGCGCTCGCCGCAGAGATAGAAGGCATTTTGAAAACAGCAGGCATTCAAGAAATCACCATCCTGAATCAAGCATTTTCAATGGAAAGTTGTGATGATTGCGGCTTACCTTTGTATCCCGACCCTGAGGGCAATATCGTACATATTGAAACACCTGATGAGCAGGATGACAAACAATTCAAACACTTGCATTAACTTTTACTAAACCGCATTACAAAACATTTTTTGAATCAGGTGAAAGAAACAGGCTTTGCATTGTTTTGGCAATTAATAAATAAGCCAAAAAGAAGCCCAAAAACTTGATATTTTCTTTATTCGCCGTCTCGCCAGCGCCGACTTTTCTTGGCTTTTCATTTGATTGAATCTTTGTCGTTTAAAAACTCAAGCAGTTCTCAATCAAGCCACTATCAAATATTACGCAGCGCTCGCACCAAATCTGTATGGACTGGGATCAACAGTCGGCGCGCGACCCCGCATTAAGTCAGCCAGCAAGCGCGCCGAACCACAGGCCAGTGTCCAGCCCAACGTGCCATGCCCTGTGTTAAGCCACAAACCATCCAACCCCGCATGCCGCATGCTGCCGATCAATGGCACATTGCTTGGCGTAACAGGACGTAATCCTGTCCAGTACTCAATGTCACCTTGCACTGGTAGCGCCGGGAAAAGCTGCTTGGTACGTCTGACCAAAGCATCGCACCGTGTCTTGTTCAAGCTCAAGTCATACCCCGTGAACTCTGCTGTCCCCGCAACCCGCAAACGCTGCCCTAATCTGGAAAACACAATTTTTGCTTCATCATCGGTAAGACTCACCGTCGGGGCCGCATGAGCCGGCGCATCATCAGGCAAATGAAAAGTTGCTGAATATCCCTTACCCGGATAAATCGGCAAGCGAACGCCCAAAGGGCGCAACAATAACGGAGAATAACTTCCCAAGGCCAACACCACCGCATCAGAGGTTAACCGTTCACCTGTAGCGAGAGTTACGCCAGTAACATGAGAACCGTCGGTAATCAAAGCGCTTGCCGTTTCATTGAAACGAAATCGTACCCCAAGACTTGCCGCCTTGTTTGCCAATTTTGCAGTGAATACTTGCGCGTCGCCTGATTCATCTGCCGCAGTGTAAGTTCCACCAATAATCGGGAATGCAGACTGCCCGATTGCCGGTTCAATAGCGATACACTCATCAGTAGTCTTGGGGACACGATCACAACCAAACTCACGCATCATGGCGGCTTGCCGCAACGCATGATCAAACTCCCGATTGTCCGAGTAAATATGCAATATTCCGCGCTGCAGCTGGTCGTAGCGTAAATCTAGCGCCGCACGCAAAACGCCTAGCTCAGTACGACTCATCAAACCTAATTGCACAATTGAGCGAATATTGGCGCGAGTTCTTGCGGGCGTACACTCACGCAAAAAAGCCAAGCCCCAGCGCCATTGACTGCAATCAGCATGTAATCGCCATAATAGCGGTGCATCTTCACGCCCCAGCCATTTCACAATCCGCCGCAATGCATCCGGATTCGCCCAAGGCTCTGCGTGGCTAACAGAAATCTGGCTGCCATTGGCAAAACTGGTTTCTTGTGCCGGCGATGGTTGCCTGTCTATGACTGTTACATCCATACCCTCAGATGCCAAATACCAAGCCGTGGTCACGCCAACAACACCTGCACCCAAGATGGTTACGCTTTGCATCGAATTATCCTAAACCCACATTGACCCACAACATTAACTTGCCTGAACAAAAGGTATCCATGGCTTTTAATGCCTTCGGCTTTCCAAATAACTTTGGGTCGATTATAGTCAGGACTTATCGGGCACTACCCCAAACTAAACACGATCAACATTACTTTTATGAGCACCAAACCAAAAATTACGAAAACAGACACTGATTGGCGCGCACAACTCACACCAATGCAGTACCACGTCACTCGCGAAAAAGGTACTGAACGTGCTTTTACAGGACAATACTGGGATAGCAAAGATTCCGGTATTTATCGGTGCATCTGTTGCGGAGAGCCCTTGTTTACATCAACATCCAAGTTCGATTCAGGGTGTGGCTGGCCAAGCTTTACCAAGCCACTCAGCGATGACGCCACTACCGAAACGCTAGACAATAGTCACAACATGTCCCGAACAGAAGTCACCTGCAGTCGTTGCGATGCCCACTTGGGTCACGTGTTTCCCGATGGCCCTGCACCAACGGGTTTACGCTATTGCATCAACTCAGCCTCTATTGACTTAGACAAAAATGAAAAATAACTTTCCCTCCCTGCCTTCGCAACAATTTCCTTTTTTAGTTTGACGGCAAATTACTCGCCCCAAACTGCCTTCAGTTTTCATCATTTAATATATCAACCCATATCAATCCGCAATGAAATTTCTTTTCGATTTACTGCCCATTTTTCTTTTTTTTAGTGCCTTCAAGTACTACGAATCGCACAAGGAAGCTGCTGCCGAATTACTCAATACCTTGTTTTCCAGTCTTGGCTTCGCAAGTGGCTTTCTACCCTCGCAATCCCCTATTCTGGTCGCGACGCTCGTGGTCATGGTAGCGACAGCCTTGCAGATTGCCTACGTTCGGTTACGTCACGGCAAAGTCGATGCCATGCTGTGGATAAGTCTGATACTCGTCACCGTTTTTGGTGGCTTGACCCTCGTTTTGCACGATGAGACGTTCATTAAATGGAAGCCAACCTTGCTCGACTGGTTGTTTACTCTGGTATTGTTGATTTCAGCCCGGTTTTTCAATCGCAACCTCATTCGTGCCATGATGGAAAAACAAGTGCAATTACCAGAGCGCCTGTGGCGCAACCTTAATTATGCGTGGGCCGCTTTTTTTGCCTTCATGGGGGTATTGAATTTATATATTGCCTTTAACTTCAGCACTGATATTTGGGTTAATTTCAAGCTGTTTGGCGGCA
>Ga0116141_10002290_pt1 | contig 16466 bp, 9 predicted proteins | sample AD_UKC097_MetaG_FD_89744 | JGI IMG/M metagenome (GOLD analysis project Ga0116141, IMG submission 89744) | Active sludge microbial communities of municipal wastewater-treating anaerobic digesters from USA - AD_UKC097_MetaG | ecosystem: Engineered > Bioreactor > Anaerobic > Digestate | place: USA...
CGCCCGGCACCTTGGTCCGGCAGTGGTCGTCGACCTCGATGAATCCGCGCGCGTCGGTCGTCAGACCGATCGCATCGAGCGCCAGACCGTCGGTGTTCGGCACCCGGCCCACCGACACGATCAGCTTGTCGACCTCGAGCTGCTGGGCGGCGCCCGCGGCGTCGGCGTAGTCGATGCGCACCGACTTCTTGCCGACCTCGACGGCGCCGATCTTCACGCCCATGTGCATCTTCAGGCCCTGCTTCGTGAAGATCTTCCAGCACTCCTTCGACACCGCCTCGTCGCAGGCCGCGAGGAACCCGGGCATCGCCTCCAGCACCGTGACCTCGGCCCCCAGGCGCCGCCACACCGACCCGAGCTCCAGACCGATCACGCCGGCGCCGATCACTCCCAGCCGCCTGGGCACGTCCGGGAACGCCAGCGCGCCCTCGTTGTCGCAGACCAGCACGTTGTCGACGTCGATGCCCGGCAGATGCCGGGCCTTGGACCCGGTCGCGATGATCACGTTCTTGGCGCCGACCAGCAGAGGCTCGCCGTCCCCGCTGATCTCGACGGCGATGTTGCCGTCGTCCTCGCCGAAGAACTTCGCATGCCCCTTGAGCCAGGTGATCTTGTTCTTGCGGAACAGGAACTCGATGCCCTTGGTCATCTTGGCGACGATGCCGTCCTTGCGCGCCACCATCTTCGCGACGTCGAGCTTCACCCCGCTCACCGAGATGCCGTGCTCGCCGAGGTGATGGCAGGTGTTCTCGTACTCCTCGGACGAGGCGAGCAGCGCCTTCGAGGGGATGCAGCCCACGTTGAGGCAGGTGCCGCCCAGTGCCGCCTCGCCTTTCGGGTTGCGCCACTTCTCGACGCAGGCGACCTTGAAGCCCAGTTGCGCGGCGCGGATCGCCGCCACGTAACCGGCGGGACCCGCGCCGATCACGATCACGTCATACCGTTCAGCCATGTTCGTTCTTCCTCGCGTTCGATCAGAGGTCGAGCAGCAGGCGCGCGGGATCCTCCAGCGCCTCCTTGATCGAGACCAGGAACAGCACGGCCTCGCGCCCGTCGATGATGCGGTGGTCGTAGGACAGCGCCAGGTAGTTGATCGGGCGGATCACGATCTGCCCGTTCTCGACCACCGGCCGGTCCTTGGTGGCATGCACGCCGAGGATCGCCGACTGGGGCGGGTTGATGATCGGGGTCGAAAGCATCGAGCCGAACACCCCGCCGTTGGAGATGGAGAACGTGCCGCCGGTGAGGTCCTCGAGACCGAGCTTGCCGTCGGCCGCCTTCTTGCCGTAGTCCGAGATCTGCTTCTCGATCTGGGCGAAGGTCATCTGGTCGGCGTTGCGCACCACCGGCACCACCAGGCCGCGCGGCGATCCCACGGCCACCCCGATGTCGAAGTAACCGTGATAGACGATGTCGTTGCCGTCGATCGAGGCGTTCACGACCGGGTACTTCTTGAGCGCGTGCACGGCCGCCTTCACGAAGAACGACATGAAGCCCAGCCGCGCGCCATGCTCCTTCTCGAAGCGGTCCTGGTACTTCTTGCGCAGGTCCATCACCGGCTGCATGTTCACTTCGTTGAACGTGGTGAGGATCGCGTTGGTCGCCTGCGACTGGAGCAGCCGCTCGGCCACGCGCTGACGCAGGCGCGACATCGCCACGCGCTGCTCGGGACGCCCCTCCAGCAGCTTGGCGGTGTCGATCGGTGCCTTCACCTGCGGCAGGCCGCCGCTCGGCACGCCCGTCGGGATCGCCGCGCCGGCGGCGACCACGTTCGCGGGCACCGGCGCTGCCGCGCGGGCACCGCCCGACTGCACCGCCGCCAGCACGTCCCCTTTGGTGATCCGGCCGTCGCGTCCGGTGCCGGTGACGTCGCCGGTGCCCAGGCTGTGTTCGGCCATCAGCTTGGCCGCCGACGGCATGGCGACGTCGCCTTTCAGTCCGGCCGGCCCCGGTGCCGGTGCAGCCAGCGAGCCCGGCGCCTGCATCGGCGCGGCGGCGGCGGGCGCCGGCGCCGGAGCGGCCGCGGGCGCCGCCGCGCCCGCCTGGGCCTCGGTGTCGATGACCGCGATCACTTCACCGGCCACGACGGTCGCGCCATCGGCCTTGACGACGCTGGTCAGCACGCCGGCGCTCGGCGCGGGCAGCTCGAGCACGACCTTGTCGGTCTCGATGTCGATCAGGTTCTCGTCACGGGCAACGGCCTCGCCCACCTTCTTGTGCCATTGCAGCAGCGTCGCCTCGGCCACCGATTCCGACAGCTGCGGAACCTTCACTTCGATCAATGCCATGTTCTTGCTCCAGATGCGTATTCGTGGTGTGCGCCGGCCCGCGTCCTGCCGCACCCGTGATCGGGCGCGGGGTCGGGCGGGCGCCGCAGTGCCCGGACGGTGGGGTCACCCATGCCTGCGAGGGGATCCGTCCGGAGACCGCAGAGATTCGGAACCCTGCGACCGGTCAGGCCTTGCGCGCGCGGCTGCGCGTCTCGCCCAGCGCGGTCGAGATCAGCTCCTTCTGCTGCGCGTAGTGCTTGTCGTAGTAGCCGACCGCAGGCGACGCGGAGGCGGGCCGCCCGGCGTACACCAGCTTCTGCCCTTCGCGCAGCGCCTCGCCCAGGTGATGCTGAACGTAGAACCACGCGCCCTGGTTCTGCGGCTCGTCCTGGCACCAGACGACGGTGGTGGCGTTGGGGTAGCGCTTGAGCTCGGTCTCGAACGCCTTGTGCCCGAACGGATAGAGCTGCTCGATGCGCACCAGCGCCACGTCGTCCAGGGTGCGCTCGCGCCGCGCCGCCAGCAGGTCGTAGTAGACCTTGCCGGTGCAGACGACCACGCGCTTGACCTTCTTGGCGTCGATGCCCGCGTCGGTCTCGCCGATCACCGTCTGGAACGCCCCGCGCGCCAGGTCGTCGAGCGACGACACCGCTTCCTTGTTCCGCAGCAGCGACTTCGGCGTCAGGATCACCAGGGGCTTGCGGAACAGGCGGATCATCTGCCGCCGCAGCAGGTGGAAGATCTGCGCGGGCGTCGTCGGCTGGCACACCTGCATGTTGTGCTCGGCGCACAGCTGCAGGAAGCGCTCCGGCCGGGCCGACGAGTGCTCGGGGCCCTGCCCTTCGTAGCCGTGCGGCAGCATCATCGTGAGGCCCGACACGCGTCCCCACTTGGTTTCGCCGGACGAGATGAACTGGTCGATGACCACCTGGGCGCCGTTGACGAAGTCGCCGAACTGGGCCTCCCAGATCACCAGCGTGTTCGGCTCGGCGGTCGCGTAGCCGTACTCGAACGCGAGCACCGCCTCCTCGGACAGCACCGAGTCGATGACGGTGAACGGGCCCTGGTTGTCGGCGACGTTCTCGAGGGGGATGTACGTGCCCTTGTCCCACTTCTCGCGGTTCTGGTCGTGCAGCACCGCGTGCCGGTGGGTGAACGTGCCGCGGCCGGAGTCCTGGCCCGACAGCCGCACGCCGTAGCCCGACGACAGCAGCGTGGCGAATGCCAGGTGCTCGCCCATGCCCCAGTCGAGCGGCGCATCGCCGGCGGCCATCGCGCGCCGGTCGGCGATCACCTTGTCGACCAGCGGATGCAGCTTGAAGGTGCCGGGGATGGTGGTGATCTTGCCGGCGATCCGCTTCAGCTCGGCCTTCGGCACTGCGGTGTCGGCCGCGTCGGTCCACTTGCGGTTCAGGAACGGCATCCAGTCGACCGCGAACTTGCTCTTGAAGTTCGACAGCACCGGGTCGACGGTGTGCCGCCCCTCGTCCATGGCCGCGCGGTAGCGCGTCACCATCGCGTCGGAGTCCTCGAGCGTGATCAGGCCCTGCGTAGCGAGCCGCTCGGCATAGAGCCGTCGCGTGCCCGGGTGCTGACCGATCTTCTTGTACATCAGCGGCTGCGTGACGGCGGGGGTGTCCTGCTCGTTGTGGCCCAGCTTGCGGAAGCAGATGATGTCGACGACGATGTCCTTGGCGAACTCGCGGCGGAAGTCCAGCGCGATCTGCGTGGCGAACACCACGGCATCGGGATCGTCGCCGTTCACGTGCAGCACCGGCGCCTCGATCATCTTCACGACGTCGGAGCAGTAGATGGTGGAGCGCGTGTCGCGCGGGTCGGAGGTGGTGAACCCGATCTGGTTGTTGATCACGATGTGCACGGTGCCGAAGGTGCCGTAGCCGCGCGTCTGCGCCAGGTTCAGCGTCTCCATCACCACGCCCTGGCCGGCGAAGGCCGCGTCGCCGTGCACCAGCACCGGCAGCACCTCCGAGCCGTTGGTGTCGCCACGGCGGTCCATGCGCGCCTTGCACGAGCCTTCGACCACCGGATTCACGATCTCCAGGTGCGACGGATTGAACGCCAGCGACAGGTGCACCGGACCGCCGGCCGTCGAGATGTCGCTCGAGAAGCCCTGGTGGTACTTGACGTCACCCGACGGCAGATCGTCGGCGTGCTGACCTTCGAACTCGGCGAACAGGTCCTTCGGCATCTTGCCGAGGGTGTTCACCAGAACGTTCAGCCGGCCGCGGTGGGCCATGCCGATGACGATCTCCTGCACACCCTGCTCCCCGGCGCGCTGGATCAGTTCGTCCATGGCCGCGATGAAGCTCTCGCCGCCTTCGAGCGAGAACCGCTTCTGGCCGACGTAGCGGGTGTGCAGGTACTTCTCGAGCCCCTCGGCGGCCGTCAGCCGGTCGAGGATGCGGCGGCGCTTGTCGGGCGAGAACGACGGCTTGCTGCGCGTGCTCTCGAGGCGCTCCTGCAGCCAGCGCTTCTGGGCCGGATCGCTGATGTACATGAACTCGGCACCGATCGTGCCGCAGTACGTCTCGCGCAGCGCCCGCAGGATGTCGCGCAGCGGGGCCTGGTCGAAGCCGAAGTAGGTGTTGGCCGCCGAGTAGATGTTGGCGTGGTCGCCCTCGGAGAAGTCGTAGAACGCCGGCTCCAGCTCGGGGATCGGCGGACGCTCCTGCCGCTTGAGCGGATCGAGATCGGCCCAGCGCGAGCCGAGGAAGCGGTACGCCGCCACCAGCTGCTGCACGAACACCTGCTTGCGGGCCGTGGAGGCATCGCCGCCCATCAGGCGCGGCTGCAGCGTGCCTTCCTTCGCGCGCTCGGCAAAGGACTGGACGATCGGCGCATGCGCGACGTCACGGGTCTGGGGGTTGCCGTCGGAGGCGGGGACGACCTGCAGGTTGTCGAAGTATTCCCGCCAGTGCTCGGGAACGGATCCCGGGTTGTTCAGGTAGCTCTCGTAGAGCTCTTCGACGTAAGGGGCATTTCCGCCGAACAGATAGGAGTTCGACTGGAAGGACTTCATCATGGCGCTTCACCTTTCGAAACGAGTTTCTCGTCAAAGATGCTCGGCCGCCGCAGCCGGCGGCGGCCGACGACCGCCCCCCGGTTTCCGGAGGCACGGTTCGAGACAGATAGGAATGACGGACGCAGGCTAGGTCATAGGCAGTCTTTGGCGAACCCGCGCAGGATACCACCCGGTGCCCGCGCCCCCGGCGTTCCCGCACCACAGTCGGCATGGTCGCCACGCCCGCCCGACCAGGGTGGAACGCAGGGCGACCGGTGGTCGTGTGCACCGACTTTGCACTCATTGCACCAGGCGGTAGACTCGCGGCACAACAACAGACCGCACACGTTTTGCGGTCTGCAATCCGGTTACTACGGAGACTTGACGTTGCAGCCTACCGACATCCGCAACCCCGACTACTTCCATAAAGTGGTCGATTGTCAGTGGGCCTGCCCGGCCCACACCCCGGTTCCCGAATACATCCGGCTGATCGCCGCCGGACGATACTCGGACGCCTATATGGTGAACTGGCGTTCGAACGTCTTCCCCGGCATCCTCGGACGCACCTGCGACCGCCCGTGCGAGCCGGCCTGCCGCCGCGGGCGCGTCGAGGAGGAACAGGCGGAGCGCCCCGAACCCGTCGCCATCTGCCGCCTCAAGCGTGTCGCGGCCGACTTCAAGGACGACGTCTCCCACCGCATGCCAAAGCCGGCGGCGCGCCGCAACGGCAAACGCATCGCCTGCGTCGGCGCCGGGCCGGCCTCGCTGACCGTCGCGCGCGACCTGGCGCCGCTCGGCTACGAAGTCACCGTGTTCGACGGCGAGAAGAAGGCCGGCGGCTTCATCCGGTCGCAGATCCCGCGCTTCCGCCTGCCCGAGGAAGTCATCGACGAAGAGACCGGCTACGTGCTCGACCTGGGCGTCGAGTTCCGCGCCGGCGAACGCGTCGACTCGATCAAGACCCTGATGTCGCAAGGCTACGACGCCATCTTCGTCGGCTCCGGCGCACCGCGCGGTCGCGATCTCGACATCCCCGGCCGCCAGGAAGCCGCCGCCAAGATCCACATCGGCATCGACTGGCTGTCGTCCGTGTCGTTCGGCCACATCACGGCCGTCGGCAAGCGGGTGATCGTGCTGGGGGGCGGCAACACCGCGATGGACTGCTGCCGCACCTCGCGCCGCCTGGGCGGCGAGGACGTCAAGGTCATCGTGCGCTCCGGCTTCGACGAGATGAAGGCCTCCCCCTGGGAAAAGGAAGACGCCATCCACGAAGGCATCCCGATCCTCAACTACATGGTGCCGAAGGCCTTCACGCACGAGAACGGCACGCTCACCGGCATGGTGTTCGAGAAGGTCAAGGCCGTCTACGACGACAAGGGCCGGCGCGAGCTGGTGCCGACCGGCGAACCCGACGAGCACGTGCCGTGCGACGAGGTCCTGATCGCCGTCGGCCAGGAGAACGCCTTCCCCTGGATCGAGCGCGACAGCGGCATCGAGTTCGATCGCTGGGGCATGCCCAAGCTGAACGAAGCCACGCTGCAGTCGACGGTCCCCAACGTGTTCTTCGGCGGCGACGCCGCGCTGGGTCCCAAGAACATCATCTGGGCGGTTGCGCACGGCCACGACGCGGCGGTCTCGATCGACAAGTTCCTCAACGGCGAGGACGTCACCGACCGTCCGGCGCCGGGCGTCACCCTGATGTCCCAGAAGATGGGCATCCACGAGTGGAGCTACGACAACGAGGTCGCACCCGACGCGCGGCACAAGGTGCCGTGGCGCGACGTGAACCAGGCGCTGCGCAACATCAAGGTCGAGGTCGAGCTGGGTTTCGACGCGGCCACCGCCTGGAAGGAGGCGCAGCGCTGCCTGAACTGCGACGTGCAGACGGTGTTCAACGAGAAGCAGTGCATCGAATGCGATGCCTGCGTCGACATCTGCCCGACGGACTGCATCACGTTCACCGAGAACGGCGAGGAGGCCGACCTGCGCCAGCGGCTGAAGGCGCCGGCCCTCAACACCGACCAGGACCTGTACGTGTCCGAGGCGCTGAAGACCGGCCGCGTGATGGTGAAGGACGAGGACGTCTGCCTGCACTGCGGCCTGTGCGCCGAGCGTTGCCCCACGGGCGCCTGGGACATGCACAAATTCCTGCTCAACACGACCCAAGCCGGCCCGGGCTGCCGCGCACCGCAGCGGAGGGCTGCCTGATGACTGCCGTGACTCGTCGCATCGAAGCCGTCAACGACTTCGTGATCAAGTTCGCCAACGTGAACGGCTCGGGCTCGGCCTCGGCCAACGAGCTGTTCTCGAAGAGCTTTCTGCGCATGGGCGTGCCCGTCAGCCCGCGCAACATCTTCCCGTCGAACATCCAGGGCCTGCCCACGTGGTACGAGGTGCGTGTCACCGAGAAGGGCTACCTCGGGCGCCGCGGCGGCGTCGACCTGCTGGTCGCGATGAATCCGCAGACCTGGGACAAGGACGTCGCCGAGATCGAGCCGGGCGGCTATCTGTTCTACGACAACACCAAGCCGCTGCCCGGGTCCCGCTTCCGCCCCGACATCCACGTGGTCGGCGTGCCGCTCACGCAGATGTGCAACGAGGCCTACAGCGACCCGCGCGAGCGCCAGCTGCTCAAGAACATCATGTACGCGGGTGCGCTGGCGGCACTGCTCGACATCGACCACGACGTGATCCCCAAGCTGCTCGTCGAGCAGTACAAGGGCAAGGACAAGCTGATCAAGCCCAACCAGGACGCCTACCAGAAGGGCTACGACTACGCGAAGGCGAACCTGCCCGACGCGATCGGCCTGCGTGCGCGCCGGGCCGACAACGTCGGCAACCGCATCTTCATGGAAGGCAACGCCGCAGCAGCGCTCGGCGCGGTCTACGGCGGCGCGACCGTGTGCGCGTGGTATCCGATCACCCCGTCCTCGTCGGTGGCCGAGGCCTTCCAGAGCTACTGCTCGAAGCTGCGCGTCGACAAGGAGACCGGCAAGAACAACTTCGCGATCGTGCAGTCCGAGGACGAGCTCGCCTCGATCGGCATGGTCGTCGGCGCCGGCTGGAACGGCGCGCGCGCCTTCACCACCACCTCGGGACCGGGTGTGTCGCTGATGACCGAGTTCATCGGCCTGGCCTACTTCGCCGAGATCCCGGTCACGATCATCAACGTGCAGCGCGGCGGCCCCTCCACCGGCATGCCCACGCGCACCCAGCAGGCCGACCTGGTCGCCTGCGCGTACGCGTCGCACGGCGACACCAAGCACGTGCTGCTGCTGCCCGAGGATCCGCACGAGTGCTTCCAGTTCTCGGCCCAGGCCTTCGACCTTGCCGATCGCCTGCAGACGCCGGTGTTCGTGATGACCGACCTCGACATCGGCATGAACCAGCGCCTGACGGCTCCGCTCACCTGGGACGATTCCAAGGCCTACGACCGCGGCAAGGTGATGTCCGCCGAAGAGCTCGAATCGGGTCGTGACTTCGGCCGCTACCTCGACGTCGACGGCGACGGCATCGCCTACCGCACGCTGCCCGGCACGCACCCCACCAAGGGTGCGTACTTCACGCGCGGCACGACCAAGGACCGCTACGCGCGGTATTCGGAAGCGGGTCCCGACTACATTGAGAACGTGCAGCGGCTGCTGCGCAAGTTCGAGACGGCCCGCACCCTGGTACCGCAGCCGGTCGTGCGGCAGGCCTCGCAGAAGACGCGCTTCGGCGCGATCTACTTCGGGTCGACCAGCCCCGCGATGGCCGAGGCCAGCGACGTGTTCGAAGCCGACGGCGTGATGGTCGACACGATGCGCGTGCGCGCCTTCCCGTTCCCGGAGTCGGTCGAACGCTTCATCGCCGAGCACGACATCGTGTTCGTCGTCGAGCAGAACCGCGACGCGCAGATGCGCTCGATGCTGGTGAACGAACTCGAGATCGACCCGGCGCGCCTGGTCCCGATCCTGCACTACGACGGCACGCCGATCACCGCGCGCTTCATCGTGCGCACGATCGGCGAACGCATCAAGGGCAGCAACGTCGAGCCGCTCAAGCGCGACAAGGTCGCCTGACGCTCACCGAAACGGATTAGCCATGACGTACCTCGCAAAACCCCGACTGCACCATCCGACCCTGCCCGAGAACCGGCTCGGCTACACGCGCCGCGACTACGAAGGCAAGATCTCGACCCTGTGCGCCGGCTGCGGCCACGACTCGATCTCGGCCGCCATCATCCAGGCGTGCTGGGAGCTCGCGATCGAGCCGCACCGCGTCGCCAAGCTGTCCGGCATCGGCTGCTCGTCGAAGACGCCCGACTACTTCCTCGGCAACTCGCACGGTTTCAACTCCGTGCACGGCCGCATGCCCTCGGTGCTCACCGGCGCCAACCTGGCCAACCGCGACCTCATCTACCTGGGCGTGTCCGGCGACGGTGATTCCGCGTCGATCGGCATCGGCCAGTTCGCGCACGTGATGCGCCGCGGCGTCAACATGACCTACATCGTCGAGAACAACGGCGTGTACGGTCTGACCAAGGGCCAGTTCTCGGCCACCGCCGACCAGGGCTCCAAGTCGAAGAAGGGCGTGGTCAACTCCGACTCGCCGATCGACATGGTGCCGCTCGCGCTGCAGCTGGGCGCCACGTTCGTCGCGCGCGGCTTCTCCGGCGACAAGCAGCAGCTGGTGCCGCTGATCAAGGCCGCTCTGGCGCATCCCGGCGCCGCGTTCATCGACGTGATCAGCCCCTGTGTCGCGTTCAACAACCACGCCGGCAGCACCAAGAGCTACGACTACGTGCGCGAGCACAACGACGCCGTCAACCGCATCGACTTCATGCCCAAGCGCAGCGAGATCACCGCCGACTACGCGCCGGGCTCGGTGATCGACGTCGAGCAGCACGACGGCACCACGCTGCGCCTGCGCAAGCTGGCCGACGACTTCGACCCGCGCGACCGCATCGGCGCGATGAACCACATCATGGCCCACCAGGCCAAGGGCGAGATCGTCACCGGTCTGCTGTACATCGACAACGACGCCGGCGATCTGCACGAGCACCTGAACACAGTGGCCACACCGCTGAACCGGCTGGACAACAAGACCCTCTGCCCCGGGGCGGGTGCGCTCGAGCGGATCAACGCGTCGCTGCGCTGATCGACGCATCACCGCCGGACTGCACGTGCGTGTGGTCCGGCATTCTTGCGGGCCGCGCGGCGCCCAGGAGGTGTCCATCCTTGGACGCACCGGCCCGGACGCTCCCGCACGGACGCTCCCGAACGGACGCTCCGGCACGGATGCACGGCGTCGAGCACCCCCGGCGCCACAGCACACCATCCCCCCGTATGAACGCGTCGCCGGCGAAGCCAGCGCGGCGTACGATCGCGTGACATCGCCCCTCGAGGCCACGCCATGTCCGCATGCACCGTCCCTCGCCTCGCCCTTTCGGCCGCGGTCCTGCTGACCGTGGCCGCCTGTGGCGGTGACGACGGACACGCCCCGGCCGCGCAGCCGCCCGCCACGCTGGCCCCCTCCCCGGACATGCAGCCCCTCGAGGGCGCGCTGTTCTTCGACACCGGCACCGGAAGCCTCAACGCCAAGTACGGCGGCCAGACGATGCGCCAGTGGGTCGTGCTCGATCCGAACGGTGCACTCGCGACCACGCGGGCCGGCCCCTCGCCCGCCGATCCCCGCTTCGTCGGCGGCGCCGGCTGGTCGCTCGACGGCGAGACGCTCGTGCTCGCGCGCGAGGAGGCTGCCGCCACGCGCCATCGTCCGGCTTGGGTCCATCCGGCGTCCGGGCTGACACTGGTGGCCCGCCCGCGGGTCGATCCCGGTTTCTACACCCGTACATGGCAGGGTGCGGATCCGGACATGGGCGCGGCCGGCCTGTTCACCACGCGGCTGGCGGCCTTGCTGCAGACGTGCCCCGCCACGGGGGAATCGGGGCGGTTCTGGTGGTCGGGAAGCCTTCGCATCGATCCCGACGGCAGCTACCGGTCCGCTCTGATCCTGATGCGCCGATGCACCGATGCCACCGGCACCCGAGACGACCCGATCGCCGCCGATCACCTGCTCGAACGGCTGCGCGGCGGCAGCTGGCGCCTGTCCGACACGGGCCGTCAGATGATCTTCACCGAGACGGGCGGTGTACGCCTGACCGCGCGCCTCGACGGCGTCCAGGTCACCCCCGACACGCCCCAGGTGCGCCTGTGCGTCGACGGCGCCCTGCTGACCACCGAGGCCGCGCCCGAGGTGATGACCGCGCTGCGCCAGGCCCGCAGCGCGACACCGGTGCGCGCCAACCTGCCGCTGGTCCTCGACGAGGATGCCGGCTGCCTGCCCGCCGCCTTCGATGGCGGACGGGTCGCGCCGCAGGCGTGGCTCGAACTGCTGCCCGACGGGACCGCCGTCGGCGAGGGGGTGCCGGGACTGGATCCGGTGCGCCCCTCGCGCTGGCAGGTCGGCCCCACCGAACTCACCTTCCCTGCCCCGGCGAATGCGGTCGGCCCGACCACGCTGACGCGCCGCTGGGCCGGACTGAATCCCGATCCACGCGTCGACGCCGTCACCCTCGCCCGCGGGTGGACCGCGCGATCGATCGCCCAGCGCGGCTTCTTCGGCGGTCTGACGCCGGCAGAGTTTCGCTGGCGCGGCACGCTCGACCTGCGCGCCGACGGCACGTACACGGCCACCCTGTCGATCGAGGCCTCGGGCCCCGGCGCGCCCGATGTTGCGACCGCCAATCATCCGCTGCTGCGCCTGACGCGGGGGTCGTGGACCCTCGACGCCGACACCGGCACCCTGCATCTGCGCGACGCGCTCGCCAGCATCCACGCGCTGCGCGTCTCGCTGGAACTGCCCATCGTGGGCGGCTCGGACGCGCTGGTCGGCAGCGAGACCCCGCGCATCCAGATCGAGTCGATCCAGTTCGTCCCCGCCGCCCCCTGAGCCGGGCTTCCCGCCCGGGGAACGGGGGCACGCCGGAAGCCTGCCCAAACCCGCTCACCGAACCTGATCACCGGGCTCGATCACCGTGTCGCCCGCCGAAAAGACAACGGCGCCCTGACGGGCGCCGTTGTCTTCATCGGAGGTCGCTCATGCGCACCCTCGGGCGCGCATGGGAACCCGATGCCGCGGAATCAGCGGTTGCCGATCGGCTTCACGTCGCGGCGCGTCGCGCCGGTGAACAGCTGGCGCGGGCGGCCGATCTTCTGATCGGGCTCGGAGATCATCTCGCCCCACTGCGCGATCCAGCCGACCGTCCGGGCCAGCGCAAAGATGCAGGTGAACATCTCGGTCGGCATGCCCATCGCGCGCTGCACGATGCCGGAGTAGAAGTCGACGTTCGGGTACAGCTTGCGCTGCACGAAATAGTCGTCCTCGAGCGCGATCTGCTCGAGCTTCATCGCCAGCGCGAACAGCGGGTCGTTGTGCAGGCCCAGCTCGTTCAGCACCTCGTGACACGTTTCCCGCATCAGCTTGGCGCGCGGATCGTAGTTCTTGTACACGCGGTGGCCGAAGCCCATCAGACGCGTGTGCGAGTTCTTGTCCTTCACCTCCTTGACGAACTCGCCGATCTTCTCGACGCCGCCGCGCTCCTGGATCTCGTTGAGCATCAGCAGGCAGGCCTCGTTGGCGCCGCCGTGCGCGGGGCCCCACAGCGTGGCGATGCCCGCCGCGATGCACGCGAACGGATTCGCGCCCGAGGAGCCCGCCAGACGCACCGTCGAGGTGGAGGCGTTCTGCTCGTGGTCGGCGTGCAGGATCAGGATGCGGTCGAGCGCACGCACCAGCACGTCGTTCGGCACGTACTCCTCGCACGGCGTGCCGAACATCATGCGCATGAAGTTCGCCGCGTACGAGAGGTTGTTCTGCGGGTACATGAACGGCTGGCCCTGCGAATACTTGTAGGCCATCGCCACCAGCGTCGGCATCTTCGCGATCAGGCGGATGGCCGACACGAAGCGGTGCTCGGGGTTCTGGATGTCGAGCGAGTCGTGGTAGAAGGCCGACAGCGCGCCGACGCAGCCCACCAGCACGGCCATCGGGTGCGCGTCACGGCGGAAGCCCTGGAAGAAGCGGGTCATCTGCTCGTGGATCATCGTGTGCTTGAGCACACGGCCCTCGAAGTCCTTCTTCTGGGCCGGATTCGGCAGATCGCCGTTCAGCAGCAGGTAGCAGGTCTCGAGGTAGTCGCAGTTCACCGCCAGCTGCTCGATCGGGTAGCCGCGATAGAGCAGTTCGCCCTTGTCACCGTCGATGTAGGTGATCTTGGATTCGCAGGAGGCGGTCGACAGGAACCCCGGGTCGAACGTGAACTTGCCGGTCGCGCCATACATCTTGCGGATGTCGACCACGTCGGGGCCCACCGTGCCCTTGTAGACCGGAAAATCGACGGAGGGGGTGCCGTCTTCGAAGGACAGCGTGGCTTTCTGCTGGGTCGTCATCGCGTGATTCCCTTGGTTCTCGGATTGGGTTCTGGGTGGTTCAGGCCGTGCGCAGCATCTGCAGCACACGCACCGCATCGGGCGTCGCGCCCTCGCCCTCGAGCTGGGTCCGCTCGAGGATCAGGTCGAGGAGCGCGTTGTCGGGCAGATCGAGCAGCTGGTCGAGTCCGGCCACGTCGGCATCGGACAGGTTGCCCTCGTGCTGCGCGAAGAACCGCTCGAAAACCAGATCGTTCTCGAGCAGGCCCCGGCGCGCACGCCAGCGCAGGCGCCGCCGCTGCGCCGGATCCGACTGGTGCCCGAGGGGCTCGTCGAGCGCCGCCATGCCCGGGTCAGACCGCGCGACGAACCATCAGTTCCTTGATCTTGCCGATCGCCCGCGTCGGGTTCAGCCCTTTCGGACAGACGTCGACGCAGTTCATGATCGTATGGCAACGGAACAGACGGTACGGATCCTCGAGATTGTCCAGGCGCTGGCTGGTCGCCTGGTCTCGACTGTCGGCAATGAAGCGGTAGGCCTGCAACAGACCGGCGGGCCCGACGAACTTGTCCGGGTTCCACCAGAACGACGGGCACGAGGTGCTGCAGCACGCGCAGAGGATGCACTCGTAGAGCCCGTCGAGCTCCTCGCGCTCCTCGGGGCTCTGCAGGCGCTCCTTCTCGGGCGGCGGCGTGTCGTTGATCAGGAACGGGCTGATCGAGTTGTACTGCTTGAAGAACTGCGTCATGTCGACGATCAGGTCGCGGATCACGGGCAGGCCCGGCAGCGGGCGCAGCACGATCGGCTCCTTCAGGTCGCGCAGGTTGGTGATGCACGCCAGACCGTTCTTGCCGTTGATGTTCATCGCGTCCGAGCCGCACACACCTTCGCGGCACGACCGGCGGAACGCCAGCGAGTCGTCGGTCGACTGCTTGATGCGCATCAGGGCGTCGAGCAGCATCTTGTCGGTCGGCAGCAGCTCGACCTCCAGGTTCTGCATGTACGGCTTGGCGTCCTTGTCGGGGTCGTAGCGATAGATCGAGAACTTCACGACCCGCTTGGCCGCCTGCGCGGCGGCCGGGCCCTGGACGGGGGATTCCACAACTGCATTCATCGGCTTGTGCTCCGGATACTGCGCGGGGTGACGATCAGAACGTGCGCGCCTTGGGCTCGAAGGTCTCGACGGTGAGCGGCTTCATGTTCACCGGCTTGTAGTCGAGGCGGTTGCCTTCCGAGTACCACAGCGTGTGACGGATCCAGTTGGCGTCGTCGCGGTTCGGGAAATCGCGGTGGGCGTGCGCGCCGCGGCTCTCCTTGCGCGCCTCGGCCGACACGATCGTGGCCTTGGCCGTCTCGATCAGGTTGGCCAGCTCCAGCGCCTCGACCCGCGCGGTGTTGAACACCTTCGACTTGTCCTTGACGTGGATGTCGTCGCAGCGGGCGCCGATCTCCAGGATCTTGTCGACGCCCTGCTTGAGCAGCTCGGACGTGCGGAACACACCGCAGTGCGCCTGCATCGTGCGGCGGATGTCGTTGGCCACGTCCTGGGTGTTCTCGCCCGACTTCGATCCGTCGAGGCGCGCCAGGCGGGCCAGCGTCGCATCGCCGGCGTCCTTGGGCAGCGGCCGGTGGCTGCCGGCGTTGAGCTTGCTCGACACGATGTGGTTGCCTGCGGCCCGGCCGAACACCACCAGGTCGAGCAGCGAATTGGTGCCCAGGCGGTTGGCGCCATGCACCGACACGCACGCGCACTCGCCGATCGCGTACAGACCGTTGACGACCGAATTCGGATTGCCGTCCTTCGGCGACACGACCTGCCCGTGGTAGTTGGTCGGGATGCCACCCATCTGGTAGTGGATGGTGGGCACGACCGGGATCGGGTCCTTGATGGGATCGACGTTGGCGAACTTGATCGCGATCTCGCGGATCGACGGCAGCCGCTTCATGATCGTGTCGGCGCCGAGGTGGTCGAGCTTGAGCAGCACGTAGTCGCCGTCCGGGCCCGCGCCGCGGCCTTCCTTGATCTCCTGGTCCATCGAGCGCGACACGAAGTCGCGCGGGGCCAGGTCCTTCAGCGTGGGCGCATAGCGCTCCATGAAGCGCTCGCCGTGCTTGTTCAGCAGGATGCCGCCTTCGCCGCGCACGCCCTCGGTGATCAGCACGCCCGCGCCGGCCACGCCGGTCGGGTGGAACTGCCAGAACTCCATGTCCTCGAGCGGGATGCCGGCGCGCGCCGCCATGCCCATGCCGTCGCCCGTGTTGATGAAGGCGTTGGTGGATGCCTGCCAGATGCGACCGGCGCCGCCGGTGGCCAGCACGGTCACCTTGGCCTCGAGGATCATGACCTCGCCGGTCTCCATCTCGAGCGCGACCACGCCGCAGCAGTTGCCTTCGGCATCGCGCAGCAGATCGAGCGCCATCCACTCGACGAAGAACTGGGTGCGGGCCCGCACGTTGCGCTGATACAGCGTGTGCAGCAGCGCGTGACCGGTGCGGTCGGCCGCCGCGCAGGCGCGCTGCACGGGCTTCTCGCCGAAGTTCGCGGTGTGGCCGCCGAACGGGCGCTGGTAGATGGTGCCGTCGGGATTGCGGTCGAACGGCATGCCGAAGTGCTCGAGCTCGTAGACGACCTTCGGCGCCTCGCGGCACATGAACTCGATCGCGTCCTGGTCTCCCAGGTAGTCGGAGCCCTTGACGGTGTCGAACATGTGCCAGTACCAGTTGTCCTCGCTCATGTTGCCCAGCGAGGCACCGATCCCACC
>Ga0116141_10002293_pt1 | contig 16459 bp, 10 predicted proteins | sample AD_UKC097_MetaG_FD_89744 | JGI IMG/M metagenome (GOLD analysis project Ga0116141, IMG submission 89744) | Active sludge microbial communities of municipal wastewater-treating anaerobic digesters from USA - AD_UKC097_MetaG | ecosystem: Engineered > Bioreactor > Anaerobic > Digestate | place: USA...
CTTGTCGTTGAACTTCCGGGACATTTCGACCTTGGTGACGAACAGGAGCGACTCGCTCTTCTCGACCGCGTCCAGGAACCGCATCAGGTCGGCGTGCGGAACCTCCTTGAACTCCAGCGTCTGTTCTTCCTGAATGTAGCCGGAGGCCGTCTTCTTCTTTGCCTTCGATGCCTTGCGCGACTTCACCAGGTCAACGGGAGTCTCGACGGTTTTTCCCTCAAAGGAAACAATGTCGGCGAGCCTGGTGCCCATGGCACCCGACACGCTCTCGCTGAGCTCGATGTCTTTCAGGATCTCATTGGCCATGACCCTGACCGAGTCCTTGTTCCCCTTGACCGCCTCTTCGACCGCGCGTCGACGATTCCTGTTCTCGATGTATGAAGGCGCCATCGCCTTCAGATCGATCAGTATCTTCCTGTCTGCCTCGATGTCCTCACGAATGCCGGAAAACACAGCGGAAACGCCGAACCAGGCACCAGCGACAATCACCAGCGACAAAGCAAGGCCAAGGAGGCCCACAAGCCTGCGTTCGCGCCCCGAAAGACGGCCGACCATCGATGAAAGCGACTCGAAAATATTCATCTACTCACCCCCGCCCTGCTCGACCGGCGCCGCCTCGGATTCGGTCGTCCCGTCCTCACGTGCCGCGGAAGCCGGCGCCGAGGCTGCCGAGCAGTCCACCGTCATTCTGATGGAAAAACGCAGCCATCCCTGGTGACGCTGGAACTGGATGCGATCCGTACTCTCGTTCACGATGTCCGAGAAGCAGGGGTCGGCCTTCAGTCGGTCAATCAGTTCTTCAACCTTCTCGATGGATTCAGCCTCGCCCTTGAACGAAACCTGACGCGGCTCAACCCTGATGTTCTCGAGCTCCATTGCCCAGCCCAGGTCCACCTCGGTTTCCATCAACTCGCCGCTGTCGGTCAACGCGGCCGCGCCCGCTTCTTCGCCCTGGACTCCGGTGGGTTCGATCTGGACTCCGGCCGGGTCTATCTCGACGCCGGACTCACCTTCGCCACCGCTGCCACCGCCACCACCACCGGCGCCGCCTGCCTGCACCACGGCCTTGAATATTTTTTCGAGCGTCCCAACGCCGGTCCAGGTCGGGAACAAGCCGATTTCCTCGCGCGCGCCCGATCTGACGGTCGCAAGCGCGGAATCAAAATCCGATACGTCCTGTTCGAGAATCCTGGACGCGTATTGAACCAGTTCCGCCTCAATGGCCTTTCGATCATTGACGAGGCCGGCATAGCGCACTGCAGCCCACCCGATTCCGAGCAACGCGAACAGAACGAGCGATGCCGCGAAGAATCGCGCCTTCTCGCGCAGAAGGCCGGCGGCTCCCTGAGCGCCGAACTGCCCGACCCGGAGGTTCAGTGACGCCGGCCCGGAAGAGGCGGCCACACCGGTCGCCAGGGCGAGTACCCTGGTCATCGACGAGTCGAGACCCTGACAACCCCGAGCTCCGGGGAAACTGGAGGCAGCCGGGTCGAATTCGACACACTGAAGGGAAAGAGCCTCGGAAAGCGCGGCGGCCACAACTCCGGCACCACCTCCGGCAACGTGGACTATATCGAGGGCGGCCCCTGCCTCGGAAGCCGCGGCCATGCTCAACAGCACCTCGCGCATGAACGGTACCCCGACCTCTCCGCCGGAGAGCACAGGCGACGGCAGGGAAAGAGCGCGGCTCAAGACCACGTCGCGGCCCCGACAGACCAGAAACTCGACACTGGCCCCATCAATCCAGACGAACATCCGGTTGCGGTCGCTTTCGCCATCTTCCTCGACGAACGGAATCAGCGCGGCCAGCTCAAGTCCTTCGACACCGACATGCTGTGGATCAATCCCCTCTGCCTTCCAGGAATCCACGAACCTGGCAAGGGTATCGGTCCTGACTCCGACCGCCACTACATCGCCACCGTCCTCGCCGGCTTTCTCGAACGCAATGTGCAGTTCCACATCCAGCCCGGTCGGAAGCGTTCCCGCCAACTCGATCGGGAGTACCTCGGCGATCTTCGCACGGTCACGGAAGGGAAACGACAGCCGCCGGACAAATGAAGACTCACCCGGGAATAAGACCACGACCGAATCGGACGTGGAAAGTTCGGGCACCAGAACCCGATTCAACGCGGTGGCAACCGTTTCGAGCGTTGTCGGCGACCCATTCTCTCCTTCCGCGGGGATATCCTGGCCGCCAGCCGGCATCAGTTCGAAGGTATGAACCGATTTCAGCTCGAACTTCCGGAGCCTCGTCTCGACGACCGCCGCACGAATGGTGCGGCCGGCGCGCGTCAGTGCAATTACTCTGTGACCCATGTCAGTCCTGTTCCTCCCTGTCGGAGGCCTGTGCCATACCCCTGTCCGTTCCGTACCCCAGGTTCGGTTTGGATGAAGAGTCGAACCCCCTCTCCTTCCAGGAAAGCCACGCCGTGGAACCGACATCAATCACGGCACTCATTTCGTGCCCGGATTCGCCCACCCATCCACGCGAGGTTACCCTCAGCACGTTACTCTTGGTTCCCGCCTGTGCCCTGAGGGTGTCCGCGTTGACAAGAATCAACTGATTAAGCGGCGCCGGCAGGCGCGACCAGAAGCCGACGAAATCAGCCGCGGAGTTGAACGCGGGCATGTTCAGCTGCGACTTCATGATTCGACACGTCTCGAACAGATACATAGCCTGATCCATGATCGACCCCGGCGCCATGTAGTTGTATCCGCAGACCGCATATTTGTCCGTGGTCAGGCTGTCGCACACCATCGCCTTGATAAGATAGGGATCCGCCTCGTTAACATTCACTTTTTCGGTGTTGTAGACGGTCAGCATGTTGCTGAACCGGCAGAAAAGATCGTCGGTGACTCCCTCGATCATGAGCAGTTCGTTCAGGGAGTCCATCTTCGCGTTTCGCGTGCGGTATCCCCATCTCGAATAACTCTGGTTCTCGCCGGCGCCGGCCGCGGACAGAAGGTTGCCGTTCGAATCGACGTCCGATCTGGAATCGTCCGGGTCTGCCCAGTCAATTATGTTCATGATCAGATCAACGGCCTTCCGGTCCATGCCGGTCATCGGCGCCTCGTCGATCTGCCCGGCAAGGATCGGATACAGTTTCGAGAAAACCGCTCGTTTTTCCTTGTCGGAACTACCTGAATTCACGTTGATTCTGGAATCCTCGGGATCGATTTTCAGTTCGAATCCACCTTCCTCGATTCCGACGCCGCGAACCCCGTCCAGGTTCATCAGCTTAAACCCCATGAACTCGAGCGAGGACGATGTGAACACCTCGACGAACTTCGGCGCGAAACGCCACAACTCGAGCCCGGCCGCCCGCCCGGACAGCCCGAACGAGGCCAGGGCCTGATCCACCATCTTCTGGGACGTTATCACCAGTCGCCCGATCTCCATGCCCGACCTGGCGTGGAAATAGGCCTGGGTACGTTTTTCAAGGTTGGTAGCCACCCTGATGTCCACGCGGGTGCGGTAGGTGAACTCCGCCGAAAACGCGGCCAGGATGGTAAGTCCCGTCAGCACGATCATCAGCGCGACACCCCTGTTTCCACCCTCACGCATCCCGACACCTAGAAGTTAAGCGGCTGCCTGATGTGAACCGGCACCTGGGTCTCGAACGGAAACTGATTCCCGTCGGAGTCCTCAAGCACCACCCTGATGTACACCCTTGCCGGTAACTGATATTCCTGAAGCATCTTCTCCTGAGCCTGCTTCATGAACTTCGATCCCTGGGGGGCCACGATCGGCGACACCTCACCGCCCAGTCCGGCCTTCCTGGCCTCCTCCATCTCGACCTTCCACTCGTCGACCCAATCTTCCTTCTCTTCGTCCCAGTAACTCAGACGGAACTCACGGACACCGTCGGCAATCACTTCCTCGATGCCGCCTTTTTCGGGGTCCAGGTCGAGGACGGCCTTCTCGCGGCGGAAGATCACGTCCTTTCCGTCGAGACTGCCAAACCTGTATTCGACCAGCGCCTGATCCGATTCCCGGGCACCGCGACGCCTCCGCTCGTGGCTGAAGGTGGTCATCATCAATCCGTCCTCGCGACCGACGAACAGGGTCTCGAAAGCAGGTTCGGACGGATTGACATGATTCGACAGGAACGCCATCGAGATGTCAGCCTTCATGTGTGACAACAGAACCTGTGCCGAGTGGTTCAATTCCTCGACGCGGGTGATCCTGTCGCGCGACTTCATGGTTATGCTGATCGACTGGTACATCATCAACGCGATGACCGAGACAAGACCGACCGAGATCATCACCTCAAGCAGCGTGAAGCCGCGGCGCGACGACTCGATCCACATGTGACGCGAGGTCCTCACTGCTGTCCTGTCCCCTTCAGCGCATTGATGGCGTCGTCGATCTGCCTGTTTCCCGTGTTGGCGGGCGCGCTGCTGTTCACCACTCCCGAAGCCTCGGCCGCCTCGCGAGCCATCTCGGCGTCACGCATCGCCTGAACCTCCTCCTCGGGAAGTGACACGATGAACGTCTCGACCTTGAAATCGCGCTGTTTTCTTGGTCCGTCGTCCCAGGTCATCGTAACCGTCAGCTTCCTGGTCCGCATCGCGACCTGATCAATGATCTGCGGCATGTAGCTGGACAACATCGTTATTCCCATCATCAACTGGGAAAGGTTGATATTGCACAACGACATGATGTCGCCGGCCATCGGCCCGAAAAGAGGGGCCAGGGCCGCCATCCTGCTGACATCGAATCCAGCCGCCGCGCCGGAAGGAAGCCCGTCCTCGCCGGTGCCCATTATGCCGCCCATGTCGCCGGTGAAAGTTTCCATGCCGGCCTGTATCAATTCCTGCATCTGCGACGGGTCGAGATCCATCGCCTCAAGGTCGTATGAGCAGTCGAAAACGTCGTCGAACTCGTTGGGCAGTTCGCAGTCCCGCCCTTCAAGGTCGTTCGACGGAAAACCCTCGCGGACGTAGTAGGCCTGTATATCGTTGACGACGCCCTCCATCAGATAGGACGCGGTCGTCATCCTGGTGATTCTGGCAACCTGAGTCATCGCGGTCGAATTACCGAACGTGATGATCGCCAGCCCCATTGCAAGGATGGTCAGCGAAATCAGGACTTCGGTCAGGGTGAATCCGCGCGCCGCGGCGACCCGCCCGTCTTCCCGCGTCCGATTCTTTCCGCCCCGGCAGAGCATCACGAACCCCTTGCCGACCGGCCGTCAGTTCGCGGCCATCAACGACTCGTAATCGAGTTCTTCCTTGTGGATGACGCCGATTCCCTTCAGCGGCACCGTCTCAATCGTGTAGACATCCTCGCCACGCTCGATGAACACCAGCGCCTTCTCAACGTAACCGCTCGGAAAAAAATAGATCTCGGCGGTGCCTTCCTCGGTCGGTTCATCCTGATGCGAGGTCATGACACGCTTGAACGTGATCCCGTTCGGCAGCGCGGTCTTCTTCAGGAGATCGTCGCGAACCCTTGCTCGACGGCGCTTCAGATCGACGATCTCCTCCTCGGTCAAGTCCTCCAGGGACGGCTCCTTGGCCGCTTCGTCATCCGCGCCGGCGACACCGCCCATCTCCCAGATCCGGGCCGCCATGGATCCGCCGTCAAACGGATTGGATGCCGCCCACTGGTTGACCACCGCTTCCTTTTCTTCCTTGTCCTTCTCGTCGTCCGGGTCTTCCTCTTCGTCGTCCTCTCCGGGGAGAATGGCGATTCCCCCGCAGTTCTGACTGATCTGGACGCGCTCGACCCACCATGACGACGAATCGAAATCAAGAATAAGCCGATAGGTTCCGTTGTTCAGGACCGCTGTGTCGTACGTGTACCTGATGGCAGTCGCCAGCCTCGCGGCCGCGGTGCTGGCATCCGCGCGCCTGACGCTGCGTATGGTCACCGCCCCGGCCACCGACATCATGATCGCTATCGCGATGACCGCGAGCAGCTCGAGGACCGTGAAACCTGCCGGTACACGCCTTCGCATCCTGAACGACCCTCCCGTAGCGTCACCTTTCGTAGTTGCAGATGTCGTCTTCGGTACCCTGTCGCTTGTCGGGCCCGTTGGAACACAGGTCGTACTCGCGATCGCTGTCCGTGGACGGGTAGACGTACACGAACTCGACGTTCCACGGGTCCTTGAGCTGCTTAGGCTTCAGCAGCGCGCCGGGACCCTGGGTCAACACGTCGAGCGACGACGGCATGTCCGCGTCGACGGAGTACATCGTGATGGCGTTCTCGATCGTGCTGAGTTGGGCCGCCGCCGACTTCACCCTTGCCTTGTTGAGCTGCGGGACAACGCCGACGCCGACCGCGGTCGCCACGATACCGATGATCGCGATGACGACCATGATCTCGATCAGTGTCATGCCTCTGGACGCCGAGACCGCCGACAGGCGCCTCTTGAGAATCTGCCTGGTTTCCATATTCGTTCTCCTTGCCTGGAAAGGCCAAAAAAACCCGAACAATCAGCTAACCGAAATCAGCTGGTTCATCTGCAACATCGGCAACAGCAAAGCAACGACCAGAAATCCGACCATGACACCCATGACGACGATCAGGATCGGTTCCAGCACCGCCGTCAGGGTCGCGACCTTCGCGTCCACTTCGGAATCGTAGGAATCCGCCACGTTTTTCAGCATGGACTCAAGTTGTCCGGTCTTCTCGCCGATAGCGATCATATGCGTCATCATCGGGGGAAACTGGCCGCTCGCACGCAGCGGACTGGCCAGCGAATCACCTTCGCGGACCGCGACCCTGGCGTCGTCGATCACCTTCGCCAGAATCTCGTTGGAAACGATCGTACGCACGATTTCCAATGAGGTCAGAACCGGGACCCCGGACGAGAGCAGGGTCGACAGCGTGCGACCGAAACGGGCGACCGCGACGAGACGATTCAGGCGTCCGAATATCGGCACCTTCAGTTTTATCGCATCCCATTTGACACGGCCCTTCGGAGTCGCAATCCACCGTTTAATCATCACCCCGATGCCGATCAGCAAAGGAATCAGCACAAACCAGGTGGCGCGGAAGAAGTCGCTCAACCCGATCAGAATCCTGGTCGGCAGCGGGAGTTGTCCGCCCATATCCGCATACATCTCGGTCATCTGCGGCACGACAAAGACCATCATCAGCGCGACGAGACCTATCCCCATGCCGGTCATGATCAGAGGATACGCCATCGCCGAGGTGACCTTCGATTGCAGCTTGACCCCGGATTCGAGAAAATCCGCCAGTCTCTCCAGGACCACGTCAAGCGTGCCCGATGCCTCGCCCACCCTGACCATGTTGATATAAAGGTCCGGAAAAAAACGACGATGCTCGTTCAGCGCGTCCGCCAGCGAGGTGCCCTCGCGTACCTTCTCGCGCACCTGCCCGAGGATCATCTTCAGCTTCTTGCGTTCCTGCTGGTCGACCAGCGCGACGAGGGCATCGGTCATCGGGATCCCAGCCCTGATCAGGGTCGCGAACTGCCTGGTCATCATCGAGATGTCGGATGGCGTGATCCTGTCGAAAATCGCGCCCAGGTTCACTTCGCGGGCCAGCACGGAGCCCTCGGTCGCCTTGCCGACGCGGACAGTCTTCGCACCTGCCTCGGTGACCTTCGTCACATAGATTCCGTCCCGCTTCAGCCTGGCGGTCAACTCGGCGACACCATCCGCCTCGGCAACGCCGCCAATCTGCTTTCCCTTCGACGAAACCCCCTTGTACTCGAAAAGCGGCATTCACACCTCCGGGCCACGCCCGGTCAGTCTTCGTCACCCTGGGTGACTCTCATCACCTCTTCCGCGGTCGTGATACCGCGACGCACCTTGTCCACGCCGTCCTGACGAAGCGTCAGCATCCCGCGGGACATCGCCATTTTTTTGATCTCGGACGAATCCGCGCTTCGCATCACGAGTTCACGAATCTGGTCATCGACCCGGAGGATTTCGTAAATGGCGTTTCGACCGCTGTAACCGGTTCCGGAACACTCGGGACAGCCGACAGCGCGGTAGAATGTATCCTCGGGGCTGACGTGATCGATTCCGAGCGTCTCAAGCTCTCCGGCCGACGGTTCGTACCTTTCCCGGCACTCCCGGCAGACGACACGCACGAGACGCTGTGCCACCGTGGCCAGCACCGAGCTTGCAATCAGGAAAGGCTCGATGCCCATGTCGACCAGACGCGTGAAGGACGATGACGCGTCGTTCGTGTGGAGGGTCGAGAAGACCAGATGTCCGGTCAGCGATGCCTGAACAGCGATCTCGGCGGTCTCACGGTCGCGGATTTCACCGATCAGTATGACGTCCGGGTCCTGACGCAGGAAGGCGCGCAGACCACTGGCGAAGGTCAGGCCGATCTTGGTGTTCACGTGAACCTGTCCGATGCCGTTGATCTGGTATTCCACTGGATCCTCGACCGTCAGGATGTTCTTGTCGGGAGTGTTGATACGTGTCAGGCACGCGTACAGCGTGGTCGTCTTGCCGGATCCCGTGGGGCCGGTGACAAGGATGATGCCGTGCGGCCTGGTAATCAGTTCGTGCATCACCTCGAGCTTCTGGCCGTTGAATCCGAGGTCGGTCAGGTCGAGGATGGTCGAGGTCTTGTCCAGGATTCGAAGTACCAGACGCTCTCCGAACGAGGTCGGCACGGACGAGAGTCGAACGTCAATTTCCTTGCCCGCTATCACGCGCCGGATCCTGCCGTCCTGCGGAAGACGCTTCTCGGCGATGTTCAGGTTGCCCATGATCTTGATTCGGCTTGTGATCGACGCCTGAAAACGCTTCGGAGGACGAAGAACCTCGCGAAGGATGCCATCCTTCCTGAAGCGAACGGACAGGTGCTTCTCAAAGGGCTCGATGTGGATATCGCTTACCCTTTCCTTTACAGCCTGACCGAGGATCGAGTTGACCAGCTTGATTACCGGCGCCTCGTCGGTCACATCCAGCAGGTCCCTTGAACTCTCCTCAAGGTCGGCGGCAGCCTTTTCGAGATCGCTTTCTTCGTCGCCGAAGACCGCCGAAGCCGTACCTTCCAGACCGGTAAGACGCTGGTATGCCTGATTGATCCCGTCCTCGACCATATCGTAAGTGGCCAGGACGATCTCTATCGCCGCGCCGAACAAAACCTTGAGGTCGTCGACAATCGAAAGATTCAGCGGGTCGGACAGCGCCACCACGATCCGTTCTTCACGTCTGAACATCGGAAGAACGGAATTCTCGCGCGCCCAGGTGATCGGTACCTGTTTGAGCAGGGCAAGGTCGACATCGTCGAGCGGCAGCGACGCCAGCACTTCGAGACCCAGGATTGAACCGAACGCCGCCAGAAAACGCTTCTCGTCGATCAGATCCATCTCGAGAAGCGTCTGAACGAGCCCTTTCTCGGGGTGCTGTGCCCTCGCCTCCTCGACCCTGGCCAGCGACTCGGCATCGACCAGCCTGTGCTCGAGCAGAAGCCTGTTTATGAACTCACTTCCGGAACCAAGCATCTTGAGACGCTCCCACGCCGGCCGGATCTCTCCGGCACGCCGTCATTCAACAACCGGGGTCACAGAGTCCACTTCCTCGGCACTGCCTGCCGCTGGCGCGGGCGCCGGGGTCGAAACCGCGGCAGGTGCCTGGGCCGGGGCGGGCGTCTGGGCCGGAGCCGTGCCGGTGGTCTGCGGAATCAGGCTGAGCGGGTCGTAGTCGATGTCGTGCGAATCCGCCTTGCCAACCAGATCGACGTTATCGAAGCTGGTCTGCTCAAGCATCTCGCGGTCCTTCCTGACATCGTCCATCGTTCTTGCCATGTCCTCGAGCAGGCCGGTCTTTTTCCGGTAGTCGACACTGCCCTGGTATTCCTGCTTGCGAGTAGCCATGTACTCCGCGAACTCGCGCATCTCCTCCATCTTCTGATCGTGAATCCTCTGGAGATCGGACGGATCCTCGATGATGTACGGGATGATGATCATCAACAGGTTGCGTTTCTCGACGGTCTTGACGGTCCGCCGGAACAACGCCCCCAGCACCGGGATGTCGCCCAGCAGCGGGACCTTGTCCACGGCCGACGTCTCAACGTCACGAATCAGGCCGCCTATGACGACTGGCTGCTGATCCTTGACCACGACGACGTTCGTCACCTTACGCTTGGATGTGGTCGGTCCCAGGGTCGAGTCCATCGACTCGACATCGTCAAGCTGCTGTTCGATCTCAAGCCGGACGAAATTCGACTCGCTGATCTGAGGCGTGATCTTCAGAGTCATGTCCACGTCGATTCGCTGGACGTAACTGCCGTAACCGAAACCGCTGGTCAGCGACGACAGGGCCGACGTCGCGGTCGCGTTTCCGGAAAGGCCGGACTGATTGAGCAGGCCATAAAGGTCGGTGACAGAAGATGCCTGGTACGGTATCTGCTTTCCAACGACGATCTCGGCTTCCTCGTTGTCCATGGTCAGGATGTGCGGCGTTGACAGCACGTTGACGTCGGAATTCGTCTGAAGTGCCTGAATCGCAAAACCGTAGGCCGGAATCGAGAGTGTGCCGGTCGTGCTGCCCGCGCTGCCCGTGTCGACGTTGACCAGCGGCCCCTGCATGCCAAGCGCCATGCCGCCCGAGATCAACTGCGTCATATCAAGACCGGACATGCCGAGGCCACCCAGTCCGAGCATCAACGGAACGGATTCGCCGCCGATATTCAGCGCGGTGCCGATGCTGCCGGAAATGCCGAAATTCTTGTTCTTGTTGGAAGAAATTTCCATCACGACCGCCTCGACGTAAACCTGCTTGCGACGCACGTCGAGCTGCTGGATCACGCGCTTGATCGAGACGTAGTCCTTCAGCGAACTCTCGATAACGAGGCTGTTGGTCGGCTTGTGGGCGGTGATCTTCACCTCGCCCGAGAACAGGCTGGCCGCGCCGGAACCGCTGGCCGCGCCCTTGCCCGTGGACTTCCGGCCCGAACTGGACGTCAGCGAGGAAAGCGTCGAAGCGACGTCCTCGGCATTCGCGTTTTCGAGGTAGTAAATATGAATCTGGCCTTCGCCCTCGATCGGCATGTCCATCCGGCGCAGCAACTTGTCGATCTTCAGGTACGCAGCCGGGGTGGCCACTATGATGAGCTGGTTCGTGCGCTCGTCGGCAATGACCTTGGACATGATCGCGGCGCCATCGGGAGTATTGACGCCACCATCTTCACCGGCCTGCGGGCCCGCGCTCTGGGTCGGCTTCCTGCCACCCGTGGCATTGCCCGAAGCCTTATCACCAAATATGGACGTGATCAGGGTGGCCATCTCGGACGCGGACGCATACTGCACGGGACGGACCCAGATCTTCTCGCGTCCGGTCGGCACATCCAGTTCCTGGATGAACTTCAGCATCCTGACGATGTTGCTTCCCAGGTCGGTGATTATCAGCGAGTTCCCGGGCTGATAGACTGACACGTCGCCGGCGGCGGTCTTGAACTTGGTCAGGACCTGGGCCACGTCGTTGACGTCGATATGCTTCAGGACGACGATTCTGGTCAAAAGCCTGTCCTCGGCCGGAACCTTCTCGCTGTCCGTGTATATCGGAACCACCTCGGTCTTCGCCTTGCTCGTATCGACGATCTTGTAGAAAGCCCCGGAGGGAACGACGGTCATGCCGTTGATGTCGAGCGTGGCCAGAAACGCCTTGTAACCTTCGTAAACGGTCACCGGAGTCGTTGACAGGATATTGACCTTGGCCGTCGAGAAATTCTGCGGAAGCATGAAGTTCCGCTGCGTGATACAGGCAAAAAACTTCACGACATCCTTCAGCGGGGCATCCTCGAAGTCGATGCTGATTTTCGCGTTCAGGGGCAACGGCTTGCACTTCGCGTCCATCTGGAAGTTCGTCTTCCAGGACACCACTTCCTCGACTTCCGGGGGAATCCCGGTGGGCGACGCGGCGGGCTGCACCGTGGCCTGACCCTGCGGCGGCTTGACGCCGACCTGGGGATTGATGGACGTGGAAGGAGCCGTCTGTGTCGCCGGCTTCGTGCCACCCGCGCCGGGCAGTTCCGGCGGAGGCAGGCCGCCCCCGGACGGAAGGACCTGGGCCGACTTCCCGGCGTCCTGGGCGATCGCGTCCACGGACACTGACGCCAGCGACACCAGGGCCACCAAAGCCGTCATGCTGAAAATTCCCGTTCTGGCCGTAAGCCGGAAGACCGGTTTCATATGAGCCTCACTGAATGGTGTAATTCATCGTCACTTTCTTACCGCGACGAACGACATCTATCGCTATCTGCGAACTGCTCCGCAGTGATTCAAACAACTGAATCGCCTTGTTCGGGGTATCGATCTCCTCGCCGTTGATCCGCTGGAGGAGGTCCCCGGACTGCATACCGAGCGCCTTGTACAGACTGTTCGGCCTGATGCCGACCAGCCTGAATCCGGCGTACTTGCCACCTTCGTAGTTCGGAACAATCCTGGCCTGCATTCCGAGCTTGGTGAGATCCTGGAGTTGCTCCTCGAGCATGTTGCGGTCTATCTGATAGTCGTACGGGCCCTTCTTCTGGATACCGGCCGCGTACGCGTCGCCACTCTCGGCCGGCGCAGTTCCCACGGCCGCGGCCGCCTGTGCCGCAACCTTCGGCGTCGCCCGATCGACCGCTTCGTCCCAGAGTGTGACAACGCTCAGGTTCTCGCCCTGGCGCAATACGATGTACCGTGCGTGAATCTCAAAGATCTCGACGACTTCATTGAGCAACTGCCCTGTCCGGACAAGTCTGGGCTTCTCATCGAGCGAAATCATCGCGAGGGAATCGGCGGCCTTCGTGGACATCATGGTGCCAAGAAGCTTCACGTTCAAACTGATCGCAGCACCACCACCCTGCCCGGTGCCATCGCCTTCACCCGGTTCACCCTCCTCGACAGGCACCTCGGGTTCGGCATTAAAGATGTTCCGTTCGGAAGTAGCGCTGACAATCGCGGTACCGAAGGACGGCCTGACCACTACCGGCACGGGGGTCGTCAAATCGCCGCTACCCTCGCCCGGCTGTTCGGAACCAGACGCCCCTCCCATCAGCACGAACCCGAGCGCCTCGGAGAACAATCCCGCGGCTAAAAACGCCCCGACGGCGATCACGCCCAGGGTCGCCACCCAGAAGTGTCTTCGAATGAATTCCTGCATTGCGGCCCGCTCCAGGGCATAAATCCGGGGTCAATGCCTGCAAGTTGCATACCATCGGCCCCGCTCGAAACGGATTCGATTGCTGTGGCTATCTTTACGCAAAGTTACAAGACGTCATGTGACGGGACCGCTTTTTAAAATGGCGACCTTTCGCGCGCGCGACCCGCGCGGGAATGACATTTTGGCAATCGGACGGCGCCGGACACGCAATTGTGACAGGACGGGAACGCGGCCAGTCCAGCGTCCGACACGGTTTGACGGTTCGCGCTTCAGTTCGGATAATACCCTGGTTTGCTGTTCCGGCAGAAAGGCCCGGGGAAGACCTTGTGATGAATCGTTCAGACCTGTCGATCATCAAATACTTCCGTGTCGGGTTCGGGCCGGCGCGACGCGCGATTCCGATGTTGCTTGCGGCATTCATGTTTGTCGGATGCGACTATTCTTCGTTCATACCGGATCGCGACATTCAGGATGTCCAGTATGACGACCTGCCATTCTACCCGCCCGATGACTGGGAGCCTTCCGACGACGGCAGCGCCGGTTTCATCATCACCAGCGCGACTCCGCTGACCGGGCCCGTCCGCGGTGGAACCAGGGTGACGATCGAGGGACGCGGCTTCAGGGCCGGTTCCACGGTGTTGTTCGGCCCACTCGAAGGCATCGAAACCGTTGTCGAGAATGAGTACACGATCAAGGCCACGTCGCCAGCCTGGACCGGATACAGCAAGACAGTCGACCTGTACGTGGTTCGTCCCGACGGAAAAAAGACCGTTCTTCGACCAGGCTTCCGCTATCAGTCGCCGGTCGTCGTGGCATCGGTGCACCCGCGGGCGGGACCGACGATGGGTGGCACTCCGATCACGGTTTCCGGATCCGGCTTCGGACCCGACGCGACCGTGATCGTGGACGGCAGGGCGGCACTCCAATCCATCAGAATAGACGATGCCACGATACTGGCAGTCACTCCGCCAGGCGAATCGGGCGACGTTGACGTCACCGTGGTTACGGGCGACACATCCACCGGCCTGGGTCGAGGTTTCGCCTATTTCGATCCTCCGACCGACCTGGTCTGCAGCCCGACGATCCTAGACATGGACGGCCCGTCGGGAGATCGGCTTTCCGAGATCAAACTCTCCGGTCTTAACCTGAACGGGATTGACTCCATCTCCCTGTCGGCTGGAAAGGTTGCATCGTTAGCGGTCGAAGGTCCGGAATCCGCTGGATTTGTCGCGGACTTCAGCGGAGTGGAAGGGGGCGGCCCGGTGGACGTGACAGTCGCCGGTCCGGGAGGAACCGTGGTCACCCGCTCCTGCTTCACGGCGCTCGAAAAAGAAGATATCGACTCGCCCGCACTGAAGATCCACGCGGTGAAACCACAGTATTCCCCGCTGTCCGGAGGCATCTCGGCAACGATGACGGTGACCGGACTGGACAGCGGAAATCCTTCGTCGCTCCTGGCAAGGGTCGATGGCGTGGCGACTCCGGTCAATGAAGTTCCCGACATGAACACCGTCGTTTTCACCGTGCCCCCGGGCGCACCTGGTCCGGCCGATGTCAAACTTGAATCGCCCACGGAATCCGCAACCATCGGCAAGGCTATCACGTACAGAACCGACGCCGCGGTAACCGGGGTTTCTCCACCGAACGCACCGTCGACAGGCAGAACTCCGGCAACGATCGTCGGGCATGGTTTGTCCGGGGCGGTCGAGGTGCTGGTGGGGCCCCTGCCGGCCAGGATCGACGGGACGCCGGCAGACGACGCCATCCAGATTACCCTGCCGGCCGCCGGACCTGGAGTTCACGACGTCACCGTCACTCTGAGGGACGGCACCACGCTGGTTGCCCGCGACGCGATCACCTTCGCGGCGGACCACCCGGGGGCCGTGGCGATCTGGCCAAACCGTGGCTCGCTGGCGGGCGGCACGCTGGTCTACGTCACCGGCTCCGGCCTGGTTTCAGGCACCCGGGTTTTCTTCGGCCGCTATGAGGCTGTCGCGGTGTCGATCGACGATCCCGGCCGCATGGCGGTAATCTCGCCAGCCGGCGACAATGAGGGAACAGTCGATGTCCACATCGTCGACTCGGACGGCGTGCGACAAACGCTGCCCAACGCCTTCACCTACTTCAATCCGACGGGATTTCTGGGCGGAACCTGGGGTGCCCCGATCTCGGGGGCCGTCAACGTGACGGTGATCGACAGCTATAACGACACACCGATCCCGCAGGCTTTCGTGATGATTGGGAGCGATCCCGAGACGCCGTTCAAAGGGTTCACCGATGGACGAGGCATGCTGACCATGTCCGGTCGCGGTCTCCGCGGTCCGGTCATGGTGACGGCCACCAGACAGGACTACACCACCTGGAGCGTGGTCGGAGTCGACGCCGAGAACATCACGCTCTATCTGGAACCTTTGTACAACCAGCCACCGCCGGACAACGGCAACGGCGAGGGTGAAAACGTGTTCCCGCTGAACCCGGGCCTGGTCTCCGGTCGTGTGACCGGCACCGACAAGGAATTCATCGCGCCGCCAGTGTCATGTTCGGGCATGCCACTTACCAACGGCTCGATGTGTTATCCCTGCGAAAGCGATGACGATTGCGACGAGGACGGAGTCTGCGTCTTGACAGGCCCCACCGCCATGACCTGCTCGAGGGCCTGCGAAATCGGAACGGAGTGTCCACGGGGATGGGACTGTTATCAGGGGGACGGTTCCGGGGGAGTATGCAAGCCGAGTCCCGGGCAGGAGCAGGTGCGGTGCGGAATTTCCGATTCTTCCAGCGCGCGTTGGTCCGATCCCTTCGGCCCGGGCGCGACGATGTCCCCCCAACAGAAATTCATTCTGAACTCGCGGCTGGGCGACGTTGCCGTTTACTGCCTCGGTGGATATCTAAGAAGCACCGACGGCGAATTTGTTCCCGTGATCATGGGTGTTGAGAGGCACGTCCCGGTTGGAACCGCTTCCATCACGACCGGGATCGACGTGCGCCTGCAGATTCCGCTGAACCGTTCGCTCAGGCTGAGGATGGTCGCGCCGCCGGAGGGTCTCGAGGCGCCCCCTGTCAGGCTTGCCGCCATCTCGATGTACCTGGGTTCGGACGGATACCTGAACCTGTGGCCCGCGCAGGCAAGCAACCAGTCGAACGCGTTCGTTTTCGAACGCCTGCCCGCCTCGTTCGACGGCCCGCTCGAAGGTGTGGCGGTGAGCGTCTCGTCCGAGATCGATCCTCCCGGTTCCTTAAGCGAACCATATTCCCTTGTGTACCCCGAGGATTTCGATCCGTCGACACCGCTCGCCGTCCGGATCGAATCCGACCACACCACCAGGATCGACGACACGATGGCCATCGATGCCATCGGAGCCTGCCATTC
>Ga0116141_10002304_pt1 | contig 16405 bp, 13 predicted proteins | sample AD_UKC097_MetaG_FD_89744 | JGI IMG/M metagenome (GOLD analysis project Ga0116141, IMG submission 89744) | Active sludge microbial communities of municipal wastewater-treating anaerobic digesters from USA - AD_UKC097_MetaG | ecosystem: Engineered > Bioreactor > Anaerobic > Digestate | place: USA...
CGAACACGGCGTCGACGAAGTCGAGGGTCATCACCGCCTCGACTTCGGGACCGCGCGGCGGCCCCGACGGCCCTCGGGAACGTCCGCCGCCAAACGGTGAGCCTCCGCCGAAGAACGCGTCGAAGATGTCTCCGACGCCGCCGAACGGGTCGCCGCCAGCACCGCCCATTCCACCCATCGAGCTGTCGCCGAAACGGTCGTAGTGGGCGCGTTTGTCGGGATCGCTCAGCACCTCGTACGCGAGCGCGATCTCCTTGAAACGGGTTTCGGCCGCAACGTCGCCCTGGTTCGCGTCGGGGTGATGCTCCCGAGCGAGGCGTCGATAGGCCTTCTTGATCTCCTCGGCGGTGGCCGTGCGCGCCACGCCAAGGGTCTCGTAATGATCTGCACTCACGGGTGTCTCGTTACTCCCCTTCGGTCAGCAGGTGACCGAGTCGGTTGCTGACGACCGCCACGGCGGCCAGCGTCTCCTGGTAGTTCATGCGCGTCGGGCCGAGCACGCCGATGGCCCCGGCGTTCTCGCCGCCGACCTGGAACGGGGCCACCACCAGCGAGCACTCCGCCAACGGAGCGACCCCGGTTTCGGAGCCGATCGCCACCGTCAGACCGCGATCCAGCACGTCGCGGATCAAGGTCACGACCGACATTTGCTGATCGAGCAGCGACAGCACTTCTCGCAGCGTGTCGGACGCGTCGAAGGCTGCGGCGATGTTCGACGCTCCGTCGATGTGCAGGGTTCGGCCCGACTCGGTGGCCGCCAGGCGAATCGCCTCGCTGGCCTCGGCCGCCAGTGCGGCGAGCGACTCGGGGACGGCGAGATCCAGAGTCGACACGTCGGTGACGGGCCGGTCGAGCAATGCCCGGCCGAGCAGACGGCCCACCTCGTCCAAGTCGTCGGCGGTCACCGGAGTCGATCGCTCGACGAGGTGTTTGAGCACCGTGCCGGCGGACAACACCACCAGGGTCAGATACGACCGCTCGCTGAGGGCGACGAGTTGCACCGAGCGCACCTTGCGGGTCTCGGCGACCTCGCCGATCACCATCGCCGTGGTCGAGGTCAGCCGACTCAGCAGTCGTGAGGTCGACTGCAACATGGCCTCGAGCTCGCCGTGCACGTGGGCGAAGAACCCGCTGACGGTTCGGGTTTGTTCGGGTCCGAGTCGGGCGGGACCCATCTCGTCGACGAAAAACCGGTAGCCCTTCTCGGTGGGAATGCGCCCGGCGCTGGTGTGTGGCTGAACCAGGTAGCCCTCGCGTTCGAGCACCGTCATCTCGCTGCGCACGGTGGCGGCAGACACTCCGATGGCCGCCGCTTCGACCACATGGCCCGAGCCCACCGGCTGGGCGGTCTCGATGTAGGTCTGGACGACGGCTCGGAGGATGGCGGACTTGCGATCGTCGAGCATGATTGGCACTCAGTCTACGCGAGTGCCAATGAGATGCTCAGTCATCGAGTCTCAACGCGGTGATGAACGCATCGGAGGGCAACTCGACCCGCCCGATGTTCTTCATCCGCTTCTTGCCTTCCTTCTGCTTGGCCAACACCTTCTTCTTGCGGCTGATGTCGCCGCCGTACAGCTTGGCGGTCACGTCCTTGCGGTAGGCCTTGACCGTCTGACGCGAGATGAACCGTCCGCCGATCGCGGCCTGGATCGGTACGTCGAATTGCTGGCGGGGAATGATCTCCTTCAGCTTCTCGCACATCTTCTTGCCGTAGTCGTACGCCTTGTCCTTGTGCACGATCTGACAGAACGCGTCGACCTGTTCGCCGTTCAACAAGATGTCGACACGAACGAGTTGTCCGGCCTGATACCCCGCAGGTTCGTAGTCGAGCGAGGCGTAGCCCTGGGTGCGGCTCTTGAGCTGATCGAAAAAGTCGATGACCACCTCCGCGAGCGGGATCGAGTACTGCAACTCGACTCGTTCAGGGCTGATGTACTCCATCTTCTTCATCACCCCACGGCGCTTCTGGCACAGGTCCATCAACGTGCCGACATAGTCGGTGGGTGTGAGGATGGAACACGCGAAGATCGGCTCGGCGATCTCGCGGAACTCGCCCGGGCTGGGCAGATCCGACGGGTTGTCGACCACGACCTCGTCGCCGGTGTTCATGACGATCCGGTATTCGACCGACGGTGCGGTGGCGATCAGGTTGAGGCCGAACTCGCGCTCGAGGCGCTCTCGCACGATCTCCATGTGCAACAGCCCGAGGTAGCCGACCCGGAACCCGAAACCGAGCGCACCCGACACCTCGGGCTCATAGGAGAACGAGCTGTCGTTGAGACGCAGCTTCTCAAGCGCGTCGCGCAGGTCGTCGAACGCGTCACCGTCGACCGGATAAAGCCCGCAGAACACCATCGGTTTGGGCTCCATGTATCCCGGCAGCGGCTCGAGCGCCGGGCGCGAGAACTCGGTGATCGTCTCACCCGAACGCGCCTCGCCGACGTCCTTGATGCCGGCGATGAGATAGCCGACCTCGCCCGGCCCGAGCGCCGGCACCGGCGTGTTTTCGGGTCTTCGGCCTCCGACCTCGATCGCTTCGTGGGTCGAACCGGACTGCATGAATTTCAGCCGCGTCCCGGTGCGGAGAAACCCGTTCACGACCCGCACCGAGCTGACCACGCCCCGGTAGGTGTCGAAGTGACTGTCGAAGATCAGCGCCTGCAGCGGCTCGTCGGGATTGCCGACCGGCGCCGGAATCCGTTCGATCACCGCGTCGAGCAGCTCCGCCACCCCCTCCCCCGTCTTCGCGGAGATGCGCAGAATCTCGTCCGCCGGGATGCCGAGGGTCTGTTCGAGCTCGCTTGCGTACCGGTCGGGATCGGCAGCGGGAAGGTCGATCTTGTTGAGGCAGGCCACGATCTCGAGATCGTTCTCGAGCGCCAGGTAACAGTTGGCGAGGGTCTGCGCCTCGATGCCCTGCGACGCGTCGACCACCAGGATCACGCCCTCGCACGCCGCAAGCGATCGCGACACCTCATAGCCGAAATCGACGTGGCCGGGGGTGTCGATCAGGTGGATGACGTGGTCGTCGTAATCGAGCTTGACCGATTGCAGCTTGATGGTGATGCCACGCTCGCGTTCGAGGTCCATCGAGTCGAGGTACTGCGCACGCATGTCGCGTGGATCGACGGCACCGCAGATCTCCAGAATCCGGTCGGCGAGGGTGGATTTCCCATGATCGATGTGGGCGATGATCGAGAGGTTGCGGATTCGGGAGAGGTCGGTCACAGCGGTACTTTCACGAACCGCCCTCCAGCGGGCGGTCCTTCGAAGCTACCAAGAACCTGCGGCCGGGCCGCACGCCAACGTGACGAGCCCTAGCGTTGGCCGATATGCTCTTTCAGTCCTGTGCAGCCGCTCTCGCGCGCACACCCGACGTTCGTTCATTCCCGAGACTGCAAGGTTCACCGTGGCCAACATCAAGAGCCAGATCAAGCGCAACAAGCAAAACGAGAAGGCCCGCCTGCGCAACAAGGCCGTCCGCTCCAATCTGAAGACCCGCGTCAAGAACGCCGAGGCCGCTGCCGCTGCCGGTGCGGAAGAGACCGAGGCAACGCTGCGCACCGCGATCTCCACGATCGATCGCGCCGCCACCAAGGGCGTCATTCACAAGAACGCTGCGGCCCGCAAGAAGTCCCGCCTGGTCAAGCGCATCGCCGTGCTTCAGGCCGCCGAGGGCTGATCTCCGACCAGCGACCCTCAACCAGCGTTTTGTAGGTACTTTCTGTTGCTGGAGCCGCAGAAAGTACCTACAAAACCGGTTGAGACGGGCGGGTTAACGGCGACCGCGCGCGGTACCCGAACCTCGAGACAGCTGCGCGAGGCGGGCGACCAGCACTTCCATCGTCGCCTCCGGGGTGAGTGCGCTACGGCCGCGTAGATCGACATCTGCGCTGGCGAGCAAGACGATGGCGCGGCTGACGCGTGCACTTCCCAGGCTGCGAGCCTGGTTCATTGCTTTCTTGGCCGGGAAGGTCGAGCCCTTCATCCCGAGCAGGTCGGCTGCGTCTTTCTCACTTCGCACGGCCGCACCGTCGAGCTTGAGCATGCGCTGGAAATGCGCCTGAAGCGATGCCATGAGTTGTAGCGGGTGGCGCTGGCCTGCGTGCATCATGCGCCTCACCTTGTTCACCGCACCACCGACATCGCCCGAGTCGATGGCATCGGTGAGTTCCCACGGTGGAACCGATCCCGCTTCACCGACAAACGGCTCGACGTCGCGGGGTTCGAGTTTCGCCCCGTCGGGGAAGGTCGACTCGAGAAGCCGCAGGAGCGCTCCGAGCCGCGACACGTCCTCGCCGAGCCGTTCGATCACTACCTGTTTCGCGGCCGGGGTCAGGCTCACCGACGCCGCCGCCATCCGCTCGTCGAGCCAACTCTGGCGACCCTTGGCGGTTTGCGCGACCCCCGTGTCGACGACGCGCCCCCCACACGCCTTGACCGCATCGCTCAGCTTCTTCGGAACCGAATGGGCGTGCGCCCCCGACGCCAATGGCTTGTCCCACACGACCAGCAGTTGCGAGGTCGGGTTGGGATCGGAGGCATAGGCGACGAGCGGGCCGAGCGCCTCGACGTTGAACCGGCTGGCGTGGCGCATGACGATGACGCGATCGCCGAACATCGATACCGCTGTGGCGGCCATCACCGCATCGGCGACGTCATAGTCGTCACCACTGAACAGGTCGACCACCTCGTCGGCGTCGCGATCGCCGACGAGCGCCTTGAGCGTCGCCTGCGCCGCCTCGCCGAGGAGCACCGCGTCGGAGCCCTTCAACACGATGATCGGTTCGCTCATCGGCCGACGGCTCCGGCATCATCGGCTCCAGCATCATCGGCCGAGCGCCGTGCGGCGACCAGGGCGTCGTAGGTCACCTCGACCCGGGCCAGCGACCGCTGACTCAATCGGTCGGCCGCGGCCACCGCTGCACCGCGATCGCCGTCGAGTCGGGCCACGACCACCTCGGCGACGGCCACCCCCAAGCGCTGTTCCTGTGATGGCACCGTCATCGATGCAACGTTAGCCGCCGGGATCGGGGGCGAATCCGAGCGTTCCGTCATCGCTCAACACCACGGTTCTGCCACCGATGACGAACCCGTCCGGAGGCAGCGCCAACGAATCACGGACCGTGTCCGGGTCCTGCGCGAACACCACGCCCACGGTCGTCACCTGCCGAAGCGCCCACACCGCCCCCGCAGAGACCTTGCCGCCGCCGACGACGATGACGGCCTCGAGGACCGGGCGGCGCATGCCGGCGAGGAGATCGAGCGCGGCGCCGTCGCGAACCGGCCCGTCGAACACCATGACGTTCGTGCGCCCCACACTCCACAAGGTCGCGGATCCGACCGCGGAGCGAACCTGCGGTTGCGGGGCACGGACCTCACCGACGACAAGGTCGACGATCACCACCGCGACGAGCCACCAGGCAACCAGACGCGCCGTCGACAGCCGCACATGGAGGGTTCGTAACCAGGGCCACACGCACAACGCGGACATGGCGAGTGTCCCGATCACCCCGAGCTTCGGCAGCCTCGACCAGGCGCCGATGGCCGCACTCGCCTCGAGCCCCCAGATCAACCCCCGCGACACGATGGCGGCGAACGTATCGACGGGACGACCCAACAGACCGGCGATCGGCCCGCTGACCGATCCCCAGACCATCAGCGCACCACCCAACGGGACCGCCACCAGATTCACCAGCGGGCTCAGCAGGCCGACCGGCCCGAAGGTCGACACGATCATCGGAGCGGTGCCGGCCTGCGCCGCCAACGAAACCCCGAGCGCCGAAGCGAACCAACGAGGACCCACCAGTACCTCGATGAGCGGCCGCGACAACGTAATCAACGCGAGACTGGCCCCCACCGAGAGCCGAAACCCGAGCGACCAGACCAGCAGCGGGTCGGCCAGCACCAACGCGATCACGGCGACGCACAACACCCGAAGCCCGCTCGCGTAGCGCCCCTGCCAGCTCACCAACGCTCCGAGACCCACCATGACCGTTGCCCGCAGCACCGACGGTTCCGCACGGGTGAGCACCGCGAACCAGCCGATCAGCGCCAGCACCGACACGAACCGAGCGTGCCGCGCCAGGCGTTCGAGCAGCGGCATCGCCAGCGCCACCAACAGCACCACGTTCTGCCCCGACACCGCCATCAGGTGAGCCGTGCCGGCGGTCCGAAACCGATACTGCTGCACCGCCGTCTGCCCCCGGTCGTCACCGAAGACCACGCCGAGAAACAAGGCTCGCTCGTCGGCTGCCAACGGACGCTGCCCGGCGGCAACCAACGCCTGGAGCCCATTGGCCGAACGCCACAGCCACGACCCGGAATCGACCCGCTCCAACGTGTGAAGGCGGAGTTGACCGGCGAAGTGCCGGCTCTTGAGCCACCCGGTCGGCCCGTCGATCGCAGCCGCGGTGCCTCGGACGCGGACGCGTTGTCCCATCCGGGCATCGGCGATCGTAGGTGTCAGTTCGCCCGGGATGATCGCGCGATACCGGCGAGCGTCGAGGCGCATCTCCACGACGCTGGAACCGAACCGCTGCTGGGGGTCGGAGACCAACGTCGCGACCCCCGACACCTCATGGGAGGTGTCGATGATCGACACGCCGGCCTCCGCTCGGGCGGCCAGAAAGCTTGCGCTGATGGCGAACGCCGCAATCGCCACGGCGGCGACGAATCGCACCCCGGCGTCGCTTCGCGGCCGCGAAGCCGAGGCGACGCAGGCCCCCACGACGGCCATCATCACCACCGCGAACGGCACGGCAACGGCGTACCGTGCGCCGAGAACCACCGCCGCGGCCGCGACGAAGAGCTGACGCTCGCTCACGTCGCGACGAGGTCGAGCAGCGCCGAGAGCTTCGCCGGGCCGATTCCCCGGACGTCGTCGAGCGCATCGGGGGAGGAGAACGGGCCGTGCTTGTCGCGATGGGCCACGATCGCCTCCGCCGTGCTCGGTCCGACCCCCGGCAGTTGCTGGAGCTCCTCGACCGAGGCGGTGTTGATGTTGATGAGGCCACCGTCGCCCCCGGAGGCCGAGCCGGCGCCATTTCGGGCAGCGCCGCTCCCGTCGAGGGCCGAGGCGTTCGCCGGTGGAGTCTCACCGACCGCTGGCACTCGAACCCGCACCCCGTCCGCCAGGACTTCCGCCAGATTGATGGCGTCGAGGTCGGCGACGGCGGCCGGTCCGCCCGCGGCAGCGATGGCGTCACCGACCCGCGAACCGGGCGACAACGTGACGAGGCCCGGCTCGAGCACCGCACCGGCGACATGCACCACCCACTCGCCCGCCCCCGCAGCGCCTTGCCCAGCGATGCCAGCCTCCGCTCCAGCTGCGCCACCAGCACCCGCGCCACCAGCGCCCTCACCAACCGCGCCCGAGGACGCGTCCGACGGCGCCCGTTCGTCACCGACATCGGGCACGGAGGCTTGAGGCAATGTGGCGACCCCCACCGATTGCGGTGGACGCGCCACGATCGCCACGACGGTCGCAACCCCCACCACCACGGCGACCGCGACGGCGACAAGCCGAACCGACGCTGAGGGGGCGCGGTCGGCCGACGGCGTGGCCCAACGGGCGCGGACGCGTTCAGAAAATCGCTGAGGACGCAAAATATCGTCGAGCGAATCGGTCGGATCCATGGCTCGTCCTTTGGAACTCACACCAATATGCGGGGCCCCGGTGCTCGCCGACGGGTCGTCGCGTTGGCACTGGCCGAGCCGGCGCCGACACGCCGGTACCCCGCACCGTAGTACGCCGCAGCCCACCAGGGGCAGCGATCCTCGCCAACACCGGGATCGAGCACGGGTCCTCTACACTTCGCCGAACGAAGTCGGGAGCACGACCGACGAATGAGAGGATGCATCGGTGGTCGTTTCGAATACGGCGCAAGTTCACGACGACGGCGCTGCGCTCCCCCGAATCACCTCACTCGATGGGGTCCGAGGCGTCGCCATCTTGTTGACCCTCGTGTTTCACAGTTTCGACAGCCGGCTGTCCTGGGCCGTGTTCGGCGAGCGCGGGGTCGACCTGTTCTTCGTGTTGTCGGGCTTCCTGATCACCGGGATCCTCATCGAAACCCGGGATCACCCGCGGTATTTCCGCAATTTCATCGCGCGTCGCGCGGTACGGATCTTCCCGCTGTACTACCTGTTTTTGGTGCTCATGCTCTTCGTAGCACCAGTGATCGTGAATCACCTACCGTCGTTCGTCACGGTGCCCGAGGAGTTCTTCGAGCTCCAGAACGGACCGGACGGACTGTGGACCGTGTGGGTCTACCTACAGAACTTCGTGCTCGGCCGCGGCCCACACCAGCTTCCGGGCCTCGGCCACCTGTGGTCCCTCGCCGTCGAGGAGCAGTTCTACCTGTTCTGGCCCGTCGTGATGTATTTCGTTCCCGCACCATCACGGCTGCGATGGTTCTGCATCGGGATCCTCGGCTCGATGACCTTGCGAACCGCCCTGCTGTGGGGCGGGGTGATCAACACCTACGGCGCCCGCGAATATACGTTCAACCGGCTCGACACCCTGCTCATCGGAGCGTGTGGTGCGCTGTACCTGCGCGACCCCAAGGCCCGGGAGTTCATCGGCACGATTCTCGGTTGGGTGGCCCGCCCGATCGTCATGGCCCCGATCCTGCTGATCGGGCTCATGCCCATCTGGACCGTGTCGGACGTGTTTCCGAACTTCGCGTACGGGCCGGGGCTCACGCTGCTCGCGTTGGTCTTTCTCCTGTACGTCGTTCGGGCGGCACAGGGCCAACTCGGGCCGCGGGTTGAACGGGCGACGAATTGGCCGTTCAACCTGGTGCTCGGCAAGTACAGCTACGCCATGTATCTGTTCCACTTCCCGATCGCCCACACCATGCAGTCGACGATGTCGAAACTCGGCGACCGGCTCGGACCCATCGGTCAACTCGTCGGAAGTGCCGTCAGTTTCGGGGTGACCCTCGGGGCGTCGCTCCTCATCGCCCGGATTACCTGGGTGCTCTGGGAGGAGCCGTGGCTCCGGTTCAAGAAGCGCTTCGCCTATCGGCCCATCGAGACCTGACCGGGCAGACCGCTCGCCGGGCTACTGATCGACGAGCAGCAGGCCCACGCGATCGTCGGCCGCGGCGACCAGCGAGTCGATCGTCAAGATGGCGTCATCGATCGGGGTCCACCCGTCGAGCACCGTCATCAACACGGCGTCGCAGTGCACGAGGGTGGGTTCCACGGTGACGGGACCCGGGACGCTGGGAAGGCTGACGATGACCAGCGCGTCCTCGGCGAGTTGGTCGACGAGTTCCGCAATGGTCGTCGACAACATCGAGACCTCATCGGAGGACACGCCGCGCCCTCCCACCGGCACCAGCGAAACCGGCGCGGCCGCAGACGCCACGAGCCGGGCGAACGATCGCGGCAACATCCGGCGTGCGATCGGCCGGGTCACCGAAGCCAGGTCCACCCCACCGCGGGCCACATCGACGATGCCCTGAGCACGACGGGCCCCCAGTTGACGGCTCAGGTTCGCGGAGGTTGCGTCGAGGTCCACGATCACGATGGGTCGACTCGACAGGTTCGACAATCCCAACGCACACCACAACGCCACCCGGCTCCGGAGCCCGTCGATGCCGGTCGAGGCAAACCCGACGATTCGCGGGTCGACCGGACAGGCGGAATCGATGAGATCGGCGGCGGTTCGATAATGCTCCTCGATATGGCGTTCACGGGCCAGCAACGGACGCGGCACCGCCGCCACCATCGTGAGCCCGAGTTGCCGCTCGAGGTCCTCGTCGGACCGGACGCGTTGGCGGGAATGCGCCGCGAGCGCCCAGACGAACACCAGCAGCGCCGCCAACGCCGCTCCGGTCAGCGCGTGGGTGACCACACGGGGCGTCGTCACCGTTTCCACCGGGGTGCGGTAGGGAACGAGATACAACGGCCCGTCGTAATCGGCCGGAAGGTCTCGTGACAGCCTCAGGGTCCACACGTCGGTGATCACCACCGACCCCGACCTGGCGGCCTCGACGACCGCGTCCAACGAGGACACCAACACCGAACCGATGCGCCTCGTGGTCTGCTCATCCTTCGTGGTCGCCGTGATCGCGACGTTGGCTCCGAAGTTCGGGCGCGTGGGCACGACGGCCTGGGCGACCTCGTCGACGGTCAGGTCGACCCCGGATTGGCGAAGCACCTCGGCGTAATAGACCGAACTGCGCGTGAGGTTCAGCACGAACTGAATCCCGTCGTTGCTCGCGGTCAGCGGCTCCCCAGGCTGCGCATTCGCAAAGTCGGCGACGATCACCCGGGCCCGGCTGCTGTAGGTCGGCGAACCGAACATCGCCGTGATTCCGCCGGCCAACACGGCGCCGGCCACCACCGCGCCCACCATCACCCACCGCAGGGGGTAACGCAGCCGCAGGTCCATCGGGGCGGCGAATGCCCGCTCGCCGGCGTAGGGACGTTCGATCCCGGAATGCCGAGGCGAGACAAGGTTGCGCAGCGACCCCAGCCCGCTGTGGGACCGAACCCGGTCGACGCGGTCGGTGCTACGAGCGCGCACGTAGACCGCTCCGGCAACGCCGACGTCCATCCACTGGAACTTCACGTTGTAGGTCGACCCGAAGGCCGCCGTCAGCGACAGCACGACCTGAGCCCCGATCAGGATCCACGCCCAATCCGCCCACTGGGTCTTGCGCATGTCCCACAGGTTCCGCACCACCGACGCGATCACGCCGAGGTAGAGCGCCAACCCGATGAAACCGAGATCGAGGATGATGGTCAGGTAGGTGTTGTGCGCTTCCAGGCCACCCGCCTGCCGGTTACGCAGCTGATTCGTGACGTCGAGCGAACCACCCGGCGCGGTCAACAACATGTCGAGCATGCGCGTTCGGAACGCGCTGATCGAATGGCCGTTGATCGGACGCTGTTGGATCGAGTGAATCGCCGCGTTCCACAGGTCGATTCGCCCGGCACCCGCATCGCCCAGGAATCCCCCGATCGAGTACCGGTCGGGGTTCCACCAGGCGGCCAACAGCCAGCCGACGATGACCAACGCCCCGCCACCGAACATCGACCGGACGCGCTGGCGTTTCGGCAGACCGGGCAAGGTGAGTGCCAGATACAACATCATGGCGACCATCGCGACCATGCCGGCTCGCGAACCGGTCGTGACCAGCGCCACGGAGAACAAGAACGCGGCGACCAGGTAGCCGAGGCGTGCACGCCGGCTTTGCGCGCGACGCGAAAACAGAAACGCTACGGCGACGGCGAGAATCAGCAGGCGCGCGTAGTGATTGGCGTTGCCCGAGAATCCGACGATCCGGTTCTCGAGGCCGTATTCCTCCTGGACCTCCTCGACCTTGTTGTAAAAGAAGTACGAGATGATCGCGATCGGAACTCCGCTCCACACCCACGCCTTCATGCTGCGGGCGAAGTGGGCCTCATCCTCGACGAACGCCAACAGGATGATCGCGTAGATGAACCCGAGCGTGAGTTCGGAGATGCCGACGAGCCACGTTCCCGTCTCCGCCGCCCAGAACCCGCTGGCGAAGGCCCAGATGAAGAACGCCGCCGGCCACGCCCACGCGCGCGGCGCGAGCATCGGTGGGCGCCACGGCGAGGACATGATGCGCGCGGCCAGCACCACCACGGTTAACCCGGCGACGAGACGGCCGGTTCGAAGCGGACCGACTCCGACCGAGTCGAACCACATGGTGATGATCGAGATCTCCACCACGATCGCCGGGCGGCTGAACACGAGCGCGAACCCGGCGACGACGACGAGGGCAGCACCGACGATGATGAGCGCAAAGGTGTTGGTGCTGAGCGCGGCGATGGCGCCGATCCCGGCGAGTGCAGCGACGATTTCGACGGCGACGCCGTAGGCTTTCGGGACATCGCGATCGCCGACCGGCGCCGGAAGTCGCAATGGAAACGCCATTTCTCCCCTACCCGCCCTCTGCGGTGCCGTCGAGCCTGCGATGTGACCTGACCACGTTAGCGGTCGCGGTCGTTGAAACGGTCATCGCGGGCCGGTCGACGACATGCGTTGCGCTCCCCATTCCGCCTCGATTTCGAGCGGAATGCGCCGATAGGCGTCCCAGTGGCCATACCCGCGCCACCGACCCCGCAAATACGCGCCGAGGTACCGCACCGCGAAACGGACGACGCCGTGTTCCTGCCACTGGCGCACGTGGATGAGTTCGTGACGCAACAGGTGTTCGTTGCCGGAACCGCGGGGCCGCATCAGGATGTGCCGACCGAAGGTGATGGCGGTTGCGCCGCGCGGTACCGGCGCTCCGAGCCACACCGTGTAGCCCTCGCCCGATTCGCGTCGAATCACTTGAGGCTCCGAGTCGAGATCGCGTTGCCGCCGATGGCCATCAGTACAGCCGCGCCGTCAGCTTTCGGCGGAAATCGCCCACCCGTTCGTCGTCGCCGAGCAGTTCCAACAGGTCGATGTAACGCTGCCGGGCAGCATCGTCGGTCTTGACGCGGTCGAGCAACTGAGCGAGTTCCAATTCGACATCGATACCGGCCGCGTCGATCTGCCCCGTTCGAATCTGCGCCCGAATTCGACGAACCTCCGCATCCTCGGGAATTGCCGCCAACAGCGCCTCGGCCTCTTCACCCCGACCCCCGATCACCAGCAGTTCCGCCAACGCGACCACGACGCGCTCATTCGTCGGTTCGAGTTCGAGCGCCGCTCGCAGCGAGGCTTCGTCGCCGAGCGAGTAGAGCCGCTCCACCTCGTTCTGCTCGGCGGTGGGCACCAACTTGGCCACGAACTCGCGCACGAACGCTTCGGACTGGGCGCCGAGGAACGAATCGACGATCTGTTGCTGGTCCATCGCGAACACCGCGGGGATCGACTTCACCTGGAACGCGTTGGCGACCTGTGGATTCGCGTCGACGTCGACCTTGGCGAATTCCACCGCGCCGTCGGTCTCCGCGATCACCGCCTCAAGGATGGGCCCGAGCGTCTTGCACGGCTGACACCATGAAGCCCACAGGTCGACCACCACGGGAACCTGCATCGAGCGTGCGAGCACGAGGTCGGAAAACGTTGCATCGGTCACTTCAACCATGGGGTCATCGTAGCGATCGGTCCGAGCCCCTTCGGCCGCGCCCTGGGCGAGACAGCACTAGGTTGTGACGACCACGAATCGGCCATGAAAGGGACTTCGGTGACGAACGAGACGGCCCCCAGCGGCATCCACATCGACCGGGTCACCGAGTGGATGAGCGCTCGGATTCCACAGCTCGCGGCACCGCTGCAGTTCTCCCTCATCACCGGTGGCCTGTCCAACCTCACCTACTCCGTCGCCGACCGTGACGGCCGCCGCTGGGTACTGCGACGGCCACCGCTCGGCCAGGTGCTCGCCACCGCGCACGACATGGGCAGAGAGTTCCGCATCATGAACGCGCTGCAATCCAGCGCGGTTCCGGTGCCGAGTCTGGTGGGGTTCGAATCCGACCCGTCGGTCAACGACGCCCCGTTCTACGTGATGGACTTCGTCGACGGAACGGTCGTGCGAGACGCCGAGGTCGCCCAACGGCTCGGAACCGTCGAACGACGGCGGGCCTCGGAGTCTCTGGTCGATGTGCTCGCGGCCATCCACGAGGTCGACGTCGAGGCGGTCGGGCTCGGCGATCTCGGCCGCCACGACGGCTATCTCGAACGACAACTCAAGCGCTGGTATCAGCAATACCAGGGGTCGAAGGAACAGAACCCGGCCGTCGACCTGCCGATCGTCGATCAGGTACACGACCTGTTGGCGGCGCGCATTCCGCCGCAGCAGGGCACCTCGATCGTGCATGGCGACTACCGGCTCGACAACTGCATGATCGGCGCCGATGGTTCGGTCGTCGCCGTGCTCGACTGGGAGATCTGCACGCTCGGAGATCCGCTCGCCGACCTCGGACTGCTGTGTGTGTACTGGACCGACCCCGGTTCGACGCCAGCGCTTCCCCAGGCGTCGCCGACCGCGCTCGACGGGTTCATGACCACCGCCGAGGTGTGCCGGCGATACGCGGAGGTCTCGGGTCGAGACCTGAGCCACATCGACACCTACATCGCGTTCGGATACTGGAAGCTCACCTGCATCATGGCCGGGGTGTGGTCGCGGTACGCGGCGGGTGCTCTGGGCGAAACCGATCAGCATCAGGCCGACGGGTTCGCGAACATGGTGACAAGCCTTGCGGCGCTCACCGCAGAGGCTGCCGAGAAAGTGTGATCCCCTCATGACCGAACTCGTCGAACTCCATTCCCACCCGCAGCTGTCCAACCCGACGCTCATCGTCGCGCTCGAAGGGTGGATCGATGCCGGCAACGCCGCTGCCGCGGCGATGACCTCCATCCTCGACAACACCGACACCGAACTCGTCGCCACCTTCGATTCCGACGAATTGCTCGACCAGCGGGCGCGACGCCCGATCATGTCGATCGTCGACGGGCACATGAACGAACTGACCTGGCCGGCCACCGAGTTGCGAGCTGGCATCGACGAGTCGGGCAACCACGTCTTGTTGTTGATCGGGGCCGAACCCGATCACCGCTGGGGCGCGTTCTGCCAGGAGGTCGTGTCGCTGGCCCTCGATCTCGAGGTTCAGCAGATCATCGGCCTCGATGCCTACCCCGCCCCGGTTCCCCACACCCGCACGACGATGTTGTCGTTGACGTCGCCGTCCTCATCGATCGTCGAGGCCCACCACGGTTTCGTCAGCGGAACGGTCGAGGTTCCGGCAGGCGTCCAGGCCGCCATCGAGATGCACGCCCACGATGCCGGAATTTCCGCCCTGGCGTTGTGGGCCCAGGTGCCGCATTACATCAGTGCGATGACCTATTCGGCCGGTTCGTTGGCACTGATCGAGGGCCTCGCCCGGGTCGGCGGCCTCACGTTTCCGACGGCGGAACTCGCCATCGAGGCCGTGTCGACCCGCGAGCGGCTCGACGAACTCGTCGCAGGGAACCCCCAGCACGAGGCGATGCTGCGTCAACTTGAGGAGGCGGCCGATTCGATGCCGCTGACCAACCAACTCGGCCCCCTCCCCTCCGGCGACGAAATCGCCGACGAATTTGAACGCTTCCTGCGGGAGCAGGGATAACAAAACTGCCTGCGGGAGCAGGGCTAGCAAAACTGCCTGCGGGAGCAGGGATAACAAAACTGCCTGCGGGAGCAGGGCTAGCGGAGCGGTTCGTAGTCGGGCATCTCGGTTCCGGCGGGCGCCCGGTCATAGCTCATCACGGTGCCTGCAGGATCGAACAGCGCCGAGCGCCCCGGGCTCCATTGCCCCGGCAGGGTACGAGCGCCACCGTCGACATAACGCCAATGTCCTTTGGCCTCGCGCCCCAACTCGTTCACCTCGGTGGCGTTCGGGTCCCACCACATCTCCACCATGTCGTCGAGCGCTGAGTAGTCGGTGACGGTGAAGAATCCACGGTCGCCGAACGACACCTGGGGGTTCACCGGAGAGCTGTCGTAGACCCGACCGGAGAACAGCACGTCCTCGAAGGCCTGCGGCTCGACGTTGGGTCCGATGCCTTGAATTGCGCCGAACAGCACCTGCAGCGGACCGGTGATGAGCGCAACCGACTGTGACGGGGCGGGTTCGCCGAAGAACCACTCGTACAAGAACGCCGCACCGGCGGTACCCGGCCGGACCGGCACGAACAGTGGGCTCACGCCGAATGCATGTGCCCACTGGGTCTGGTCGTAGGTCTGGGAGAACAGCGACGTGTCGACAAGGCTGGAGGCACCCAGAATCCACTCCGGGAAGTACTCCTGTTGGGTGGCGATCTGGGTGAGCGCCTGCGGGGCGAGCGGATCGCCGCTGAAGATCACCGAGGTGACCCCCGCCTCCTTGAGCGCGGTGATGATGTCCTTGCCGGTCGCGGCCAGATCCGTGGGCGACTCATAGGTTTGAATCGTCGCCAACTCGACCCCTCCGGCCCGAAGGGTGTCGACGAAGTAGGCCTCGAGTTGCGACGACGACTCGCTCGAATCGACGCGGACGAGACCGAGGACGCGATCGCGTCGGTGCAGTGCCTCGTCGCCGGCGAATTCTGCGGGTCTGCCGGCGACGCGTTTGATGAGGTATTCGGCCACCATGTCGAGGGCCTGGGTGGCATTTGGCATCACGTCCCAGACGTACGGGGCGCGTTCCACATACCACTCGGCCGGCTGCAGCGGCGTGCACGAGATACAGATCACCTTGTTGCGAGCCAGCGTGTCGGCGAAGGCGTTGGTCAGATTCGGACCACCGATGACGGCGAATGGTGCGAGATCACGGGCGATCGTCTCGGCGTCGGCCATCGCCGCGGCCGAGTCGCTGATCGGCCCGGTGGCCTCATAACGCTGCAACGTCACCGTGCGCCCGTAGGTTTCGTAGTACCGCCCGAAGATCTCGGCGTACCCCTCGA
>Ga0116141_10002309_pt1 | contig 16393 bp, 15 predicted proteins | sample AD_UKC097_MetaG_FD_89744 | JGI IMG/M metagenome (GOLD analysis project Ga0116141, IMG submission 89744) | Active sludge microbial communities of municipal wastewater-treating anaerobic digesters from USA - AD_UKC097_MetaG | ecosystem: Engineered > Bioreactor > Anaerobic > Digestate | place: USA...
CATTTCATACAGCACCTTCTCACCAGGGATCTCAGCCGGGCCGATGTCAGTTACTGGTACCTTGTTTTCCCCGTCACCGGAATCATTCTGACGGCGCTGTTTGTCCGGTATGTGGTCCGGGACGACATCAGTCACGGCATCACGCGTATTCTGTATGCCATTTCGCAGAGACGCAGCCGCCTGAAGCTGCACAACACCTGGTCCTCCATGGTGGGCGGATCGCTGACGATCGGTTTTGGGGGGTCGGTGGGGGCTGAGGCTCCGATTGTGCTGACCGGCTCGGCCATCGGCTCCAACCTGGGGCGACTGTTCAGGATGGACCAGAAAACCATCATGCTCCTTTTGGGATGCGGCGCGGCCGGCGCCATAGCGGGCATTTTCAAGGCGCCGATGGCGGGGCTGGTGTTCACCCTTGAGGTGCTCATGCTCGACATGACCCTGACGGCCATTGTCCCGATTCTGATATCGTCGGTCACGGCGACAGCCTGTTCCTACATCCTGTCGGGCAAGTCGTTCATGTTTGAATTCGGAACGTACGAGCCGTTCATGGTGGCCCGCATTCCCTATCTGGTGCTTCTGGGGGTCATTTGCGGGCTTGTGTCGCTGTATTTCACGAGGGGCATGGTTCTTCTTGAGACGGTTTTCCGCCGCGTTCGAAAACCCTATCAGCGGGTGATCCTTTGCGGCGGCGTGCTGAGCCTGCTGATTTTTCTTTTCCCGCCACTTTATGGTCAGGGCTATGACACCATTGAAGCGCTCCTCAACGGACGTTCGGCCTCGGTTTTGGACCAGAGTCTCTTCAGGGGGCTTCACAACCACGCGTGGGCGGTTATCGCCTATCTCGGCCTGATTGTGCTGTTCAAGGTGTTTGCCTCGGCGGCCACCAGCGGCGCCGGCGGCGTGGGCGGCATTTTTGCCCCCTCCCTGTTTGTCGGCTGCCTGACCGGCTTTGTGGTTGTGCGCGTTTTCAATGTGTTCGGGTTCGACCTGCCCGAGGGCAATTCCGCTCTGGCGGGCATGTCCGGCCTGATGTCCGGGGTGATGCACGCGCCGCTGACGGGCATCTTCCTGATCGCCGAGCTGACCGGCGGCTACAACCTGTTCATGACGCTGATGATCGTCTCCACCTGCTCCTATCTGACCATCATTCTGTTCGAGAAGCACAGTCTCTATGCCATGCGTCTGGCACAGAAGGGCAAGCTGATCACGCACGACAAGGATCAGGCTGTGCTCACGCTCCTCAAGACCGAGAACGTGCTGGAGACGGATCTGACTGAACTGCCTCCTTCCATGACCCTCGGCGAGCTTGTGAAGGTGATTTCCGCATCGAAGCGCAACATATTCCCGGTGGTGCATCCGGAAACCCGGGAGCTGCTGGGCGTGGTGCTTCTCGACGAAATCCGCAGCATCATGTTTGAGCCCGACCTGTACGGGAAATTCACGGTTGAAAAACTGATGAACGCTCCGCCCGCCACGATCCGAAAGGATTCCTCCATGGAGAAAGTCATGCGGACCTTTGAGGAGACGGGCGCGTGGAACCTCCCGGTCGTCGACTGGCAGAAGCGCTATGTCGGCTTCGTGTCAAAATCAAAGATATTCAGCCTGTACCGTCATGTGCTGGTGACTTTTGCGAACATCGAGCAGGGCGAAAACTAACCGCGCCTGTACCGGCTACAGGCGGACCATTTCAAGAATGCGGCGTTCGCCTTCGCCCTCCTTCAGGCGGGCGGCCACTTCCACATACGGCGCCAGCGTTGAATTCTTGAGCTTCTTGCGCAGCAGTTCATCCACCTGGAAAATCCCCGCCGAGTTGGTCAGCGTTATGTCTATCTGCACCGGCCGCGTTTCCCCTCTGGTGATGACCACATCGTCCACGGCCTGTGCGGAAACGGAATGGATGTTCACGTCGCCGGCCTCGAACGGGATCCGTGACCGGCCCTTGCTCATGTCCAGCGCATCGGCCACTTTCAGCACGCCGGCCTCGATGGTCAGGCATTCTTCGTTGGCATTGTGACTGACGATCGCGTGAAGGACCTCGCTGACAATGATGGTCATTTCCGGTTCGCTGCAGATGCCTTCCAGAAGCTGCCGGCACTTGGGGTAGGCGATAATCGGGCTGTATTTTTCATGATCGTGCCGGTGAATGACGATCCCGACATCGTGCAGGCAGGCCGCCAGCACCACGATGATCTCGGCCTCATGGGCGGTGAGCTTGTGGTGTTCCACGACGCTGGGAGCGATGCCGCCCGCGACCAGCAGGCGCAGAAGCTTCAGCGCCGCGTTGGCGATGATCTGGATGTGGATTTCCCCGTGGTCGCTGATGCCGCAGCGGCTGACCGCGTTGGTGTTGGCGCAGCGCCAGAGCTGCATCAGCTCCGCATCGGCGTTGATAGCCTTCAGAAGCGCCGCGAGTTTGGTGTTGTCCTTGGCGGGAACAAAAAAGTTCATAGTTTCACTCGAATTCGAATTTGTATTGAGAAAGGCCCAGTTCGTCGCGCATGGCAATCAGCTCCTTCTGGAGCACTTCGCCCAGCGGGGCGCCCTTGTCCTTTCGTTCAAGCCATGCAAGGTATTCCTTTTCTCCGCACGTGTAAATGCGCTTCTCGCCAGGCGCCCGGGCGGAGGCCCTCAGCTCGCGGAGGATGTCGCCGGTGGTCTTCTTGAATTTTCCCAGATCAGTGAAAAATTCAATGTTCACTGCCATGAAGAAGTGTCCCAGCCTGATCGGGGCCTTTTTCCCGTTTTCATCGGTTCCGGAAAGCCGTTTCAGGAAATCGCCCTGCTGAAGCGATGCCGCCAGAATCTCTGCCACCGTGGCAAAGCCGTAGCCCTTGTAGCCGGCGGTTTCCTCTCCGATGCCGCCGAGCGGCGCCAGCGCCGCACGGTCATGGGTCAGATCGTCCAGCACGTCCTTTGCATTGGTTTTTGACTCACCGTCCCGGCCGATCACCCACCCCCGCGGCAGATCCTTCCCGTTGCGTGCGTAGGCTTCAATCTTCCCGCGCTGTGAAATGGAAGTGGCATAGTCGTTGGTGAAGGGGAAGTCCTCGTCGGTGGGCATGGCATAGACCAGCGGATTGGTGCCCAGCATGTTTTCAACGCCGAAGGTGGGGGCGATGGACGGCCGCGCATTTGTTGCCGTCATGCCGATCATTCCGGCCCGCGCCGCCATCATGGGATAATAGGCGGCGATGCCGTAGTGCGTGGAATTGCGGGCGGTGACCACTCCGACCCCGTACGTGCGGGCTTTCTCAATCGCCATTTCCATGCAGCGGTGCGCGATCACCATGCCCATGCCCTGGTTCCCGTCCACCACGGCTGTCGCCATGCGGTCCTTCAGCACCCGGAAATCTGTCCGGGCGTTCTGGATTCTGTCTTTCACCACGCGGTTGTAATAAATTGTCTTGAGCCGCCCGACGCCGTGCGAGTCTATTCCGCGCCGGTCGGCCTCAATCAGCACCTCCGCGCAGATTTCCGCTTCGTCCGCCGGCACCCCCATGCCCTTGAACACATCCACCATGAACGGCTTCAGCACGTCAAACTTCATCCAGTAAACATTCTCTTTCATGCGTCTTCTCCTGTTCAGACTTCCCACAGCGTGCGGGTCCAGTACTCCGCGCGCAGGGCTGAATTGCTCTTGACAAGATCCTCGTGCCAGTTGAACTGAGCGTTGTATTTCGTGGTGATCATGCCCACCACCTCGGCGAAACTGAAACCGTGCTCTCGCAGGCTGCGGATCACGTGCCGGAGCCACCACGGCTGGAGCAGCCGCGGATTGGGCATGGCGAGGATATCCAGCGTTTCCTGATCGAGCCCTGCGCCTCTCATCTTGGCCTCCAGTTCGGGCCATTCGGGCAGATTCCAGCGGTTCGGGTCTTCGCGCTGGAGCTGGCGGCTGAAATCGAGATGGCGGTCGTACACCGGCGATGTCATGTAGGTGACCAGCAGGCTCCCCAGATTGGCGGCCGGGATTTCGCACCGCACCTCGTCGGCGAACTGCACGGCGCGCCGGTAGTGCTCGCGCTCGTCCTGCCGGATCTTGAGCCGCTCCTCCAGCGGAATTCCCGCAACGGGGATCGCGACGATGGCCGGCCCGTCATAGTTGTAGATCTCCTTCATCCGCGTCTTCTGGTGCAGTGAAAATGCCGTTCGGATAGACCGGCGATTGAACAGATAGCCGTAGAGGGTCGTGTCGAAGATCGCGATTTCCTCGCTGTCAAAAAGGTCTGTCGTGCGCAGCAGCAGCTCGGAGCGCGTCTTGATCTCCTCCACCAGGTAATCCGTCACGCGGCCGAACGCGGCAAACACGATGCTGTCGGTCACCAGCGGCACGTTGCCGAACTGCCGCTCCTTCTGTTCCAGCGCGTCCAGCGTGGAGCGGTTGAGCACATGCAGCTTGCTCCCGATCGTGAGCAGGCTCTTGTAGGTCGGCGAGGTGCGGGGCACGCGCATGACATAGTTGTAGCCCTGGCCCGTCATCAGTTCGACATGCTCGATGCCGTGCTCGTTCAGGATGTTGCGCGCGGCGAGGCGTGTCGGTTCGAACTTCTGGAACGTTTCGAGGGTCTTGTGGAAAATCTCGCCGGGGTGCGCCGAGTTGCCGTATTCCAGGTCCAACGCGAGCAGGGGCCCCTTGAAGTCCAGCATGCTCCGGTACAGGTCGCAGCCGTCGCCCATGGCTTCGAGAATATCGTCATAGCGCCGGAAGAACTTGTCGTCCTTCTTCAGCGGATTCGTTCCGGAAATCGAGACGGCCCCGTCGGTGTATTCGAGAATCCGCCGCATAATCGGCGTCTGCTTGTAGTATGCCGCATTCTCCATTCCGCCCGCCTTTCTTCAACGGCTGGAGCGCCTGGCGGAAAAAGTTCCAATCATTGGAACTTTTCGCGTAAAAACTTCCAGCCATTGGAACTTTTTCACTGAAAACTTCCAATGATTGGAAAATCCTATCCCAAAACTTCCAGTGATTGGAAGTTTAAAACGCCGGCGGCCGGCGCGGATCAGAAGCGGACAACGCCGTGGGCGGCTTTGTAGACGTCGCCAAAGGTCATCTGGCGGCCCTTGCGGTTCTGGACCTTGTGATGAATGATTTCCGCAAGGTAGCGCGAGTCGTCCGTCGCGCGGTGATAGGTTCCCTTTGGCAGATCCAGATGCTCTGTCAGCGGCTCGAGGGAGTGGCTTCCCGCCTCCGGGAACCAGCTCCGGAAAAGATTGAGCGAGTTGATGACCGGATTGGTGGGAACAGAGAGACTGTTCCGGATGACTTCATCGCGGATAAAGCCCACGTCGAACGGCGCGTTGTGGGCCACAAGCACGGCCCCGTCTATGAATTCCATGAATTCAGGATAGACCTGCGCGAAGGTCGGCGAGTTCTTCACCATGTCGTTGCTGATGTGATGCACCTGCCGCGCAAAGTAGGGGATGTAGCGCTCGGGATTGATCAGCCAGGTTTTTTCCTCGATGATTTCCCCGTTCCGGAATTTCACGGCGCCCAGTTCGACGATGCGGTGATCTCCGCCCGCATAGCCCGTGGTTTCGGTGTCGAATGCGACAAAGGTGACATCCGCAAGAGGGCTCTTGAAATTCGGGCAGCCCTGTGCTTCCGGGGGAATTTCAGCCGAGCAGGCCAGGCCTGACAGGCAGAGCAGGAGCGCAGACACGGCAACGGTGCAGAAAACGCGGCGACGGGCCGCAGGCATGACTATTATTCTCATAACCAGCATCAAAAATATTCGGAACAGCCGAATACTCCTTAAATATTTATACTAACTCAGTCTGCCTGCGTGTTTACCTGAAAAAAAGACTACCCTCGCCTGCCGGCGGGGTCAATAGCACAGCTAAAGTTTTTACCGGCTGCTTTTCGGGGAATGAAACATTGAACGGCAGGCGCTGATCGGTATAATCTGCGCTTTTTGAGTGGCTGAGGCCGGAGCACGGAATATGAGCATGAAGATTTTCAACACGCTGAGCCGCACGGCGGAGGAACTGGTCCCGCTGGAGGGGAACCATGTCCGCATGTATACCTGCGGGCCGACGGTTTATAATTTCGCCCATATCGGCAACTTCCGCGCCTATATGTTTGAAGATCTGCTCCGCCGCTATCTCCGGTTTCGCGGGTTCCGGGTTACGCAGGTCATGAACCTGACCGATGTGGACGACAAGACCATCCGCGGCTGCCGCGCGGCCGGGCTGCCCCTGCGCGAGTACACGCAGAAGTACAAGGACGCCTTTTTCTCCGATCTCAAAACGCTCAGCATCGAGCCGGCCGAGCACTATCCCGCCGCAACGAATCATGTGCCGGCCATGATCGCACTGATCGAAAAACTGCTGGAGAAGGGCTTCGCCTACCGGTCGGACGACGGATCGGTCTATTTCAGCATTGCGAAGTTCCCGGGCTACGGGAAGCTGGCGCATCTGGACCTGTCCGGCCTGCGCGCGGGCGCGCGCGTGGCGCACGATGAGTATGAAAAGGAGAACCTGGCCGATTTCGCCCTCTGGAAAGCGTGGGACGAAGAGGACGGTGATGTGGTGTGGGACGCGCCCTGGGGGCGGGGAAGACCCGGATGGCATATCGAGTGCTCCGCCATGAGCATGCACTATCTGGGCGACAGTTTTGATCTCCATACCGGCGGGATGGACAACATCTTTCCGCACCACGAGGATGAAATCGCGCAGAGCGAGGCCGCGACCGGCAAGCCGTGGGTGAAATACTGGATGCACTGCGCGCACCTGATCGTGGACGGGAAGAAAATGTCCAAGTCGGCGGGGAATTTCTTCACGCTTCGGGATATCCTCGACAGGGGCTGGTCGGGAAGAGATATCCGTTATGTGCTGCTGACGACTCATTATCGGCAGACCCTGAATTTCAGTTTCGACAGCCTCGAGGCGGCGCACGCTGCGCTCCAGCGCGTGGACGAATTCACCGCGCGGCTCAAGGACAGGGCGGGACAGGCCGCCGCGTCCGCCGAACTTCCGGACTGGGCGCGCGAGGCGGTCGGGAAATTCACCGCGGCGCTGGATGATGATCTCAATATCTCCGGCGGCATGGCGGCGGTGTTCGACATGATTCACGCGGGGAACCGGGCGATGGACCGGGATGAACTGTCCGCCGGGGAAGCCCGTCGGACACTGGACGAAATGGCCCGTCTGGACCGGGTGCTTGGCTTTCTCACGGCTGCCGAGGATGAAATTCCCGCAGAAGTGACGGCGCTGGTTGAGGCGCGGAAGCAGGCCCGCGCGGAAAAGAACTGGGCGGCCTCCGACCGCATACGCGATGAGCTGGCGGCGCTGGGCTGGACCGTGAAAGACACGCCCGAAGGGCCGAAACTGAGGAAATTATGAAGAAAGTCATGCGCGGAAAATTCATCACATTTGAAGGGCCCGAGGGCGGAGGGAAAACAACGCAGGCCCGGCGGCTGGTCGAGACGCTCGAAGGGCTTGGGCGCGAAGTGATCTACACCCGCGAGCCCGGCGGAACGCCGACCGGAGAGGCGATCCGGGGCATCCTTCAGTACAACACCGCCGGTGAGCCCGTGTGTCCGGAGACGGAGGTCCTGCTGTTTGCGGCCAGCCGCGCTCAGCTGGTGCGGCACGTGATCCTGCCCGCGCTGGAGCGCGGATGCTGGGTGGTCTCGGACCGGTTTGCGGATTCAACGACGGCCTATCAGGGCTACGGCCGCGGATTTCCGGTGGAGAGCATGCTGACCATCAACGCTTTCGCGATCAGCGAAGCCGTGCCGGATATCACGTTCCTGCTGGACATAGACATTGGGCTCGGATTTGAACGTCTGGCGGAGCGTCACCGGCAGACGAACACGGCCAAGGACCGCATCGAGCAGGAGGAGCGGGCCTTTCACGAGCGGGTGCGGCAGGGATATCTGCAGCTCGCGGAACGCTGGCCGGAGCGCTTCCGGCGGCTGGATGCCGCCCGCAGTCCGGATGAAGTGGCGGCGGAAGTGTGGAGCATTCTTGAAGGATTCACAAACATCACAGGCTGACCGTGCGCTGGAATATTTCCGGGCGGCGGCTGAAAGCGATCGTCTTTCGCATGCGTGGCTGGTGGCCTGCACGGATATCCTTGACGGCAGCGGGTTTGCTGAGAAGGCGCTGGCCTTTCTTTTCTGCGGGGGGCTGATCAAGCCCTGCGGCGACTGCCCGGCCTGCCGGCAGGTGGCCGCCCATAAGCATGCCGACATCCAGTGGGTCGAACCCGTCCTGAAGAGCCGTCGGATCAGCATTGAGCAGATGCTCGAGGTCAACAGCCGGCTCGCGAGAAGTTCCTACAGCGGCGGATGGAAGGCGGCCGTGCTGCTCCATGCTGACCGCATGACCGATGAGGCCGCCAACGCTTTCCTGAAAACGCTGGAGGAGCCGTCCGGCCGGACGATACTTTTTCTGGTCACCGATTCCATCGAGGACTGCCTGCCGACCATCCTGTCGCGCTGTCATCGGGTCGCGCTTCAGCGGGGAGAGCGCCCGGGGACGGCGGTCTGGATGGATGATCTGCTGGCCTTCATGCGCACTCTGCCGTCGGGCGGCTGTGCGGAAGGCGCCGCGCATGCGGCGGAGCTTGCGGCGCTGATAGACCGCGAAAGGAAGCGGATCGAGCAGGAAATGGAGGACCGTCCGGCTGACGATGACAGCAAAAAGTCGAAAGAGATATTCGAGGCGCGGGTGAGCGCTGCGCTGCGCCGGGAGCGTTCCGAGATGCTCCGGCAGCTTGCGCTCTGGCAGCGGGACATTCTTTTTGCATCACAGGGGCTGGGAGACGAGGCCTTTCATTTCCGCGGGGATGCGGAGAGCATTCGCCGGCAGGCGCAGGATATCACCTGGACCAGCGCGCGCGCGCGGGTGCAGGCTGTGGAGGACATGTCCCGCCGTCTGGAGCAGAACCTGAACCCGATCACGGTGCTGGAACTTGGGATGGCGGCCCTGGCGGGGTAAAGCGCTTTACAAAAACTTGCGTTCCCGCTGGACAGGCCCCCGCGCCCCTGATAGACTCGGTCCGCTATGAAAATTCTGGTTCTCAACGGTCCTAATCTGAATCTGCTTGGCAGGCGCGAGCCCGATATCTACGGCCGCCTCACGCTTGCCGACATCGAAGAGTCCATGCGCGGCCACGCCCGGAAGTGCGGAGTCGAGGTGGATTTCTTCCAGTCCAACGATGAAGGCGCGCTGGTTTCAAGGATCGGCGAAGCCGCCGGCCTCTATGACGGCCTCATTTTCAATCCGGCCGCCTACACGCACACCAGCGTGGCGCTGCGCGATGCGCTGATGGCCGTGAAACTTCCCTGCGTGGAGGTTCATCTTTCCAATCCCCAGAACCGCGAAGATTTCCGCCAAGCCAACTTGACGCTGGGCGCCTGCATCGGACAGGTCTCCGGCTTCCGCGACCGCAGCTATATCCTGGCCATGGACGGCCTGATCCATTATCTGAAAAACAAAAGCTGAATTTTGACATTTAAACGCACCCCAGGGAGGGACGCATGCAGTTAAATGAGATAAAGAAGATACTCAGTTTGATGAAGGAAAACGATCTCGCCGAGTTCGAGATGCAGGACGGGGATTCCCGCATCCATATCAAGCGCGGGGCAGGCGGTGTTCCGGTGATGATGCAGCCGCCCCCGGTAATGATGCCGGCAGCCGCCCCGGCTCCTGCGGCCGCGCCGGCCGCCGCACCGGCCCCGGCCCCCGCCGCCGGCCCGGTGATCAAGTCCCCGATTGTCGGCACGTTTTACCGCTCCGCCTCGCCCGATGCCGATGCGTTTGTTTCGGTCGGGTCCGAGGTGAATCCCGACACCGTGGTGTGCATCATCGAAGCCATGAAGGTCATGAACGAGATCAAGGCCGATGTCAAAGGCGTGATCCGCAAGGTGCTGGTGGACAATGCCACCCCTGTTCAGTACGGGCAGGCCCTTTTTGAAGTCGAACCCCGGTAATCTCTATGTTTGAAGGTGTTCTTGTTGCCAATCGAGGCGAAATCGCCGTTCGCATCATCCGGGCCTGCCGCGAGCTGGGCATCCGTTCAGTGGCCGTGTATTCGGAGGCGGACGAGCATTCCCTTCACGTCCAGCTGGCCGATGAGGCCATCTGCATCGGTCCGGCGGCCGCTTCGGAGAGCTATCTGAAAATCTCCAGCATCATCAGCGCCGCGGCTGTGGCCAACGTGGATGCGATTCATCCCGGCTACGGTTTCCTTGCCGAAAATGCCGCTTTTGCCGAAATCTGCCAGAACTGCAACATCACTTTCATTGGTCCCGATCCGGAGCACATCCGCAAGATGGGCGACAAGGCCGTCGCGCGTGAAACCATGATGGAGGCTGGCGTGCCGGTCACCCCCGGAAGCGAGGGCATCCTGAAGAACAAGGACGAGGCCATCAAGCTGGCTCGTTCAATCGGCTATCCGGTGCTGGTCAAGGCCGTGGCCGGCGGCGGCGGGAAGGGCATGCGCGTGGCGCACAATGACGTGGCGCTTGCGCAGGCGTTTTCGATGGCCAGCGCCGAGGCCGAGCGCGCCTTCGGCAACGCCAGCCTTTATCTGGAGAAATTCATCGAGAGCGCGCGGCATGTCGAAGTGCAGATCATGGGCGACAAGCACGGGCAGATCGTGCACCTCGGAGAGCGCGACTGCAGCATCCAGCGCCGGCACCAGAAGCTGATCGAGGAAACGCCCTGTCCGGTGCTGACCGATGCAATCCGGAAAAAGCTGCATGCCACGGCGGTGAAGGCGGCGGCCGCAGTGGGCTATCACAATGCCGGGACCATCGAGTTCCTCTACGACGAGCTTGCGAAGGAATTCTATTTCATGGAAATGAACACCCGCATTCAGGTGGAGCATTCCGTGACCGAGGAAGTCACCGGCCTTGATCTGGTCAAGGAGCAGATCAACGTGGCGGCCGGACAGAAGCTTTCCTTCACCCAGGAGGAGGCCGAGCCGCAGGGGCACGCCGTCGAGATGCGCGTTAACGCCGAAGACCCCTACAACAATTTCTCTCCCTGTCCCGGACTGGTGGAATGGGTGCACCTGCCGGCGGGCCGCGGCATCCGCGTGGATTCGCACGTCTATTCCGGTTACACCATCTCCCCGTTCTACGACAGCATGATCGCGAAGGTGATCGCTCACGGGAAAACGCGGCAGCAGGCCCTCGCGCGCATGCAGGGCGCGCTGGAGGAGTTCATGATCAAGGGCGTGGAAACCACCGCGCCGCTCGGCCGCGCGCTGATGACCGATGAGCATTTCCGGAAAGGCCGCTACAACACGCATTACCTGGAAACATTCATGAACGAAAGCTTCCTCCTGAAATCATGACCATGAAAACGCTGAAAATACTGCTGGCACTTGTGCGGGGGCTCCTGATGGCGCTGGGCATCGGATGCCTTGTGTATGCGCCCTTTTCCGGGGGATGCATGGGCGGCGGACTGACGTTTTTCCGCGAGCAGTATGTGGCCCTTATTTTTGTGCTGCTGCTGGCGGGACTGCTGCTCCTGCCGGGCCGGATCCGGCTCCGCGGGAAAAAAGAGATGGAGTTCATCCCGCTGAACGGGCCCGGCGGTGACATCCGCGTCAGTGTGCGGGTGGCAAAGAACACGGTCCAGGAATGCGCGGCGAAATTTGACGCCATCCGCAGCCTCGAACCGGAGCTTTCATGGAGTTCGGAAGGGCTGTCCGTCGTGATGCGCCTTCAGATGCAGCGCGGCCGGCCTTTGACCACGGTGTGCATGGACCTGCAGGAGGCCGTGCGGGAAATTTTCGCCGGGGAACTGGGCATCGAGCAGCTGCGCGAGGTGCGGGCCGATATTATAGAACTTTCCGCCGCCGCGAAGGCCGCCGAAACGCTGCCCGTGCCGCCGCCTGAGGTGGAATCCAAACCGGAGCAGGGGGCCTGACATGGACTGGAACCGCATGGCGGAGGAATATCTTGGCGTGGCCGACGAGCTCTTCAACCGGCTGAAGGGCGAAATCGCAGACCTGGCCGAGCTGATCGCCGCGCGGTTGAAGGCGGGCGGGAAGGTTATGATTTGCGGCAACGGCGGAAGCGCGGCGGATGCCCAGCATTTCGCGGCAGAGCTGGTCAACCGCTTCCTGATGGAGCGCAGACCCTATGCCGCGATCGCCCTGAGCACGGACACCTCCATCCTGACGGCCGTGGGCAACGACTACGGCTATGAATTCGTATTTGAGAAACAGGTGCAGGCGCTGGGGAAAAAGGGCGACATTCTGATCGCCATTTCCACCAGCGGAAACGCATCCAATGTCTGCCGCGCGGTTGACGCGGCAAAAGCCCTGGGGGTCACCACCTTGGCGCTCACCGGCGGCCGCGGCGGAAAACTGGCCGGGCTTGCGGATCATGTGCTGTCTGTTGCCTCCACTTCCTGCGTGCCGCGCATTCAGGAGGGGCATCAGTTCATCATGCACGCGGTCTGCGAGCGCGTGGAAGAAATCCTCAAATAACCGTTGGCGGGAGCGCATCATGCCTGAAAGAACAGTGGATATTGTCATTGTGGGGTCTGTGGGCATTGACACGGTCGAAACCCCCTATGCCCGCCGCGAGTCCATTCTGGGAGGTTCCGCCAGCTACGCCTGCATGGCCGCTTCCTATTTCGCGCCGACGGGCATGGTCGGCGTGGTCGGGGCGGATTTCCCGGAGGCGTACCGAAAACTTTATGCGGATGCCGGGATCAATCTGGACGGCCTGCGGACGGTTCCGGGAGACACCTTCCGCTGGGAGGGAAAATACGAAGCCAACATGGACAACCGCAGCACGCTGGCGATCGCGCTGAATGTGTTCGAGGACTTCAAGCCCGAACTGCCGGCCGGCTATGTGAACGCGCCGTACATTTTCCTCGGCAACATCTCCCCTCAGCTTCAGATGCATGTGCTGGATCAGGTGAAGTCGCCGGAGTTTGTGCTGGCCGACACGATGGATCTCTGGATTCAAACCGCGCCGGATGATCTGAAGAAGCTGATCTCGCGCGTGGACATGCTGACCCTGAACGAATCGGAGGCGCGCGCGCTGACCGGCGGGCGCTATTCGCTGATCCGCGCGGGCCGCGACCTGCTGGAGCTGGGCCCGAAATATGTGATGATCAAGAAAGGCGAGCACGGAAGCCTGCTCATCACGCGCGACAATCTTTTTGTGCTTCCCGCGTTTCCGCTGGAGAGGGTGGTGGACCCGACCGGGGCGGGGGACACCTTTGCGGGCGCGTTTCTCGGCGCGCTGGCTCGGTCCGGGGGCATCAGCGAAAAAAATCTTCGCAGGGCCATGCGCTGCGGCGCGGTCGTGGCTTCCATCGGCATCGAGGCGTTCAGTCTGGATGCGCTCAGGCATCTGACGCTGGCTGAAATCGAAAAGCGCGTCAGCCAGTTTCGCGCATACACAGCGATTGACTGAACACGCTCCGCGAGCCATCTTGCGGCCTTCTCCTTTTCGCGGCTTCACCGGTCTTCGATGGTCCCCAAAAACCGCCGAAAAAAGTCAAAAAACACCAAAAAAGCGGCAAAAATGGCCAAAAATGGCAAAAAATAGCCAAAAATGAGCGAAAAAACAGAAAAAACCTTAAAAATGACAGAATATTGTCAAGAAAAATATGAAAATATCGAAAATCGCCGATATTTTTATGCTGATTTTGCGGAATTCATAAAATAATGAAAAAATAGCAAAATATTTTTAATATTATTCTTGCACACTCCGGATTCTGTGGTAAATATGCAAGTACTTTTGAGTGACAGCTCGAAGAGAGGTACGATATGACCAAGACAACCATGGATGGCGGCCAGGCAGTGATTAAATGCCTTGAAAATGAAGGCGTGGAATTTCTGTTCGGCATTTCCGGCGGTTCGGCAATCCCGATTTTTGACGCGATTGTCACCACCAGCACCAGCATCAAAATGATCCTCACCCGCCACGAGCAGGGTGCGGCCCACATGGCCGATGGCTATGCGCGCGCCACCGGGAAACCCGGCGTGGTGCTGGTCACCAGCGGCCCGGGGGCGACCAACACGCTCACCGGCATCATGACCGCGCACATGGACAGTGTCCCCATGATCGTCCTGACCGGCCAGTCCATCCGTCCGATGATTGGGAAGGATGCCTTTCAGGAGGCGGATATCTTCGGGATGTGCATGCCGGTCGTGAAGCACAGCTATCTGATCAAGGACACGAATGACATCCCGCGGATCATGCGCGAGGCGTTTCATATCTGCAACACCGGCCGCCCGGGCCCGGTCCTGATTGATCTGCCCAAGGACGTGACCGCCGGGCCCTGCACGGCGGACCTCGCCGCGGAAATGGATCTGCCCGGCTACAAGCTGCCCGATCCGCCCGACAAGGAAACCGTGCTCGAAATCGCCGAGGCCCTCAGCAAGTCCGAGCGGCCGGTGATGATGCTCGGGCACGGCGCGCTGATCGCCGGCGCCGCGGAATCCGCGAAAATCCTGGCCGAGAAAATGCGCATACCGGTGATGACCACCTTCCTCGGGAAGGGGGCGTTCCCGGAAACGCACAGGCTCTCGCTGGGCTGGCCGGGCATGCACGGCACGGCCTATGCCAACAAGGCGCTTTGCGAATGCGACCTGCTGATCAACATCGGCGGGCGCTTCGATGACCGCATTCTCGGCAAGCCCGCCCTGTTCTGCAAGGACGCGGTCAAAATCCATGTGGACATTGATCCGGCCGAAATCGGCAAGATGATCAGGCCGGACATCCACTGCGTCTCGGATGCGAAGGATTTCATTGATGAGCTCACAAAGCACGTGGGGCACCTGAATACGGGCGAGTGGCTGGCGAAACTGGACGGGTATAAAAAGAAATATCCGCTCAAGTACCGCAAGGGCGGCGGCCTCAAGATGCAGCACGTGATCGAGGAGCTGTATAAAATCACCGGGGGCAAGGCCGTTGTCGCCACCGACGTGGGCCAGCACCAGATGTGGGCGGGGCAGTTCTATAAAACGGACTATCCCAACAACTGGCTGTCTTCCGGCGGGGCCGGCACGATGGGCTTCGGTGTGCCCGCAGCCGTCGGCGCCCAGTTCGGGCGGCCGAACGAGCTGGTGGTCTGCATCACCGGCGACGGCGGTTTCCAGATGTGCAATCAGGAAATGACCACGGCAGTGGTCCACAAGCTCCCCGTCAAGTTCATCGTCCTGAACAACCACTATCTCGGCATGGTCCGCCAGTGGCAGGAGATGTTCTATGACGACCGCAAGAGCGGCGTGGACCTGGAGGGCAACCCCGACTTCGTGAAACTGGCCGAGGCCTACGGCATGAAGGGCTTCAACCTGAAGCGGGCGGGGGACATCCGCAAGATCCTTAAAAAGGCCATCGAGTGGAACGACGGGCCCTGCCTCATCAACGCCGAAGTGGAGAAGACCGACAACGTGTTCCCGATGGTGCCTGCGGGCGCCGCGCTGGAGGACATGCTGATTGAACCTCCGCGGCACAAACTTGAAAAGCCGACCGGTTCCACGTGATCGAAAAAGGAGTCACTGCAATGGCAAACACAGAATTGAACAATTCGATCGGGGTGCACACCCTCAGCGCCTATGTCGCCAACAAGCCCGGCGTGCTGGCCCGCGTGGCGCAGGTTTTCTCGCGCCGGGGGTTCAACATTGACTCGCTCGTGGTGTCGTCCTCCATTGACGGAGATTTCTCGCGCATGACCATCACCGCGACCGGAAATCCGGACATGCTGGATCAGGTCATCCGCCAGGTGAACAAGCTGGTGGACGTGATCCACTGCTTCGACCACACCGGCCAGGATGTCGTCGTGCGGGAGCTGGCGCTCATCAAAATCGGCGTCACCGCCGAGGAGCGCACCGAGGCGCTGCAGGTCGCCGAGCACTTTGCGGCCAAGACGCTGGACCTCACGGAAAATTCGATGATCATCATGTGCACTGGCCGGTCGAGCAAGCTCGACGCGCTGACCGGCCTGCTCAAGAAATACAAAATCATCGAGCTCGTGCGGACCGGCAAGGTCGTCATGGCCCGCGGCGACGATCCGACCTGATGCAGAACTTCCAATGATTGGAACTTTTTGCGCGAAAAGTTCCAATCATTGGAAAAATCCCCTCTAACAGTTCCAATTGCTGGAACTATCACGCGTTTACAGCACCATTTTGACGCCTTCGATGCTGCGGAGTTCGGCGTCAATTTTGTCCATGATGGCCTTCGATTCCACGCGCACGGAGAGGTTGCTTGTGATCCAGCCGCTGACAGCATAATGTATATTTGCATTCTAAATGCAAATATGTCTTGACTGAAAACGGGGATGCGTGGCATAGGTGGAGTCATGAAAAAATATGTTCATCGAAGCCTCGAGACCGTCCTGAAGAACCTGCTGAAGCAGTTCCCGGCGGTGGCTGTCACCGGTCCGCGTCAGTCCGGGAAATCCACAC
>Ga0116141_10002321_pt1 | contig 16310 bp, 18 predicted proteins | sample AD_UKC097_MetaG_FD_89744 | JGI IMG/M metagenome (GOLD analysis project Ga0116141, IMG submission 89744) | Active sludge microbial communities of municipal wastewater-treating anaerobic digesters from USA - AD_UKC097_MetaG | ecosystem: Engineered > Bioreactor > Anaerobic > Digestate | place: USA...
GCACGGGAGGTGGTGCTCCACCTCCACGTCCGTCCCGACCAGCCCCTGGTCGAGGTCGAGGAGACCCGCAGCAGCGTCACGGTCGACCACGTCCGCGAGTGGTGCCGGCGTGCCGGGACGAAGGTGACCGTGAAGACCCAGGCGAACATGATGCCAAGGGCCACGAAGACGCCGAAGATCTGTACCGGCGGGATCGGGGTCAACGCCAGCGAGGCGAAGCCGGCCGCCGAGGTCAGCGAGGTGTACAACATGGGAATGAACAGGGTGTCCATCACCTCTACCATCGTCTGCCGCCGGCCTTTTTCCTTCGTGTAGCGATCGAAGAACTCGGACAGAATGTGCACCGAGTCCACCACGGCAATCGGCATCAGAAAGATCGGGATCATCGAACTCATGATGTGCACGGGGAAACCAAATCCGATGAGCAGACCCATCGTGGAAAGGACCGTCACCATCGCGATGATCATGGGCGAGACGATCAGCACGAGCTTGCGGAAGAAAATCAGCATCAGGACGAAGATCGTCAACATCGCCAGTGGGGCCGAGATCGCCATCTGGATGAACATCTCGTACCCGAACGTGTCCTCCGCAACGGGCAGGCCGGTGATGTGGTACTCCTCGTCGCCCGTGAATGTGGCGATCTCTTTTTGCAGGGCCCGGTAGACATCATGGCTGAGGTCCTTGCTCGTCAGGGGCAGGTACAGGCAGATCGCGTGACCATCGCCCGAGACGACGGTGTCCTTGAGGAGCGGATTGGAGAGGGCCTTCTCGCGAATGGCCACCGCCTCGGCCGCGGTCTTGGGCGGCTCGGGCATGAGCCACTCGAATCGGATCACGCCGGGACCATCCTGGCTGATGTGGTCCACCATCGACGGGGCCAGCAGGTCCACCTCCACGACGCCGATGGTCTCGTTCGGGTCTTTGGGATTCGGCCATCGTAGCGTCTTGGCATATTGCGTCAGGTCATAGATCCGCTGCAGCGACTGCGGGTTGAACACGCCGTTGGGGTCCTTGTTGTTCACGATGCCGACCACCACGATGTCGTTCAGCACGAAGTCCTTCTTCGTCTGGTCGTGGAAGATCCGCACGGCCTCATCCTCGGAGAGCATATTCTCCGGGTCCGTGTCCACCTTGATCAGGGGGATGAATGCGGCACAGGCGACCGTGAAGATCACCATGACCCAGGTGACCAGCTTGTGATGGTCCAATGAGAACTCGACGATCTTGCGTTTCAAATCCATGGCTGTCATCCGAATGATCGATAGTCTTGTTCGCGCCGGAGTGCCGCGATGGACAGCCCGGCCCCGTTTCCGATCCAATCCGTTATTTGTGCGGGCACTTCTTCAGGCGCAGGAACCAGTTGAGACATCGATAGTCGCTGCCGGCCTTCTCGACGCGTTCCTTCACGCTGCCGCACGAACCCGGCGGCGGAATAATCGGCCTTCTTCACCACTCGTTCGTTGCTCATCCCGACGACCACCGAGATCAGAACCACGAATTGGAGGAGCATCTTCTGCATTCCCGTCTTCTACCCACACCCGTTCGCTTGCGACAGGCGCCGCGACTCCAATGGAGCTCGAACGATATACCTACTTTGAAGGGGTGTTTCGTTGCTCTACGGCCCACTCGGGCCTTCGTTCACGGTTTCGCCCGTTTTTTTGGCTCGCAATGATCGTAAACACAGTCAAGAACGCGAATTACATTCGGGTTCTGGATCCGGTAGAAGACCTTGGCCCCGTCCCGTCGGGAGGCCAGCACGCCTTTGTCTTTCATCAGGTTGAGCTGTTGGCTGGTGATCGCCTGCTTCTCGCCAAGGGCGTCCATGATCTCGCCGACGCTGCGTTCGCCGTCCTGGAGCGCCTCGACAATCATCAGCCGAAGCGGGTGCGCCACCGCTTTGAGCACTTCCGCCGCATGTATCGCCAGTTCCTTGTCCATGAAAAGTGCCCTTCAATATATAGACTTTACATAATATATGAATAATACCATATACCGGCCGAGAGGTTCGATGGAAATCGGGAATTTCCCAAATCGGTGTGAATTTGTGCCGCCCGAGTTTGTGCGGGCGGGTTCTACAAGCTTCGCATCCAGTCAGGCCAGTCCCCGTCGGCGATGCCGCCGGCAGCGGTCCAGAAGCCCGCGGTGTCGAACGTGCGGTGCCACTTGAGGGTCCAGAGTTCCTTGAGCCTGATCTTGTTCGTGGACCAGTCCATGAACAGCATGTTGACGCCGCCGTGATGACGATTCGTGCAGACACGCTTCATGCCGCCGCCCTCGGCCCAGAGGAATTGCCCGTCCGTCAGCGGAGGCGAATCCGCCGGTTCCGGCCGGGCCAGCATGAACCCGCAGTCCATCAGCACGGGGATCGTGCTGGCGTTCTTCTGGCCCGTCCGCCGCCACTTGTTCTTCGCGTCGTGCGTCCCGTTCACCAGGTCGCTGTCGTTGACCCACCAGTTGATCCCGTAACTGCCGATCTTATACGTGGGGTCCTTCAGGAGCGAGAAATCAGATGGGTTGGTGACGCTGACGTCCCAGGCCGTCCAGGGGAGCGTGCCGCCTTGCTCGAGTGTCCGGCGGGCCTTGGGGCAGAGCCGAATCTCCGGCTCATTGTAGTAGGGGATCAGCGTGTAGATCCAGGAATACCGGCCCGTCGTCCAGTCCTCATCGATGCCCGGCATGAAGTGCCCATCGTGGTCGCTCGTGTACATCGCCAGACACAGCGACCACTGCTGCAAGTGGCTCCGGCAGACGACCTCCCTCGCCTGCTCTCTCGTCCGGTTCAACGCAGGCGTCAGAACCGCCATCAGCACCGCGATGATCGCAATGACCACGAGCAGTTCGATCAAGGTGAATGCTCTGCGACCGTCCACGACAATCCTCCAAGCGCCAAGCGTCAAGATGCCCGCCCGCGAGCCATCCTGCACGCCCGAGAACCATGATACCAGAATCCGGCCGGGATGTCGCGGCGTTCTGCCGGGAGAGCGTTCGAGACCGATCTCCCTTCATCTGGGCCTGGGGCCGACCGATGGCTTGGTCCCGGCCTTGCGACTGTAAATCATTGACTGTGCCCCAGCTTCCAGCGACAATACTGCAACTCCTTTTGAGGCAGGAAAATGGCTGCAAATTCCAAGATCGAGTGGACGGAATGCACGTGGAATCCGGTGACCGGCTGTACGAAGATCACCGCGGGCTGCCGGAATTGCTACGCCGAGCGGATGGCCAAGCGGCTTCAGGCGATGGGCCAGTCGAACTACCGCAACGGCTTCCGGCTCACACTGCATCCTCACATGCTCGAACTCCCTCTGCGATGGCGACAGCCGCGAATGGTCTTTGTCAACTCGATGAGCGACCTCTTCCACAAGGACGTGCCGCTCAAATTCATTCTGAAGGTCTTCGACGTGATGAAGCGAGCGTCACAGCACTGTTTCCAGGTCCTGACGAAGCGGTCCGAGCAACTTGCCAAGCTGAGCCCCCGGCTCCCGTGGCCGGAGAATGTCTGGATGGGTGTCACTGTCGAGCACCGCGATTATACCTCTCGTATTGACCACCTCAGGCAAACCGGTGCGGCGGTGAAGTTCCTTTCCTGTGAACCCTTGTTGAGCCCGATCCCCGATCTGCACCTCGACGGTATCGACTGGGCTATCGTGGGTGGCGAATCCGGTCCCGGCGCCCGGCCGATGCGCCCCGAATGGGTAACGGACATCCGCGACCAATGCCTCGCCGCGGGGATCCCGTTCTTCTTCAAACAGTGGGGCGGCGTCAACAAGAAAGCGAACGGCCGGGTGCTGGAGGACAGAGTCTGGAACGAGATCCCAAGAGACACATTGCGGAGGGAAGCAGCCTATGTTTCAACTGGAGCCGCCCCATGATGATGGCCTCATGATCCCCGAAGTCGGCGAGCACTCGAAGTACAAGCACCATTTCATCAAGCGATACATCGACGCCTTCACAACCGCCATGAAGAGCAAACGATGGTCTGGGTTGCACTATGTTGACCTGTTCGCAGGCGCCGGCATAGAACGGCTCCGGGACTCGGGTTTGCTTGAATGGGGTTCGCCAATGATAGCTGCACAAGCGCCGCATCCTTTTGATAGGTTGCACCTCTGCGAGCGGGACGAGAGGAAGTGTGACGCTCTGACCAAGCGCGTCAATCTCATCAGGCCGGATTCTCAAATCGTCCCGGGCGATGCGAATGAGCAAGTCCGCGAGATTACCCAAGCCATTCCGGAGAAGACCCTGTCGCTTTGCTTTCTGGACCCCTATGGACTCCACATTGACCTACAGACCATCAGGATCCTCGCAGTGAAGAGGATGGACCTGATTGTCTTCTTCCCCGACAGAGTAGATGCCCTGAGGTATTGGGCTGCCTATTACCTCGAGAATCCAGAATCGAATTTGGATCGTTGCCTTGGTAATTCAATTGACTGGCGTACCCGTCTGCGTGAGGTTCCTGCCCATCGTCAGGCGGAGGTCTTGAGAGACACGTACGTTGAGGTAATCCGTACGGAGCTGGGACACAACGAGATCGATTTTGAACGCATCACGACCACGTCAGGACAGCCTCTCTGCTATCTGATCTACTGCTCCCGTGATCCGGCGGGTTCTCGACTGTGGCGAGGAATCGCCACGAAGAAACCTGATGGGCAGCGACATTTCACTTGGCAGTAGCAAGGCCTTTGCCAACTGGACGCCTCCTATCCGCCCTCAGGGACTCGCCCGCAGAGCAGTCAGAGTTCTCGTTCATCGTCGGTCGTTCCTCAAGTTACCCATCCTATTGCGCAGCGTCCGGAAAAAATCATCGAAGAGAAACGTTGCCAGTTGCCGATAAGAAATTGGGTACCATGGCAAAGAGCGGGGTTTTTGTGGTTTTTTCAACTTGACACGGTGCGGGGGGCGGGTTAAGGTGGGACGGTAAGGCAAACTGAGTGGGCCTTCTGTCAAATGGAGTTGGCGAAAAAGGAAGGGTAAGGATGAAGGATCTATTTACCACCGGCGAAGCCGCAGAGATTTGTCGGGTCAGTCAGCAAACGATCATCCGTTGTTTCGATTCGGGCCGGCTCCGGGGATTCCGGGTGCCGGGCTCGAAGTTCCGCCGCATCCCCCGAGCGAATCTGATCAAGTTCATGCGGGATAACAGCATCCCTCTGGACAACCTGGATTCGGGCCGCAAGAAGGTGCTGGTCGTCGATGACGATGCCGAGATCGTCGAGCTGATCACGGACATACTGACACGCGACGGCCGATACGAGATTCGCACGGCGTCGAGTGGGTACGAGGCGGGGATGGTGACGCAGTTGTTCCATCCGGACTTGATCCTGCTTGACTACATGCTGCCCGATGTCAACGGCAACGTCGTCTGCCAGACGATTCGCAGCAACCCGGAGTTCGAGAACACGCGGATCATCATCGTCAGCGGCGTCATCAAGCAGGAAGAAATCGATCAGCTCTTCAAGTCGGGGGCCGAGTCGTTCATCCGCAAGCCGTTCGACATCTCGGAACTGACCGACAAGGTGAATTCCGCCTTGCAGTTGGTGGCTTGAGAGCGTGGCGCCGCAAGGCGGCGATGGGATGGGATTGGAGCCGGAGAGAGGGTGAACGACGCCATCGGTGGCGGGTGCACATCCTCAGACGGAGATAGCGCAGGGTAGCCGCATGGCGAAACGGTACATCGACGCGACGGCGTCTCGCAAGGTGGAACTGGCCGTCAGTGAGTTGGGCTCGCTGTCGGTTCCGCCGTGTGTCGCCGTGCAATACCTCTCGAAGCTCGCCCAGAGCCGCTTCTCCCCGGCGTCGGTCGCCGACACGCTCGAATGCGAGCCCGCCTGCGCGGCGGCGATTCTCTCGCTGGCCCAGCATCAGGCCGCGGGCCCCGTTCGACAGCGTCACTCGGTTCGTCTCGTCCTCGACCGCTTGGACGCAAATGACGTTCGAGATACGCTGCTGCGAGCCAAGGTGACCGCCGGCTTCGAGATTGACTTCGCCGATCGGCAACTCGACGCACCTGCCCGCAAGGACCTGATCCTGCACAGTTTGGCCGTCGCCTGCTCTGCCCGGCGTCTCGCCGAGGCCGTCGACGGCGTCGATTCCCAACTTGCCTGGTCGGCCGGGCTGCTGCACGACATCGGCAAGTTCGCGCTGCAGGATGTCATGCCCAAGAGTCTTGCCGCCATCGCACGCGAGGCCGAGGCGACAAACGCCGCTCTCTGTGTGGTCGAGCACGAGCACCTCGGCACCAATCACACGCTGCTGGGCAAACAGCTCGCCCAGCGGTGGCGGCTGTCTGAGCCGATCATGCTGGCGATCTGGCTGCACCATCGTGACGCCTCGGCACTCGAATCCGTCGCGGAAGCCCGAATTGCCTTGCTGGTCAAGGCGGCCGACGCTATCGCCCGTCGTGCCGGCATCGGCCATTCCGGCAGCTATGATGCCCCGGAGCCCCTGGGCCAGATCGCCGCCTCGTTCGGCGTCCCCGCCAAGACCCTCCGGCAGATCCAGGACGATTTGCCCGCGGAGGTCAAACGACGATCGGAGGCGTTGGGGCTTGAGATCCCGCGGGCGACCGCCAAGTACTGCGACCTGATTCAGGCCACGGCGGCCGATCTCGCCCAACGGCACACGGCGCTGTCTGCCGAGGGTCGGTCTCTCCAGGCGGCCTCCGGGTACCTGGGCTTTGCCCAGGAGTTCCTGAAGGACGTCAGTGGCAGCGTTGCCGCTATCGATCTCGCACAGGAGTTCGCCAAGCGCTGGCAGCGGTTCTTCCAGACGGGCACGGTCTGCGTCTGCCTGACGGCCGGTTCGCGCGAAGGCGCCTTCGATACCGCGGTCGTCGAGGCCCTCGGTCACAGCCACAAGACCGTTCTCGAAGCTCCCCCGGAGGAATCGCCCATCCCCAAGCCGCTGACGAATCGGTTCGTCGTGCTCGATGCCCAGGATCGCGTCGAATGGCTGCTGGACCAGTTGGAGGTGGATTTCAATCGGGGCCAGACGAAATTCGTACCCTTGCTCACCGACGGCCGGGCCGTCGGCCTGGTTGTGTTCGAGTTGAACTATCCCGCCGACGCCGGGCTGTTTGCCGAGAAGTTCGCAATGGCTGCTTCACTGGCGGGCGCCGTCCTCGGCTTGGCCCTCGCCAACGAGCGGCAGGAGCACCTCGCGGAGCGATTATCCCACGAGAACGGCCGCCCGAAACCGGCTTCGCCCCAGGCCCACCTGATCCGCGACCCGGTGGAAGCGTTGGCCGAGATGGCCGCCGGCGTCGCACACGAACTGAACAATCCGCTGTCCGTCATCACCGGCCGGGCCCAACTGATTGCCCAGGCTGAGTCCGACGGTCAGAAGCGCAACGCCCTCGAACGGATCGTCGAGAACGCCCGCGAGGCTTCGAGCCTCGTGGACGACCTCATGGCCTACGCCGAGCCCCCGCAACCGCGTGTGAGCCCGGCCGGTGTCCGCCAGATCATCGAGGAGGCAATCGAGCTGGCCGGCCAGAAGACCGGCGCCGAGCACCTCAACACGCAGGTTCATGTGCCGGCGGAGATCTCTCCGGTTCTCGTGGACTCGGCCCAGATCGCCTCAGCTCTCGCGAACATCATCGCCAATGCGGTCGAGTCGTACGCCGATGCGATGGGGCCGGTCAAGATCGCGGTCGAACCGGCCGAAGCGGGCCTGAAGCTCCAGATCAGCGATCTTGGCTGTGGCATGGATGAGGCCACGCGTAAGAAGGCGGCCAGCCCGTTCTTCTCGGCCAAGCCGGCCGGTCGCAAACGTGGCATGGGCCTCGCCTTCGCCAGTCGCCTTATCCAACTCAACAGCGGCCAGATGGAACTCGAAAGCCAGCTTGGCCACGGCACCACGGTCACGGTAGCCCTGCCCACAGCATAGTACACCCGCAGACGGTACCTCTGGCGGATCCCTTGGGCCAGATAGGGGCGGACACCATGTGTTTGGCTTGTTTTTTTTGCAGATTCCCAGAAAAATACGTACTTTGCACAATTGTTTGCTGGGGCGTGCTGTCCGTATACTGGTGGTTGATACTGTCCCTGGAGGGAAGGTAGCGGACAGTCCCAGGCAGAGCTCTGGTGCAAACTAACGCTCTGTGGCAGGCAGGGTGTGGGGTCGAGGAGGAATCCTGTGCCTCACACCTTGCTTTCGCCTGACCGAGGGCCCCTCAATCAACGGGACAGACGCAGGATGGCGGGGCGGATTTCAGCCGGGTCGCGGCAGATCTCGTCGGGTTCGGCGGCGGCGATCTCCGTCTGGCTGCCGAATCCGTAGGTCACGCCGATTGTCCGGGTACCATGGATTTTGCCGGATTCGATGTCACGAGCCCGGTCGCCGATCATGATCGTGCGGCGCGGATCGAGTGCCAGTTCGTGCAGGATATGCTCGATCAGCTCGCTCTTTTCGTCGAAGCGACCGTCGAGTTCCGGGCCGAAGACCTTGAGGAAGAACCGATCGAATCCGAAGTGCCTGATGATCCGATCCGAGTAGACCGTCGGTTTGGACGTGACGACGCAAAGTCGGTAGCCGTCTTGCCGCAGCCGTTCCAAGAGTTCGGAGATGCCGGGATAGACTGAGTTCTCAAAGAGCCCGAGATCGCCATATCGTTCGCGGTAGAACGCGACGGCCTTGTCAATCAAGTCCCGATCCTCGCTGCCGAGCAGGCGGGGGAACGTCCACCGCAAAGGCGGGCCGATGAATTGCACCAACTCGGCCTTGGGTGGGTACGGCCGCCCCAGGCTCTCGAGGGAGTACTGGATGCATCGCGTGATCCCGTCGCTGGGATCGCTCAGCGTGCCGTCGAGATCGAAGAACAGAGTGAGCGGCTCACGGGCGGTGTCTGTCATCCTGCGTGTATCTCCATACCATAACCAGAGGCGGTCATTATCGGGATTCCCTGGGGAAGGTCAACGAGGATTTGGAAAGACGCCGGCGACTACGCCTGTTCGAGTGCATCGAGCAGCGTGTGGCCGGCGGCGTGTAACGTCTCGGTCAGTTCCGCGAGGTCTTCCATGCTCCTCGCCGATTCGACGGCGCGGAGAATCTTGCTTACCTCGGACGCGCCGGCGAGTGTGCCGAGGCCGTTGTTGCTCATCGTGGTCAGCAGATGCCCAAGCCGGTTCGCCAGCCGCCGGCGGAAGAAGTCGAGCTGGCTGCGGTCCAGAGCGCCGGTCCGGAAGGCCGGCTCGAATTCGTGAAACGCCGTACATGCCTTCTGCAGGTACAGCAGGACCATGCCCTTTGCCGCATGGCCCCGGGCCAGGATGCGAGCCCACTGGAACTCCTCGCTGCGCCAGTGCTCATCTTCTACAGTTGTCCGGTACGTACTATCGCGCATGGTCATCCTCAGGGTTTGGGGCTCTGTTCGACGGCCAGTTTCAAGGTGTGTTCGATCAGCTCGGGCCCGCCCCAGTCGCCGTGGCCGGGTACGACGATCTTCGCGTGCCGGTAGGCAGTCTGCACCCTCCGAACTGTGGTTGGATAGGCGGCCAGGTCGCCGTCGGTTGTATTGCCGAGCGATTGGGAATCCAGAGACTTGATGAGGCAACCGCCGAACAGAACACCTTGTTTGGGCAACCAGGCCACGACGTTGTCCGTCGTGTGACCGGCTCCGAAGTAGGTCACAAGGGCGACCGTGTTGCCGCAGCGGACCATCGTCCTGAATTGGTAGGGGATCTGCGGGACCGGCAGGCGCCTCTGCCTTGCGATCCCGATGGTTTTGTCCAATCCATAGGAGGTGGCCCCGCGCCGATGCGCCTCCGCCAGCCCGCCCATGCAGTCCTCGTGGAAGTGGGTGGGAACCACGGTCGTCACGATGGCGCCCCGGCTCGACGCGATCCAATCGCACAGCGTGGCGGTCTGCTCGTCCGTCCAGGGCAAGTCGATGAGCATCGCCTCCTTGCCATCCACGACGACCAGGCCATTGGCGGGCACACGACCATAGTTCGGCAGCTCGCTGTAGGTCGTATGTAGCCAGACTCCGGCCGCGATAGGTTGCACGAAAACGTCATCCGATATGCGAATGCTTTCCGCCTTCGGGGCGACCTGCGTGGACTGGCAACCAATACATGCCAGACACACACATAACATGAGCGAGCAGAACGCGCATCGAGCGTTCGGGGAACGACCATCCATGTTTTCTCTCCGTGAGCGATCCATCCGGTGTGCCACGACCCTGACCGCCAAGGCCCGCAACACGTCCGGCAAGTCCAAGCTCTACCCGATGACAACTCTTGCGTCAAGATGCCGCCCTGCCGTCAGCGCCGACGGCGTTTCCTGGACGCGGCTCTCCCGCGAACCGCTCCTACCCAATGGCAACGCAGACGAATGGAATGCCGGCGAATCGGGCCATCCCGGTGTCTTCACGGACCGTGACGGGCAGATGTACCTGTTCTTCCAGGGCAACAATGACAAAGGCGCAAGTTGGCACCTGTCCATGATGAAGATCGCATGGGACGAGAGGAGCAAACCCTGTCTGATCCGCCCGCGCGATGGAAGGACTTTCAAGCTCCAGTGATTGAGACTGCCGTGCTGTCAAAGCGGTTTGCATTTGCATACTGATCCTGCTACACTCGGTTCATTGGACGATTTCGGCGACTCAGGCGACGATGGTGATGCCTGCAAAACTGCGATTCAATCGGTTTGAAGAGGCCAGCGGCTACTGCGGCAAATGCCTGCGGCAGGTGCCGGTGGGGCGGCAGGGGATCAACCATGTCCCGCACCTGCTCCTGACGCTGATGACCGGGTTCTGGGCGATCTTCTGGATCCGTGATGCCCGCCGAACCCGCGAGTGGCGGTGCCTCGAATGCGGGGCGACCGTCTATAAGATCATGAACAACCCCTTCGAACAGACGAAGCGCAAGTGGAGATGAGGACGCTATGGAATGCCAGAAGGCCAGGAACATGAAGAACTGCAACTGCTCGTATCCCGGCTGTAGCAATAAAGGCGTCTGCTGCGAGTGCCTGAGCTATCACCTGTTGTCGAAGCAACTACCCGCCTGTTGCTTCCCGGACGACGTCGAAAAGACCTACGACCGCAGCTTCAAGGCCTTCGCCAGGGCCTGGAAGCTATAATACCTTCCGCATAGGTGCCGGCGTTCGGATGACGGCGCTGAGCAGGAACGTCGCTGGAACGCTCACGGCTGTTACGAGCGCGAATTTCGTGAATGGGGACAGGGCTGCGCCCGCCGCGGCAACCTGGATCAAAACCACCACAGGCACATGGAACAGATAGGCCGCATATTGGTTCTCGGCCATCAGCCTGCCCCAGCGTCCCTGGAAGTTCAGCTTCTCGCGGAACAGCACGAGCAGTCCGATGCACATCCCGCAGCACAACAGCGACTCCCAGACGGGATAGATATAGCCCCGGACCTCGCGAGTGATGCGCAGGATGCTCCAAAGGTGTCCCAGGGAAAAGACGTACCACAGTATCGCAAGCGTCAGGCCGATGGACAGCCAGATAGCTCCCATCTTGTTCGAGGTCTGCACGAGCCACAGCCGGCGGTAGGCGATGGCGCCGAGGACGAAGCAGCTCAGATCACGAGGGACATCGGCAAAGGCCACCTGGATGAAGCCGAGGAACCCGACCCACTTGTCGATGGGGTACCAGATCCGGATCGTCCCGGAGGCGACGGCCAGAACCAGTGTGAAGACAACAATGGATAGATGAGTCAGAGGTCTGGGCGTGTGCCCACTCGCTTCGACAGGTCGTTTCCGCACCGTCCGCATCACGGCATAGCACAGACTGAAAACCAGCAGGTGCTCGACGTACCACAGATGTGCGAAGTTCGCCTCGGCGTTGATGGGCCCGAAGTAGCGCGTGGTGTAGTACTGCCCGAAGCTGAGTCCTCCCAGATCGCCGGCGTGCAGGTGACACAAGTACTGCTGGACGGGGATAATCAGGAAGAAGAAGGCCAGCAGCGGTACGCCCAGTCTCAACAGCCGGTTCTTGAGAAAACGGCCCGGTCCGTGGTGGTCGTAGGAGGCCACCATGAAGTACCCGGAGATCAGGAAGAACAGACTCATGAAGAAAGAGCGGTTCACCGTGAAGAACGGCCCAAGGATCGCCGCCCGGGATGCTTCCTGAATCGGCCACGAACCTCCGGTCGGTCCGTAGGCCTGGCCCACATGGTGAGCGATCACCAGGATGGTGAGGCCGACTCTCAAATTGTCGAGATCGTGCAGCCGACGCCCATCGGACATTCTGTGCTCCGTTCGTGCGGGTCGATCACGCATCGCCACAATCCAGCCTTCTTATATCACGGAACAGACTCAGCATAAAGACCTGGATGGGCCGACTTCTGCGGATTGGACATGCTCCGTGTGCGGCCGGGACCCTGCCATCCTGAGGCAAAGCCGAAGGATCTGGGCATCGGACGAGAGGCCCATCACGGACGCAAGCCAGATCCTTCACTTCGTTGAGGACGACATGAAGTGTGCGGACAGCATGTTTCAAATGCCGGGTCGTATCGGTTGTGGACCATCTTCCCGCACGCTTATGTCCCGCTGTCGTAGTAGACGATGTAGTCGCCCTCGTGGTTGCTGGGGGTCAAGTGGGCCCACTTGACGAATCTCGCGGCCCCGTCGAGGTAGCCGACAACGAGACCGTCGGGCGTCGGCTTCATCGGCCGGCCGACGTCGTGGTAGAAAGCGCCGCCGACATGCGAGGCGTACCAGGCGGGCCAACTGCCGCCGGGACCAACGGCGTCGTAGCGATTGTAGCAGAAGCACGTGATGATCGTGTTCGAGGTGGGCTTGTCCGTCATCTTCCGGGCCGTGACGTACTCGCGTCCTGTGTCGGGGTCGTTCCACTTGCCGTGGTTGCCCCAGTAGATCCAGCCGATATAGGCGGTCGGCACAAGGGGCCGGGTGGCCGGGAGCGGACTGAGCCAGCCTTCTTTGGATTCGAAGTATTTGCGGGCTGTCTCGCAGGTGGCATGTTCTTCGGTCAGGCCGTAATTGCCGAATGCCATCATCATCTTATAGTTGACCAGGGTCAGCAAATCGGCTTTGTCCCACTCCCTCGCATATCCGGCGGCCGACTTGTCGACGATGCTGCCCTCCGGCAGAAATCCGTCGAAGTCGCCCGCGTAGAGGTTGCCCGCGATGAGCCCCTGGTGCAGGTTGTTCTGGCAGGCCACGCGCTTTGCGTGAGCCTTGGCCTTCCGCAGCCCCGGCACGAGCAGCGACAGCAGCAGCGCGATGATCGAGATCACCACGAGCAATTCGACGAGCGTGAATCCGTACCATCTCCGTGTGAGTCTTCGTCCACTCGACATTTCAGTTGTCTCCCTGGATCTGAGATTCGGCAATGGGGGTCAATTCGACGGTTCTTGTCCCGGCCGGTATCCCGACGTGACGTCCTGCCCGCCGGGGTCCCTCAGGAACAGGTAGGCGAGTTCCATCTCCGTCCGGGCGGGGTCTTTCATTTCCCTTTCGAAGGCGGCCGCGTCGAAGAACGCCATCGGCTGCTCTTTGGCGTACGTGATGAGCGCGTCTACCGAGAACCCATGGGCGGGGTCCCACAGGCGAATCCCCACCGGCAGCCGGGTCTCGCGCAGCGCGTAGATCCGCACCCAGCCCCGACTGATGGCCGACTGGGCGTCGAAGACGACCAGATCCTCCCCGATGGCGGCCTCCGCGTTCAAGGCGGGCGTAATGTCCACCAGCTTGCCGCCGGAAATGCTGCGGATCACCGTCTCCAGCGAAAGCTCGCCGGGCGTGTTCAGCATCCATATGAGATCTGCGGCGACCTGGCTGGCCTCGACCGACCGGCGCCGGTAGATGTCGAAGGCCCGGATCACCTGTCCATTCCGGCCGAAGACGACCTGCGGACCCACGCGGACGCGGGAATAGCCGCCTCGCGCCATCCACAACTCAACCTGCTGGGGCTGGGCCAGCGCGTACTCCCTCATGTAGATCGATCCGTAAACGAAGGACACGGACTGGAACCGTTCCGTGACCTGGGCCCAGGCGACATTGCCGCCGAAGGGTCCGGCCAGGCGCTCGACGAGGAGGCCCGCGGCGACAAGCACAGCCGCGGCAATCGCCAGACGCGCCATCCGCCCCCCCGCCATTCGCACGCGAGTGGAAACGCCGTACGCGTCGTGCATCCTTTGCAGGACTCTCTCATCGGCGGCATCATTCGTATGAATCCTGGCCTGCTTCAGGCAGCCGGTTATGTCTCTCGGAGATTTCATTCATCCACCTCGCCGTTCAATAGCGATCTGAGTTTGTCCAGGGCGTAGCGATAGCGGCTCTGGACGGTCTTGATCGATGTCTTCTGCCACGTGGCGATCTCGCGGAACGGCAGATCGCCGTACAGGTGCAACGTCACGACTTCCCGTTGCTCGACCGGCAGTTCCGTCATGGCCCGGCCGACTTGCGTAAACTGTTCGCTGTAGATTGCCCAAGCCTCGGGCAAAGCCCCATCCGACGTCAGCCCCTGGGCTTCGTCCAGACCCACTGCCTCCCGGCGCCGGGAGGCGACGATCTGGTTGCGGGCCGCATTGGCAACGCAGGTCGCCAGATACCCCTTGAGACTGCCGGTCAGTCGGAACGTCCGGGCCAGGCCGGCGAAGCGGACGAAGACGTCCTGTACGATGTCCTCAGCCGCTGCCTGGTCGCTCAGCATCGAGCCGGCGAGTCGCAACAGGTCCTCGCGGTACTTCTTGTACACGCGAGACAGCGCGGCCGCATCCCCGCGGTTGAGCCGCCAGACCAGAACCCTGTCTTCCACCTGCACCGAAAAGGCCCTTTCATCGAGAACGATCGATTCTCACCAATATAACAACCGATCTCAGCATCGTGCTTTATGTGCGGGAAGATTTTCGTTAACCGCATTGTGGGTTTCCAAGTATGGTTCAAGGGGCTCCTCTATCTTGCCGAAGAGAAGATATGTGGGTTTGCGAGTGTACCCCGATACGCCGCGTAGGCAATCGTGGGTCAGGAGGCGAAGTAACCTGGTCTGGGGAATTGTACGCGAGAGAACAGGAGGCACTGTCATGAGAACAGCATTCGGTCTTGACTTGTCCGGTTATTCTACCGGGAAATCAGCACTTGCGAAGGCTATGGTTGACGATGATGGCTTGGTGACCGTGGCTATCCTGACTGGTAACGTCTTCCAACAAGAAATCAATGGTGGAAATCCCTTGTTAGGCCACGCCAACGAGGAGGCAGAGTATTTGCGCGGATTGATCGAGGAAGGCCCGCTTTACATCGATGTGCCCATTGACCTGCAAGACCTTCCAATTCCCGAGCGCCCGCAGTACGTCTGGCAACTCACAAAACGTCCGGTGGACCAAGCCTTTGGTGGATTACCGCCACTGGCAGATAGGCTCGGCGCCTGCGTGGCCAGGATGCAGAATCTATGGAGACTCCTGCAAGCAAACGGATACGGAGATCCACTTGGACACCGGATTTTTGAGACCTATCCTGCGGGTTCACTGAAATGTGCGAACGAGACACACGAGAAATACAAGGGCAGAGCACAATGCAACGAACAGGATCAGTGGCAGGCGGGGCGAGAAGGCAATGACAGGGACGACACAATGGCACAATTGTTGAACCGTCTCCAATGGACAGGCGAAGCAGATGGATTCAGTCTTACACATGACGAATTCGATGCCGCCCTGTGTGCGTTGACGGGCGTATGTGAGCGACTGGAGGGGCCTGCTCTCACACAGATGATCAATGAGAGATTGGGCAATGACTACCCGGTGCCTGCAGGATACGTTCTCCTGAAGGGAATCTCCCAGAATGTCCGAGTCTACGTAAGAACATGGCAGGAACTTGAACGGTAATCTACTGTGACCATGGCGAGAAATGACACCTGCCTGAGCGATTGACGGCACGGGTCTGTGGGCATATCATGTAGTGCAATCAAATGGCGAATCAGGGCGTGTGTGATTCAGACGCGATGATGGTAGCTATGACGACGAAAGAGCAGATTCTGAAGGTGTTGGCCGAGAACAAGGACCGCTTGCGGGCGGCCTTCAAGGTTCGCAGGCTGGCCCTTTTCGGGTCCTACGCCCGAGGCGACCAACGCGAAGACAGCGACGTGGATATCCTGGTCGAGGTTGACCCTTCCATAGGGCTTGATTTCGTAACACTGTGCGAGACGATTGAGAACCTCCTGGGCATACGGGCAGACGTAGTGTCCAGCCGGGCAGTCAAGCCTGACGGCTGGAAAGTGATTGAGCCGGAACTGATCTATGTCTAAACGACCCATCAAATCGAATGGTACAAGATCGTCGGACTTCGCAATCGCATCGTGCATGAGTACTTCGGAATTGACCTCGATATCGTCTGGC
>Ga0116141_10002326_pt1 | contig 16295 bp, 14 predicted proteins | sample AD_UKC097_MetaG_FD_89744 | JGI IMG/M metagenome (GOLD analysis project Ga0116141, IMG submission 89744) | Active sludge microbial communities of municipal wastewater-treating anaerobic digesters from USA - AD_UKC097_MetaG | ecosystem: Engineered > Bioreactor > Anaerobic > Digestate | place: USA...
CAACTAGACTACTAAACAAACTATTAAACAAATTAACCACATCCTCCAACCCTCTAGCAGTCTAAAGGAGGACGGTCCTCCCTTAGGTTATCCACAGGGAGGACCGTCCTCCTTGTCAGTTTTTCTTATTAAGTTTAAAATTAAGACAACATGCAAAGAAGAGATTCGTTAATTGTTGGCGAATATTATCATATTTACAATCGAGGAGTAAACAAAAATCTAATCTTTAATGATCAAAATGACTATTATCGTTTTATAAAATCAATCTTTTTATTTAACAGCGATAAATCTCTAGAAATAGGTGCAGTATCAAGGGGAAATACTTATAGAAATGTATTTTTTGTAGACCGGGGTAATCAACTGGTTGATATAGGGGCATATTGTTTAATGCCGAACCATTTTCATTTTTTAATAAAGCAAAAAGTAGATAATGGCATATCCATATTTTTTAAAAAGGTTCTTACGGGGCACTCTATGTTCTATAACAAAAAGTATAAAAGAACAGGACCTTTGTTTGAGGGCAGGTTTAAATCTAAGTTAATCTCTAATGACGAATATTTAAGGTATTTGTTTGCATATATTCACTTAAATCCGGTTAAAATTCAAAATCCCAGCTGGAAAGATGAAGGAATTGATGATCCATCCGCAGCAGAAGCTTTTTGAAGAGACTATCGTTTTTCAAGCTACAACGAGTATGCCAATAACAAGCCCAGGCCGGAGGAAAGAATAATTAACAAAAAAGAGTTCCCTGAATACTTTGACTCATGTAAAGAATTCAGAAATTTTATGAACAATTGGCTAAATTATAAAGAAGAGTTTGAAATCTTAGAGTCAGAAGGAGTCAGAAGGAGGACCGTCCTCCTTTAAGTTATCCACGGGTTTAGAAAGGGGAGGGGTTTCATGAAGATTTTTAGGTGGTAACATTATTAATAATTTTAATTCATAATTTCATAAGTTAAAAACATGAAAAAGAAAATTTGGCTTTTGGTGGGTTTGGTGATTTTGTTGTTGGCAATAGTTTGGGGTGTGGTCTGGGGGCCGCAAACCTTTTCTTTTTATTGGTATGAATATTTGAATCGCAAACACTTGGCGGAATTTGAGGCGCTGGAAGAAGCTTATCGGATGGATACCAATGGGGGCGAGACTCCGGAAGAGACTTTGGATTTGTTTGTCGAGGCACTAGAGGCTGGTGATGCTGGGCTCGCGGCGAGCTATTTTGTGCCGGAGAAGAGGGGGGAGATGGAGAAGCAGTTCAAGGCTGGGTTTGAGAGTGGGGGAGTTGAGCTGCTTTTGGGTGAAGTTAAAAAAGAAGAGGAAAAACACGTTTTAGGATATGATATAGAAGGAAATTCTGTTCGATTTGAATTTTCGGATGGAGACAGTGTTGGATTAACTATAGACTTGATTAAAAACCCGAATTCACAGAAATGGTTGATAGAAAGCTTGTAATTTTAGGCCTATTTATTTTTATTGGCGGGCTAGGTAATGCTCTGCCGGTTTGGGCTTACAATGACAGCACTACTCATCGGGCGATTACCCAAGAAGCAATCAAATTGTTTGAGTTTTACAACCCCAATCAAACTTTCCTTGAATTTGAAGAAAATTTAATTATTCAGGGGAGTGAAGACGAAGACGAAGCGCCTCGTTGGCTGAATCATTTTTATGATCCAGTCCATAATCGCGGTTTCAAGGGTGGGCGATCTTCAAAAGACTGGGCGCAAAATCCAAACGCGCAAGCTTCTCGGCCCGGGAATGGAGTGATTAATGGCTATTTTTCTGATCCAAATGATCATTCTTGGCCGCGGGCCATTTATGAATATACTTGGGGTGACAAAGAGCGAGCCCTGCTTTCACTGGGGCATGTTTTGCACTTGGTGCAAGATGCGACCGTACCGGATCATACCCGTGACGACGCGCATGCCTTTAAAAAAACTTATGAAAAATACGCTGAACGTTTTACGACAAAAAACTTTCGGCTGGCCGACGATTTGGCTGGCAGAGGTCAAGAGCCGATTCGTTTGGACAGCCTTGATGAGTATTTTGATAACTTGGCAATTTTTTCTAACGGCAACTTTTTTAGTGACCACACAATTTTAGATGACTACTACAACAGGCCAATAGTTAGAAATCAAGAATTTTTGGAACTGAGTGATAAAAAAAGTCATACATTTGGAATTGGGGATTTGGAGGGGGTAAAATTAATGGAAATAGACAAAGAGATTGATTTTTTGGAGGGTAAATTTAAGGAAACCTATATTCTAGATGATATTGACAACCTGGTTGCTTCTGACTATTGGCAACATCTTTCCGAAAAGGCGGTTCTTGGTAGCGCTGGTGTAATTGAATTGTTTTTTAAAGAAGTAGCGGCGGAAAAAGAATCCCGCCGTTTATTTGATTTGAACAAAAGTTATCTAGAACGGTTCTTGGGTCGCTTGGCTCAAGGCGCTAAAAATACCCTGGCCATTTTAAGTTTTTGGCGAACAAGTCCAAATAATCCACAACCAACATTGGTGGAAGACAGTTCCGATGGCGCTGAGAAATTGGAAAACTCCGAACAGTCTGTTCCAGAGGAGAAAAGTCAAGCTAACAAAGGAACAGAAATTAATCAGGTTGAGCTTGCTCGTCTGATGGCGGAAGTCCAGGCTCTCCAAAGGCAACTCGCAGAATACCAGACCAAACTGGCGATAGAAACCGGCACCAACCAGGAGAACGTTCTTGGTGAACAAGAAGTTAAGGAAATCAAAGAAGAGGACCGCCGGGTCCATACCAGTGTTTCCGGTTTTCTTGGCGGCAGTTCCGGCGGCAGTTCGGCGGACGAAAATTTAATCAGTGATGAGGATGAGGTGGTAATTGCCGCCCCAAACATCTTGTCGCCTGTGGATTTTTCCGCGCCGTTCTCTACCGCGACAATTATTTTTTCCGGTACCACTACGCCAGGCCTGACCGTCTTTTGCGATTTTGGCCATAACAACACCACGACGAGCGAACTTGATACCGGCGAGTGGGCTTTGGAAATTATTGATTTGCCGCAAGGCACCACCACCCTAAACTTTTTCGCGCGGGATATAGAAAACCACATCTCTGCGCCGGTGGCGGTAGAAATCTCGGTTGATTCTCTGCCGGCCGTTATCAGTTTTGGAATTGAAGAGTGTAAAAATAGTTTTTTTGACGACCATTGTGTGATTTCACCTGTTGAAAAACTTAATATTTCTTGGCAAGCAAGCAAGGGTGAATACATTTCTTACAAACTTCAAGAAGTCTGGGAATTTTGGGAGGAGGCGGGCGAAGAGGTTGATATAAAATTGGCCACGACGGCGAGCACTAGTTTGATGCTTGATTGCGACTATCCGCCTTATTATCCTGTCGGATGGCGTTTGGTTTTGACAGCTGAAAATTATGATGGAGAAAAGATTCAATCAGAACCTTTTGAAATTTGGTTTGACCCCTGGCCGTTAATTATAAATGAAATTGGTTGGACTGGCACAGCCGCTTCTTCTACTGATGAATGGTTGGAACTTTATAACCCCTTGCCGTTTGAGGTTAACCTTGAAGACTTTTGGATTGTTGGTCTTGACGATAAGCCACGAATTGAATTGTCGGGTTTAATTGGTGGCCAAAGTTTTTATTTGATAGAAAGGAATGATGACTTGGTTATTTCTGACTTACCGGCCGACTTGGTCGCCGGCTTTGGGGAAAGCCCCGAAGCAGAAGGCCTGCCGGATGATAATTTGCAGTTAAAGCTGGTAAAAAAAGTGGGGGAGACTGAAGTTGTTTTTGACCAAACGCCCTTATTTATTCCATCTTATTATTGGCCCAAAAGTTCAATTGAGCGGAGGTTGTGGCGCGTGAGCGGAGAACTTCAGTCAAACTGGATCGAGGCTGTGACTTCTAAACAGCAAAATGGGCTTGACCGTAATGGCGAAAAGATAGGCGGAACGCCCAAACTGGAAAATAGCAGTCGAATTTTTTCACTAATATAAAAATTACAAAATTTTTTATGTTTTTAAAACAAAAGATTTTACTTGGATTATTTTTAACCGTTTTTGCCTTTCCATTTTTAGTTGAGGCCGATGTTATTATCAACGAGGTCGGTTGGTTGGGAACGGTTGAGAGCTCTTATAATGAATGGATAGAACTTTATAACAGCGGAAATGAAGAGATAGACTTGGCTAACTGGGCGTTGTATGAAAGAGATGAATCTGGCGCGGATGTTCAAATAATAAAACTTACCCAAAAAATCGCTCCCCAGGATTACTATTTGATGGTGAGAGTCACCGCTAGCGCGCCTAACCCATTTCCCGAGGCTGAAGAAGCGGGCACTTTTAAAGGTGGCGGTATTCTAAACACTGGCGAGAATTTGGTTCTCAAGGATTTAAATGGCCAAGAGGTTGATTCGGTTTTAGCTTTGGGCCAATGGAGGTCAAGCGACAGAGACGGGAGAACAATGCAGAAAAATGACGCCAATTGGATAATGGCAATGGGGACGCCAGGGGCGTCAAACGCCACAGAGGCGATATCGGAAGGTGATGGTGAAAACGATGACAACGATAATTCCGGTTCCGGATCAAGCAATAATTCCAACCTGTCTGCCCATTCTGGCCAAGTTGAAATCAGCGACTATGATCCCGATGACGTTGAAATCAGCGCCGGTCGGGCCAGGTTAACAAATGTAATGACGCCAATAGAGTTCAAGGTTGAAAGCAAGAGCACTCTTGCCGGCATTTTTGAGTGGTCGTTCGGCGATGGTGAGTCAAAGCGCGGCGCGAAAGTCAGCCACAAATATGACTTTCCCGGTCAGTATAATGTGGTTTTGAATTATTACGCTGGTAATGATGAGGCGGTCTCGCGGACGACGGTGACGGTAACTGAACCAAATTTTGATTTGGCGGTATCTCCGGCCGAGAAATTTTTAGCTATCAAAAACTTGGGTGATCGGGAAGAGAATATTAATGATTGGACCGTAAAAAATGGCAGTTCCACCGTTTTTACTTTTGCCAAGGATACTATCATTGGCGCCGGGAGCGAACTCAAGATTTCTTTGTCAAAAGAAATAACTACCAAGTCCTGGAGTCTTAATTGTGCCGACGGCTCTGTGGTGGCCGAAGTCAAAACGGAAATCAGCTCGGGTAAATTGGACAAGCCGATTTTATCTGCTTCAACCACTGCCAAGGTGGCCGAACTTAGACAAGAGTTGGTCAAGGCGGAAATGACGTTGTCGCGAATTCAAAAAGAACGAGCTCTCTCTTTGGCGGCTGTCGGTTCCGCTGGTTTGACCAAGCCGAAGCCATCAGACCAACAAAAAATCGAATCCTTAACCTCGGCTAATTTATCTCCAAATTCTACTGATTCTGATATAATAATCATTGAGAGGGAGGCGGGGGTGGTGACAAAAATTTTAAAAGCATTTAAAGAATTTTTTTAATGTCTAAATATCTGAATTGTAATTTTTGGCGGATGTTAATCGGTTTTTTGGCAGTTTTGGCGGTGGCGGTTGGCGTTTTGTTTTGTCTTGGGTTTATCGACAATACGGAGGAGCCGTCCGGTCCTACAAATTTTGCCGGTCTGGGAGAAGAAGAGTGAAAATTTATAAACGCAATAATCAAGATGAATCTTGTGGTGATGAGAGATTCGCCTTGCTTCTATTTACTTAAATTTAATTTGTGATATAATAAAACCTGGATAGAATAATTACGGAATAGAGGCAAGCAAAAAAAGGAGGAGAAGCTATGGGCAATGAATATAGTCCGGTTTCTCATGCCTCAACTTGGTCTTTTGTCGTGTGGGCGAACGGGGAGATTGATTTTGAAGCCCGAAGCGCGCACGACTATTGCCTTCTCAGAAAAGGGAAGGCAAAAAAGTGCCGGCAGTGCCGGCGACCAATTTTGGTTTCCAATCTGGAAGCAGGTCTTTGCCCTGACTGTGACGGCCGGGGCGATGTCCTGGGTTTAAATCGGGGGTAAAAACACCCCGACCAAGCTTTGCTTGGTCGGGGTCAATTTTTTATCCATAAATAAAAAAAGATTTTCCTTGAGTTTTTTGCGGCGCAAACCAGAATCTTGTTTGTATTGGGCTGTTTGACTTTTCTCTAAAAATGGTCAATAATCTAAACAGCCGTAGACAGCAGGTATCGCAAGAGTAAAACCTGCCGAGGGGTCGCCGGGAATACTCGGTTGACGTGTCGATCCAAGCGGCTATTAGCCGTTTTTTTATTGTAGAAAATTAAGGAGCGAAGCGACTATAATTTTCACAACCCCGCCTTTCTTAAGGGTGGGGTGGCAGAAAAGAGTATGGCGAAGCGACTATAATTTTCACAAAAAATCTGTTATGGCAATAACCAAAGATAAAAAATTAGAAATTGTTGATAAGCTCAAAACTATCGCCGATAAAGGCAAGACCATTGTTTTTGTAAACTTTCATGGCTTGTCGGTCGGTGGCGTTAACGATTTGCGTCAAGTTTTGCGCCAAAAAGAAGTTGGTTACTATGTGGCCAAAAAGACTTTAATCAAGCGCGTTCTGGATAGCGCCGGTTTTTCCGGTGAAATGCCGGAATTGGAAGGTGAAATCGCCTTAGCTTATCTGACCAATGAGGCGGGGGACACCCTTTTGCCGATTAAAGAAATTTATGATTTCCAAAAGAAAAACGCGGAAGTCATGAAAATTGTGGGGGGTATTTACGAGGGAGCGTTTGTGGGCTCGGACTTTGTCATTCAAATGGCCCAGATTCCGAACCGCGAAACCCTGTACGCGCAATTTGTCAATCTTATTAATTCGCCAATCCAAGGTTTGGTCATGGCGCTTGATCAGATTGCGCAAAAGAGAGAGACCGTTTAAAGCAAATTTAGAAATTATTAAATAATTTAAATTACTATGGACGAAGAAAAGAAAGACGCGACCGCAGAAGTCGAGTCGCAAACGCCGGAAGCTCCGGCCGAAAAACCAAAAGAAGAAGTAAAAGCCGATGTTGTTGTTCCGGCCAAATTCAAGGCCTTGGTAGACCAAGTGGAATCAATGACTGTTTTGGAACTTCATGAATTGGTTAAATTATTAGAAGAGAAATTCGGGGTTTCCGCCCAGGCCGTAATGGTGGCTGGCGGTGCCGCGGCTGGCGGCGAAGCGGCCGAAGTGAAAGACAGCTTCACAGTCACTTTGACCGCGGCTGGCGACCAAAAGGTTCAGGTCATCAAGGCGATTAAAGACAAGTTGGGTCTTGGTTTGAAAGAAGCCAAAGACTTAGTTGATGCTGCTCCGTCTGTTCTGAAAGATGGCGCCAAGAAAGACGAAGCCGACGAAATCAAGAAGGCAGTTGAAGAGGCCGGCGGCAAAGTGGAGGTCAAATAATGTTTTTGAAACAAAAACGGCCCATCTCAAGATGGGTTGTTTTTGCTTTATTTAGAAAGCTCTAAATAAGAGTTCCCATTTTTTATCGGTCAATTTTTTGATTGCCTAAGCTTCTTCTTTGCGGTATATTAAAAATATGGAAATATTGCCAAAATTATTTGGTGGCTCTAATCAAGTCAAGTTGATGCGTCTTTTCTTGTTTAATCCTGACAATTTCTTTTTGCTGAAAGAGCTTGGACAACGAACAAAGATAAAACCTGGTCAAATCAAAAAAGAAATCGCATTGTTGGAATCAATTGGCTTGGTAAAAACCAGAAAAGTGGCGGGGGCGACGCCAATCAAAAAAACCAAGAAAACCAAAAAAGGTCAGAAGAAAAAACCGGCGCGAGAATCTCTGCGAAGCCGTTTGTGGGGTCTTAACTCGGAATTCTTTTTTGTCGATCATTTGCGTTCGTTGTTTAACGCCGATTTCTTTGTTAGCCGTGATGAATTGGCGCAAAAGTTTAAGAATTGCGGCAAGATAAAATTATTGATTTTGTCCGGGATTTTTGTTCAGGAGGGAGGGGAGAGGGTTGATATGCTTATTGTGGGCGATGGCCTAAAAAAGAAGTTAATCGAAAAAATCATAACGGGCATAGAGTCGGAAATCGGACGCGAATTGACCTATGCCATTATGGATTCGGCTGATTTTGCCTATCGCTTCCATTCTAGTGATAAATTTTTGCGAGACATTTTGGACTATACGCACAAGAAGATAATTGACAAAATAGGCGTTTAATTGCCCGTTGGGTCCTTTTTTGATATCCACAAAATTGCTAAATATTTCATTAATTTTGTGTTAAGATAATGATAAGGTTTTACCGGTTTATTAGTCGAACCAGCCTCGTGATATTTGCCAATAACGAGGTCAATAAACCAAAAATTATAAGCAAATTTATTAATAATACTTAGATATGTATCTACAAAATTGGAGTGATGCTTTGGCGGGCTCTTTCCAAGAATTGATCACGGGGATTGTTACCTACGTGCCCAATCTTGTGTTTGCCATTATTCTCTTCATCATTGGTTGGGTCTTTGGTGATTTCATTGGTCTGTGGGTGGCGAGGCTCGTGCGAGCTCTCAAGGTTGACCGTATTTTGGAAAAACTTGACTTGCATCGCTTGGTAGAACAAGCCGGCTATCGTTTGGATGCCGGAAAATTTCTCGGCTTTTTGATCAAGTGGTTTATCATTCTCGGTTTCTTTGTCGCGTCATTGAACGTTCTTAAATTGGATGAAGTCAGCAATTTCTTGGGTGAAATCTTGGCTTATATCCCAAGTGTCATCATTGCGACTATTATTTTGATTATTGCCGCGGTGGTGGCTGACGTCTTGCAGAAGGTGGTTGTCGCTTCTGCCCGCGCCGCTCGTGTCAGTTCGGCCGAATTGTTTGGCGGTATCACCAAATGGCTCATTTGGATTTTTGCCATCGTGATGGCCCTGGAGCAACTCGGTATGATGGGTCCGTTCTTGCAAATCTTTATGACGGGGATTGTGGCGACCGTCTCTATCGCGCTCGGTCTCTCGTTTGGTTTGGGAGGCAAAGAAGCAGCTTCCAATTTCATCAACAAACTGCGTGGTGAAATTTCTAAAAGAGATTAAGCCTAAAAGTTCAACCAAAACATTAAAAAATGCCCTAATTTAGGGCATTTTTTAATGTTTTGGTTGGGGGTAACAGAAGCTATCCTTTGAGCTAAATTCTTGTTTGACATATATTTTTTATTCGTATATACTATTAACTGTCAGTATGGATATTAAGAAAAATTCCAAAATTAAGCGGAAACTGTAGCCCGATTGTTTTGGTTTGGCTCCAGACCGCTTGAGGCAAGCGGTTTTTTTGTTCAAGTATTACTTTGAACAATCCCGAATGACTGAACTTTGAAAATTGAATGCCACCATCAGACAAGCGAGGGGTCTTGCGGTTTGAGAGGTGGAAAAAAGGTAGATCTGCGCTGGTGCAAAGAGCGCAGAACACAAAATGTAAGTATAAAGTAAATAAAATGGTTTTTAAATTTCCTAATGGGAAATTTTAAGAGCATAGGGTGGATGCCTAGACTCTAAAAGGCGATGAAGGACGTGGCTCGGCTGCGATAAGCTTCGGGGAGGTGCCTAGCAACCTTTGATCCGGAGGTGTCCGAATGGGGAAACCCGATATGGCAAAACCATATCATTTGATAACTTGATTATCAGATGCGCACCCGGGGAATTGAAACATCTTAGTACCCGGAGGAAAAGAAAAAAAGTCCCGCTTTGTGGGAAACATTCTCTTAGTAGCGGCGAGCGAAAAGAGAAGAGCCCAAATCTCTCACCCAGAATGACTTTGTTCCACGTTGTTTATTAAAGTTTATATAAAATTTTAATAATGGTTGATAATTTAAAATTATTGCTCAACGTGAAGTGGAACAAAAAACAACGAAGTTATTCTGGGTGAGGGAGGTTGTGAGACAGCGATGTAGTTTACTAGAAGAGTTACAAAATATTTATTTAATTGAATTTGCTGGGAAGCAAAGCCATAGAAGGTAACAGCCCTGTAAGTGAAAAATAGATATCTCTTTTATCGCTGATCTCGAGTACTTCGAGGAACGACAGCCTTGAGGGAATCTGGCAGAACTAACTGCTAAGGCTAAATACTTTTAGAGATCAATAGTGAACAAGTACCGTGAGGGAAAGGTGAAAAGTAGCCCGGGAGGGCGTTGAAATAGAACCTGAAACCCTATGCTTACAAGGAGTCGGAGTCTCTTACCCAGAATGTCTTTGTTCCACGTTGTTTATTGAAAGTTAGAAATTAATTTTCAATATTGGTGATAATTAAAAATTACCGCCCAACGTGCAGTGGAACAAAAAATAACGAAGACATTCTGGGTGAGGGATGACGGCGTGCCTATTGAAGAATGAGCCAACGAGTTTATGCATATTGCTTAGCTAAGCCTCAAAAGGGTGGAGCTGTAGGGAAACCGAGTATGAAAGTGCGAACTTTAGAAGTTGGAGGTTGGAAGTTAGAAGTTGGGTTTCCCAACGTCTAATATCTAACTTCTAATTTCTATTTTCTGTAATATGCATAAGACCCGAAACTGGGTGAGCTTGCCATGGGCAGGATGAACCTCGCAGAAATGCGAGAGGAGGTCCGAACCGGTTAGCCGTGCAATACTATCGGATGACCTGTGGTAAGGAGTGAAAAGCTAATCGAACTCAGTAATAGCTGGTTCTCTCCGAAATAGCTTTAGGGCTAGCGTCTAGCATACCCTCTGGGGGTAGAGCACTGGAAGAGTTGAATAGGGAGAAATCTCGTCAACTCTATCAAACTCCGAATACCAGAGGTCAAGTACTAGGCAGTTAGACGGCGGGGGCGAAGCTCCGTTCGTCAAAAGGGAAACAGCCCAGATCTCAATCTAAGGTCCCTAAATCAATACTAAGTGCACTTAAGGAGGTGAGATTTCTCTGACAATGAGGATGTTGGCTTAGAAGCAGCCATCATTTAAAGAAAGCGTAATAGCTCACTCATCAAGAGATTTTGCGCCGCAAATTATCGGGGCTCAAGTATTGTACCGAAGGTGAGGATGCTAGTGCTTGGCACTAGCGTGGTAGGAGAGTGTTTTTCGCTGCTGTGAAGGTTTGCCGCGAGGCTGACTGGAGCGCGAAGAAGTAAGAATGTTGGCACAAGTAACCGCAACCCCGGTGAGAGCCCGGGGCGCCGAAAAACCAAGGTTTCCTTGGCAATGTTGATCAGCCAAGGGTTAGTCGGGCCTAAGCCGATGGCGAAAGCCGCAGGCGATGGACACATGGTTAATATTCCATGACCTCTTTATTTTTCCGATGGAGGGACGAAGGAAAAGAGTGAATGCGCCTTATAGGATTGGCGTTGCTACTCCTAGGAATGCTCTTTAGGTAAATCCGGAGAGCTGATTTAATTCAAATTCCGAGAGCGGCAAAATTCCTTTCTACGGATTGGGAAATTTTCACGCAGAGCCTTCCGAGAAAATCTTCTAGGGTTAAGAATAAAGAGTCCGTACCGTAAACCGACACAGGTGGTTAGGTCGAGAAGACCAAGGCGAACGGGTGAGAGATCCTCAAGGAACTCGGCAAAAAAGCGGCCGTAAGTTTGCAATAAGGCCTTCCCACACCCAGAATGACTTTGTTCCACGTTGTTTATTAAAGTTTGTATAAAATTTTAATAAGTATTGGTAATTTAAAATTATTACTCAACGTGAAGTGGAACAAAAAACAACGAAGTCATTCTGGGTGCGGGACGCAGCTAAAGTATCCCTGGCGACTGTTTATCAAAAACACAGCTCCCTGCGAACTCGTAAGAGTATGTATAGGGGGTGACGCCTGACCAATGCCAGAAGGTCAAATAAGGCTGGTGAGATTATATCAAGCTGGTTTTATAAGCCCTGGTGAATGTCGGCGATAACTATAATCGTCCTAAGGTAGCGTAATTCCTTGTCTGGTAAGTTCAGACGTGCACGAATGGCGTAACGACTGGGGAACTGTCTCGAGGATTTGCCCGGTGAAAATACAGTGGGGGTGAAGATGCCCTCTACCTGCAGCTAGACGAAAAGACCCCAGAAGCTTTACTACAACTTGATATTGGGTATACGTTTTATCTGCGTAGCATAGGTGGGAGAGGTTGAAGCGACGGTTTTGGCTGTCGTGGACTCGTCAGTGAAATACCACTCTGGTTGAGTGTATATTCTAACCTGACCGGCAAAAACGGTCGGAGACAGTATCTGGTGGGTAGTTTTATTGGGGCGATATCCTCCTAAAAAGTAACGGAGGAGTCTATTAAGGTCGGCTAGGCGCGAATGGAAATCGTGCCGATAGTGTAATGGCACAAGCCGGCTTAACTGCAAGACGTACGTGTCAAGCAGGTGCGAAAGCAGAGCATAGTGAACCGACGGTCCGTATTAGACGCGGCCGGAGATTAACGGATAAAAGCTACTCTGGGGATAACAGGCTGGTTCCGCCCAAGCGTCCATAGCGACGGCGGAGTTCGGCACCTCGATGTCGGCTCATCTTATCCTGGGGGTGAAGAAGCTCCCAAGGGTATGGCTGTTCGCCATTTAAAAAGATACGCGAGCTGGGTTCAAACCGTCGTGAGACAGGTTGGTCTCCTATCTGCTGCAGGCGTTGATAATTGAGAAGATCTGCTTCTAGTAAGAAATTGCTACTTGGCTCCTAGTTCGGTTAAAGCCGGATGGACCCGATCCGCCTATGGTGGATTTAGGGAAAGAAATTTGCCATGACAATTTGGCTAATAACGGTGAAGCCTTCATAAATGATTTGGCAACTGGATAATATTGGCGTTGGTCCGTACAATATTGTATAATTACTTGAGGACCAAATTATTTTTAAGGTAATACCGTGGGAAGTCGATCTAAAATTGATTTTGCTTATGTCGCCGGGTTTCTGGATGGCGACGGAAGCTTGATGTTGCAACTCAAAAAGAGAAGCGACAGTCCAAAGAAGTACCGGTTTATGGCCACTGTTTGTTTTTATCAAGACAGTCGCCACAAGAAGACACTTTTTTGGATTCGTGATCTTTTTGGGGTTGGTTATGTTTCGGATAGAAAAGATGGAATGAGTGAACTTCGAATCAATGGATTCGTCTCTGTTCAACTTGTTCTGGTTAAACTCTTGCCGTTCATAAAGTTCAAAATAACACAGGCTAGGGCTTTGGCTCAGGCTTGCGAGATTTTGAACAAAACAACATTAAGAACAATAAGCGAAAAACAGTTAAGAAAACTTGTTGGATTGATTTTGGTGATTCAAAATGAAAATTATGTTACCAAAAGAAAAAAGACAGGAACTGAACTACTTAAGATTTTAGGTTTGACCCCGTAACGACTTGTCCTGAAAGATGGACAGACTTGTATGATGGCGAATCGTTTCTTTGAAAACGACGGCTCATATGGGTAATATGCCAACCCTTCGTCCGCTTTACAGAAAGCGGAAAAGGTGAAGATATAGTCTGCGCTCCTAGAAATAGGGGAATAATTCTTAACCAAAATTTTTTGGTTGAATGAAGCGACGAGAGGACCGAAGTGGACTGACCTCTGGTCTGAGAGCTGTCCTGCCAAGGGCACTGCTCTGTAGCTAAGTCGGGAATGGATAACCTCTGAAAGCATCTAAGAGGGAAGCCAACTTCAAGATTAATTATCGTTATCAGGCTCCTGGAAGATTACCAGGTTGATAGGCCTTAGGTGTAAGCGTAGCAATACGTTGAGCCGAGAGGTACTAATTCGCCGATTCCTATTAGGAAATTTGAAAACCATTTATTTTATTTCGAATATTTTGTTCTGGTGGTTTGACGCCGAGGTCACACCTCTTACCATTCCGAACAGAGAAGTTAAGCTCGGTTGTAGCGATGGTACTCGCAAGGGGAGAGTAGCTAACCGCCGGAACAAAGTATTTGAATTCTAATCTACCAACCTTCCTTTTCCCAAAACGGTCTAAGCCGTTTTTTGGGAAACTGGCAAAACTTGATGAGTGGTGTTATTATTTTGATATGAAATGGTCTAGCCGCCGTCAATTGACTTACTTAACGAGCGTGATTCTCTTTATGGCTTTGTTGGTGGGCGCTTTTTATTTGATTTACAAGCCGGCCCCAACTTGCTTTGACCAAAAACAAAATCAAAAAGAAGAGGGGGTTGATTGTGGCGGGCCTTGCGCCAGGGTTTGCCAGAGTGTCGCTGTTCCGCTAAAGACTTACTGGACTAGGGTTTTTGCCTTGGGCGACGGAACTTATGACGTGGCGGCTTTGGTGGAGAATGAAAATCAGGGCTTGGGCATAAAAAGGTTAGCCTACACTTTTAAATTGTTTGATTCAAACAGTGTGGAGGTGGCCAAACATGAGGGCTCGACTTTTGTTAATCCGGGTGAAAAATTCGTTATTTTTGAAAGTCGCATAAAATCCAGCCAATCATACCCGGCCGTCAAGGCTTTCGTAGAATTGGAAGAATATCCGGTTTGGGAAAAAATATCGCCGGTGCCGAGGATTATTTCCATAGAAAGGGTGGGTTTTGCCAACGAGCCTTATCCGGTTTTGCGCTTGAAGGTCAAAAATGATTCTTTTGATAATTATCGGGATATAAAAATAAATACTGTTTTGTCTGATGTCAACCAAAATGCCTTTGCCGCCAGCGGAACTTTTGTGGAAGATTTATTGGCCGGCGAGAGCCAAGAGGTATTTTTGACTTGGCCCAATTCTTTTGTGGCCGAACCATCTTATACGGACAGTTATTGGCGAATAAACGCCTTTGATTTAAATTAAATTTATGCGTTGGCTTTTACGACAAGACAGCCGGATTGACTGGATTTTGTTTTTTAGTCTTTTGCCACTCTTGATTTTTGGCTTGGTCACGATGAGTTCTTTTACCAGTGAGAGTTATTTTTTTTATCGTCAAGTGACTTGGATTTTGTTGTCCCTGGCTATTTTTTTTGGTTTTAGTTTGGTTGATTGGCGTTTTTTGCGGCGAAGTGGGATTTTGGTTGGGGGCTATCTTTTTTTGGTTGGTCTTTTGCTCTTGCTTTTTGTTATTGGGACGGTAACCAAGGGGGCGCAAAGTTGGCTTTCGCTCGGCGGTTTTTCATTGCAGCCAGCAGATTTCATGAAGTTGGTGTTGGTCTTAATGTTAGCCAAGTATTTTTCCAAACGCCACATTGAAATCGCCAATATTAGACACATAATTGTTTCCGGTGTTTACGCTTTTTTGCCATTCGTGGCAATTATGCTTCAGCCGGATTTTGGTTCGGCTCTATAATTTTTATGATTTGGTTAGGGATGATTTTGGTTTCTGGAGTTTCCAGGAAACATTTGGCCTGGCTTGGGCTGGTGGCAATCATCTTCTCAGTTGGGGCGTGGATGTTTGTTTTGCAGGATTATCAAAAAGCGCGGATAATGACTTTTATTCACCCTTTGGCCGATGTTCGTGGGTCCGGCTACAACGCCCTCCAGTCAACGATCGCGGTCGGTTCCGGTCAGTTAACCGGCAAGGGGGTGGGTTACGGTACCCAATCGCGACTTAAGTTTTTGCCTGAATACCAGACCGACTTTATCTTTGCCGCTTTTGCCGAAGAATGGGGCTTCTTTGGTGTGCTCATCTTCTTCTTTTTATTTGGTTTGATTATTTGGCGGATTTTGGCTATTGCCATGAAGGGGGCGACCAACTTTGAAATTTTGTTTGGTTTGGGAATTGCTGTGATGTTTATGGCTCACTTGATTGTTCATGTTGGAATGAATATCGGCATTATGCCGGTGACCGGCTTGCCATTGCCATTTTTAAGTTATGGTGGCTCGCATTTATTGACTGAATTTATGGGCTTGGGTATTTTGATGGGGATGAGGAGTTACTCGTTGGCCTATCATCGCGATGATGTGAAGAATGAGTTTATCGGACCGCAATAACGCAGACTTAAGCAGATAAAACGCAGATTTAGCAAAAAGGAGAGGCAAGACCTCTCCTTTTACAGTAGACGCGTTGTGATTTTATCGTTGGTAAAGTTCAATAGTTTCAGCGGCCATCTTTTTGAGAGAAAAATTTTCTCGGACGTGCTTTTTGAGGTTGCTGGCTGCCAGTTTGCGATACTCCGGTTTTTTGAGCATGTAGAGGAGGGATTTTTCCACTTCTTTGATATTTTCCGGCGGAGTCAGGATGCCAAATTCCGGGCCGGGAATTATTTCGGATAGGCCACCAATCTCTGAAGCAATTACCGGAATGCCGGCTGCGCCGGCTTCAATGGCCGCGTAAGGCAGGGCTTCGGTCCGTGAGGTGAGAGTAAAAATATCAAACGCTTTCAAATAATTTCTGGCTTCTGGCACTTGTCCCAATAAAAAGATACGGCCTTCTAGTCTCTTGTCGCGAATTAGTTTTTGCAATTTTGACCGCTCTTCGCCCTCGCCGATAATAACCAGGACGAGCG